>OHAN01000027.1_pt1 | contig 146168 bp, 121 predicted proteins | sample 1577121 | NCBI WGS metagenome assembly OHAN01 (sample SAMEA3541554, study PRJEB24748) | human gut metagenome | biome: human gut; feature: human-associated habitat; material: faeces | place: China | collected 2012 | reverse complement strand
TTGAACGCAATGAACAGGACGAAATCTCAAATATATATAATTACCCAAGGGGAAGAGGGTGCCACACAAACAATAATTTTATTGGCTGTGAACTGTAACATAAAATTATCATTAAAAATTGTAAAAAGTAAGGCATTTACTGTCTTACTTTTTTTACTTTAATTATTTTACCAATCTTAAAGTTTCTTTAGCTATCATCAATTCCTCGTTTGTAGGAATAACATAAACTTTAATTTTAGAATCTGGAGTAGAAATAACTTTTTCTTCTCCTCTCATATTATTAGCGTCAACATCTAATTTAACACCCATAAATTCTAATTTTTCACAAATACCTTTACGGATATTAATTTGATTTTCACCAATTCCACCTGTAAATATAATATAATCAACACCATTCATTGCAACTGCATATTTTGCAACATAACTTGCAATTGTATAATTAAAGTTTTCAACTGCAATTTTAGCATCTGGTTGTCCTTCGTTTGATGCTATTTCAATCTCTCTAAAGTCTGGAACTAGTCCTGACATACCAGAAAGTCCTGATTTTTTATTTAATAAATCTTCCATTTGTGCAGGTGTTAAGTTTTCTTTTTTCATTATATATGTTACAACTGATGGGTCTAAATCACCACTTCTTGTAACCATTGGAAGTCCACCAAGTGGTGTTAATCCCATACTTGTATCTACTGATTTTCCGTCTTTTATAGCACATATACTTGAACCTTGTCCTAAATGACATGTTACAATTTTTGTACCTTCTAATGGTTTGTTTTCAATCTCTGCAAGTCTTTGTGAAACAAACATATGTGATGTTCCATGGAATCCGTATTTTCTTACTCCATATTTTTTATAATATTCATATGGTATTGGATAAATATATTTATCTTTTGGCATTGTTTGATGGAATGCTGTATCAAATACTCCTACCATTGGTTTTCCTGGCATAACTTCTTGACATGCTTTTATTCCTAATATACAAGCAGGGTTGTGTAAAGGTGCTAAATCTGTATATTCTTCTAGAACTTTTACGACATTGTCATCGATTATAACAGATTCTGCAATTTTTTCTCCACCATGAACTAATCTGTGTCCAATTGCATTTATTTCGTCTAAGCTATCTATTACTTTGTATTCTGGATTTGTAAATTGTTTTAATGTAAAGTCTATTGCTTCTGAATGATTATATGCTGGATTTTTTATTTCTATTTTTTGTCCATTTACTTTGTGTGTTATAAATGCCTCTGCTTCTCCTATTCTTTCATACTTTCCAGAAGCCATTACTTCTTCTGTTTCCATGTTAATTAATTGATATTTTAGTGATGAACTACCACAATTTAATACTAATATTTTCATTTTTAATTTACCTCCTATTTTTATAATTCACGTACTGCCCCATAATCCTCAGATCTATGAAATTGAAATCACAGGAAGGGCTGTCCCCTTATCCCTGAATTTAGGGATTTGAAAGAACGTCCCTCAATCCCCTTGCAATCATTAATTCTTCATTTGTTGGAACAACATAGACTTTAACTTTTGAATCTTCTGCTGATATTTCAACTTCTTCGCCTCTGATTTTATTTTTTTCATCATCTATTTTTACTCCAAAGAATTCAAGTTGGTCGCATATTGCTTTTCTAGATATTGGTCCTTTTTCTCCAACACCTGCTGTAAATGTAAGTACGTCTATTCCTCCCATAGCTACTGCACATTTTGCAACATATGATGCTGTTAGATAATGGTATATATCTAAAGCCATTTGTGCATGTGTTCCACCTGCTAGTGCTTCATTTTCAATATCTCTAAAGTCTACTGATACTCCTCTTGACATACCATAAACTCCAGATTTTTTATTTAATATGTCTTCCATTTCTTGTGGTGTTAAGTTTTCTTTTTTCATTAAATATGTCACAACTGATGGGTCCAAATCTCCACTTCTTGTTCCCATTGGTATTCCACCAAGTGGTGTAAGTCCCATGCTTGTTTCTACAGATTTACCATTTTGAATAGCACATACACTTGCTCCTTGTCCTAAATGGCAATTTACTATTTTTAAATCTTTAATATCTTTTCCCATTATTTCTGCAACTCGATGTGCAACATATTCATGTGATGTTCCATGAGCTCCATACTTTCTAATACCATATTTTTTATAATACTCATATGGTATTGGATAAATATATCTTTCCTTTGGAATTGATTGGTGAAATGCTGTATCAAATACTGCAACCATTGGAATATTAGGTGCTATTTTTTTACAAGCATTTATTCCTAAAATTGCTGCTGGATTATGTAGAGGCGCTAAATCACTACACTTTTCAATCTCTGCTATAACATCCTCTGTAATTATTACAGGTTGAGAATATTTTTCTCCACCTTGGACAACTCTGTGCCCAATTCCACCTAATTCATCTAAGCTTTTAATTACACCATAATGGTCATTTGTTAATCTTGTGAATACAAATTCCAATGCTTGTTCATGATTTGCTACACTTTTTTCAAATTTATGTTTTATTCCATTTACTTTATGTGTTAAAAAAGAATTTTGTTGTCCTATTCTTTCAAAATATCCTTTTACTAACATCTTTTCTGTATCCATATCAATTACTTGATACTTTAATGATGAGCTTCCTGAATTCAATACTAATATTTTCATATATAACCTCCTTTATCAAAAATGTCCAAAAAGAACCGTCCCTTTTGGACATTATTTTTGTGCTTGAACTGCTGTTATTGCAATAACTCCTGCAATATCTTGATAACTACATCCTCTTGATAAATCGTTTACAGGTTTTGCAATTCCTTGGCATAGTGGGCCATAAGCTTCAGCCTTTGCAAGTCTTTGGACTAATTTGTACCCTATATTTCCTGCATCTAAGTCTGGGAATATTAATACATTTGCTTCACCTGCAACTGTGCTTTCTGGTGCTTTTGATTTTGCTATTTCTGGTATTATGGCAGCATCTAATTGTAATTCTCCATCTGCTTTTATATTTGGTTCTTTTTCTTTTAATAATTTAGTAGCATCTATTACTTTTTGAGTTAATTCTGATTTAGCACTTCCCATTGTTGAATAGGAAAGCATTGCAACTTTAGGTTCTTCACCTACTAATTGTTTAAAACTTTTACTTGAAGATATTGCTATTTCTGACAACTCATCAGGATTTGGATTTGCATTTAGTCCTGCATCTCCAAATATAAATGTGCCATTTGAACCATATTCACAATTTGGTACAACCATAACAAAAAAAGCTGAAACTAATTTTGTGTCTGGTGCTGTTTTTAGTATTTGAAGTGCTGGTCTTAATGTATCAGCAGTTGAATGTGCTGCTCCTGATACCAACCCATCTGCTTTAGTATCTTCATCTTTTACCATTAACATACCAAAATATACTGGATTTAATGCTATTTCTTTTGCTTGTTCTATTGTCATTCCTTTGTGTTTTCTTAGTTCATATAATAAATTTGCATATTTTTCATATTCTGGTGATGTTTGTGGTTCTACTATTGTTGCTCCTTCTATGTTTATTTTGTTTATTTCTGCTTTTTCTTTTATATTTTTTTCATTTCCTACTAAAATTATATTTGCATATTTTTCTTTTAGTGCTATTTCTGTTGCTTTTAATGTTCGTATGTCTTCTGCTTCTGGTAGTACTATTGTTTTTATTTCTTGTCTTGCTCTTTCTTTTATTGTTTCTATAAAATTCATTTTTTGTTCCTTTCTAGGCTATTCTTATTCTGCCTTCTTTTTTGATGTTTTTATTATATATATAATTTGCAAAAAGTACAAGTCTTTTTAAAAAACTTGTACTTTTATTATAAAATATTTTTCAATTTTTTAAGATATTGGCTGTGTAGAAATTTCAAAGCCATCATAATATTTATATACCCTTAATCCATCATTATATGATGTACTCCAAGTTGTATTTGTATAAAAACTTATAGATGTTATACTTGCTTTTTCTTTAACTTTAAACATTAATATTCCATCTGGATAATTATTAGTACTAGTTGCATTTCCATCCAAAATATTTAAAATATCTGTCCATATTGTATATTGAGCATATGTATGCATGCTTTCACAAATAACTAATGGTTCTATATATCCTTGATTAACAGCTTCTCTTATTGTATATGATGTATTGTCACTAAAATATATCTTTACATCAGATATGTTCATAGACGTAGTCCACTCTGTTCCATGAAAATGTATTCCAATCCATCTATTAGATACTTGCTCTGTGAAGTTATATTTATTATTTCCTGAATATACATAAGCATATCCTTTTCCAGATGTATCTTGCATTATTGCTTCTTTTTGGGTTTGACTTAATAAATAATATCCTCTATCATAATTTCCTGCTGTATATGTATCCATACCAACTTTTGGTACATTTCCAGTTGGATATGTAGTTGTATATAGTGTTTCATAACTATTCTGTATGCTTGTTCCATAATTTATTTTTACAGGAATATTTACATTTGTAGCATTACAATATCCTCCATTTCCAGCCTGGTCATATATATATAAATGTGTTAAATAAGTTTGTCCATAATGTCCAAATGTTGATGGTGTTATATCAGCTCTATATGCATTTGCTCCTGCATCCCATACTGCATCAAACCATACCCAATTATTATATCCTCCACTTTGTGTTGATGTAGGTGCTGTTACTTTCGCTATTCCTACATTATCAGTTGCTTGTATATATAGTCTTGCTACACTTGCATTTACTTCACCCCACCACCAATTTGTATGAACTGGAGCTTCAGTATCCATATGAATATCAACACTTGATGTCCATTCACTTGCATTTCCTACATTATCTACTGCTCTAAATCTATTATTAGAACTATTATATCCATTCCATGGTATAAAATTTGCATCCACATTTCCATTTGATATTCCGTCTCCATCCCAATCTACTTGGTAATATGCAATTCCTGATTGTGTATCTGTTGAAGTTAATGTTATATTTATATTATTTTCCCATTTAGACTCATTTGTTCCTGAATTATATGTTATTGTTGGTACTGTTGGTACTGTTTTGTCTATATTGGTTACTGTTCCACCTGCTGAGCCTCCATAATTTTTGCCATCTGTTAATACTACATACATTGTTCCATTTTCTGTAAATGTTTGTGCATCTGCATTTTCATATTTTTTTCCATCTTTACTTGTCTGTATTTTTAGTCCTGTCATATCTATTTCTGGGTTTATTTTTGCACTTACTTTTACTTTTCCATTTGTCCATGTATTTTTATCTATTACTTTTCCATCGACTGTATATGTAAATACAATATCCCCTGCTGTTAAATTTGCTATGCTTCCTGTTGTTTGCTCTGCAGTTACTTCTGCTGTTTGTCCATTTTCTGCTTTTGCTATTACTTTTATATTATATTTTTTTCCTTGTATTAAATCTCCATATGTATATTCTGAATCATCTGTTTTAGTTTCTTTTAATTCATACTTGTCTTCATCTTCTCCTTTTATATAATACTCTACTTTTCCGCCTTCATTTCTACTTGTTTTTACCTCTATTATTATTGAATTTGTTGTATTTGTTAAATTTTTTATTTTTATTGTTGGCAAAAGCTTCCCTAATTCTCCTATAAATTTGCTTCCACTCATGTCTACTTTATATACATCTTTGTCTACTACTACATAAAAATATACATCTACTTTTTCGCCATCTTCTTCTGTGCTTATATCTTCTATTTGTACATTTTTTCCTATTTTTTCTAATTCACTTTTATTTTGTATAACATTATTCCTTGTTGCTGTTATTATCTCTTCTGCTGTCCCTGTTGGATTATTGCTTTGTTCCAACATTTCTTTTAATTCCAATGTTTCTGATATCTGACCTCTTTTATTTTCTAATTTTGCTTTATTTGCACTTTCAAATAATCCTGTATTGGTTAATGCTTGTATTGATAATGTTGCTAATATCAACATTATAATAATTGTAATCACTAATGCTACAAGAGTTAGCGCGTTTTCTTTTTTCATTTTTATCTCTCCTTCTTTTGTTTTATGCAGGATGTTCCTGTATTTTAATTTTAGCATAGCCAAAACTTTATTTCAACAGTTTTAGTTGTATTTTAGTTGGAATTTTTTCTATTCATTGTTAAAACTTTATTTTGGTTTTAGGTTTTAAGTTTAAAAAAGTTATTTCACAAAAGTGAAATAACTTTTTAATTTATCTTATTTTTTACTAAATTCAAATCATTAATAAAATCAACCTTTTTCGTTTCATCTCTTAAAAGAGCTGCTGGATGCCAGGTTGGCATATACATTATGCCTTTTTTCTCAACCCACTTACCTCTTGAGGCAGTAATACCATATTCTTTTCCTAAAATATTTTTTAAAGCTACACTTCCTAACAAAACAATTATTTTCGGTTTTACTAGCATAACCTGATTTCTTAAATAATTTAAGCAAGCATTTGCTTCATCATCTTCTGGATTCCTATTTGCAGGAGGTCTACATTTTACAATATTTGCTATATATACTTCCTCTCTTTTTATTCCTACAATTCCAAAAGCCATATTCATAAGTTTTCCTGCTCTTCCTACAAAAGGTTCTCCAAGTCTATCCTCGTCTGCTCCTGGTCCTTCCCCTATAAACATTATATCTGCATTTTTGTTACCTACTCCAAATACTATATTTTGTCTTGTTTTGCATAATTTACATTTATTACAATTAATTATTGATTTTTCTAGTTCTTCCCATGTTTCAAACATTTTTACTCCTTTTGCTCCTATACTGTCCAAAAAGAACCGTCCCTTTTGGACACAATTTTCTATTAATCTTATTTTCACATCTTCTTCTGTATCTATTTCTGCTTTTATACCTATTGGAATAACTGTTTTTCTTTCTATATGTCCAAAGTTATTTGATTTAATAATTGGAAATTTATATTCACCATCTAAAACATCCATTATTATTTTTTCTAGTGTTATTCCACTTTCGTGTTCATAATTTCCAATCCATAGTCCTTTTATTTTTTCAAATACTCCATTTTGTTTCATATAATATAAGTTGTTACTTGTTGCTGCTGGGTCTGTTTCAAAACCTAACTCTTCTAAAAATAAAATTTTATCTGTAAAATCTATTGAATATTTACCAACTACCATTCCTCGTATTAATGAAAGGTTTCCCCCTATAAGTTCTCCTTTTGCTGTTCCGTCTTGAATTGTTATATATTCTTCATTTTCTGGTCCAAATTTTAAACTTCCATCTACAAATCTATTTAATGCTTCTTTGTAACTAAAATCTGTTTCGTCTGTTGCTATTGTTTTAAAGTTCGTTCCACTAAATGTTATTAGTCCTGTTTTTTCTGTGATTATATTTGTAAGTGATGTTATATCACTATATCCACATATTATTTTAGGATTTTTCTTTATTAGTTCATAGTCTAAATATTCAAATGTACTATTACTGTTGTTTCCACCTTTTGCACACCATATCATTTTTACTTCTTTGTCTGCAAACATTGCGTTTATATCTTCTGCTTTTTCTTTTGCAGTAGCACTATATCCATTTGTGTTTGAAAATAAATTTTTTGAATATTTTACTTTAAATCCGCTTTTCTCTACAATTCCCTTTGCTTTGTTTAATTCTTCTATATTGTCTCCAATTATTGGACTTGATGGTGCTACTACTCCTATTGTGTCTCCAATTTTTAATTTTGGTGGCATTATTTTAGATAGATTCATGTTCAAATTCTCCTTAATTTTTTATCCTTAATATATTAATTCTCTTGTTTTTATTAAATCTCTTTTAATTTTATAATTTTTCGATTTCCTTTAGCTCATCATATTTTCTTTCTTCTTTTGAATATTCCTCTGGTTTTAATCCAAGTCTTGTTTTCATATATTGACCAATTGCAATGAATATTATTGTAAATATTATTCCTACTATTATTAGTGCATTTGCAGACGTTGTAATCCCTAATATGAATGATGCTAAAAATCCAAATAGCATTCTAGTTGCATTTCTAAATAAATTGTATACAGCAGTTATTTGCGTGTCTATCTCTTTATTTGCAAAATTCATTAAATATCTATCTATTATTGTATAATACATTCCAGTTACAAAACCAGATACAATATAAGCACTTAATATTATTATAGCACCTACTATATTTTCTCTTATAATTGATATTCCGCAAATTCCTGCAATTAATCCACTTATTGATAATGTTAATGATAATACTGTAAGTGATTTATTTTTAAAAATTTTATTAAATTCATTTTCTTTTTTGGACGCAATTGCGCTTACAAGACTATTTATTGCAGCTGCATAACCTATTATTACGGCTGATAAGTTTATATCATTAAAAAGGTTAACTTCATAATTTCCTAATATAGTTAACAATGTGCAAATAAATGCTCCTGATAATATTAGTGCTTTTAATCTTTCTGATTTTAAAATAAATTTAAATCCTGCTTTTATGTCTTTAATTTCATCCATCTGCATTGTCTTTTTGAAGCTTGTATTCGTCTTTTTGTTAGGTTCTATAAATCCCATAGATATTATTGTTGAAATTATTAAAACTATTAATGAGCATATCATTGGTAAATATCCATTTATAGTAAATAAGTATCCTGCTATAATTTTTGAAATCATATTTATTATATAATAACCTGTTGCACCTTTTGAATTTAACTTTGAAAAGATTTTATTTTTGTATTTTGATGGTGGTACTGATTCTTTTAATAGTGCTGTTTGTACTGTGTCTTTTAGTGCAAATCCTATTGCTGATATAAAACTTGCTAAAATTAAATCATATATATTTCTACTAAAAATTATTATAGTTATATATATTACAAGCGAAATATTTCCTAATACTATACTCTTCTTTTTTCCTAAAAATGCTATCATTACATTTATTGGTATTTGTAAAACCATAACAAATAATGCATAAAAACTATCTGTTAATACTACATCTGATGCATTCATGTTTTTTACTTGGGTTAAAAATAAAAAGTTTATTGTATAATAAAATAGTAAATCCCATGATAACATTTTGTGTATTGGAAATAGTTTCATATTTATTTTTCTCATTCTTTGTTTTTCTTCTTTTGCTTCCATATTCTACCTTATTCTACCTTTCTTGTAAGACAAAATTAGTCCGTCCCTTTTGTCTCATTTTAGCGAAATTAATGCAGTATTTAATCCATATCCTTTTTTTTCTACTCTAAAAGAATGAATCTGTTCTTTATTACAAACACTGCAAATTCCACTATCAATAATATTTTCTTTTTTTAGTCCTGCTCGTTCCAATATAATTTTGTTAATTAAAACTGTATCTATGTTCCATTTTTCCTTATCTTTTTGCTTTTCCATTATATCAGTATTTTCGTTTATATTCAACTCTCTAAATTCACTTTCAAATAATTCTTTAACATCTTTATCTACTTCAAAGTGACATTTTCTAATGCTTGGACAAATGCAACATATAATATTTTCTGGCTTACAATGTAATTGATTTATCATTTTCTCTACTGTTTTTACTGAAATTCTTTGCAATGTGCCCTTCCATCCAGAATGTACATTTGCTATTGTTTTTGTTATTGGATCAAAGAATAATAGTAATATACAATCTGCATTTGTAGTTGACAATACTAAATTTGATTTTTGAGTTATAATTCCATCTGTTTTATTGTATTCTTCTAAGTTTACATCTGGAAAGTCTTTATTTATTTTGTTATTTGCAATTGCAATATTGTCTGTATGTTCTTGATTTGTTTTAACTATATTTTTATAGTCTGCATTTATTGCATTGCATAAATTTTTGTAGTCTTGCATTGCTTTGTTAAATTCTTGTTCTGGCAATTCCTGTTTATTTACTCTTGCTGTTCTAAAATTAACATCTGTTCCTATTGAATATGCATGTGTTATTATGTCTTTATATTCTAGTAATTTTTTAAATTGTAAGTACTGTACTCCATTTTTGTTTATGTGTACAACATTTTTATTACTTAAATCTTTCAAAATTCTCTCCTTTTAATATTGAAAATTCTTTATAAATTTTTACGTATTTTATAATTGTAATTATTTTTCACTTGCCTTCATTTTCCTAATTATATCATCTTTTGACTTTTTGTCTATATAATTATAATTATTCCCACAAATTCTTGTATCAAAACCACATATAGCTTTATATGAGCAGTAATCGCAAGGCTTTTTTCCTTTTTTATTATATGGTTTTATATTTATATTTCCTGTTAAAATTTCTTTTGCAATTTGCTTAATAGTTCTATAAATATAATTTTGTAAAATTTCAAATTCTTCTTTATTAACACCATTTGTTTTTGCCTCTGATATATCTCCTGATTTTGTTAATGTTGCTGGTATTAATTTTGATGTGCCTGATTCTAAATTTTTGTCGTGCATTTTTATTACTTTCACATCTGTTAATATTAAGCCTTTCATTTTGAAGTTTTTTCTAAGTTCTTCTTCAATTTGTTCTTCTGTTATTTTTTTGTCTGCTTTTATCATTTGTTCTAACAAACTGAAATATAAAACTCCTGCTGGCATTAAGTCTTCTTCTTTGCACACTGCATCCATATATGTTAATAACTGAATTTGTAATCCTGCATATACTTCATTTAAGTCTATATTTTTTGCTGATGATTTGTAATCTATAATCCTTAGGTATTTTCCGTCTTCTGAATTTGCTGTGTCTATTCTGTCAATTTTTCCTGTAATTTCAACTTTTTTGCCATCATCTAATTTTATTAAAATTGGTTTGTATTTTCCTTTTTTACCAAATTCAATTTCTGTTCCTTCTATATTAAATTCACTATATACAAGTCCTTCAATTATGTATTTTAGTGCTTTTGCAACTATTCTTTTTAATCTTTTTACTAAAACTTTGTATTTTGGTGTTGCTACAAATGTATATTTTTTGCCCATATCTAGTTTTTCTTCAACTACTGTATCTACTAGACTTTGTATTTTTTCTTCATCTGTTACCAGTTCTGGCAAGCTGATATTTTCATTTTTTACTTTTTTGAAAAATTCATCTATTGTTTCATGCATAAATGAACCTGTGTCAAAATTTTGAATTTTTAATTCTTCCTTTTCTTTTAGTCTTAATCCATATTGTAAATAATATGAAAATGGACATTGTGCAAATTTTTCTAATTTTGATACACTTGCATTTAATGTGTTTCCATATAGTTTTTGTATTGTTTCTTTATTTATATTTTCTGGAATGTTTGTGTAGTCTATTCCTTGTAAATCCTGTTGTACCTTTGAATACCACTCATTTTGGTTTTTATAGTATTCATAAATTATGTACCATATATCATCTATCTTGTTTCCATTTTTTAGTTCTGCTATGTTTTCTAAAAGTTCTTGATATGTCATGTTTTTGTTTGTTATTTCGTAGTTTTTGTTGATTATATCACTTTCTTCTTTTAATTCTGGAAATAATTTTTTTATTTTGTTTATCATCATTGATGGCCTTAATGATTTTCCTTCTGTTTCTGATGATGCATATGATAAATATAGTTGCTTTTCTGCTGTTGTAAATGCTTTATATATATTGAAGTTTTCTTCATATAAATTTTCTATTGTTCCGTTTGCAAGTTCTATTCCATCTTGTTTTAAAATTTCTCTGTCTTTGTCTCCGAAAAAACCTTCTGCCCTATTAATACTTGGAAAGCTTCCATCATTTAATCCTATTATAAAAATTGTATCTACTTTGTGACTTCTTGACCTTTCTACATCACCTACAATTACTTGGTCTTGTGTTCCTGGTATTTTTCCTAGTTCACTATTTTTTAGGCCTGTTTTTAGTATTTGCATATATTTGGCAATACTTAATTTTTCGTCTCCAAATATTAAAACCATTTCATCAAATATATCTAAAATTATTTTGTAGCTTGCTATATATTCATTTGCTAAATCAATTTGTCCTATTTCTTGTAATTCATTTATTTTTGTGTTGATTTTCTCTTCTATTTGCTGTTCTTGCATAAATTCATATACTGCTTTGCTTGTTTCTTTTACTGTTCCAAATTTATTTTTTAAGTTTAATAATGGCTCTATTATTTGTTTTCTTAATTTGTTTAGATATTCTATTTCTTCTTTGTTTTCATCATTTATGCCATATGTAAAATCGTTTTTCCACTTATTGTGCTTTATTCCCCATTTTGTACAGTAATTTTCTAATTTAAAAATATCGTCATTTTCTAAATCTGAAAATCCTATTTTTAAATAATTAAAAACCGCTTCTTTTGAAAAATTATTACTGAATATTTCGAATATTGAAAGTAAATATTGAACAATTATATTTTGGTTTAAATCTCTTTTTTCATCTATAAAAACAGGAATATCATATTGTGCAAAAATACTCCTTATTAAACTTGAATATGTATCAATATTTCTTGTAATTACTGAAATATCTCTATATTTTAGTCCTTGATTTTTTACTAATTTTGTTATTTGTTTTGCAACATTTTCAATTTCTGAATATTGATTTTTAGCTAAAAATAATTTGATATTTTCTACTTTTTTATCATATTTTTTTGCTCTGTTATTAAAAATATTTTTTTCTAAATATTTTAATTCTTCTGTTTTAAAACGAGGTGTTTCATCTAAATAAACAGGCTTTTCTAATTTTAAATTTTCTTCTTTTACTAAATTCATTATCTTAGAAACTGTAACTTTATTTGGATAAAAAATATCTGTATCTGGTTTTAGGCTTGGTTCTAAGCTATCTGTGCATACAGTTATTGTTACTTGTTTTGCTAATTTTATAAATTTTTTTAAAACTTCATATTCTTGATATGTAAAACCAGAAAATTCGTCTATATAAATTAAGCTATCTCTAACAATATCAGAATCTTCAATAATATTACTTAATATGGTTAATAAGTCTGTGTCTTCAATATATTCGCCTTGCAATTTTTGTTCAAAGTTACTGTAAATTAAGAACATATCGTTTAATTTTGTTTTTAGATATTTGTCATTTGTATTCTCAATTTCTTGTTTTAAATCTTGTGGTAATACACCGTGTTTTTTAAATTCTGTAATTGCAGTCATTGATAAATCAATATTTTCGTCTGATTTACTTAAAAATTTTAGGTTGTTTTTATTTTCATTTAGTATTGAATAAATAAGCATAGACTTTCCACATTTTGTTAGCTGTGTTTTTGTATTTCCGCCTAGTTCTTGCAAAACTCTATGTGCCATTCTTGAAATTGTTATTACTTCTGCATTTATTATAGCCCTTGTATCAATTGCATCCATTAACTTTTTTTCTGCTGTAAATGAAAACTGTTCTGGTGTTATTATATAAATTTTCTTTTCTGTTTTTACTAATTTTGCTATTTCGTCAAAGCAAAATTTACTTTTTCCACTACCTGATTTTCCATATATTATACGTAAACTCATATTTTCTCCTTTTCGTGATTTTGTGTGGTGGCCCCGTAATCCCGCTTAATTTTCTCTTCTCCAATAAAATAAATATTGTTGTGCAAGTCCTTTTAAGTTTCCAAATTTTTCTTCTGCCAATTTTTCTATTTTTGTTTTACTTACTTTTGTTTCATCTACTTCTTTTATGTATAAATCATTCATAACTCTTCTTACCCATACATCTATTGGAAATACATCAAATCTCTTTAAATTTGAAAACAATAATATACAATCTGCAACTTTGGGTCCTACTCCTGAAAGTTTTAATAATTCATTTCTAACTTCTTGAGTATTTTGGTTATTTCTTAACTTTTCTAAATCTACTTCTTTATTTAATATCATTTGTGTTGTTTCATATAATCGGATATCTCTAAATCCTAGTCCTAGATTTCTGTAATCTTGAACTGTTACGTCTTTTAATTGTTCACAACTTGGAAATGTGTAATATTTTTGTCCTTTCCATTCTATTTCATTTCCGTATTTTTTTGATAATCTTTCTATTATTCCTTTTATTCTTGGGATATTGTTGTTTGCTGATATTATAAAAGAAATTATTGTTTCCCACAAATCTTGATTTAGTATTCTTATTCCTTTTCCGTATTCAACACTTGTTTTTAAGTATTCATCTACATTTGATAGTTGTTTTTTTATTTGTTCATAATCTCTATTTAAATCGAAATATTCATAAACAATTTCTTGTATATCTCTATCGCAAATTCCTGTAAATATTATATCTTCATTTTCCTTTTTTACGTTTATTATTCCATCTTTTATGATACCTGTGTAACTGCCATCTTCTTGTTCATTCCATCTGAAGCATTGTCCACATTCAAATATGTCTTTTAACTCAAATGAATTTTGATTTTCTATTATACATTTCTGTTTTTTCACTATTCTCACCAAAATTATTTTATCATTTTTATTGTAATTATTCAATATTTTCTCTTGATATTAGTTCTATTTAGTGCTATATTAGAATATATTATAATATGTTAGGAGTTTAAGAAATGAATGCTAAATTGGCAACAAAACTAAATTTACTTAATTATATAAGAAACTTTTCTATGCCTGATTATCCAGACCTAGGTATTTTATCTAACACATTTTTCTACGATTTATTCTTAAGTTCTTGTAAAAATGTTGATAATTACGCATTATTATATGGTGATATTGATGGTTTAAGGAAATTAAATGATAAAATAGGATTTAAAAAAGCTGACTTGGCTATTGAAGAATTATTAAAAACTATATTGAATTATTTACCAAAAAACGTAACTTCTGCAAGATTAGGTGGAGATGAATTTTGTTTTGTTCTTCCAGGATTATCTACAAAAGATACAAGAGTCCTTACTAAACAAATACATAAATCTCTTTCTTCTAATAAAAAAGTAGAGGGGCTTGATATTACTTTTGGTGCTTGTGATTCATCAGAATTTGATAATATACATGATATGTATGCTTATGTTGAAAATAAGGTTAATTTAAAAAAACATTCTCTTTTAAATATTAATGAAAATGTTAAAGATATAGATGAATATAATAGAAAATTGGATACTTTTATTAATTCTACAATTAGCACATATATTAATAATTTTCGTTTTTCATCAAAACGTGTTTTTGATCAGGATGACTTAAAAAATTTATCTTATCCTGTTATAAATACGGTGTCTAATTTGTTAAATACTGATAATATTCCACTAAACAATACAGATGAAAAATCTATTCATGATGATAACGGCAAAATAGCTCCTGATGTTGCATCTAAAGTCTATAATTTAATAACTAATAAAGAAATTGATTATGATGAATTAGATTCTATTTCTATTCCTGATTTAAACAATATCAGAGATATATTATCTACAGATTCTATTACAGGTGCGCATAATAATGTATATAGAGACCACTATATACTTCCTCGTTTTGCAGAGGAAGAGGCTCCTTTTAAAGTTATTTTAGCTGAATCTTTAGGAATAAAAATATTGAATTCAATATCATCTCATTCTAGTACAGACTTAAAAATCAAGTCTACTTTTGACAGCTTAATTAACAATTTAAATGAAGTTATTCCAAAAGAAAGTAATATTAGGACTTTTCCTATCCATTCAGGTGGAGGAACTTTTGAAATAATTGTAAAAAATGATTATAATAATATTTTAACCCCTGAAAAGGTAAATGAAATTTTAAATAAAGTAAATTCTAATCCAAATAATATTGCATTGTTTGGAGCAATTGAAAATTGTCCTAGTACTTTAGACTATGACCACATTTATTCTGATTTAAATAGAATATGTGAAGAAAAAAAATCAGAAATAAAAGATACAACAGATTATTTCATTTCTCCTGATGCATTAAAATTATTAGATGTTTCTTTATCTTCTGCTGTAAATTATTTTAAAGTACAAGCAAAACATTTAGGAATATATAATGATGATTCAAAAATACAATTTTCAAAGAAGATTATAAATTCTTTAATTGATAATTTTTATCAACTAAATCTTCAAAATGCTGATAAGAATAATGAGCCTTTAGAAGAATTTGATGGAGAGGAATTATAAGATATATTATTTAAAACCTAGACCTACTACTTCTCTTGCGTTTGCAATTATAATAAAACTTTGTGGGTCTATTTTTTTTGCTGTTTGTTTTACTTTTGAAACGTCTCCTCTTGAAGCAGCACATAAAAGTACTAGTTTTTGTTCGTCTTTATACATTCCTTTTCCATAAAGTCCTGTTGTTCCTTTTCCTATTTTTTCTCCTATTACTTCTGCAATTTCTTCATTTCTGTCTGAAATAATAATAACTAGTTTTGTAAAGTAAATTCCTTCAAAAATAATATCTATCATTTTTCCCATTAGATATATTGCAATTGCTGAATATAGTCCTATTTCTATCTCTTTAAAGAATAAAATGTTTAGTCCTACAATTATTATATCTACAATTATTATCACATTTCCTGTTCTTATTTCTGCATTATATTGTTTCACAAGCATACTTATTAAGTCTGAGCCACCTGTTGATGAATTTGCTTTTAAGATTATTGCTGTTCCTAAACCTATTATAATTCCCCCATAAATACATGCTAAAAATCTATCTTGCGTTAGTGGTGTTAATTTGTCTAAAATATCTATAGCAAATGAAAATGTTACTGTTCCTATAAATGATCTTATTACAAACCCTTTTCCTAATTTATATGCTGAAAATATGAATAATGGGACATTTATTGCAAGTATTGTTGTTCCCATTGGTATGTTTAGAAAATAATATAAAATTGTTGCAATTCCGGCAAATCCTCCTGATGATAGTTGATTTGGTAATAAAAATAATGAAGTTGCTATTGCCATAATTATTGCACCAACTATTGTTTCTAATATTTCTATTGTAAATTGTTTTATATTTTTTTTACTTATTTCCATAAAAGAATCACCTTTATTACTATTATGGTAATTTTAGGTGATTTTATGCAATAATCATTTTTTGATTTTGCTTTATATTTATTTTTTTGTTACCGTTTTATTTACTTTCTTTGCATTTTGCATTGTTTCGTTCTCATCTAGGAAATCGTTATAAGTCTTTGTTATTTCTACTTTTAATTTTCCTTGTTTAATGCTTTCATCTTGTTTAACTTTTAAATCTACTTCATATAATTCTTGTAATTTTTTCACATTTTCTCTTTTATGTCCAATTACATTATTTGCATCAATTGGATTTACTGTAACTTCGACTTCTTTTACTTTTACATTTAATTTTTTAATTTTTTCAACAATTGCATCATACCATAATCCAGATTCAACTAATTGTCTAAATGCTGGGTGAAATGGGCCTGCTACAACTTCACTTTGATTACTTCCTGGCTCACAAATTTCTTCTGTATTTTGAAGTCCTACTCTTATTACATCTATTTTTTTATCATTGAACATTCTTATTAATTGTTTGCAAGTTTCTACTGCTTGAATAACTGAAAGTGGTTCATATATTCCATCATTATATTCTTTTTCTAACTTTGTCCCCTTTATTACTAGTACTGGATATATTCTTATCATTTTAGGTTTTAGCTTGATTAATGCTTTTGCTGTATTTATTTCATCTATTCTGTTACTTTCTGGCAAACCTACCATCATTTGATCTCCTAAATTAAATCCATACCATCTTATTAATTTTGATGCTTTTACTACATCTTTAAAAGTATGTCCTCTGTTTGCTCTACTTAGTATGTAGTCATTTGCTGATTGTACCCCTAATTCTATTGTTTTTACTTTGTATTTTTTTAATCTTTTTAGTATCTCTTTATTTATATAATCTGGTCTTGTTGATATTCGTATACTATCTACTTGTCCATTTTTTATGTATTCATATGCTATTTGTAGTAATTCTTCTTGTTGCTTTTCATCTATGCCTGTAAAGCTACCTCCAAAAAAAGCTATTTCTTTTTTTGCATCTTTGTCTTTTATGTTCTCTAAAAAATAGTCTATTGTTTTTTTAGCTTCTTCTTTTGTTAGGTTCTTTTTTTGACCACTTATTGATTTTTGGTTGCAAAATATACAATCGTTTGGGCATCCTAAATGTGGTACAAATACTGGAATTACATACTCTTTACTCATACTTTCTCCATTCTTTCTATAAATTTTTCGGGATTATGGGGCCACCACACCAAATCCCTAATTTTTACAATTTTGAGTTTTTAGTTTTTGTTTTCTAACGCTTTTTTGGCAGCTTGCATTTCTGCTTCCTTTTTGCTTTTTCCTTTTCCTGTAGCTAAAATTTTTCCATTTAAAGCAACCTCTGCTTCAAATGATTTATTATGATCTGGTCCTGATTCTTTTATTATTGTATATTCTATCTTTACATCTCCGTTTTTTTGTAATTCTTCTTGTAATACGGTTTTATAATCTTTTTCTCCAACATGTTTTGTTGCAATTTCTATTTTTTGTTTTAGATTATTTATAATAAATTTTTTGGCTGGTTCTAATCCACCATCTATAAATATTGCGGCTATTACTGCTTCTACACTGTCTGCAAGTATTGCTGGTCTTTTACTTCCACCTGATTTTATTTCAGATTTTCCTAAATATAAGAATTCTCCAAAATTATGTGCTGTTGCTACTTTGTATAAGCTCTTTTCACATACTACGGTTGCTCTTACTTTTGTTAGTTGTCCTTCTTTTAAGTTTAAGTATTTGTTATACATATATTCACTTGATACAAATTCTAATATACTGTCTCCTAAAAATTCTAGCTTTTCGTTGCTTTGCACCCCATGTTCATATGCATATGATGTGTGTGTTAATGCATTTTGTAATAATTTTTTGTTTGTGAATTTGTATCCTATATTTTCTTCTAATTTTTCTAAATTTTTTGTTTCCACTTTTATCACCTTTCGTATATATTATATACTATTTTACAGATTTTGCAAGTTATTTTTGTATTATGTTATTTTTGTATCATGCTTTTTGTTACAGTTTAGTAATTATATTGTTTTTATACCTAAGTATTATAGTTTTCATATTTTTCTCGTTTTTCCTATATACGTTAACAAATTCTAATGTAAATGATTTAACAAACCCTGGTTGCAGGATCCTTTAAATCATAACACAAAATTTCTTTTTTCGACATAAAATATAATAGCCTGAAAATATGAGGTGATTAATGTGAAAAAAATAAAAAAAGGAGACATAGTAGCAAGAAAATCATATGGAAAAGATATTATATTTTATGTAAAAAGATTAGTAAAAACTTCTAATACAGATATTGCGATACTTTGTGGTTTGTTTGAAAGAATTGAGGCTGACAGTAATATAGAAGACTTAGAATTACTTGACAATAAAACAATTAAAAATTTGTTTGACAATGAAGAAAAAAGATTTTATTCTAGAATAATAGAAAAAAGTAATGAATATAGATTTAATTTCATAAATGAAGAATCAAAATTAAGGGAACGAATTATCACGGGAAAGATATTACACTTAGATGGTGATAAAAGATATTCTCAAAAATCTTATAATTACTATAAAAAAGTTCGGATTAAATGCTATTGTAAAAAATATTCCAGAATATAGACAACCACGTGTTGTATATAAATTACTTAAAATATATAGACCAGATATTCTTATAATTACCGGGCATGATGGTATGATTAAAAGGGGGTCGAATTTTAACGATATTTATAATTATCGTAATTCTAAGCACTTTATAAATACTGTTAAAGAAGCCCGAAGATATGATAATGAAAATAATACTAACACTGTTATTTTTGCTGGTGCCTGCCAAAGTTATTTTGAGGCTATAATGATGGCTGGTGCTAATTTTGCTTCTTCTCCTGCTAGAATTTTAATTGATTTTCTAGATCCTTTAATAATTGCTGAGAAGGTTGCAACTACTGAAACCTACAAATTTGTTACAGTTGAAGATGTTATAAAAGAAATTAGAGATGGTAGAAAAGGCATTGGTGGTATAGGTTCTAATGGAAAAATGGTAGTTATGTAACATAAATGTAATCTAAATGTAATATTGTGTTTTATATGTCTAATATTTGTTTATATATAGGCAAAAATCAGTATTTGGTACGAACATATATTTTTTGACAATTTTTGCAGAAAATGCTATAATCGAGTCATCTTAAGGGAGTAGGTGATAGCATGATTTGTAAAACAGATATATCAAATCTAAAAACTGACATCTTAGAGAAAGTGGGTCAAAAGATAATTGTAAAAGGTTCTCTTGGTAGAAGTAGGACTTTTGAAAAAGAAGCAACAATAGAAAAAGCATATCCTAATATTTTTGTTGTTAGGTATGAGGAAAATAATAGAAATGTAACTTATAGTTATACTGATGTTTTAACTAGAACTGTTGAAGTTGATGTGTATGATGGTGAGGCTTATAGTCCTTTAATTCCTCCACAAGTTGAAACAAAAAGAAAAAAAGCTGAGGTTTTGTTATAATATTATAAGTATTTTGTAAAAAATGTTGGAGTTAATTTGATTATTCCAACATTTTTTAGTTTTATGATTCTTTTAAATGGCTATATTTTAATTTTGTTGCCATTCCTCCTCTTATGTGTCTTTCTGCTTTATTTTCATCTAAAATTATTCTTACTTGCACTGCTAAACTTGGATTTATTTTTTTAAGTCGTTCAGATACATCTTTGTGTACTGTACTTTTGCTTATTCCAAATTTTTTGGCTGCTCCTCTTACTGTATCTTTTGAATCTATTATATATTGTGCAAGTTCTATTGCACGTTCGTCTATTGATATACTTTTCATATAGTCAAACCCCCATACGAATACTTTTGTTTAATTGTATTCGTGTGAGGGTTGTATTAGAACATTGTTTTTATTTTATCCTTTATATTAATCTTTTAAACATCCTATTGGCACTATATAGACTCCATCTTCTCTTTTATATGAGTATTTTCCTGTTGCAGTTAGTACCATTAAAAATGATGGATTTTTCATTTTTGTTGTGTCTATTTTTGAGGCCATCTTTTTTAAATTTTCTGCTCCCTCATTTATTAAATTGTCTCCACCTAATTTTATTTCTATTAAGCCATAATTGCCATTTCTTAAATGTATAACAGCATCACATTCTAATCCACTTGAATCCCTGTAATGATATACATTTCCATTTATGCTTTCCGCATATACTCTCAAATCTCTAATACATAATGTTTCAAATACTAATCCAAATGTCTTTAAATCATTTATCAAATCATTTGGTCCTAATCCTAATGCTGCTATCGCTATTGATGGGTCTATAAAATATCTTGTGTCTGATGTTCTTATTGCTGTTTTACTTCTTAAATTTGGATTCCATGCTGGTGCTTCTTCTATTACAAAAATTTCTTTTAATGCATGTATATATGAATATACTGTATCTGTATCTAATGAAAATGCATCATTTGCAATCATATCACTTTTTAGAGTTTCTGTTGATGCTTGTGTTCCCATGTTTCTTGCATATGTCCTCATTAGCTTTTTTACTCTTTCTGGATTTCTGTTTATGTTATCAACTTTTGAAATATCTGATTGAACAATTGCATCATAATAATCAAATGCTTGTTCTAATGCTATTTCTTTTTCCATAAATGTACTTCTTGGCCATCCACCTCTACAGCATAAATATGCAATATCTTCTAATTCCAGTTCGTTACTTCCCTCTATTTTATTAGGTGAATCAAATATTTTTTCCAAACTTATATTTCCGTTTGATTCCCCTGATTCATATAAGCTCATTGGTCTCATTACTACCCATGCAAACCTCCCTGTTCCTGTGTGTGTCACCTCTTTCATATTTGCTGGTACTGCTGAACCAGTTAATATAAATTGTCCTTCTTTTCTTCTATGGTCTACTTCAAACCTTATAGCATCCCATAATTTAGGTGCAATTTGCCACTCGTCTATTAGTCTTGGTGTTTCTCCTTTTAATAGTAAGCTTGGATTTATATCTACTAATGTTAAATTTTGATTTTTGTCTTCTGGCTGTGACATGTATAATATACTATTGGATATTTGTTCTGCCGTTGTTGTTTTTCCACACCACTTTGGACCTTGTATTAGTACTGCTCCTTTTCCTTTTAGTTTTTTATCTAATATTTTGTCTGCTATTCTTTGTTTATAATTTTCCATTATAATAACCCCCATACTTAGTTATTTACTATATTATAGCATTTATACTATTATTTTTCAAGAATTTTCGGTAATTTATGTTGCATTTTTTCGGTAATTTATAGTTTTATTTTTCGGTAATTTGTGATTTTTGCTTTAAAAATTTGAAATTTACCTTATTCTTTTATACAACATTTTACAATATTAATGTACGATTTATTCCTATTTTATTATATTTAAAATTGATATACTTTATTATATTCTATATATTTTCTTCTTCATAACTTGCCAAGTTATGAAGAATTTTCCGCATAATGTATTTCTTGTCAAAGTCGTTTAGATTTCCTGTTATATTACAGTTGAGTTTTACATAATGTTGATTTTTTGATAAATTTATGCTATAATATTTTTATAAAAACTGTTGTATATTTAAGGGAGGACATCTTATGGAGACTAAAACAGAAATACTCAGTCAAAAGGCTGCCAATTGGTGGTCTAACGAAATTGAACAAAATGCACATAATAATTTTGTTCAGGGATTAGATGATTTTGAAAAACAACTCGCCAACAAAACTCGGGATACAGTTGCAATAAATGGTGTACTGCGTATTTCATCATTATCTGACAATTCTAACCTTTTAGACAAGGTTGCATTAAAAACTGGCATGTCTGCTTCCATTCCTAAAGGATTTGAGATGCGTTTCTATTTAGGTAAATGCTATGTCTATGATTCAAAAGGAAAGGCTGTTGCAGAATTCTAGTTTTTGTTTAGCTGGTGCATCATATTGATACACCAGCTTTACTTTATTAAAATAAAATTATATAATAAATACACATTAAAAATGCATATATATTTTACACTATTAATTTGTATGTTTATGCATTTCTTTTCACTAATTTAAGAAAGGATAGAAAAATGCTAAGAATAAGTAATATAAAAATTTATAAAGATATAACTGATGAAGAAGTTTTACAAACTATTATTAAAAAATATAAAATTTCAAAAAATGATATTACAGAATGGCATATATCAAAAAAATCAATAGATGCAAGAAAAAAAGAGGATGTACACTATTCATATTGTATTGATATTTGTGTTAAATCTGAAGAAAAACTATTAAAAAACAAGGATATCTCTTTAATAGAAAAATTAGAACAACCACAAATTCAAATAAACTTAAGTAAATCTATTAGACCTGTAATTGTTGGGGCTGGTCCAAGTGGTTTGTTTTCTGCTTTAACTTTTATTAAATATGGTTACAAACCAATTGTTATAGAACAGGGAGAGAAAGTTGAAGAGCGTAAAAAGTCTGTTGATAATTTTATTAGTACTGGAATTTTAAATACAAATTCTAATGTGCAGTTTGGTGAAGGTGGTGCTGGTACTTTTTCTGACGGAAAGCTTACATCTGGAATAAATTCTCCATATTGTAAAACTGTTTTAGATGAATTTGTAAAATTTGGTGCACCTAAACAAATTTTATATTTAACTAAACCACATATTGGGACTGATAATTTGATAAATATTATTAGAAATATGAGAAATTATATTATTAAAAATGGTGGAACTTTTTTGTTTAATACAAAATTTATAGATTTAGAAACTACTAATAATTCAGTTTCAAAAGTTATTGTTCATCATTTAGATACTAATTCTACAGAAAAAATTGATGCAAATGTTCTTATTCTTGCTATTGGGCATAGTTCAAGAGATACTTTTAAAAGAGTTTATGAAAAGGGGCTTTTATTAGAGCCAAAAAACTTCTCAGTTGGTGTTAGAATTGAACATTTACAAAGTGAAATAAATAAAGCTCAATATGGTACTTTGACAAAATTAAAATTACCTGCTGCAGATTACAAACTTGCATATCATGCTCCTTCTGGGCGTTCTTGTTACACATTTTGTATGTGTCCTGGTGGAACTGTTATGCCTTCTTCAAGTGAAGAAAATACTATTGTAACAAATGGAATGAGCTATTTTGCACGTAATGGAAAAAATGCAAATTCTGCTGTTTTAGTTAATGTTACACCAGAAGATTTTAGTGACGCTAAAAATCCTTTGTCTGGTGTTGATTTTCAAAAAGCTTTAGAAGAAAAGGCTTTTATCCTTGGTGGTTCAAATTATTTTGCCCCTGCACAAAGGTTTGAAGATTTTGATAAAAATATAAAAAGTACCTTTATAGGTACTGTTGAGCCATCTTATAAACCTGGTGTTACTTTAACAAATTTGAATGATATTATGCCTTCATTTGTTTCAGAAACTTTGAAGGATGGTATTAAGTTTTTTGATAATAGATTACATGGTTTTGCAAATCCTGATAGTATTTTAACTGGTATGGAAACTCGTAGTTCCTCTCCTGTACGAATTTTAAGGGATGGAAATTTGGTTTCTAATATCCGTGGAATTTATCCTTGTGGTGAAGGTGCAGGTTACGCTGGTGGTATTATGTCTGCGGCTGTTGATGGTATTAAGTGTGCAATTGCTTCAATTAAATAATCTACATCATCTTTTGTGTTAAAATCTCCAAATGTAAAACGGATTGCACCTTTTGCTAATTCACTTGGTAAACCAATTGCTGTTAGAACATGTGATGGGCTATTATCTCCTGATGAACAAGCTGAACCGCCTGATGCACAAATGCCCATCTCATCTAGCTTATATAATAGTTCTGTTGCATCTTGACCCTCAAAACTTATATTAATATTTCCTGGTAATCGTTTTTCCATTGTTCCATTTATATGGATGTTGGAAAAACTTTTTTTCATTTTTTCTAGGCAATAATCTCTTAATAGCTTTAATTTATTTTGATATTGTTCCATATTTTTTTCTGCAATTTGGCAGGCTTTACCTAATGCAACTATTTCTGCAACATTTTCTGTTCCAGATCTTTTGTTTTTTTCTTGATGTCCTCCATCCATAAATCTTTCAAATTCTATTCCTTTTTTTACATATAGTGCCCCTATTCCCTTTGGTGCATATATTTTATGGCCTGATAGTGATAACATATCTATATCCATTTTTTGAACATCTATTGGAATATTTCCACATGCCTGAACTGCATCTGTGTGAAATATTATTCCATTTTTGTGCGCTATTTTTGCTATTTCTTGTATTGGTTCTATTGTTCCTATTTCGTTATTTGCAAACATTACGCTTATCAAAATTGTGTCTTGTCTTATAGAATTTTCTAATGTTTGTAAATTTACAAATCCGTCTTTATCTACATCTAAATATGTTACTTCAAAGCCTTTTTTCTCTAAGTTTTGGCAACTATGTAATATTGCTGGATGTTCTATTTTTGATGTTATGATGTGCTTTCCCTTATTTGAGTTTGCATATGCTATTCCTTTTAATGCAGTATTGTCACTCTCAGATCCACAGCTTGTGAAATATATTTCTTCTGAATTACAGTTTATTAATGATGCTACTCTTTTTCTTGCTTCTTCTATTGCTCTTTTGGATTTTCTTCCTATGCTATATAGTGATGATGGATTCCCATATTCTCTGCTTAAAAATGGAAACATTTCTGTTAGGACCTCTTCTTTTATTCTTGTTGTTGCACTGTTATCAAAATATCTAACTTCCATAAAATCCTCTTTTCTGTTTTATATTAAAACAATAATCTTTTTATATTATATTCTTGAATAAAACTTTTGTGTTTATTAACCTTTGATTATCTCTTTTATTTTATCTATTTGTTCTATTGTTTGTCTGTAACCATATTTATAGCATTCATCTAGCTTTTCGGTTTCTAGTAATCCGGTTTTATCAGTTTTAATAGTCAAAACCATATCACTATTACTAATATTTTCTTCTGATATTTTATTTCCCATAATATCTATTGTTCTCATTACAATGTCCATTATATTGCTATTTTCGTCTATATCATCAGCTTTAAAATTAACTGTTATTGTTTTATCTACTCCTTGTTTTTTCACTTCTGTTGTTGGAAAATTATCAAGTATTCCACCATCTAAAAACCTATGTTTATTATATTCACATGGACTGAATACTACTGGAAAACTACTACTTGCTCTTATCGCTTTTCCTATGTCTATATTGTTTATATATTCTGTATTTGGGCTTGATTTTTCTGGTATTTTATTTGTTATAATGTATTTTTTAGAATCTTGTACGTCTACTGTTGGAATAACTATTGGCATTTTGATGTCTGATATTTTTTTTACTCCTTTTCTTAATGCTATATTATTGAATCCACTTTCTATTTCTTCACCTGTATAAAATCCTTGAAAGTTTCCTTTTTTGTTTGCCATAAAATTTCCTATGCTTGTTACTTTTGATATAGAATTTTGGTTTACTAGGTCTTTTGCATATTTTTTGAATAATATATAAATATAATATGGTGAATATCCCATAGCATATAGTGTTGCTATTATGCTTCCTGAACTTGTACCACCTATTGCATCTATTTTTATGTTATTTTCTTCTAATGCTTTTAGAACTCCTGCATGTGCTATTCCTCTTATTCCTCCTCCTGATAATGCTAATCCTAGTTTCATATTGGCCTCCTTTTTTGTGTTTTTATCTTTTATATTCTGTTTTTATTATTTACTATTTTCTATGCTTTTAAACTTCTTTTGGTTACAATATATTATATTTTGTTTTAGTATTGCTATATAATGATATTTAAAATTACTTTCAGTTCAATACACAATATAACAATTTCTAAAATATAATAAAAGTAGATATAATAATCTACTTTTTTAGTATTATTATATCTACTTTATTTTGTATAATAGATTTCTCCATTTCCATATGTAACTTGATAATATTCTCCAATAAATGTTGGTTCAATATCATTTAATTTATATTGTGGTTCTACAATTATTTTTCCATTGCTGTCTACAACTCCCCAAAGTCCATCTTTCTCAATTCCTGCAAAACCATATTTATTTACTTCTGTTACTTTGTCATAATTGTAGTCAACTATTTTGTTACCATTCTTGTCAACAAATCCCCATTTGTCTCCCCATTTATTTGCAAATATTTTGTTGTCTTTAAATAATTCTATATTTTTAATTTCTTTTCCATCTTTTGATACATATTTGATTTCATCATTATTATATAATTTTATATAATCTGTATGTTTTTCAATATTTCCATTTTTTAATTCTGTAATTTTAGATAAGTCTTTTGAATATATTTCTATTGTATTTGTATCATTTTGTGTTGTTTGCACTAGGTCTGTTCCTTCTATTTTTTGTATTGAGTTATAATTAAATGCTATTTTTGTATTTTCATTTTCATCTATAACCCCTAGTTTTCCTTCTGAATTACATGCTATGAAATAGTTGTTGTTTAAGTATTCTATATATACGTATTCATTTTTTGTAATTGCTTTTCCATTTTTATATATTGTGTAAATTGTTTTTCCATCTGCTGTGTTAATATAAATTTTATAATCTGTATTTTCTACATCTAGTATTGCTAGATTAGAGTCTATGTTTGCTTCTTTTCCATCTGTGTCAAATATTTTTACGTTTTCATCGTTTGATGTTGCATATATATATTCTCCTGTTGTGTCTATTTGTTTATATTCAAATGGAACTATTTGTTTTCCATCAATTGAAAATACTCCATATTTTTTTCCTTTTAATGCTGTTATTGTATCATTACTTTCGTTATAAACTAATGATTGATATTCGTTGTTTATAATTTGCTTTCCGTCTTTCATTAAGCCATATTGTCCATTTTCTGCACATATTATATAAACATTTTTGCTATTTATGTCTGTTACTCTATATAAATCATTGTATTTGTTTTCAATTATTTGCTTTCCTTCAATGTTTACATATCCATATCTATATCCTTCATCTGTTGTTTTGCTTACTATGTATCCTGATTTTTTGTATCCTGTTTCTTCTTCGTAATATCTGTCACTTTCTATTCCATCATATTGCGTTTTTACTATTGTTGTTCCTTTTATGTTGATTACTCCATATTTTCCGTCTTTTTTTACTAGTAGTTCCCCTTCTTTAAATTGAAGTGTATCTATATCTTCATATATTGGATTTGTTATCTTTTTTCCTTCTATATCTATAATTCCGTATTTTCCATTTTTGCTATATTTTAGTGTTGTTTTTTCATACATTAAGTCACTTATTACATTTTTTAGTCTTAATGGTTGTATGTCTTCATATTGTGTAAATATTTCTTCTCCTTTTTCATTTAAGACTTTTGTTTTTTTATTTTCATAACATATGAATACTGCCTTTTCTGGGTTGGGAATTTTTATGTCATCATATTTTGCCTCTATTATTATGTCTCCATTTGTATTTATTACACCATATTTTTCGTTTTCTTTTACTACAAAATATTTGTATTCGTTTATTTGTGCTATTTCATATTTTTTGTTTTCTTTTTGAATTTTGTTTACTATGATACATGCTGATATTGCTATTACTGCAATTACTGCTAATATTATAATTATATTTCTTTTTTTCATATTTTTTCTTCCTTTCTCTTTCGTCTATTTTATTATAATTGTTTTGTTTGTTTTTTTCAATAATATTTTCATAATTGTAATAAAAATGTTAATATACAATGTTTTCATGTTTGTAATTGCTACATGATGATATTTGTACTTGACTTTGGTTCAATACACAATATAATAATTTCTAGAATACTTTTTGGACTCCCTTCCACTAAAGTGAACTCTTGTCCAAAAAATATTTAATAAATTTTAATATTGTTTCAATCACATTCAGTCAAATACAAATATCATCATGTAGCAATTATAAACATTGAAACTATTATCAATTAAAAACTACCCATAAAATTTTGGAATGGGTAGTTTGTGTTCGCACTTATTTATTATATTTTACAATATATTTTTCATTATTGCCGCAAGCTTATATTCTATCATTATTTTTTCTTGTGCCTCCAAATATACTGTTTTATCTTTATGTATCTTGATTAATATTGCTATTTGATTTTAGTTCTACTAATATATAATTTTTTTTAAATAAATTTGAGATAGGGTATTTATTTATTTTATTAAATAAAGGGGTAATTAAATTAATAGAAATAAATATTATTATAGTGATTAATAAACTTACAATATTAACGTATCTTGTGGTGTATTTTAACATTTCATATTTTTCACCCACCTTTTTGATTTTTGTTTTTGGATTAATTTTTTCGAAAAAATTTTTTAGATAAAAACACTCTCGTGTAGTTTGATTAAAACTGTATTTATAATACTACATTTTTCTTATTTTGTAAAGAACTTTTCATCGCAATTTTCGACACTTTTTGACAAGAAAATATGAGACAAATTAGGATTATCCCTTTTGTCTCATATCTAATTCAAAATAAAATTCTACTCCATTTTCTAAATTTTTTACTCCGTATTTATTATCATAGTTACTCATTATTGCTTTTACAAATGCAAGTCCTATTCCTGTTCCTCCATCTTCTCTATGTCTTGATTCATCTGCCTTATAAAATCTATTCCAAATCCTGTTTAAGTTTTCTTCTGAAATTTGTTTTCCCGTGTTGAATACCTTAATGCAAACTTTTTGTTCTTCTTTGTTTATTTCATTTGATATTTTAATGTATTTTTCTCCATACATTTCTTTTACATTTTTTATTGCATTTGTTAAATAATTTGTTAAAACTTGTTCGATATAGAAATCATCTGCAAATACTCTTATATCTTCATTTTCATCAAATTTTATTTCTGCTTGTTTTTCTTCTATCATCACATTTGTTTTTCTTATCACTTCTTTTTCAAGTTCTACAATGTTAAATTCTTTATTGTTAAATTCTCTTTTTCCATATTCTAGTTTCATTAGTTCTAGTAGTTGCTTTACTAGCTTATCCATTTTATTTGTTTCATCTAGTATAACTTCTGCATAGAATTTTCTACTTTCTTCATCATTGTTTACATTTTCTAGTAAGCCTTCACTATATCCTTGAATAAGAGCTATTGGTGTTTTTAGCTCATGAGATACATCTGATATAAATGTTTTTCTCATTTCGTCTATTTTTGATTTTTCTTCTATGTCTCTTTCTAGTTCTATGTTACTGTTTCTTAATTGCTTTATTGTTCTTTCTAGTTTGTCTGACATAGTATTTATGCTTCTTCCTAAGTCGTTTATTTCGTCTCTTGCATTTGTTACTTTATATTTTTGGCTGAAATCTAAGTTTGACATTTTTTTCGCTATGTTGTTTAGTTCTAGTATTGGTTCTGTAAATTTTTTAGAGACTATTGTTACCATTATTGAGGCAATTAATATTGTAAATCCTGCCATCATCAATAAGAAATTGTTTGATATACTAACACTGTCTTGTATTGAATTTAATGGTATACGTATGTATAAAAAATATCCATTTTCTAGTTTTCCTGATAACATCATATATGATAGTCCATTTTTAGAGTCTCTTTGTTTCTTTATTGTAAAATTATCGTTTGATTCTAATTCTTTTCCGCCTTGCACTTTGTCTAATATGTCATTTATACTTCCTATTACTGTTGAAAAGTTTTTGTTTGTTGTATATAAATTGATTCCATTATTATCTTTTATTAAAATGTCAAAATTGTTTTTTATTGATAGTTTTTCAAGTTCTGTTTGTAAGTCATTGTCTTGTCCTGGTGTTTTATAATAGTCGTTTAACGATTCATATACTGATTTTAATGTGTTTTGTTTTTTATATAAATAAAATTTTTCTAGGGCAAAGTTATTTACTATTATTAAGAATAGTATTATTAATAAGACTGTTGTGCTTAGTGTTAAAAATAATTTTACTTTTACTGATGAAAGTACGTTTTTTATTTTATTTAATTTCAAATTTATATCCCACACCTCTCATTGTTTTTATATATTTTCCTCTTTTTCCCAATTTATGTCTAATTTTTTTTATATGGCTGTCTATTGTTCTTGAGTCTCCATAATAATCATAATTCCATACATTGTTTAGTATTTTGTCCCTTGATAATGCTATGTTTTCGTTTTCTACTAGATATACTAATAGTTCATATTCTCTTAGACTTAGTTCTAATACTTTTCCGTCAACAGTTACTGTTCTTCCTTCTTTGTCTATTTCTATTCCTCCATAGTCTTTTACTTCTTTTTGTTCTCCTTGTGTTCTTTTTAGTATTGCTTCTACTCTTGCTACAAGTATCTTTGGACTAAATGGTTTTGATATATATTCGTCTACTCCTAGTTCAAATCCAAATAATTCATCTTGTTCTTCTCCTCTGGCTGTTAGCATTATTATTGGTATTTGTGATGTTTGCCTTATTTGCCTTAATACAGACCATCCGTCTAGTTTTGGCATCATTACATCTAATAATATTAGATCTATTTTCTCTGAGTTTTGTTCAAATACTTGTAATGCTTTTTCTCCATCTTCTGCTTCTAATATACAGTATCCTTTGGCTGTTAAGAAGTCTTTTATTAATTTTCTCATTCTTGATTCGTCATCTACAATTAATATACATTTGTCCATGTTTTTCATCCTTTCTTTTTTATTTTTGTTGAAAGTGTTTTGATTTTTATGCATAAATTTTTTATATTAATGTATTTTTTCTTATTTATTATACTTGTTTTTTGTGTCCTGTTTGTGTCTATTACTTGCTTTTTATTTTACTACATTGATTTTTATTTTGCAATAGGTTGATTTTGAACCTTTTTTGTAATATAATATTTTAGTGCAACTATGTGTTTTGCTGAAAGGAGGTTCTATATGATATTGCAATTTATCTTTACAATAATAGCAATTCTAATGATTCCTGTAACTATTCATTTTTGGAATAATCCTGTAAAATGGGTTAAGCGGTTACTAGAATCTAAAAAACTCAACCCTGATATATTTATGATTTTTCATGTAGGGCTGTGTGTACTATTTGCTATCATTGCAATATTTATGGCAGTTCCTATTATAAAGGTCTGGTTTATAAATTAAAGAGCCTAAAAAAGATCCCTGTAGGGACCTTTTTTAATTTTTTACAAATACTGTTTTTGTATCATATGCTAATTCTACATTTTCTTCTCTTAAAATTTGCATAATTTTAAAGTTTATTTTTTCTTTTTCTTCTAAGAAACTTGCATAATCTATAGAGTTTGTATAACTACAAACCATTAAATTTATTCCATTATCTGTTATATTGTCAAATCTTACTATAATTGTTTCATCTATTACGTCATCATGTTGTACTAATAGCTCTTTTATTCTTTTCTGAACAATTTGTACTTTTTCTAGTGGAGTATCTAAATCTAGGCATAGATTTACTTTGTTTCTTCTTTTTTCCATTCTACTCCAGTTTATTATTGAATCATTTGCAATTACAGCATTTGGTATATTTACTACTGAATTTTCAAATGTTCTAACTCTTGTACTTCTAAATGTAATATCTTCTACTGTCCCTTCGTAGTTTTCTACTTCTATCCAGTCTCCAACTACAAATGGTTTGTCTAAGAATATCACTAAACCACCAAATAAATTTTTTGCTGTGTCTTGTGCTGCAAGTGTTATTACAACACTTCCTACTCCTAAACCTGCTACTAATCCATTTAGGTTAAATCCTAAATCTGTTATTATCATAAATCCTGCTACTATGTATACTAATGCTCTAATTGATTTTAATATAAATTTTAGCATTGAATCTTCTACTTCTGGATTCATTTTATCTTTTAATCTATTTACTAGGCTGTTGTTTGTTGTTAGGCTGTTTGCTATTCCATTTGCTGATAGTACTATAATTGATATTTTAAATAGTTGGTCTATCCAATCATTTAACCATTTTCCTGTATTTAATGGTTGTCTTAAAAATACAAAAGCTACATATATTCCTAATACTACATAAAATACTCTTAATGGTGTATAAAATGCATTCTTTCTTATTAATTTTTTATGTCTAGTTTTTGGTTTAAATATTTTTACTGTCATGTATGCTAAGCTTCTACTTAAACATCTAAATAATATGTATATTAATATTGCAATTCCTATATCAATTATTTGTGTCGTTTGTATTCCTTTTATTGTTTCCACAAAATCTCTTATGTTTTCCATGTTTAATCTCATCCCTTTCTATCAAGAAAGACACTCACTCTTGACATTGTTTATATACTTGTCAAAAATGGGCGTCTCTGTTAATAATTTGTGTTTCTGTCAAAAAGGGGCGTCCCTTTTGACAACTTTTATCCCATGTAATCTCTTAATTTTTTAGATCTTGAAGGATGTCTTAGTTTTCTTAATGCTTTTGCTTCTATTTGTCTTATTCTTTCACGTGTTACATTAAATTCTTTTCCTACTTCTTCTAGTGTTCTAGATTTGCCGTCTTCTAGTCCAAATCTTAATTTTAATACTTTTGCTTCTCTTGGTGTTAGTGTATTCATAACTTCTTCTAATTGTTCTTTTAGAAGTGTATATGATGCTGCATCATGTGGAGCTGGACTGTCTTCGTCTTGTATAAAGTCACCTAAATGGCTGTCTTCTTCTTCTCCAATTGGTGTTTCTAATGATACCGGGTCTTGTGCTATTTTTTGTATTTCTACTACTTTTTCTACTGGAATTTCCATTTCTTTTGCTATTTCTTCTGGGGTTGGTTCTCTACCCATTTGTTGTAATAAGTTTCTTGATGTTCTTATTAATTTGTTTATTGTTTCTACCATATGGACTGGTATTCTTATTGTTCTTGCTTGGTCTGCTATTGCTCTTGTAATTGCTTGTCTTATCCACCATGTTGCATAAGTACTAAATTTGAATCCTTTTGTGTAATCAAATTTTTCTACTGCTTTTATTAATCCCATATTTCCTTCTTGAATTAAGTCTAAGAATAACATTCCTCTTCCTACATATTTTTTGGCAATACTTACTACAAGTCTTAGGTTTGATTCAGCTAATTTTTGTTTTGCCTCTTCGTCTCCTTCTAGTATCCTTTTTGCTAGATTTAATTCTTCGTCAAATGTTAAAAGTGGTATTTTTCCTATTTCTCTTAAATACATTCTTACTGGGTCATCTACACTTATTCCTTCAAAGCTTGTGTCTGTTATTTCATCTAGTTTTAATTCTTCTACTTCTTTTAAATCTTCTATGTCTGGTTCTTCTTCAAAGTCATCTGGTAATAAGTCTATACCATCTTTTTCGAATTCATCAAATACTTCATCCATTTTTTCTGGATTTACGTCATTTAGTTTTGTTGCTAAATCACTATATGTCATTTTTCCATTTTGTTTTGCTTCTGCTATTATATTGCTTATTTTTTCTTTGTCTGTTTTTTCGCTTTTATTTGTGCTTTCCTTTTTTGTTTCTTTTTCTTCTTTCACTTCATTAACTTTTTTTACTTCTTCTAAATTTTCTTCTTTTTTATTAGACATGAATTTACCCCCTACTTAATTCTTGCTAATGTAATAATAATATTACTTAACTCTTTTTCTAATTCCTTTTTTTCTTCATTGTTTGAAGTTTGTTCTAATAATTCTAAAATTTCAAGCTTTCTATTATTTAACTTGTCCCTTTTATATGCTTGAATTATATCATCTATAGCTTTCTCTAAGTTTTCTATTTCGTAGTCTTCTGCCATTATCATTGTGATTTGATTTTGTTGTTCTTGTTCTAATGTATCTATTATTCCATTAATATTACTATTTCCTTTTTCAAATTCTTCATACAATTTTTTTGCTATTTCATGATTTATTTCATCTTGAAAATCTTCTGGTTTTATGTTTTGTTTTATTATTTCAAATATTGATAAATCTCCTGATAGTAATATTGAAATTATTGTGTTCTCTCTTCTTTTTATTGCTTGTGATACTTCTTTCGTTTCTACTTTTTTGTGTGTTATTATTGGTTTTGCTTTTTCCAATATTTTTTCACTTTTATCATTTTTATATGTTAATTTGTTTACTTCTGCATAAATTGCTTCTTTTGAAATATCATATTCTTTTGCTATTTTTTCAATATATACTTCTCTTTCCATTGTGTTATCTACTTTTGAAATTAGTTTTGCAATTTCATTTAAGAATTTTATTTTATCGTTTGTATTATCTAAATCTAATTCTTTTTTTAGTATTTTTACTTTAAATTCAACTACTGAAAATGCTTTGTCTATTACATTTTGGAAACGCATATTTCCATATTTTAATATGTACTCGTCTGGATCTTTTGCTCCTTCTAATTGTATCACTCTTAGGTCGCATCCCATGTTTTGTAGAATATCTATTGCTCTTAATTTTGCTTTTATTCCTGCGTCGTCTGAATCAAAACTTAATATTATTTGTTCTGAGTTTTTTCTTAGTAACCATCCTTGTTGTTCTGTTAATGCTGTTCCAAGTGGAGCTACAACATTTGTTATTCCTCTTTGATGTAGTGAGATTACATCCATATATCCTTCAACTATTAATAACTTTTTTGTGTCTCCTTTTTTTGCAACATTTAGTCCAAATAAATGTCTTCCTTTGCTATATACTACATTTTCTGGTGAGTTTATGTATTTTGGTTTTGAGTCATCTAAAACTCTTCCTCCAAATGCTATTACTCTACCTCTAGCATCACATATTGGAAACATTAATCTGTTTCTGTATCTGTCTATGTATTGACCTCTTTCATTTTTATTGACTAACCCTGATTCTAATATTTCTTGTTCTTGGAATCCTTGTTTTTTTAACTCTTGATATAGCTCATCAAATTTGCCTGAGAATCCAATTCTAAATGATTTTAGTGTTTCATTTGTTAGTTGTCTTTTTTTTACATATTCTTGTGCCATTTTAGCTTGTGGTTTGTATAAATTTTGATGGTAGTATTCTGCTGTGAATTCATTTACTTTATATACTTTGTCTTTTAGTATTTCTCTTTGTGTATCTCCATTGTTTTGTAGTGTTGGCAATTGTATATTTGCTCTTTCTGCTAACATTTGCACTGTTTCTACAAAGTTTAGTCCTTCTATTTGTGATACAAATGTTATTACATTTCCTCCAACTCCACACCCAAAGCAGTGGAATATTTGTTTATCTGGTGAGACTGAAAAAGAAGGTGATTTTTCGTTGTGAAATGGACATAGTCCAAAGAAATTTCTTCCGCTTCTTTTTAAGTGCACATATTGTGATATGACATCTACTATGTCGTTTGATTGTCTTACTTCGTTTAATATCTCTTCACTATATCTTGCCATTTTTCCTCTCTTTCTTTCAAATAAACATACTTATATATAATATTCGACCTATTTTACATAAATCCTTCTTTGTTTTTTAAAAATTATAAATCTATTTTGTTGTGTGTTGATAATTCATAATGTACTTTTACAAAAAACATGGGCAGATAAAGTTTTACCTTTGTCCACCCTATGTTTTACTTTATAAGCTGGAGTAGTTCCTCCATCCTCCTTTTAGCTTCTGTATAGCCCAATTCACTTGCTAAGGCTATGTCTTCCGGTGTTCCAAATGTTCCCATGTTTCCTATATATGGCTTTATGAGAAAATCCGCATGTTCTTCAGGTTTTTTCCATGCATCTACATATCGTGAGTTTAAATTTGTTTTTTCCTTTTTAAATGAACAAACTAAGTTAAAACCTTTTTTGGGTAAAATTGGATTGGCTACCATTCCACCATCCCAAAATTTATAGTTTTTTTCATTTATGCGCATATGGTAATGTTCATATGCAATTGGAAAACTACAAGATGCCCGACAAGCTTCACCTAATGTTACATTAGGTGTTGTTTCTTTTGAGAATACAAATTTTTTAGGATGCCATATTCCGCCTTGATTGGCAGTAATAATCAGTTTTACTTTTAAGTCCTTAAATCTTAAGTTCTTACAATATCCATTTACTGTATCCTCTATAACTTGGCTACCCTTTCCTCCTTTAAGTCTGCTCGCATTTGAATATATCACTACAAATTCTTTTAATAGTTGTTCTATTTCTGTACATGACGTATCTAATGCAGCCAATGTAGCAATTATTGCACCTATACTAGTTCCAGAGTAACATCTTATCTGCACTTTTTCTTCTTTCAAAGCCTTTAATACTCCAACTGCTGGGACTTTTACTCCACCGCCCCGAATAGCTATATTTATTTTTTTCATTGTGTAACCTCCTTTGATTCAAGCTATCCTTTATACTTTAGACTATCTATATTATACTATAATTCATGTATATTTTCAAGTTTTATGTTAATTTACGTATTTAATAACATCATTTTATTATCTAATTTATTCACTATTTTAGCACATTGAACAAGTTCTTTTGATGTAGATTTTGTTACCTCTTTATCTGGTTTGTATTTCATTTTGTGTTCAATACTTGCCCAAAAATCCATTGCTAATGTTCGTATTTGTACTTCTACTTTTACATATATTAAATTTTGTGATAACGTAATTGGAACTTCAAGAATCATATGATAGCTTGAGTATCCACTTTTTTTAGGGTTTCTTACATAATCTTTTTCTTTTAGAACTTTTATTCCTGGTATTTTTGTAATTAAATTTCTTATTGAATATATATCTTTTTGAATTGGGCATATTGCTCTAATACCTGCAATATCATTAATATTTTTTATCATTTCTTTGTATGTATATTTTAAATTTTTGTCTTTCATCTTTTTTGTAATACTTTCTGGTGATTTTATTCTTGTATTTATGTGGTCTATTAGGTCGTATTCATAAAATAATTTAAATTCGTCTTTTAGTATTTCTAATTTTGTGTTGATTTCTTTTAATGCTACTTGATATATAAACATTACTTTTTCAAATTCTTTGCTTTTGGGATCTATTGGTGTTTCTATCTCCATTATATTTTCAATTTTTTGTAATTCTTTATTTTCTTTCATTTGGTTTCCACCTTTCTTCGGTGCTTTTAATTGATTATTATTTAACTTTCAATTTTTCTGCTCCCATATTTTTATATTTATATTATATGAGTATTTTATTTTTATATTATTCCCAAATGTTATTTTTTGTGTAAATTTTGTGTGAACTTGTTTTTTATATTTTTCAAATTGCATATATCTATACCTTTTGGAAGTTATTTTCTTCATTTCATTCAAAAAGAACTTATAACTAAAAAATATGAGCCTCTTTCACTCAGGCTTAAAGGCTCTTGCCTTTTCCCGTGAACATTCCTCATATTTTTTAGAAATAAGTTCTATTTTTCATTCCAATCAAACAATACCTTCAAAAAGGTATAGATATATGCAATTTGAATATTATTATAAAATTATCTACTTTTTCCATCTATTGTTGTTTTATCACTAAATCTAGCACCTTTTATCTGTGGTGTATTCTTAGCAACTTTGTATTTTGGCATTTTATTTACTGCATTACTTATAGCTCCAATTGTTTTTTGTCTTTTGTCTTTTGGCATATTTTCAAGTTTTTTTAATACCCATGTATTATTTAACATTTCTATTGTCTCTAGCTTATTTTGATCTAATATCATTTTATTTAATATATCTATTATTCTATCTTTTTTTTCTATTGGAATTTGTTTTATTAAATTTATAATTTCATTTTCTTTTTTCTGTAATTCTGTATTTTCACTATTTATTGGTTTAGAAATATCTATTTTCTGTATTTCTTTATCACCATTATTTATTTGTCTATAAATGTCTATCATGTCTTCTTTTTTTAATTGGTTTGCTGTATGTTTTTTTACTGTTTCTATCAAATATTTTTTTTCATCTTTTGTCATTTGGCTTAATTGTTTTGATTGTGGAATATTAATAATTCCTGTCTTGTCATATTCTATTCCTACTTGTTTTCCTAGTTCATTTAACACTATTTTTTTAAACTCTCTTTTGACAAATCTATGTTTTTTCTTCTTTTTTTCTTCCTCGTTTTCTTGATTAATTCTTTCTTCTACTATGTCATCATATTTTTTTTGTACTAATGTTGCTATATCTATTTCTATCATTTCTCCTGTTGGAATAACTTTAGATAGTGTATATATTGGTGCTATTTTTTTACTATCATCATAATAATCTTCTGCTATTTTTTGTGCTATAATATTCTTAATTACTTCATATATATCATCATTTATATTTTCCGGAGTTAGTTTATCTTTTATTCCTACTATTTGTTCTGAGAGTTCTGTATCTTTCATTTCTTTTACTTTTGCATATATTTTTTCTAATTCGTTTTTTGCTTTCTTTCTTTGTTGTTCTATTTGTCTTTGTTTTTCCTGTCTTTGAAGTTCTAATTGTTTTTGTTCTGCTTGTTTCTGTTTTTCTTGGTCATGCATTTGCTGAATTAAATCCAAATTGTCTTGTATATTCATTGCTCCCTTTTCAACTATATTTCTAATTGTGTTATCCGGAATGTCTGTTTCAGCATTGTTTATTGCTTCTACTATAACCTCATTTGGTATGTCTTCTTTTTTAGAAAATTCTATTGCTGTTCTTTCTACAAGTTGATCTGATATATTCTTCCTTTCTATCAATTCTGTTAAAAGCTTTCTTTCTTCTACTGGATCTCGATTATTTTGTATAATTTGCATTATTTTTTCTACTGTATCGTTTATTGGGTTTTCTTCTCCATTTTCTTTTTTTTCAATATATAACTTTTCTATTTCATTTGCTTTTTCATTTATCCTCTTATCAACTTGTTCATTTTCTGCACTTAGCGCTGTATTATTTCTATTTATAAAATTTTTTATTCTATCTGTTATTTTCACTCTATCACCTTATTTTCCATAATAACTATCTAGCATAATTTGTTTAATTTCTTCTACTAATGGAACTCTTGGGTTTGCTGTTGTACATTGATCTTCAAATGCTCTGTCTGCAAGAATATCAACTTTTGCCAAGAATTCTTTTTCATCAATTCCTGCCTCTTTAAATGATTTTGGAATATTTAATTTTTCATTTAATTCTTTTATTTTTTCTACTAGACTATTTACACCCTCTTCTATTGTATCTGCTTTTAGTCCTAATTTTTTAGCTAAATGACTGTATTTTTCGTCTGCTATATAATATTCATATTTAGGGAATGATACAAACTTGCTTGGCTTACTTCCATTATATTTTACAACATATGGTAATAATATTGCGTTTATTCTACCATGTGGTAAATGGAACTCTGCTCCTATTTTGTGTGCAATTGAATGGCTTACTCCTAAAAATGCATTTGTAAATGCCATTCCAGCAATTGTACTTGCATTGTGCATTTTTTCTCTTGCTAGTTTATTACTTCCATTATTGTATGCTTTTTCTAAATAATTCATTACTAATTCTACTGCTTTTTCTGCTAAACCATCTGTATAGTCTGATGCCATGTTTGATACATATGCTTCTAATGCGTGTGTTAATACATCCATTCCTGTGTCTGCTGTTACAGATTTTGGAAGGCTCATAACTAGGTCTGGGTCTACTATTGCAACATCTGGTGTTAATTCATAATCTGCAAGTGGATATTTTCTGTCTTTTTCTTTGTCTGTTATTACTGCAAATGATGTTACTTCTGATCCCGTTCCTGATGTTGTTGGTATTGCTACCATTTTTGCTTTTTCTCCTAATTTAGGGAATTTGTAAGTACGTTTTCTAATGTCCATGAATTTTAATTTTAATCCTTCGATATCTGCTTCTGGATGTTCATAAAATAGCCACATTCCTTTTGCTGCATCCATTGGGCTTCCTCCACCTATTGCTATTATTACATCAGGTTTAAAACTGTTCATTTGTTCTACACCTTTTTTAATTGTGTCAAATGATGGGTCTGGCTCTACATCACTAAATATCTCTGAATGTACATATTGTTGTCTTTTTCTTAAATGATATAAGATTCTATCTACATATCCTAATTTGACCATTCCTTGGTCTGTTACTATAAAGGCTCTTTCTATATCTGGCATTTTTTCTAAGTATGCTATTGAACCTGCTTCAAAATATATTTTTTCTGGAACTTTAAACCATTGCATATTAACTCTCCTTTTCGCAACTCTTTTTATATTTATTAAGTTTACTGATGACACATTTGCTGTTGTTGAATTTTTTCCAAATGAGCCACATCCTAATGTAAGTGATGGCATATTTGTGTTATAAATGTCTCCTATTGCTCCATGTGTTGATGGTGAGTTTACTATTATTCTTCCTGCTTTTAAAGTTTCTGAAAATTTTAAAATTGTATCTTGATTTTCACTGTGAATTGCTGCTGAGTGTCCAAGACCACCGAATTCTAGTAGTTTTTCTGCTTTTGCTATTCCTTCTTCTTCATTTTCAACAATGTAATATGTTAAAACTGGACTTAGTTTTTCTTTTGAAAATGGATAGTTGCTTCCTATTCCTTCTTCATATACAACTATTACTTTTGTATCTTCTGGTACTTCAAAGCCTGCTTCTTTTGCAATTGTATATGGTGATTGCCCTGGTACATGTGATTTTAGTTTATATCCATATTCTTCTGTATATTCAAACATTGAGTTTTGTAATTTTTGTTTTTCTTCTGGATTTACAAAGTAGCATCCAGATTCTCTCATTAATTTTTCAAATTCTTGATATATATCTTTATCTACTAATACTGCTTGTTCAGATGCACATATCATTCCATTATCAAATGATTTTGATAGTACTAAATCATTTACTGATGTTTTTAATTTTGCTGTTTTGTCTATATAACAAGGTACATTTCCTGGCCCTACTCCTAGTGCTGGTTTTCCGCATGAGTATGCTGAACGTACCATTCCTGTTCCACCTGTTGCTAATATTAGGTTTACATCTGGGTGGTTCATTAATAACCTTGTTGCTGTTATTGATGGTTCTTCTATCCATAATATGCAGTTTTCTGGTGCTCCTGCTTGAACTGCTGCATCTCTTAATATTCTTGCAGCTTCAGAACTACATTTTTGTGCTGATGGATGGAATCCAAATATTATTACATTTCTAGTTTTTGCTGATATTATTGATTTAAACATTGTTGTTGATGTCGGATTTGTTACTGGTGTTACTCCTGCTATTATTCCAACTGGTTCTGCTATTTCTAGATATCCTTCTTCATCATTTTCATTTATTACACCAACTGTTTTTTCGTTTTTAATGCTGTGATATATATATTCTGTTGCAAACATGTTCTTTGTTATTTTGTCTTCATATATTCCTCTTCCTGTTTCTTCTACTGCCATTTTTGCTAGTTCCATATGATGTTCTAGTCCTGCCATTGACATTGCTTTTACAATGTTATTTACTTGCTCTTGATCTAGTTTTAAATATTCTTCTGATGCCTTTTTTGCCTTTGCAACTAATTCATCTATCATCTTTTGTATTTTTTCTTCTTCTAAATTTTCTGCCATAAGATTTCCTCCTTGGTATTATTTTATCCTTTTTTATTATATATTATTAGAAAAATTTGTCAACTCTTTTATAATATTAAAAAACCAGAATTAAGATTTTGTACGCAGTGCAAACTGCTACAAAATCTAATTTCTGCCATATTTATTTTCTACATAAAGTTATCATACTATGATAACTTTCCTAGAATATAAAAAGAAGCATTTTTTATAAAATGCCTCTTTTTTCAATATATTAATACAAATATTTTTGTGGGTTTACATGTTCGCCATTAATTCTTATTTCAAAATGTAAATGTGGTCCTGTTGAATTACCTGTACTACCTACTAGGGCTATTACATCTCCTGCTTTTACTTCTTGTCCTTCTGTTACATACATTTTGCTAGTATGTGCATACCAAGTTTCTACACCGTTTCCATGATCTACTTTTACCAAGTATCCATATGATCCACTATATTTAGCACATGTTACTTTTCCATCTGCAACTACTTTTATTTGAGTTCCTTTACTTGCTGCTATATCTAATCCTGTGTGTGTTGATACTCTTATTTTACTACTAGCCCCATATCTTGAAGAAATTGTTCCTGATACTGGTAGTGTTGCTATTTTTATTCCATTTATTTGAGTTATTTCATTTTCTGTATTTGTTTTAATGTCTAACTTTTCTATTATATTTTCTTTTGCAACTTCAAGTGTATTTGCATTTAAATCTTTTTCATTATTAGTTGTTTTTTCGCTAATTTCTAATTCTACATTTTGATTTGATACTTCCTTTATGTCTTCTACTAATTTTTCTGCTGTTTCTTTGTCTGCCACACTTTCAATCGCTTTGCCATTATGTGCTATTTCATAATATTTATATGTTATTTCAAGTTCATTTTGCAATGCTATTATTACATCACTTTCATTATCTTGTTGTGTTCTTTCTACTAATTTTAATTCATATTCTGGAGTTGTAGTTAATTTCACATTTTCCACATTTTTGTTACTGTAGTTTTCTATGTTATTTTTTATTGATTCATTTAACGCTTTTTTATTATTTATATACCCTACTTTTTCTCCAGAAATCTTTACTTCATACATTGGTTTATATTTTATTAATATTATCGCGATTATAAAACCAATTGCTATTAAAGCAATATTTAAAAATTTTAATGTTTCTTTTGTATAAAACTTAAATTTTTTTATACTAATATAATCCACTCTCCTTTTTAATTCTTAAGCGCGAACATCTTTTATTATACTATATATTTTGCTCATTTTCAAATTATGTATACCTTATTTGCTATTTTTTCCTTTTTTTTCTAGTTATTAATTATTATTTTTGTTTATTTTTATTATTTTTACTCTTTTTTACTCTTTTTTTCATAATTTTTCTTTTATTTTTGTTTAAATTTATTTTTAGTATTTTAAATTATTACAATTTTCGACACGCTTTTTAAGTATTTTTTTAATTGTTTAGGCTTTTATTGATTTATTAGTTTATTTTTCTCGTTTTGTTACTTCAAAACTTATAAGTTAAATGATATATTATTGTTATAAATTTGAACGATAATTGCAAAGTTATAAAATTTGGAACTTAAAATTTAAAAATTTTGGTTCCAATAAGCGGAGCGAATAAAGTGAAAGGATGGTGATAAAGATGGCAATCGATTATAGTGTTATTGGTTCTAGAATAAAACAAGCTAGACTTGCTAAAAATATGACTCAAGAGGATTTAGCAGATAAAATTGATATTTCTGTTGCTTTCTTAAGTAGAGTAGAAAGAGGTAATTCTCATATTAATTTAAAAAGATTAAATCAATTATGTGGTTTATTAGATGTTTCAGAAGGTTATTTACTAAATGGTGCTTCTAGCAGTTCTGAAAATTATTTAGATAAAGAATTTACTGATTTGATTAAAAGTGTTTCTCCAGAGAAACAAAAATTAATTTATAATGTTGCAAAAACAATTGCTGAAACAAATATGAATGAAGAATAATAATAAAAAATTGCCAATAAGGTTAAAATCTTTTGGCAATTTTTTAATTTATTGTGGTATTTGTTGGTCCTGTTCCTACAACAGCTTCTTGTAAAGAGCGCCACGTATTACATCCAATTATTCCATCAGCTGTTAATCCTCTTGATTTCTGATAATTGATTACAGCATTTTGAGTTGCTGCTCCAAATATTCCGTCTAGTCCATTTGTTCTAAATCCTAATGTATTTAAATCATCTTGAGCTATACATACATAGTTGCTTAAACTTCCTCTTTTTAGTTGTGGAAATCCACCAGTTGAACATGCTGGTTTTCCAAATCGTTTATCAAAATGTACCCATGTTGGCGTTAATGAAATCGGTTCAACATAATACCATACTCCTGAATTTTTTGCTGAATTCCATAGTCTTGTTCTTTGTGTAGAGCTTAGTGTTTGCCCTACGTCAAATGCTACTCCTGCATAATGTTGACTTTGGTTTCCGATGTCCTCCTTCATATGGCCTTTTGAATGCAAAACCTACTGGTATAGGAGCTCCAAAAATATATCTTTGGCTATTCCAACTTTGCATTGTTCTTTTTGTTGTCCATAATATATTACTTTTGCTTGAGCCTCTAAATTCTCTTACCCTTAATGTTCCATTTGTATTATATGGCATTGGTTCTGCCTCGCCTCTATAGTATGTTTCCATTCTATCTGTATCATTATTAAATACTAATATTTTTGCCAAAAGAAAACCCCCTCATATATTTTTTATTTTATTATATGAGGGGATATATGTATTTGTTACTATTTTACTTCCTTGCATCTAACTATTACTCTTAATTTGCTATCATTTGTACATGTTATTAAAGTAAGTTCTTTTCTTCCTCCTGTTAATTGTGTTGTATCGCTTGTATCGTTAGGATCTACTGTGTGTTTATCGTATACTTCATAATTTATAGTTCTTCTTGTTAGGTCAGTTAATTTTACTGTATCTCCAACTACTAAATTGGGAACTTTACTAAAGAATTTACTATTTCTATAGTTATGTCCTACTATACAGAAATTACCTACTTCATTTGGGTCACATCCGTGATATTTAACTGGTGAGCTTTTTAGTAGTGATTCTGTTTCTTCTAGGCTTCCTGTTTCACCTTGTAATACTGTATATTTTACATTTATTTTTGGTATTTCTACTGTTGAAATAATTTTATATTTATAACCTCCTGCATTTGTTTTCCATTCTGCTTGATTATTTGCATTTGCTACATTTGTTTTTTCTTCATTGTTTGATTGTATATTTTCTTCCTGATCTTTATCTTCTGTTAAATTGTCTAAAACTACTAAAAGTATATCGTCTTTTGCAATTGTTGTGTCTTCTTCTTTGGTTTCTGATAAAGTTTGATTCATATCAGCTAATAATTGTTCTGATGCTGCTGCACTTTTATTTCTGTCATATTCTGCATATATATAAAGAGAAGTTAGAATGCATACAACAAAAAGTGATATTATAAAATAAAATTTATATATCTTCTTTTTTCTCTTTAGTTCTGGTGTTATATATAATTTTTCTGTAACTAAAATTTGATTCATTCTAACCTCCTTATAAAATACAATCCTTTATAAATTATAACATATTTACTAATATTTTTAAACTTTTTTTATAAATTATCTGAAATTTTTTCAAATTGTTCTAATGTTAATTCTTCTGGTCTTATGTTTTCATTTATTTGTAGTGATTTTAATAATTCTATTCCTTGATTTTTATTTTCAAATATTTTATTATTTGTCAATGAATTTAATAGTGTTTTTCTTTTTTGCATAAATGCGCATTTTATTACTTTGAACATTTTTTCTTTGTTTTTAGGTGTAACAATTGGTTCTTTTCTTATATTTAATTTTATTACTTTTGATGTTACTGCAGGTTCTGGGATAAATGAACTATTAGGTACTTCCATTATTGCTTCTGATGTTGCATAATAATATACTGCATATGTTATTGCTCCTGTGTTTTTTTCTCCTGGTGTAGCTATTAGTCTGTCTGCTACTTCTTTTTGTATCATTACTGTTATGCTTTCTAATTCTAGCTCTTCTTCTAGTAATTTCATTATTATTGGTGTTGTAATGTAATATGGTAAGTTTGCTACTATTTTTACTTTTTTTATTTTTCCTTCTGTTTTTTCTTTTTCTATTATATTTTTTAGGTCTACTTTTAGTACGTCATTGTTTATTAGTTCAAAATTATTGTATAGTGAAAATCTGTCTTCTAGTATTTGTAACATTTTGGTGTCTAGTTCTATGCATATTACTTTTCCTGCTTTTTCTAGTAAGTATTTTGTTAGTGTTCCAAGTCCTGGTCCTATTTCTATTACTAAGTCTTGTTTTTCTATATTGCTACATTCTACTATGTTTTTTACTACTTGTTCGTTTATTAAGAAGTTTTGTCCTAGGTTTTTGTTTGCTTTTATGTTGTATTTTTTCATTATGAATTTTGTCTCTTCTAAAATATTTTCCATTTTTGTTCCTTGTATATTGAATTTAGGTTTTTTGAATTTGGTTTTGCCTATAAACCTTTTTCTTTTTATTTACTTTTGTATTATATCATTTTTTGCTTTTTTATTCAATATTTTGTTTTCTGTATTTTTATCACTATTATTAAATACAGATATTTGACTTTTATGGAATATTTTGTTATGCTTTAATTAACGTAACCTTATAAAATAATAAGTCCTTTGAATAAAGGCACATTAGAAAAGGAAGGTAACATTATGTTTGATTCAGAAAATTTTAAGTACTTAGTAATTTGTTGCACTACAGATTCCTCTAATTTATTGGATGATATTTTAGAGAAAAGACGGGAACAAATCAAAAAATCTTTTGTCTCCACGGCTGTATGTTCTGGTTTAGTTAAAGATACGGCAGAGAAGATGTCCGATGATTTTTTTATAGCGGTTTGTTTTTATGTTAAGCATCTCTTTGGAAAAGTATTGGCTAATTTTTCTAAGAAGAATCCTGAGATACTTGATACCACTTTTATGATGCTATTGCTTGATATTAGTACCCCGTCAAATGGCATGTTTAATTCGGTAGTGTCTACCGCGATTTACTATACTTTTGTTCCTTTTTTAGATCTACATTTTCCCTCCCTTTAAGGGAGGGAATGTACCTCATATTATCTGTTTTATATGATTTATATTGAATTTTCCACTTTTTATTAATATTTCCACAACATCAAACCTGATATATTCATTTATCATTTTGTTTTTATATAAAAAATATCTAGCGGTTTTTAATATATGTTTCATTTTTTGTTTTGTTACAGCTTCTGATGGAAGGCCAAATACTATATTGCTACGGCTTTTTACTTCTATAAACACAATTTCATTTTTATCTTTTGCAATAATATCAATTTCACCCTGTTTGCAATAAAAATTTTTTTCTAAAATAGTATATCCTTGTTTTTGCAAGTACTCAGTTGCAAGATTTTCGCCTGCATTTCCAAATTGTTTTTTTATATGTATTTTCATATTTTCTTCTTTTCTCCCTTATAATGTTTAATAATTTTCAGCATTTTTTATAATTATTTCCTGGAAGTGCTACTATTTTTTCTTCAAGCTCAAGCATCATTAACTTGTAGTTTATTTCATTAATTGACATGTGTGTTATTTTTACTATTGCATTAATATGTTTCGGTTCTTCATAGCTTAAGATATCATAGATTTCTTTTAATTCCTGCGAAACTTCTTTTTCTTTTTGTTTTATAATTTCTTTTTTCTTTAAATTTAATTCAGGATATTTTTTTATAATCTCTTCTGGTTTTGTTACTAAAAATGCTCCTTGTTGTATTAATCTGTTTGGTGTTATGCCTTTTGGATTGTCTAAACTTGATGGTATGCAAAATACATTTTTTTCTAGCTTTCTGGTTATTCTTGCTGTAACACTTGTACCACTTCTATGTCCCCCTTCTACTACTAATGTTCCAATTGATAAACCTGCTACTATCCTATTTCTTTCTAAAAAATGCTCATATGTTGCCTCTTCATTTTCTTTATATTCGCTTATTACAAGGCCTTCATTTTCTAATATTTGCTTATATAGTTTTTTATTTTTTTCTGGGAATATATTGTTAAATCCACATGGTAGTACTGCTATTGTTTGCCCCTGTGTTTTTAGGCTTGTAGTGTGTGCTATTTCATCTATTCCCTCAGCCATTCCGCTTACAATTGTTAATCCATATAGGCTTAATTCTTTTGTAAATTCTTTTGCCATTTTTTCTCCGTATTGTGTTGGTTTTCTCGTTCCTATTATTGATATTCCGATTCATTTTTAATAGTTCCATGTTTCCTTCTACATATAACACTTGTGGTGGTTGTTTTAGTTTTTTTAATTGTTCTGGATATATTGGATCTGATATACTTATTTCCATTAAAATTTATCTCCATATTTTCTGTCTAAATTTCTATATTGAATTGCTTCTAAAATGTGTTGTTTTTCTATGTTCTCTTTTTCTTCTAAGTCTGCTATTGTTCTGGCTACTTTTAATATTCTTGAATATGCTCTTGCACTTAGTCCTAGTTTGTTAAATGCCTGCTCTAGTATTGTTTTGGATTGTTGGTCTATCTTGCAGTATTTTTCTATCATTTTTGGTGTAAGTTCAGCATTTGAATACATTCCAGTATTTTTATATCTTAAGTATTGTATTCTTCTTGCTTTATTTACTCTTGATTTTATTTGATTTGATGTTTCTGGTTTTATATCAGAATTTAATTTTTGATATTTTACTGGTTTTACTTCAACATGTAAGTCTATTCTGTCTAGTAATGGTCCACTTATTTTATTTAGATATTTTTCTATTGCTATCTTAGAACAATTGCATGTTTTTTCTTCACTTCCATAATATCCGCATGGACATGGATTCATACTTGCTATAAGCATAAAGTTTGATGGATATTCTACTTTTGAATATAGTCTCGATATTGTTACTTCTTTGTCTTCTAGCGGACCTCTTAGTATTTCAAGTGTGGTTCTATTAAATTCTGGTAATTCGTCTAAAAACAAAACACCATTATGTGCTAAACTTATTTCTCCTGGTTTTGGATTTCTTCCACCACCTATCATTGATGTTGGTGATATTGTGTGATGTGGGCTTCTAAATGGTCTAGTTGTTACAATTCCTATGTTGTTGTCCAGTATACCAGATATACTATGTATTTTTGTTACATCTAATGATTCTTCAAATGTTAAGTCTGGCAATATTGTTGGTATTCTTTTTGCTATCATTGTTTTTCCTGAACCTGGTGGACCAATTAATATGCAGTTGTGTCCTCCTGCTGCTGCTATTTCTAATGCTCTTTTTACATTTTCTTGTCCTTTTACTTCTGAAAAGTCTAGTTTTCCTTTACTTTTTTTGTTAAATATTTTTAATATGTCTATTTGTGCTTTTTCTATTTTTTTATTTCCGTTTAGATAGTCTATTACTTCTTGTAAATTTTGTACTCCTATTATTTCTAAATTTTGTATAACTGCTGCTTCTCTTTCATTTGCCTTTGGGAGTATTACTTTTCTAATTCCTAAATTCATTGCTTCTATACACATTGGTAATACTCCATTTATTCTGTTTATTTTTCCATCTAATGATAATTCTCCTATAAATATTGTGTTTTCTAGTTTGTTGTTTATTATTTCTTTTTGAGCTATTAGTATTCCTATTGCTATTGGTAGGTCGTAACTTGTTCCTTCTTTTTTGGTACTTGCTGGTGCTAAGTTTATTATTATTCTTCTGCTTGGAAATTCTATGTTTGAGTTTTTTATTGCTGATTTTATTCTTTCTTTTGACTCTTTTACACTTGTATCTGGCAGGCCTACTATTTCAAATGTTGGTAGCCCTCCTGTTATGTCTGTTTGCACTTCAACTAAACTTCCTTCTATTCCGGTTAATGAAATTGTTTTTATGTTTGATATCATATTTTTTCCTTTCCTTTTAGATTTTTTGTTAATAAATACTGATTTTCCATGTGCTGTTTATTGATATATTGATATTTGTAAGTGACCTCGGTTCAATACACAATATAAGATTTTCTAAAATATTTTTTGTACTCCCTTCCACTAAAGTGAACTCTTGTCCAAAAAATATTTAATAAATTCTAATATTGCTCCAATCACATTTGGTTACTTACAAAGAAGAATATATCAATAAACATCACTATGAAATTATTATTTAGTAACTTTATTTTTCTAAAATTTACTAAATTTATTGATTTTTAAATATCTTTAATATAAAATAATGTTATAATTTTTAACAAAAGAGTGGTGAAAATATTGAATAAAAAAAACAACCAAAAAAATAATAAAAATACAAATAAAAAAGTAACAAAAATAAATACTGAATTTAAATCTCAAAATTTTATATATACAAAAAAAATTAAAACAATATTTATAGTAATAATTTTAATTTTTGCACTATTGATAGGTAGAATCGGCTTTCTACAATTTGTACAAGGAAATTATTTAAAAGAACTTGCATATAATCAGCAATCTATTAATCAAATTATCAGTCCTAAAAGGGGTTCTATTTATGATTCTACTGGTAAAGTGCTTGCTACTAGTGCTTCTGTTGATACTATAACTATAAACCCTGAAAAAATAAAAGATTCTAAAAATTCTGATAATACTCAAGCTTTAAAAGAAAAGGTTGCTAAAGCTTTTTCTGATATTTTTGAACTTGATTATGATGAAACTTTAAAAAAGGTTACAGGTACTTCAAAAGTTGAAACTATTGCCAAAAAAGTAGAACAATCTAAAGTTGATCAATTAAAAAAATGGATGGATGAAAATAATGTTTCTGTTGGAATAAATATTGATGAGGACACAAAAAGATATTATCCATATAGTACTGTTTTATCTCAGGTTATTGGTTCTTGTGGTAGTGACAATCAAGGCTTAGCTGGTATTGAAAATAAATGGGATAAGGTCTTAGCTGGTACTCCTGGTAAAATTGTTAGTTCAAAAAGTGCTAGTCAAGAAGAAATTCCTAATACTGAGGAAACCTATATTGCTGCTGAAAATGGTAGTGATTTAACTCTTACTGTTGATTTAAATATTCAAACTATTGTTGAAAAATATTTAAAGCAAGCAGTTGTGGATAATAATGTTGAAAATGGTGGTAATTGTATTGTTATGAATCCTAAGACTGGTGATATATTGGCAATGGCCACTTATCCAAATTATGATTTAAATCAACCTTTTACACCTAATGAATATGTAGCAAAAACTTATGATTCTTTAAATAGTGAAGAGAAGGTAAATGCAATTTATAAGATGTGGTCTAATAAGTCTGTTTCTGAGTTATATGAACCTGGTTCTGTATTTAAACTTATTACTGCATCTGCCGCATTAGAAGAAAATATTACTGGTACAGATGTTAGTGGCGATTTTTATTGTCCTGGTTATGAAATGGTAGATGGAGTTAGAATAAATTGTTGGAAAACAGATGGTTCTCATGGTTCTCAATCTTTAAGAAAAGCATTAGAAAATTCATGTAACCCTGCACTTATTCAATTAGGTTCTAGAATCGGTACTGCAACTTTATATAAATACTATAAATCTTTTGGATTCTTTGATACAACTAGTGTAGATTTGCCTGCTGAGGCTAGTTCTATTTTTAAAGAACAATCTACTGTTATACCTGTTGAAAGAGCAACTTATTCATTTGGGCAACGTTTTAGTATTACTCCTTTGCAAATGATTACTGCAATTTCTGCAATTGCTAATGATGGTATTTTGATGAAACCAAGAATTGTAAAATCTATTACTAATACGGATACTGGTGCTGTTACAAATATTGATACAGAAGAAGTTAGACAAGTTATTTCTACTGAAACAGCTTCAAAGGTTAAATCTATGATGCAATCTGTTGTTGAAGATGGTACTGGTTGGAGAGGCGGAGTTACTGGTTATACTGTTGGTGGTAAAACTGGTACTTCTGAACCAAGAGCTGGTAGAGAAGATATTGATGGTTATGTTGCTACTTATGTTGCAATTTCTCCTGTTGAAGATACTCAAGTTGTTTTATTACTTAATTTATATAAACCTCCAAAGAGTAATCACCAAGGTGGAACATTGGCTGGACCTGTTGTTTCACAAATGTTAACTGAAATTTTACCATATTTAGGAATTCCATCAGATGCTGAATCTACTGATGATTCTGATTTAATTACAGTTCCTGAGGTTAGAAATAAAACTATTGCAGAAGCAGAAAAGGTTCTTACAAATGCTGGTTTCACTTCAAAAATTACAACTTCTAATGATAAAAATAGTACAGTTGTTACAGATCAAGTTCCAAAGCCAGGTGTTTCTTTATCAAAAGGATCTACTATTATGCTTTATGATCAAGATACTCGTGTATCTACAACTGTTCCAGATTTAACAGGAAAAAGTAAATATCAAGCAACTTCTGAATTAAAAAATGCAAATTTAAATATTAGTATTGAGGGCTCTGGTACTGTTGTTTCACAAGATCCGCCTAAAGGTTCTAATGTTGATGCTGGTACTGTAGTAAAAGTTACATTAAAGTCACATTAATATAATTTTGTTTTAAGAGGGATGTAAAAATCCCTCTTATTCCATTTTTTCTTCAAGCCAATATTTTTCTACAAGTTCATCTAGCTTTTCTATATATTTGTTTTTATTTTTTATTTTTTCTAATGTATATTCATTTGCTCCTTTTAAATATTGAATCCATTGTTCTTTTCCTGTCATATTATTTTCATCGTAACATTTAAATTTTGGTAATTCTATTGTATACATTTCTAATTCTTCAAGTTTTATATTTCCTTCATTCGTTTTTATTCTTATTATTTTTTGATATTCTTTTGAAGAAAAATATTTAAAGTCTAGTAAGTTTATTGTTATTGTTTTTGCAAATTCTCTATTATCTCCATATTCTAGTTGATTTAGATGAATTTGAGAATAATACATTAACATTTTGGTTTGTACATATATTCCATCTATAAATTGAATTCCTATATTTATTTCTTCATTTTCTGCTGTTGTTACTCTTACATCTGCTATTCCAAAATTTTCTTCCTTTGGTAGGTATTTTTCTATCTTTTTTAAATATGGATTTAATGATATTTCTTTTATATTAATATCTAATATTGCTTCTATTAAGTTTTTTAGAATGTCTAAACAATCTTCAGAATTTAATATTCTTCTGAAAACATAGTTACTGTTTGATACAAACTTTTGATTCACTTTATGCGTTTTCACCTCCATTTTTAATGTTTTAAATTTGGATTTTTTAAAATTAGATCTAATTTAATTTTGATTAAAAGCTTTTGATTTAAAATTTAAATAGATTATAACTGCTTATTTTTGTTGTGTCAATATTTTTCTTTATTTTTATAAAAAAATCGACCGCAAAATTCGACATTTTGAGAACTTTGCGGTTTGTTATTTACTCTTTATTTAAATATTCTACTACTTCTTCTATACTTTTTTGTGGTGTTGAGGCTCCTGCCATTATTCCTATTGTATTTGCATTTTTTATATCATTTTGTGAATTTTCTAATTCTTTGTATGTTTCTATACAAAGAGCTTTTTTGCAATTTTCTATTGCTACTTCATATAATTTTTTTGTATTAGAGCTGTTTTTTCCACCTATTATTATCATAATATCAACTTTTTTTGATAATTCTTTTGTTTCTATTTGTCTTTGTTCTGTTGTTGCACATATTGTATTTTTTATTACTAATTCTATATTTTTTGGTAATTCATTTTCTATTATTTCTTTTATAATATAAAATTTTTCTAAACTATATGTTGTTTGTGAGATTACTAAAAGTTTTTTTATTCCTGATTTTTCTAGTTTTTCTAATGCTTTAAATGTGTCATCTTCTTTTTCTATTATATATGAGTTTTTATTGCAATGACTTATTGTTCCTAAATTTTCTGGATGTTTTGAACTTCCACATAAAAATACAAAATAACCTTTTTGTGAGTAATCTTCTACTATTTTGTGTATTCTTAATACATTTGGACATGTATAATCTTTTAATTCTATATTTCTTTTCTTTGCCTCTTCGTAAATTTCTTTTGGGACTCCGTGTGCTCTTATTATAGTTGTTCCCTTTGCATCTTCTATATTCTCTATGAATTTTATTCCTTGTTCTTCCAAATCATTTATAACTTGCTTATTATGCACTATTTCGCCTAGACAATAGACATTTTTTGAGTTTTTATTTTCATTTTTTGCCCCATCTACTGCTTTTTTTACCCCATAGCAAAATCCAGCTGTTTTTCCTACTAGTATCTCCATATTTCGTTCCTTTCTGTTATTTTACCATTTCTAATATTTCTTTTTTTAATTCTTCAACAATTTTATCTTGTGGTATTTTTCTAATTATTTTTCCTTTTTTGAATAACAATCCTTCTTTTATTCCCCCTGCTATTCCTATATCTGCATTTTTGGCTTCTCCTGGTCCGTTTACAGCACATCCCATAACTGCAACAGTTATATTTGAATCTATTGTTTGCAAGAATTCTTCTACTTCTTTTGCAATTGGAATTAAATCTATTTGTGTTCTTCCACATGTTGGACACGCTACTATTGTTGGTGAATTTTTGTATAAATTGCAGTCTTTTAGAATTTCTTTTGCTACTTTTATTTCTTTTATTGGATCATCTGAAAGTGATACCCTTAATGTGTCTCCTATCCCTTCTCTTAATAGTATTCCAAGCCCAATGCTTGATTTTATTGTTCCACTAAATTCTGTTCCTGATTCTGTTATTCCTAAATGTAATGGACAATCAAATTCTTTTGCAGCTTCTTCATATGCTGATATACACAAGTCTAAATTTGATGCTTTTAATGATATTGCATAATCATAAAAATTTAATTTTTCTAGTATATCTACATGTCTTTTTGCACTTTCTACCATTGCTTTTGCAGTTGGTTTTCCATTATATTTTTCTAGTAAATCTTTTTCTAACGAACCACCATTTACACCTATTCTGATTGGTATATTTTTTTCTTTACATTTATCAACAACCATTTTTACTCTTTCTTCTGAGCCTATGTTTCCTGGGTTTATTCTTACTTTATCAACTCCTGCATCTATTGCTTCTAATGCGATTCTGTAATCAAAATGAATGTCGGCAACTATTGGGATGTGTATTTGTTTTTTTATTTTTTTTATTGCTTTTGCGTCTTCTATATCTAGACATGCTACTCTTATTATTTCACATCCTGCTTTTTCTAAATTTAATATTTGTTTTACTGTTGCATTTATGTCCTTTGTTTTTGTGTTACACATTGATTGTATTACTACTTTGTTTTGTCCTCCTATTTGGACATTTCCTACCATTATTTTTCTTGTATTTTCTCTTTTCATTTTTTACCTCTTTTTATTTCGATACTTTTTATTTTAAATATTTTTAACCTCGGTTCTTTTGGGACATTTTTGTCCCATCAGAAACGTCCCAACTGGCCCCAACTGGCCCCAACTGGCCTATAACAAAAAATAGAAAGAACTTATCTTTCTATTTCTTTGTTGCTATATAATATCCTACTCCTCTTTTTGTTATTAGTATTTTAGGACTAGATGTGTCTTTTTCTATTTTTTCTCTTATTCTTCTTACTGTAACGTCAACTGTTCTTATGTCTCCATAATATTCATATCCCCATACTTTTTCTAGTAGTGTTTCTCTTGTAATTACTTGGCCTGGTTGTGATGCTAAGAATTTTAGCACTTCAAATTCTCTTAGAGTTAGGTCTATTATTTCTCCTCTTACTTTTACTTCAAATCTGTCTAAGTCTAGTTCTAAATCATTTACTTTTATTATATTGTCTGCTTCTGTTTCTGATATTTCTTGTATTGGTTCTTTTTTTACATTTGATATTTCATTTTTTCTTAAATTTGCTTTTACTCTTGCCATTAGTTCTCTTACACTGAATGGTTTTGTTATATAGTCATCTGCTCCTAATTCTAGCCCTACTATTTTATCTATTTCTGCATCTTTTGCTGTTAACATTAATATTGGTATATTTAAGTAATTTTTTACTCTTTTACACACTGTTAGCCCATCCATTTTTGGTAACATTATATCTAGTAACATTAAATCTGGTTTTTGTTCTAATGCCATATTTACTGCTGTTACTCCGTCTGTTGCTTCTAGTGTTTCATATCCTTCTTTTTTTAGATTATATACTAGTACATCTATTATTGCTTGTTCGTCATCTACTACTAGTACTTTTTTTGTTTCTTTTTCTAAATTTTCTTCCACAAAAATTCCGCCTTTCTGTAGCTTTATTTTTATATATGTATTTTATATCACAATTTTGGGGATTATACAAGTATTTGATTGATTTTTTTCTTTTAATTTTGTCATAATTTATTTGGTCTAAAAACAATATATGCGTATATTTTTATATTTTCTTCTATGTTTTTTGATTTATAGTTGAAAATATATAATATACGCATTTTTTTATTTTATTACATATGCTTGTTCTGCTGTTCCATTTCCTGATGTTACTTGGACATTAGAATTTAGAGTTATGCATGGTCGGAAAGTACATTCATTAGTACTATTGTTGGTATCTGAATTGCACAATCCATTAGCATCAATAAATCCCATATTAACAATATGAACATTAAAGCTTGAGTGGTAAGAGTCAGCATCTATACAACGAGATGATACCCAATATGGTGAATAATTATTTCCATTATTTATAAACAGTTCATAATATTTAGTGTCTTTAAAACTGTCCGTATTATTCATAGAATGAAACCAATATGTCTTTCTTAATATCCATGAATTTACTTGTGGTTTTGTTGTTTGATTTATAAATTCTGTTTGTTCACTTACATCTAATTCTGTTCCTACTGTTCCATTTACTGTTTGTTCTTTTTCTTTTAGCAATATTTCTGGATAATATTTAGTTGATGGTGAATATGGTGTTGTATCTTCTGTTGGTTGTGTTTTCATATATTTTGTTATATCTTCTATTTTTAGGTTTTGTACTTTATTTGCTAATTTTGAATTAGTATATAATGTACTACATGCATCATCTATCAATTTTACTGCATTATTATATCCATTGTATCCTGATAATGTTATTGTTGATGTAGTTGGAACTTCGCTTATTAATCTTACTTGTCCATTTTGTACATCAAGTACTCTCCATTTTAAATCTTTTTCTTGCGTTAATGTTGATGTTGTATTTGCTGTTGAACCTGAATATATTGCTAAATTTGATATTAATGTTGTATATTTTGTATCTGTATTTGATACTGTATCTGGTATATATGATACATAATCTCCAACTTTTACTTTGTCTGCTAATTTTTCTGCCTTTTCTCCTGTTGTTCCTGAGATATACTTATTTAATTCGTCTTCATATTCATTTAATGTTTTAGCTTGATTTTCTGCTGCATTTTGTGTTTTATCTCTTGCCTCTTTTGCTTTTGCAAATAAACCTGTATTTGTTAGTGATGATATCGTTATACCTGCCAATATCAATAAAATAATAATTGTTATTACTAGTGCTACTAGCGTTATTCCTTTATTTTCCTTTCTTAACATTATTAAAATCCTCCTTTGTATCTTTCAAATGATACTGTTAAAAATATAACCATTTATCAAATTTATTATTCATTTGTACCATTTTTAAAATTCACAAATTAAATGTATACCGCATTTAAATTCGTATTTTGTGAATTTCTAGTTTGATTTTAACATAACTATAAATGTTTTTCAACAGTTTCGGTTATACTTTATTAAACTTTTATATGCTTTTACAATTTTAGCATATTTTATTTGATGTAAAAAAATGTGAGACAAATTGGACTATCTCTCTTGTCTCACATTAAAACCTCTACATTAAAAATTCCGTTTTCTTCAAGTCTTATTTCTTTTTGTTCTCCCAATTCTATTCCATTTACAATAACCCTTTCAACACCTGTATTTTTTCCATTTGGATTTTTGACATTTATATTATATATAGCCTTTTTCCACTTATATTTTATGCTATATTCTTTCCAAGATGTTGGAATACATGGTTCTATTTTTAATACTCCATTTTCTATTTTTAACCCCAATATATTTTCAATTCCGGCTTTATAATACCAACTTGCTGAACCAGTGTACCATGTCCACCCCCCTCTTCCTGCTAAATTACTTGCTCCATAAATGTCTGCTGGTATTACATATGGTTCCACTTTGTATTTTTTGCTACTTTCTTTAGTACGCGCATGTTCTATTGGATTTATCATTCTGTATATTTCAGTTGCTTTGTCTCCAAATCCTAACATTGATTCTGCTATTATTACCCAACAACTTGCATGTGTATATTGTCCTCCATTTTCTCTGACTCCTGGCATGTATGATTTTATATATCCTGGATTTAATTTTCCTTTTTCAAATGGTGGATCTAGTAATTTTACTATTCCATTTTCTCTGTCTATTAAGTGATTTTCTAAACTTTCCATTGATATATATTTTTTGTCATTGTCTCCTGCTTTTGAGATTGTGCTCCAACTTTGTGCTATGCTGTCTATTCTGCATTCATCATTTTCCATGCTTCCTAATGTGTTTCCATCATCCATAAATGCTCTTTTGTACCATCTTCCGTCCCATCCATTTGAGTTTAATGCTCTTTTTAATTGTTGCATTATTAATTTATATTTTTCTATTTTGTTTTCAATGGTTGCTTCATTTTCTAATAAATCGTCTTTTATTTGTTCCATAATTTTTGTAAATCTATCTAGCACGTTATACAAGAAAAATCCAAGCCATACGCTTTCGCCTTTGCCTTTTGGGCCAACATTGCTAAATCCATCGTTCCAGTCTCCACTTCCTATTTTAGGCAAACCGTTTTCTCCAAAGTTTAGGCTTCTTTCTATTGCTTTTATACAGTGTTCATATATGCTTCCCGTTTCTTTTGTATATTCAAATTTATCGTATCTTTCATCTTCATTTTCTTCAAGTTCTTTTCCTACTAAATATGGTGTTTTTTCATTTAAAATGCTCATATCTCCTGTAAATTCTATATATTCACATGTTAAATATACAAGCCACAATAAGTCGTCTGACATTCTGGTTCTTATTCCTCTTCCTGTTTCTTCATGCCACCAGTGTTCTACATCACCTTCTAAAAATTGTTGTTTACTATGTTTTATTATTTGATTTTTTAACATTTGTGGCTCTAAATATTTTAGTGCTAGTGTGTCTTGTAGTTGGTCTCTAAATCCATATGCTCCTCCTGATTGATAATATCCTGTTTTACCTAATAATCTACTTTGTATTGTTTGATATATATCCCAGCCATTCAATATGATGTTCATAGATTCAAGTGGTGTATATACTTGCAGTCTTCCTAGTAGTTCACGCCAATAAGTTTTTACATTTTCAAGTTCTTGCTTACAATTTTGTATTTTACTGTATTTATATGCAATGTTTTTGCTGTCTATAATTGATTCTTCTGCTCCTAATAAAAATACAATTTCTTTTTCTGATAGGCTGTCTAATTCTACTTCTATTTCATATGCTATGCATGGCTTTTTTCCTAGACTGTTTTCGTTGTTTAAACTTGATTTTTTTACCCCATCTGGGTTTGATATATTTCCGTTTCCTAAAAAGAAGTTTTTGTCTCCTGTATAACTTTTTATTTTTTCACTACTTGATACATAAATAATGTCATTTTTGAATTCTGAGTTATATAAATTTTGTGAACATATTATATTGTTATTTTTATCATATTTTAAATTTATATATCCATTTGATTTAAGCTCATCTTCTCCTAATACTGGTTTCATATAATATATAATTTTTATTGTTTTTCTACTTAAATTCATATTTTTTAATTTTAAAATTTGTATTTTTACACTGTCTTCTTTTGGTACAAAAACTTCTAATTCTTGTTCTATTCCATCGCTTTTATGAAGAAATTTAGCATAACCAAATCCATAAATCACATTATAATTTTTATTATCTGGCATAGGGTTTAGTCCGAGTGACCAAACCTTTTTTGTTTCTTGATCTTTTAAATATATTATTTCTGATGGTATGTCATAGTTTGGTTGATTTTCCCATGATGTTACTCTATTTAGTCTGCTGTTTTTGTACCAAGTATATCCACCCATATTTTCTGTGACTAATGTTCCAAATTTTTTGTTTGCCATTATGTGTGACCATACTGTTGGAAGTCTGTTTTCTTTGTTTGTTCTTATTAAATATTCTTTTCCATCTGCTGAAAATGCTCCATATTCGTTGTAATATTTTAAGTCTTGTGTGTTTTGTAAAATGTCTATATTTTCTTGATTTTCTGGTTCAATAATTATATTTTCTGGTTCATTTGGAATTTTTTTATATTTTTCTAAATATTCTTCTTCTATATCTTTTAATGAATTATTTAGTCCTCCTTTTTTTGCATCTATTATTATTCCTGCAATAAATTGCAATAAATTCATATCTTCTTTGCTTATTTCGTTTTTGTTTAATTGGAAGATTCCGCCTCTGATATTTTTTAAATATGATAATTGACTGTTTAAAATTACTTCTTCTATATCTTCCATTACATAATTTTCATAGCTGTATTTTTCTTCATCTATAATTACAAGTTCTGTTTCAAATCCTTTTGTTCTTATAAATTCATATGCTTTTAACGCTTCTTTTACAACATATGTGTCGTTACTATCTTTTATTTTTACTAATATTATTGGTATGTCTCCTGAAATTCCATATTTCCAAAGTTCACTTTGACTATATTTTTCTTTTGGTAATTTTTCTAAATTGATTTTTTTAGATGGATTATTGAAAATTATATATGATAATATTTTTTGATAATCTCGTATTTGTGAACCTTTTATTCTTAAATATCTTGTTTGTGCTTCATTTTTTGCTTTTGATAGTTCAAATGCCTTTTTAATGTTTTCTTCAACTGAATATTTTTTTATATTTTCTATTACTTTTTCTTTTGTTTCTCCGACTGCTATAATTAAATTTATTTCTGTTTTTTCTTGTTTTTTTGTTTTCATTGTTCTTTTTAATGCAACAACTGGTTCTGTTACTAGCCCTATTTTTTTAGAAAATGGACTTGAGTTTTTTACCATTTGTGGTATTCCTATATTTCCTCTTCCTGTGAACTTTTCTGCGTCTATTTCATACTCTAAATCCCCAATTGTTTCACTATTTGTGGATAAATTTACTGCCATATATATTTTTTGTTCATGCTCTGCTTTTTTTCTTCTTTTTACAATTATGCTGTTTGTTTCATGGTCAAAATCAAACATTAAAAATAAATTATTAAATGCTGGATGTGCATAGTCTTGTTCTTTTGGTGATAATACTGGCTCAAAGTGAGATGTTACTTCTAGTATTTCGTCTTCATTTCCTAAATTTTCTAATGATAGTTTTCTTATTTCTACTGGTTCATCTGGTGCTATTATTGTTTCAATTTTGGTTTTTATATTATCATTTATCATTTCTTGTTCCATTTTATCTGGCATAAAACTTATCTGATATTTTCCGTTGTTTGGACTATAATTTGAACTCCATATTTTTTTTGATTTTATATTTTTTATATCGAAAAATATTCCTTGTGGATAGTCATCTGTACTTTTGAATCTGTTTATTAATATATTCTTGTATTTGCTTGCTCCTTCTCCTTTTTGGTTCATTGCAATAAAGTAATCTTCATTTGCTATAACATTTCCTCTTATTAATCTTTCATCTATTTTTTTGTATGTGTCTTGGATGTAGTCTTCATAATCAACATATTTAAATTTTTCTACTTTTTCTTTGTTTTCTTTTGTTATTATTGCCGTTTCTGGCATGGTTTCTTGCAATAGAATGCTTACTGCATTTATTTCTGGATTTTCTATAAATCTTTTTTGCAGAATATTGTTGTTAAATAAATTGTTTATAGATAATAAAATTAAACTTTGATGATGTGCCATATATGTTTTTACTGCTTCTGCTTTGCTTCCTTTTTTTAATCTTTCTGGTGTAAAATCTATTGATTCGTAAAATCCATATTTATTATACATTCCGTATTTTTCTAATATTTTTAAGTTTTGATATACCTCTTTTGGATAATCTGTTATTGCCAAAACACTTCCATATGTTGCTACAACCATCTCATCTGCTAAACCTCTTTTTAGTCCAAGCCACGGAATTCCAAATGCTTTATATTGATAGTTTGAGTATAAGTCTTTTAAATTAAATGCCGCTTCTGATATTCCCCATGGAATCTGCAATTTTTTGGCATATTCCATTTGACTTTTTATCATAAATTTACATGATTCATCTAACAAGCTTCCTTTATATTTAGGTATATTGATGTTTGGCATTAAATATTCAAATGATGTTCCAGACCATGATACAAGTCCTTTATATTTTCCAAGTGTTGTAAGTGTTCTGCTTAGTGAGTTCCAGTGTTTTGCTGGCACATCTTTTTTTGCTATTGCTATTAAACTTGCTTGTCTTGCTTCTGATGCTAATAAGTCATAATACGAGTTTGTTAGTTTGTTTTCTTCTATATTGAATCCGATTGAGAATATTCTTTGTTCTTTTTTGTATAAGTGTGAGAAGTCTGTATTTTTTATTGTTCTATCTACTATTTCTAATAGTTGGTTTATTTCATTTTCTTTTATTTCAGGCACTTGTTCTTTTTTGTTTTGACTTTCTAACCAATTTTTTATTACATACATATATCCAATAAAATTTCCGCTATCAACTGTTGATACGTATCTTGGATACAATGGTTCTTTTGTTTCTGTATTATACCAATTGTATAAATGCCCATTCCATTTTTGCAGTTCATCTACTGTTGTTAAAATATTTTTTAATAGCTCTATTGTTTTCTCATAGTTTATAAATCCTAAATCATTTGCAGATATTACTGCCATCATTGATAATCCTATATTTGTTGATGATGTTCTTCTAACAATTTTATTTTTTCTGTCTTCTTGATAATTGTCTGGTATTAGATAGTTGTCTTCTTTTCTGAGATATTGTTCAAAAAAGTTCCATGTTTTTTTTGCCATTTCTAGAATATATTTTTGTTCTTTATCTGTTAGTAATTCTATAGCTGTTTTTTCTTGTTTTTCTTTACTTATGCAATACATAATTGTTGGTGTTATAATCCATAGTATTCCAAGTACTAATGCTAGAATGTTATTACTGTTGGCATAAAATATAATGGCTATTGCTCCTGAAATCACATTAATTAACATGTTTTTGTAATATGATATTATATCTGTTTTAGTTGTTTTTTCTGCTTCTTCTGATGTTGTCCATTCTAATAAGTTTTTGTGTGTTATTGCTACTCTATATATTGTTTTTGCTATTGCTTTTAAACAAGTATATGCTTTATATGGAAGACATCCTAGTGTAATTATTGTCCTTAAAATTATTCCTTTTAAGCCTGATATTTTGGGTGTAAATGTTTTTTGTTTTTCTTCCCCTTCTCTTTTGGCAATTAAATAATTTACTAATTCTAATATAAATGGTACTATTTCAATTAAAATCAAAATTACATTTATATTTAATATATTTATATTAAATATTTTTCCAATTATATTTATATAAATTAGTGCTACTAATATTGAAATTTCAAATAAACTTCTTCTTAAATTATCAAAAATTTTGTATTTTGAAAGTGTATTTAATGGGCTTTTTTTAGATAACCATTTGGTTATTTGCCAGTCTCCTCTAATCCATCTTGAAAGCCTGTTCATAAAGCTCATATATTTTGTTGGGTACCCATCCATTAGCATAATATCTGAAACTAGACCACATCTTAAGTAACATCCTTCTAATAAATCGTGACTTAATACTGTGTTTTCTGGAATTGCATTTTTCATTACCTGTGAAAATACTTTTAGGTTATATATACCTTTTCCTGTAAAGATTCCTTCTTTAAAATTATCCTGATATATATCTGATATTGCATTCGTGTAACTGTCTATTCCCCCTGCTCCTGCAAATATTTTTGTAAATAATGTTTTATAACTTATGTCTAGATTAATTCCTACTCTCGGTTGCATTATTCCATATCCATCTATTACTATGTTTTTTTCTTTATCTATTACTGGTCTATTTAGTATGTGGGCCATTGTTCCTACTAGTTCTAATGCCGAATTTAGTACTAGGTCTGTGTCTGCATCTAGTGTTATTATATATTTTATATTTCTTAGCTTTTCTGTTGGTATTGACTGCATTGTATTTGTTTTAAATGGATTTTTTTCTTGCAAAATGAATTCATTGAATTGATTTAATAGTCCTCTTTTTCGTTCCCAGCCTAAATAAGTTCCTTCTTTTTCGTTCCATTCTCTTTTTCTATATATAAAATTAAATATTGGAAATTCTTCATTTTGATATTTTTGGTTTAGCCTTTCGACTTGTTTTTTTCCTTCTTGAATTACTTCTTCGTCAAATTTTTCTTCTTGTGTTAGGCTTTCTGAGCAGTCTCCTAATAATGTGAAATATATGTTTTCTGATTTATTTGCTAAATAATATACTTCTAAATTTTGAAACATTTCTGCTACTTTTTCTTTGCTTTTTACTATTGTTGGTATTACGACCATTGTTGTATTTTCTTTGTCTATTCCATTTGAAAAATCTATTTTGGGTATTAGCTTTGGTTTTACTGTTTTGTTTAGTATAGTTTGTGCTATTTGAATGATTACTTCACTTGATGGTATTAAAAATAGTATAAAACTTATTATTGTAATTGCTATATTTTTTGTTTTTATATTTAGAATGTAGCTTAAAATTATTGATAATATTACTGATAATATTGTTATTGTTGTAATATATATTTTTGTTTTAGTTTGTGATGTTTTTTCTTTTTTGTTTGTGTATTCTAGTTTTTTATATAATTCATTTATTCCGTTATCTATTAAGTAATATCCTATGTGGGCTCTTTTTGGTATCTCTGTTTGATGTGTTTCTTGTTGTTCTTCTGTGCTTGTTATTTTTATTTCTTCTTGTGCTAGTTCTAGCATTTTCTTTGCTATATATATTTCTGATATTTTTGTTTTTTTGCTTATTTCTTTTATTTTTCCTCTATAGTATTCTTTTGTTTTATAGTCCATTTTTTCGTATACATTTACTGGGTCTTGTTTTAATATTTCTTCTACTCCATTTATTTTTTCAAATATTTCTAAAAAGTTTATTCTTTGTATTTCTTTTATGCTTGTTATACTGTTTCCCATTAATACTTTTTGTGTGGCTATTTCAAAGTGTTCTTTTTTTATAACGTCTGATACTGTTGTTCCTAGTTTTTCTACTACTTCTTCAAGTATATTTAAGTATGCATTTGCCTTTTTCCCATATCTTTTTAAAATATATGACATATATTCTATAAATGGATATCTCATGTCTTGATATATTTCTTTTTCTATTTTATTGCTGTTTTTAAATTTGATTTGTGATTTTTCTTTGTTTTCTACTAGCCTTTCTGCTATGTTTTCTGCTCTATATTTTTGCATTTGACTACTATATATTTGTGCACATATTTCTGTTATGTTTTCTATTATTGCTATTTGTAAAAATATTCCTATATTCCATATTTCATCCATGCTTAGTGTTTTTTTGCTTTGATAGCTTATTAAATAGTCTTCTAAGTTTTCTCTTTCTATTTTGTTGTCTGTGTATGCTACTATTTCTGCTGCTAATACATATATTCTGGCAAACCCTTTATATTCTCCATTTGCTATTCCTACAAAGTTTGTGTATTTATTTAATGGTAATTCTTTTTGAATTTGTTTTACTGTTTCTTCTATTATATAGAAATTGTCTAATAGCCATTCTCCTGCTGGGTGTATGTTGATTCCAAGTTTTAGATGTTCATTTAATAAGTTGTATACTTCTTCTATTGTTTTAAAATTTTCTATTAGTTGTGGTATTGGGTATGTGTCTTTTGGTGTTTTGGCCATTGTATTGTGGTTTGATGCTATTTTTTCTAAATGTTTTTCTAATTGGCTTTTTTCTAGCATTGTTCCTGTTATTTTTAGTTTTTTGTTTTCTTTCAAAAAAATTCCACTCCTTGCAAACATTTTTGTTTTTATTGTTTGCCAAAGAGTGGTAATTTATTCATTGTATATTATATTTATTTTATGAATTCTTCATTTTTGATTTCTTCTATTTTGTTTTCTTTGTATGAACTTACTTCTTTTATCAAATCTTGTTTATATTGTTCTTTTACTTTATCACTTGTTTTTTCTTGTGTCATTGATGATTCCCATGAAATTCCTTTATCTATCAATGCTCCTGTTTTTGTTAATGCGTTCTCTTCATCACTTTTAACTTCTTCATTGTCTTCATATACTCTTGTATATTTTCCGTTAGTTTCATGTAATATCATTTGTTTTTCTATTTCACCTGTTTTTGGATCTTGAACTTTTACTGTAATTACTCCAGCGCTAATATCTACTTCTTTTTTATTTTCATCTTCTGGTGTCTTTGTTCTTATTATTGTATTTCCATTTTTATCTGTATCTTCTACTAATTTTGTCATTTCACTTGTTCTATTAATTTTTATATCTTCTGGTGTTATATTTGTTTGATTTTCCTCATTGTATTCTTTAGCATATATTGTTTTTAAATATTCTAGTACTTCATCTGGTGTTTGTAGTTGATCTATTTCTTTTTCGACATTTGCTTCTAATGTTGAATCTTTCATTTCTTCTACTTTTTCTAATGTTTCTTTATCCACTTTTATATTTTCTAAAAATACATTTCTGTCTGAAATATGATTTATTTTTACATCTTTTCCTGCTATTTCTGCATCAATTGTTATTTCACTTTTAGAATTATTTATTCCTTCATTTCCTGCTGTTAATCTTCCTACTCCCATTCCTGTTATAAATGTTGTTAGTCCTAATGCTCCTAAGAATACTTTTATTTTTCTTTTTGTTACTTCTCTTTCTGTTACTCTTCTTATTACTTTTCTTTTTTGAATTTCATTTAGTGGTTCTTTTCCTTCTTTTTGTCTTTTTTCATTTATTCTTTTTATTTCCTCTTTTGCTTTTCTGGCATCTTTTACGCCATTTGCAAAAAAATTCTTTTTATCTTTCATTTTTTCTCTCCTAATTATAAATTAACCTTCTTGTATATTATATAACATATTTTTTTATATTTCAACATTATTTTTATATATTGTTTGTCAATTTATTCGTTTTTTCATATTATATATTAATCAGACATTATGTTTGAATAATTAAAATAAAAATGAAAGGATGTAATTTTTATGGAAATGGAAGAAAAAAAACCTGGATGTCCAATACTAGATGTTGATGGGGTTATATCTGGAGGTAAACAATTTGATTTAGATATTACTTTACCAGAAGATAATAGAGATGTTATTTATGGAGTTATAAAAGATTGTTTTAAAGAACCAGTACGTGATGCTGTTGTTAAATTAACTGAAATTGCTTATGATTGTGGTAAAGAAGTTAGAAAACCAATAGGTCATACTTTTACTGACTGTGAAGGTGAATTCGTTTTTGGTCCTCTTTGTCCTGACAGACACTATGCTATTCAAATTTGGGCAAATGCTACAAAGAAAATTAAAATTTGTGCAAAATGTCATCATGAGGGTAAATGCCTAAAAGGTGATAAACACGATAAATGCGATTGTTTTATAGGAGATAAAAAACCTCATTGTGATGATAGAAGTTGCGAAGAATGTGAAGAATGCTGCGATAAATAGTTATCATACTATGATAATTTTCCTAGAATATAAAAAAGGATGCTTTTATTTGTTAGCATCCTTTTTATAATATTCCTACTTTTTTTGCAAATTTCTTTCCTTTTTTCATCATTTTATTTTTGTTTAGCATATCTGTATCATTATACATCATTAATAATCCTGTTGCTAATAGTCCACCTACTACTAATCCTTTTGTAAACTTCATATTAATCATTTCCTTTCGCTCACTTCGTTTGCTCATCGTAATCCAAAATTAGAAATGTTTTGAGCATATTTAATAATATTTTATATTTTTATTTTATCCCTTTTTTGTTTTTTTATGCTCTTTATAGATGGTATATATTTCATGAATAGCAATTATTGCTAAAAATATTCCAAACATTTTTCTTAATTTATATACATCTGTATGAATTGATAAATTTGCGCCTACTATTGCTCCTAAAACTCCAAAAATTGATATAATTGTTGCTACTTTTAATTTTATATTTTTGTTTTTTATATTTACAATTATTGCAACTATTGATGTTGGAATAAAAAATATTAAATTTGTGGCTTGGGCTATGTGTTGTTCTATTCCACACATATATGTCAATAAAAAAATTAAAATAGTTCCTCCACCCATTCCTGTCCCACTTACAATGCCAGAAACTATTCCTATTAATATTTCTTTCAATTTTTTATCACCACTTTATTTTCAAATTGTTGTTTAGTTATGTCGTTTATTAAATATCTCTTCTGCAATATTTGTTAAACATTTATCACATTTTATCATTTGTGATATTATTGTTTTTCTTAATTTTTCATCTTTAATATTATCTGCTAAGTCTAAAAATTTTTGTAACTCAAATAAATATTGTTCATTTTTCCATTTGTTTTTTTCTAATTCTCTTTTATCCATTACTTCCTTCTTTCTACAGTTTCTTTTATTTTATGACATTTTCTACTATTTTTCTCGTTTTTTTTATAAAATGTCTTCTTTCTTATACATTATCTTATTTTATTATCATTTTTATTGATACGTAAATTAAAAATATTGTAAATGCTATTTTCAAATATTTTTCTGGTAATTTTTTTAATAATTTTGCTCCAATATATCCTCCAATGGCTCCCCCAATTCCACACAGTATCGCTACTTTCCAGTTTATAAAATTCCCTTTATAATAAAATATACTACTTGTTAAAACCATTGGCAGTATGCAAAATACTGATGTTCCTCTTGCTTTTTGTGAGTCCATTTCTAATAAATATAAAAATGCTGGCACTAGTATTAGTCCTCCTCCTGTTGAAAAGAATCCGCTTACTAATCCTGCTATAAATCCTATTAATGATAATTTTGTGTATTTTTTTAATTGTATTTTTTTTGTTTTTAACATAAAAAAACCTACTTTTCTTTTTAAGTAGGTTTCCCAATTTTTATATTTTTATTTGTTTTTTATTTAAATTCCAATTTTTTATCATGATTCAGAAAAAATGTTTTTTATATCTGAAGATATTTTTTTCATATTTATTCTGGAATGTTTTCATCTTTTATATAGTATTTTGTTCCTAGCATTTTTTCTGGTAAATATTGTTGTTCTACCCAATGTCCTGGGAAGTCATGTGGATATAAATAACCCTCGTTATATCCTAATTTTCTCATGTCTTCTATTGGTGCATTTCTTATATGCATAGGAATTGTTCCCGTGTCTTTAGTTGATACATCTTCTAATGCTTTATTTATTGCTAAATATGATGCATTTGATTTTTTTGACGTTGCTACATATACTGCCGCCTCTGAAAGTAATATTCTTGCTTCTGGCATTCCCACCATATGTACTGCTTGCATTGCTGCATTTGCTACAACTAATGCATTTGGATTTGCCATACCTACATCTTCTGATGCAGCAATTACAATTCTTCTTGCTAAAAACATTGGATCTTCTCCACCGTTTAATGCTCTTGCTAAATAAAATACTGTTGCATCTGGGTCTGAACCTCTCATCGATTTTATAAATGCACTTATATTGTCGTAATGTGTATCTCCTTTTTTATCGAATATTGCTTTTCTACTTTGAACACAGTTTTTTATTACTTCATCTGTTATGTGTATGTATCCATCTGAATCCATATTAGTTGTAAGTACTGCTATCTCTAATCCATTTAATGCTGTTCTTACATCTCCATTTGATATTGCTGCTAATTTTTTTAATGTTTCGTCTTCAATTTTTATGCTATATTGTTTTAGTCCATCTTCTCTTGTTAATGAATTTTTCAAAATTGTATATATATTTTCTTCTGTTAATGGTTCTAGTTTTATAACCATTGACCTTGATATTAAAGCTTTATTTACTTCAAAATATGGATTTTCTGTTGTTGCTCCAATTAAAATTATAAGACCATTTTCTACATATGGAAGTAGTGCATCTTGTTGTAATTTGTTAAATCTATGAATTTCATCTATAAATAGTATGCTTTTTCCCGTTGGATTTATCATAAAATTTTTTGTTTCTTCAATTACTTTTTTTATGTCTGATACTCCTGCTGTTACTGCATTTATTTTATAGAATTTGTATTTTGTTGTTTCGCTTATTACTTTTGCTAGTGATGTTTTTCCACATCCTGGAGGTCCGAATAATATAATACTAGATAGTCTGTCTGCTTTTATTGTTCTGTATAAAATTTTGTCTTTTCCTAATACATGTTCTTGACCTACATACTCTTCCAATGTTTTTGGTCTCATTCTGTATGCTAATGGTTCATTATTGTTCATAGTTTTTCTCCTAAAATTTTTACAAGAATTTTGTGTGGTGGACACTTAATCCCGTTTTATTTTCCAAGTATTGTTAATCCCTTTCTTATTAATTCTTCTGTTGTCATTTCTTCTTTTGCTAGTTTATCAAATGCTTTTTCAATTTCTTTTTTGTTGTATCCTAAAACTTGTAATGCTGCCATTGCTTCTTGAATTTTTTCTTCGTTTTCTATTCTTTCTTCTAGTTTTGTTTTTACTGAATTTTGTCCTTTTGTAGCTTTTGTTAATTCTTGTATTTGTTGTTCTTTTTTCATTTTGTCTTTTAATTCTAGAATTATTCTTTGTGCTGATTTTGCACCTATTCCTGGTATTTGTGTTAATGTTTTTACATCTTCTGATATTATTGCTAGTGCAAATTCTGTTGGCTCACATACGTCTAGCATTGCTATTGCTGTTTTTGCACCTATTCCACTTACTGATATTAGTAGTTCAAACATTCTTAGTTCTTCTAGACTGTTGAAACCAAATATACTGATGTCGTCTTCTCTTACTTTGTAATATGTGTGTACTTTTACGTTTTCTCCTATATTTCCTAATTTATCAATTGCTGATTCTGACATGAATACTTTATAGCCTAATCCACCTACGTCTATTACTATGTATCCTGTCATTTTCATCTCTAGTTTTCCTTTTATATATGCTAACATAATTTTCTCCCTCTATTAACTTTATTTGTAATGTCCAAAAAGAACCGTCCCTTTTGGACATTATATATCATAAAAATATGTTGCTTCTAAGTCGGCTTCGTGCATTAGTAATGCTAATGGATATTTTTTGTATGCAGCTCCTATTGTGTTATATAGTTCTTTTGGTTCTGTATATCCCATGTGCCAACGTATTGAGTATTTTTCTTCTGGTGTTAGTTTCATGTATTCTGTTATCATCATTACTGATTTTTCTCCATGCCCATATGGTATTGTGTCGTCTACTGTGTAATATGGTACTTTTTCCCATACTCCTAGTGCATTTTTGGCATTTCTATAGTCTATTTTGTAGAAGTTTGCTTTGCATAGATCATGTAGTAGTGGCACTAGTATTAGTGTTTCTGGGTTTACGTTTAGTGGTTCTATGTTTGTTTCTACTTTGTGTTTTAGTATTTCGTATACTTTCATGCTGTGTTCTACTAGCCCACCTTCGTAGTTTCCGTGAAATCTTGTGCTTGCTGGTGCTGTGAAGAAGTCTGTTTTTTCTATAAATTCTATTAGTTCGTTTATTCCTTCTCTTTTGACTTGTTTTAGTAATTCTAAAAATTGTTCTTTCATTTTATCCCTACTTTCTTGACTTTTTGTTTTTTATATTTTATAATGTATTTAGAAAATAAGAGACCACAAAATGTGGTTGCCAATGTTTTAGTTTTTATAAACCATATCTCCACAGGCATGGCAGAGATATGGCTTTTATTATTTGCTCAAAATTTTAGCTAATGCTATTATTAAGGCAAATGTGATAATAGTTTCTGCACATAGTGCAAAAAAAAGTAATTTTATAATATGTAATAAAATCATTTCTATCATACACACCACCTCCTCTTTTGGAATTGGTGGCAACCACATTCTGCTTTTTTCTCTCATTTTCTTTGCTTATTATATAAATTAAAATTTAAAAAGTCAATAGTTTTATGCAAATTTTTGTTTGTTATTTTATTAAGTAAATGAGATAGAAAAATTTAAATTTCTATCTCAATATTAATGTTATTATTGTCTTATATTTTTAATTCTCTCAACTGCTTCAATTGTATTTTCTTTAGTATTAAACGCTGTAAGTCTAAAATATCCCTCTCCATGTGGGCCAAAACCGCTTCCTGGAGTTCCAACAACATTAGCCTCTTCTAATAATTTATCAAAGAATTCCCAAGATGTCATACCTTCTGGAATTTTAAGCCAAATATATGGTGAGTTAACTCCTCCATATACTTTGAATCCAGAAGCTTCTAGCCCCTCTTTTATAATTTTGGCGTTTTCTAAATAGTAATTTAAATTTTGTCTAATTTGTTCTTTTCCTTCTTCTGTATAAGTTGCTTCTGCTGCTCTTTGAGTAATATATGGAGTTCCATTAAATTTTGTACAAGTTCTTCTATTCCATAATTTATTTAAGCTTACTTCTTCTCCAGATTTTGTATATCCTTTTAATTCTTTTGGTATTACTACATATCCACATCTTACACCTGTAAATCCTGCTGTTTTTGAGTAGCTTTTAAATTCTATAGCAACTTCTTTAGCTCCTGGTATTTCATAAATGCTATGTGGTACATTCTCTTCTGATATAAATGCTTCATATGCTGCATCATATAGAATGATTGATTTATTCTCTTTTGCGTATTTTACCCATTTTTCTAATTCTGTTTTATCTAATACTGTTCCTGTTGGGTTGTTTGGAAAGCATAGATATATTAGGTCTACTCTTTCTTTTGGTAATTCTGGTTTAAAATCATTTTCTGCAGTTACTGGTAAATATACTATTTTTTCGTATGTTTCAGTTTCTTTATTATATTTTCCACTTCTTCCTGACATTACATTTGTGTCTAAATATACTGGATATACTGGATCTGTAATTGCTACTTTGTTATCTTTTCCAAATATATCTACAATATTTCCACAGTCGCATTTTGAACCATCTGATACAAATATTTCATCTGTTGCTATTTCTATATTTCTAGCTTTGTAGTCATTTTTTGATATTGCTTCTCTTAAAAATTCATATCCTTGCTCTGGTCCATATCCTCTAAATCCTTGTGCTGTTCCCATTTCTTCTACTGCTTTTTGCATTGCTTTTATGCATGCTGGGACTATTGGTTTTGTAACATCACCAATTCCTAATTTTATTATTTTTTTGTCTGGATTCTCTTTTGCATATTTTGCTACTTTTTTAGCTATTGTAGAAAATAGATAGCTATCTTGTAATTCTAAAAAATTTTCATTTATATAACTCATATAATTGCCTCCTCGTAAAGTTCTCCATCAAATACAGTTACTGCTGGACCTGTCATATATACATGATTGTCTTTTTCATTCCATTCTATATTTAATGTTCCACCTAATAATTCTATATTCACTTTTCTGCCTGTTAGACCATTTAAATTACATGCTACAGCTGTAGCACATGCTCCTGTTCCACATGCTAGTGTTTCTCCTGCTCCTCTTTCCCATACTCTCATTTTGATATTTTCTTTGTCTATTATTTGTGCAAATTCTATATTGGCTTTTTTAGGAAATGCTTTGTCTACTTCTAATATTTTTCCATATTTTTCTACATCAAATTCTTTTGTATTTTCAACTATTGTTATGGCGTGTGGGTTTCCCATTGATACACATGTGAATTTAAATTTTTTGTTTTCTGCTTCTAGTTCTAGATTTTTTACTGGTTGTTCTTTTGATATTACTGGGATTTTTTCTGCTTCTAATATTGGCTCTCCCATATCAACTCGTGCTGTTTCAACCTTTCCATCTTTTGTGTTTAGTACTAATGTTTTAATTCCTGCAAGTGTTTCAATTTTTACTATTGTTTTATCTGTAAGACCTTTGTCATAAACAAATTTTCCTACACATCTTATTCCATTTCCGCACATTTCAGCTTCACTTCCATCAGAGTTAAACATTCTCATTTGAAAGTCTGCAATGTCACTTTTACATATTAAGATTAAGCCATCTGAACCTATTCCAAAGTGTCTGTTGCTGACAAATTTAGCTAGAGATGATTCGTTTTCTATTTTTTGATTTATTGCATCAATATAAACATAATCATTCCCTAGCCCATGCATTTTTGTAAATTTTATCATAATATCACCTCATTTAGGTATTAATAGTAAATAAAATATAGTTATATTTTATTGTTTTGTATTCTATCACATTGTATTTTTTTTGTAAATATTTTATAGTTGCTTTTTTTTGAATTTATTGTATAATATATTCAGAAAAAGGAAAGGTATTTTTATATGAAATTTATAAGGAAACTATTATTTACAATAATTTTAATAATAATTATAATCTGCTCAATTATACTATTAATAGGTAAAAATTATTACAATAAGGCTTTAAAAGAGAAACCTCTTATTACTAAAATTGATGAGATTACTGGAAAAGAAAACTTTGTAAAATTTGAAGATATGTCAGCTGATTATAGAAATGCTGTAATTAGTGTTGAGGATCATAGATTTTATGACCATGGTCCTGTAGATTTTATTGCTATAGGAAGAGCTATTTTTACAAATGTTAAAAATAAGGAATTACAAGAAGGTGGAAGCACTATAACACAGCAAGTTGCTAAAAATGTTATATTTTCACAAGATAAGTCTTGGGTTAGAAAAGTTGGAGAAATTTTTGCATCATATGATTTAGAAAAAAATTATAGTAAAAAAGAAATTTTTGAATTGTATGTAAATACTGCTTATTTCGGTGATGGATATTATGGCATTTATGATGCAAGTTATGGTTATTATAATAAATCTCCAAAGGACCTAAATTTAAATGAAGCTTCTATGCTTGCTGGTGTTCCTAATGCTCCTTCTGTTTATGCTCCGACTGTAAATCCAAATTTAGCTAAAAAACGTCAATATCATGTTTTAAATAAAATGAATGAATATGGCTATATTACTAAAGAAGAAGCCTTGTCTATTAAATAATTTATTTTAAATTAATTTTAATAACACAATTATCATTTAAATCATTTTGATTTGAGTTAATTGTGTTATTTTTTTGCTTTTTTCATATATATTATTATGGAGGTTTGCTATGAAAGTTTTATTCATAAAAAATAGAAAACATTTATATTTATTTTCTTTTATTTTTGCACTTTTTATTATTTTATTGTCAATGATTTTTATTTATAATTCTCAGTCATTTGCTGTTAATTTTGAAAAAAATTCATTTTTTAATATTGATGTTAGTATTTCTTTAAATGATATTGAAAAATCTGCAGATAAGAAAGCTTATTTGACTTTTGATGATGGTCCTACAACTAAAGCTACTGGAAAAATTTTAGATGTTTTAAAAGAGGAAAATGTTAAGGCTACTTTTTTTGTAGTTGGAAAACATGTAAAAGAGCATCCAGAATTAGTAAAGCGTGAATATGATGAGGGGCATTATATAGCAAATCATGGTTACAATCATAATAATAAAGTTTTATATAAAGATATGGACTCTTTTAGAAATGAGATTGTTTCTACAGATGATGAAATTTCAAAGGCTATTGGTGTTCAAAATTATTGTTCTCATATTTTTAGATTTCCTAATGGGTATATGTCACATATTTATATGAATCAGAAAAAAGACGCGCTTAAAGTTTTGTCTGATATGGATTATGTGTATGTTGATTGGAACTGTTTGAATAAAGATTCTGAGAAAAAGTATTCTAATTATCAATTGTTAAATAATTTGAAAAAAACTTCTAAAAATAAGGGCACTTTGATTATTTTAATGCATGATACTGCTGATGTTAATAAAACTTATGATATACTAAAGTCTTCTATTTCTTACTTAAAATCTCAAGGATATGAATTTAGTAATTTTTATGACTTTACTAATAACCAGTTTTAGTTTGTTGTGTTTTTATTTTTAATTTGGTATTGTTTCCCTCATTACCAATTGGTTAATAATATTTTTATATTTATATTTTAGGTAATTTTCATTAGAACTCATAAGTTATAGTTCTATAATAGTTGGAGTGGAGGGTTTCTATGAATTTTGATTTAGAAAAATTTAGCTATAGGTTAACTGTTCTATTAGATGAACACAATATGTCTCAAACTCAATTAGCAAAAAAAGTCGGTACTACAAATGTTACTATTTGTAGATATATTAATGGTGAAAGAATTCCAAGAATTGATGTTGTTTCTAAGATAGCTTCTGTTTTTAATGTTTCTTTGGACTATTTACTAGGTATTTCTGAAAGTGTTGATACAGAGAATTTGACAAAAAATCAAGATGTTGATATTGCTATACTTATGAAAAGTTTGTATTCTTTGGATGGTAATACTCATTTATCAAAGAAACAGATTGAAATGATAAAAACATTATTACTTGCTAATAAAGATTTTATTTTATCAGCTTAAAAATGCCTCATTTAAGTTTTTTATTTGTTAAAAGGTTGTCAAAAAAGCCCGGCCCCTTTGACAAAAAGTTGTCAAAAGGGCCGGGCCTTTTTGACAACATTCTTTATTAGTTATTTTCTTTTCTTTCTTTTCCACATGCTCCGCAAAATTTAAATTTTGTTGGATTTTCTACTCCACATTCACATACCCATTTTTCTTCTGTTTCTTTATTTGCTGTTGTTTGGGCAGTAGTATTTGATTGTGAATCAGGTTGTGAATTTGGTTGTACATTTTGTTGCATAGCAGGTTGTGCATTTTGCCATGGGCCTGTTGCTGCTCCACCAACTACATTTCCTGATGCCATATTCATCATTCCTATTCCCATAAATCCATTTGCTGCGCCATTAGCATTTTCTGCTGCTTTTTGTGTAGCTTCTGCATATGCTCCAACAAGTTTTCCTTGTTGCATATAAGAATTTGCACTTAATTCGTATTCGTCTATTTTCTTTTCACTTTCTTCTGTTAAAGTTACTGATTCTACTGTAAATCCTGTAATTGTTAGTCCACGTCTTTTTGTATTTTCGTCATATACAGCTACGTCCATCATTTGTTTTATTTCGTCTGTGTAACTTGGCATTTCTAGTACTGGTACTTTATATTTTGAATTTCCTAATTCATTTGTTACATTTTGGAATACTGCCATTACTTCTGTTCTTATTTGTTCTACTAAGTCTTGTTTTTTGTAAATATCTGCTGTTCCTGCTATTTCACTCATAAATAAGGCTGGATTTGATATTTTAAATGTGTATTTTCCAAAACATTTTACTTCTACTCTTAGTGGTATTTTTTCTCCTGTCATTTGGTTTGGTATTGCATGTGACCAATCTTGAAATGGTATTGGTGCTGATGTTCCAAATTTGTTGTCCATTATTTCTTTTATATTAAAGAAAAATACTGCTTGTTGTTTTGATGTTGCTCCATCATATGTAAATCTTTGCCACATTTCTTTGAATACTGCTCCAAATTGTCCTGCAAAGAATGATGGTGATGTAGATTCATCAAATTCGTATATTCCTTCTTCTGCTGTTGCGTCTATTACTTTTCCATTGTCATATATAATTGCACATTGTCCTGGTGCAACTATTATTGTGCTTTTGTTTGTTATTACTCCTGTTGGTGTTGTTTTCTTTACCATTAATATTTCGTTTTCTAAGTCCTCACATCTTATTGCTTCTTTCCATTGGTCATGCATTGTACTTCCTATAGCACTTGCTGTAGCTTTAATTAATCCCATAATTTTTTCCTCCTATTTTTATATTTTTTAAATAGATTGTACTTATCCTTGTTTTATATTATTTCTAAATTGTATTGTACCCATCCTCGTTTTATATTCTTTCTAAATTAGATAGTACCCATCCATGTTCTTCTATTTTTATGATACTTCCACAGTATTCACATTTTCCTGCTAATGCCACTTTTGTTGGTGCTCCACAGTTTGGGCAATTTGCTGATGCTACTTTTGGTCCTCCTGCTTGTGTTAGTACTCCTTTTTTTCTAACAAATGTTAGTCTATATGTGTTTGTTAGTCTGATTTCTGTATTTCCTTTTAGTACTGCTCCTGTTTTTTCGTCTTTTATATAATCTATCATTGATGAGTTTAAGGCTATGTTTAAAATGTCTTTGTCTGCTGTTTGTTCAAATTTGTTTAATTTTGCGTAATTTACACAAATTCTATCCATTACATTTATTGTTCCATTGTTTATATATCCTTGTAATTGTGTTTTGTGTTGTTCAAATAGTTCGTTTGTTTCATACAACCTTATTTCTTCCCAGTCTCTTTTTGTCCACGCTGTTTGTAATTTTACAAATACGTCTTTTGACCATGCTATGAATTCTTCTTTGTTAAAGTTTGGATCTATTGCTTTTATTTTGTTTTCTATTACAATTTCGTCTACATATCCTATATAATCTTTATCTTTATGAATTACAGGTCTTTGATATTTTTGATCAGATTTTCCTTTTCTAAATGTTATATATATAACAATCATTAATATTATTACTGCAATAAAAAAATCAAAAAAATCCCACTCTGAACTTCCACTGCTATGAGAATAACTTCCTCTTCCATAATCATGATCACTCCATGAACTTCCGTAATCACTACTACTCCAAGATGAACTTCCATAATCACTACTGCTACTACTCCATGAGCTACCACTATCGTATGATTCAAAACTACCAACATCAGCAATACTGTATGTTGTTATTGTTGTAATTATTGTAAAAATTATTGTTAATATTACGTTTTTTAATTTCTTACTTTTCATTTGTTTTCCCCTTTTTATTTTATAATGCTATTATATATTTAGCTGTCGAATATTGTCAATGCTATTTTTTGTATTTTTTATTTCTGCTTTTTTCTACTATTTTTTCTAATGCTATTGCTAATTGATCTGGGCATGATGTCCCTTTATATCCACATTGAATTCCTTTTAGTCTTTTTATGGCTTCTTGAATTTTCATTCCTTCTATTAGTCTTGATACTCCTACTGTATTTCCAGCACATCCTCCTTGTATTGTCACTTTTTTTATTGTATCTCCGTCTACTTCTATTATCATTTCTTGTGAGCAGACTCCTTCTGGTTCATATCTATATTCCATTTTATTTCGTCCTTTCTTTTTTTATTCTTCTTTTTTATTATATCAATGCTTATAACAAAAGTCCAGCAAATTGCTGGACTTTTATATTTTCATTTTCGACATTTTTTACAAAATTTTGAGACAAATTTGCACTGTCTTTACTTTCTTACTTCAATGTGAACATCTTTTAGTTGTTGCTCTGATACAACTGATGGTGCTCTCATAAGTAAGTCTCTTGCTCTCTTATTTTTAGGGAATGCTATTACTTCTCTTATGTTTTGTGAGTCTTCTATTAGCATTACCATTCTGTCTACGCCAGGTGCTGCTCCTGCATGTGGTGGTGTTCCGTATTGGAATGCATTGTATAATGCACCAAATCTATTTTTTACATCTTCTTCTTTGTATCCTGCAATTTCAAATGCTTTTACCATTATTTCTGGATTGTGGTTTCTTACTGCTCCTGATGCCATTTCATATCCATTACATACTAAATCATATTGATATGCTAGTATATCTAATGGATCTTGTGTTTCTAGTGCTTCCATTCCACCTTGTGGCATTGAAAATGGATTATGGTTGAAGTCTATTGTTCCTTCGTCTGATAATTCATACATTGGGAAGTCTACTATATAGCAGAATCTGTAAACATCTTTTTCTAGTAAGTCTAGTCTTTTACCTAGTTCAATTCTAACTAGACCTGCTATTTTTTGTGCTGTTTTGAATTCATCTGCTATGAAGAATACACTTGAGTTTTTATTCATTCCAAATTCATTTATTAATTGTTCTTTTATTTCGTCTGTAATGAATTTTGCTATTCCTCCTGTAACTTCTCCTGATTCTTCGTATTTTGTCCATGCTAGTCCTTTTGCTCCAACTTCTTCTGATGTAGCATATTCAGTCATTTTGTCAAAGAATTTCCTTCCTTGGTTTGCTCCGTCTGGAACTATTATTGCTTTTATTGTTTTTCCTTCAAATGCTTTAAAGTCTGAATTTGCAAAGCATTTTGTTACATCTTGTATTATTAATGGGTTTCTTAAATCTGGTTTGTCTATTCCGTATTTTTCCATTGCCTCTCTATATGGAATTTTTATAAATGGTCCTTCGTCTACTTTCCATGTTGTGAATTTTTTGAATGTATATGGTACTACTTCTTCTATTACTTTGAATACGTCTTCTTGTGTTGCAAAGCTCATTTCAAAGTCTAATTGATAAAATTCTCCTGGTGCTCTGTCTGCTCTAGGGTCTTCGTCTCTAAAACATGGTGCTATTTGGAAGTATTTATCAAATCCTGATACCATTAATAATTGTTTAAATTGTTGTGGCGCTTGTGGTAATGCATAAAATTCTCCTGGGTTTAGTCTGCTTGGTACTAAATAGTCCCTTGCTCCTTCTGGTGAAGAGTTTGCAAGGATTGGGGTTTGAATTTCTGCAAATCCTAATTCATCCATTTTGTCTCTTAATGTTTTTAAGATTTTTGAACGTAGTAAAATGTTGTTATGTAGTTTTTCATTTCTTAAATCTAAAAATCTGTATTCTAACCTTAAATCTTCTCTAACTTCTTGGTCTGTATTTATTTCAAATGGAAGTACATTTTTGCATTTTCCTAACACTTCTATTTCGTTTGCTATTACTTCTATTTCTCCTGTTGGAATTTTTGTATTTTTGTTACTTCTTTCCACAACTTTTCCAGATATGTGGATACAGCTTTCTGTTGTTAGGTTTTTGGCTTGTTTTTGTAGTTCTTCTTCATTTATTACTATTTGTGTTATTCCAAATTGGTCTCTTAAGTCGATGAATACCATTGCTCCTAAGTCTCTTATTTTTTGTATCCATCCTGCTAATTCTACTGTTTCATTTACATTACTTATGTTTAGTTCTCCACATGTTTTTGTTCTATACATTGTTTTTCCTCCAAATTTTAATTATGTAATATAATATCACTTTTTGCTCTATTTTTCAATTATCTTGCTTGATTTTCTTCTTTTTCTTCGTTTGTTCCTTTTTCTAAATATTCTTGGTATGCGCTTTTTAGTTCATAATATCTTTCTCCAAAAAATGTTTTATAATATTCTTTTACTTCTTGAGGAATATCTATTCCTGTTTCACTTTTTGAATTTTTAATTGCTTTATTTATATCAAAATCTTCTATTATTTCTTTTGTATACATATTAAACCATCTATATTTTCCAAAATCTTTAAAGAATCCTTCAATATTATATTTGCTTCCATCACTTGTTGTTCTAACATTTTTTCTTAATGTTCCAACTTCGCAACAACAGTCTAAATCATAAATTGGCGCAATTCTTGCTCGATTTTCTTGATTATTTACTAATATTCCCCAATTATGATTATTTTCATCTGACTGTTTAACAAATCTATTATAAAATGATTGTTTTATAAATTCTTTTTGTATTGTATCAATATCTTGAGTTTTTGCACCAATTCCTTGTAAGTATTTATTTATATAACTGATTATTGTTTTTATATCTAGTTCATTTATATCTCCGCCGGCTTCTTCTAGTATATCTTCTCCATGTATTAATTCTTCGTTTGTTTCTTTAAAATCAATTGTTAATATATGTTTTAAATTATTACTTAATCTGTTCCCTTTTACTATGTAATACATTGCAGATTTATTTTGAAATTGTTTGGCTATTTGTGGCAATAATATATTATTGTATAATGCAATATTATACTGTTCTTTAGTTAATTGTCTGTATATATCTCCAAATGGTCTTTTTAATAATGCCATTGTTTTTTTATCTTTTAATAAAATCCAATTTATACAATTTGTGTATCTTTCTACATCTATTGAAGATACATTGCAGTCTTGTTTTTTTAGTATTATCTCGCCATTTTCTGAATGTTGAAAATAATTACTTTCATCTAAATATGATATTTCAACTTTTTGTTTTTCTAAATATTCTTTATAATTTTCTTTATTTTTAAACATTTTTTCTCCTACTTTTTATTTGTTTCTTTATATATTAAACCACATTTTATTAAATTTTACAATATTTTTTTCTGTTTACTTGAATTAAAAAATCTTTTTTGTTAAAATGTTTAAAGTATATTAAGAAAAGAGGTTTATTATGCTAAAAGAAGTTTTTGATTTTTATGATAAAACGAGTTTGAAATCTTATAATTTAGATAAAAGCATGCAATATCAATTAAATATTTTGGGAAGTTTAGATGTTTTTACAAGAAAACATTCTGAAAATGTTGCAAGTATTGTTTGTAGAATTTGCCAATATTTGCATTTGTCTAAGGATTTTACGGAATACTGTACAATATGTGCTTATTTACATGATATTGGTAAACAATTTATTCCTGCTAGTATATTGCAAAAGCAGGCTCCTCTAACTGAGGAAGAATTTAAAATAATGAAAACTCATACTACTATTGGATATAAAATTTGTATGGATGATTTAAAATTACGTCCTTATGCAGCAGGTCCAATATACCACCATGAGGCTCTAAATGGAATTGGATATCCCAATGGTTTGGTTAAAGATGAAATTCCTATTGAAGGGCAAATTATACGTGTTGCAGATGAGTTTGATGCAATTATTAGTAAACGTCAATATAAGTCTCATATTGATATTATAGATACTCTTAAAATTTTATTAACTGAAGCTAAACCTATAGAAGACCCTGAAAATTACAAAGTTCCTGTTAAAGATCCTAAAGTCGGTCAGCTTAATCCTATTGTTGTTAAAGCTTTACTTAAGGTTATAATTGATGATACTGAATATGAAATTTCTTGTATTATGGATTATTTAAAAGATGTCAAAGTTGAAGTTAAAAGATTATCTGAAATTGAAAAATATGATAAAAAGAGGCTTTCTTCTAATGATGAAAAGAAAAAAAATTATTATTTGAATGGTATGAAGTGTCTTCTTGTTGGTGTTGAAACTGTTGATAATTATTCTGAAATTTTAGCTTCTTACCGTAATATTATTGAGGAGAAATCTGCTCTTATTGATAAATTGTTTGATGAAATTAAAGTTATTAAAAAAATGAAAGTATAATTTTTCGGGATTGGAGGACTGCCTCTAATCCCGAATTTTATTCTTCTAGCCCAAAGCTTACGCCAAGTGCATTGTTTATTTTATTTATTATTTTTTCATCTTCTATATGACCTATTTTTTCCTTTAATCTGCTTTTATCAATTGTTCTAATTTGTTCTGCTAAAACAACTGAGTTGTTTTTTAATCCACATTGTTCTGAATCAATTTCTATATGTGTTGGTAATTTTGTTTTATTCATTTGCGAAGTTATTGCTGCTGCAATTACTGTTGGACTATATTTATTTCCCATGTCATTTTGAATTATAAGAACTGGTCTTATTCCTCCTTGCTCTGAACCTACAACTGGACTTAAATCTGCATAAAACATATCTCCTCTTTTTATTACCATAACCTTCACTCCTAATATTGGTATATGTCAAGTATGTGTTTTTTTATATTAGTTTGTAAAGATAAATATTTTTTATATTTCTTTTGATGTACAAAATAGTTTAAATGCATATATTTTTTCATTTGCTACTTTATTTATATTTATCTCATTATATATTATGTAAATTATTGTGTTTTGGTTAGTGTCTTTTATTTCCATTTTTATTGGTTTTCCATTTTCTTTTGATACATATAGTTTCTCGTATTTTTGATAATTGTTTTCTGTTTTTGCAGTTGTTTCCATTATTATTTGATTATTTTCTTCTTTAAATTTTGAATTTGTATTGTCTTTGTAATTTTGTATAAAATTTGCTAAATCTAAATTATTTTGTGTTATATCTTTATAATTTTCTATGATTCTTGTTAGGCTTAGTTGCGTATTTTCTATTTTTAGATTGTTGTTTTCTTTTATTATTTTAACTCCTTGTATATTGCTTGGTTCTATTACTTCTTGTGTTGTGTTATTCTTATCTATGTATGTTTGTTTCATTTTGTATTTATTGCTGTTTTTATTACTTTTAACTTCTACTTCTATTTGTGTTTCGTATGAACTAATATTTAAAATGTAATCTACAATTTCTTGACTACTACTATTGTTCCCAATTTTTATATTTTTAGCCGTTTTGTTGTTATTTTTTATTAAAATTGTTGCTAATATTGCTATTACTATTATTATTGCTGATATTAGTATTATCATTTTTGTTTTATTTTTTTCTTTTGTTTGATGATGTGCTTTGTAGTGGTTTGTTTTATTTTTTTGCATAGTTAAAAGCCTCCTAAAAATTATTTGTTATTAATTTTTATTAGGCTTTTTGTGTTTTAATGTTTAGTTTTTTGCTATTTTCATCGCAAATTTTGACTTTATTTTTCTTTAAAATTTCTTTTTAATTTTTTATCTTTTATCAATCAATTGAAAATATTATTGATATATGTTAAAATATATATATTAACAACCAATAGGAGGAAAGCATTATGAATAAAAAAGTAGACTACAAAGAATTAGCAGAAAAAGCAATTCAAAAAAATTTTGAGGAGGAAGAATATTCTACACTATGCATTAATTCACAAATTTTTGCTTTGACAAATGATAGTGATATCGAAGACTTTTACAACAGTGAAGATAAATTTAGAGAATACCTAAATGTAAGCTGTCCTTTCTTTAAAGAAATCAATATAAAAGCAAACTTGCCAATTCTTTTAAAAGCCTTGAAAGCTGTATATACTGAACGGTATCAAAATTTAGAAAAAGAATTTCTTAAACCTACCCAAGTAGCATTCATCTTTTTAACAATGGATACATTCTTTAGTGAAACTTGGGTAATAAATGATTTGAAGGAAAGAATGAATAATTTTCCAGTGGGGACCTATTTAGTTGCACAATTGTATGTCAACATTTATGATCAGTTTTTAGAACCTGAACCATTTATGAAATATTGTAAGGAACTGAACAAGGCTTTTTAACTTTTTGGGTACAAGGGCTTATTATAGCTTTTGTACCTTTTTCTATAAAGTATCATTTTAGATTTTATCTCTTATTTTCATTACTATCACTGTTTTTTATCAATAAGGATGATATAAATTTAACTAAAACGGCATTTAAAAAATACTGGATATACACTACATACCTATTTAAGATATGAATCTAGTGAAATTACAATAGATATTTATAATTTAATAAAATTAGCTGAATTTTATGGCACTTCTTGTGATTATTTATTAGGACTTACAGATATTTTTAAGCCTTATAAGAAGAACTAAAAATGAGACAGTCGATAATGAAATGAACCAAAATTATCAAACTTTTTTCTAATAATTTTGGTTCACTTCAGTTCTACTTGTCTCATCTTAAAAAATATTCTTCTACTGTTTTTATTAATGAATTTTTATCTTCTATTCTATTAATTTCACATCTAAACTCACTAGAATTTGGCATATTTTTAGTATACCATGCTATGTGTTTTCTCATTTCTCTAATTGCTGTTACTTCTGGTTTATTTTCCAATTCAAGTTCTATTTGTTCTTTTATAACTCTTAGCTTTTCTTTGTTTGATACATCAGGTAATTTTTCTCCTGTTTCTAAAAAATGTTTTATTTTTGTGAATATCCATGGATTTCCAAATGTTCCTCTTCCTATCATTATTCCATCTACACCTGTATATTCAAACATTTTTAGTGCTGATTCTTCATCAACTATATCTCCATTTCCTATTACTGGTATGTTAACCGCTTCTTTTACTTTTTTAATGGCATCTAAATCTGCTTTTCCTGAATACATTTCTGTTCTTGTTCTTCCATGGATTATGATTGCTGATACTCCTGCCTGTTCTGCCATTTTTGCAAATTCTGTTGCTACAATATGTTCACAGTCCCACCCTTTTCTTAATTTTAGTGTTACTGGTTTATTTGAATTTTTAACAACTGCTTTTATTACTTTTTCTGCTTTTTTTATGTCTAGTAAAAGTTTGCTACCATCTCCATTTTTTACTACTTTTGGTGCAGGACATCCCATATTGATATCTACTATATCGGCTAGTTCTGATACATATTTTGATGCATATCCCATTGTTTCTTCATCACTACCAAATATTTGCATGCTTATTGGTCTTTTTTCTCCTTTTGTGTTCATTAGTAGTTTTGTTTTTGAATCATCATGAAATATTGCTTTACTGCTTACCATTTCTGTGCATACAAGTCCTGGTCCAAATTCTTTGCATATTTTTCTAAATGGTAAGTCTGTTACTCCTGCCATTGGTGCTAATATTAAGTTATTTTCTAATTCTACATTTCCTATTTTTAATTTTTTTAGATACATATTTCCTCCAATAAAAAAATTAGGACTAAAGCACTGTCCCTTAATCCCTCCAAAAAGGGAGAAAAAGGAACGTCCCTAAATCCCTATTTTACAAATATAGTTTTTTGTCTTTTACTACTGATATTTAATAATATTCCTATTAAAATATAACTTGTTATCATTGAACTTCCACCATAACTTACAAATAATAGTGGAACTCCGGTAATCGGTAATAGTCCCATTACCATGCCAATATTTTCTGCCATGTGAAATAGAAATATTCCTGCAATTCCTGATGCTATTAGTGACCCTGTTGTATCTTTAGCTGTTTTTGCGATGTAAATCGCTTTTGTGACCAGAAAAACATATAGCACTATAATTGTACCGTCCTACTATAAATCCCATTTCTTCGCCAATTACAGAGAAAATAAAGTCTGTTGTTTTTGGGTATAGATATCCTAGTTGTGTTTGATTTCCTTTTAATAGTCCCATTCCTGTTAATTGCCCTGCTCCTATTGCTAATTTTGATTGGATTATATTATATCCGCTTCCACGTGGATCTGATTCTGGATTTAAAAATATATCTATTCTTTTTTTTGCATGTTCTGGTAATATAAAATTATATAATATTGGTATTGATATTCCAGCAATTATTATTGCTCCTATTATATATTTTTTGTCTATTCCCGCAGTGAATAATATCATTGCTAATGCTATACAAAATGCCATTGCTGTTCCATAATCTGGTTGTTTTATTATTAATAATAGTGGTATTGCTACTGCTACAAATATTATTAATAGCCTTGATGGTTTATTTATATCTTCTACGTATCTTTCTTGTATTTTTGATATTATAAATGCTAAGAATAATATTACCGCTACTTTAGCAAATTCTGATGGTTGGAATGAAAATCCTCCTATGTCAAACCAACTTGTTGCTCCATTTACTGGTTTTGTAAATAATACTGCCACCAGTAATATTAAGAATATTCCATAAAAAATTGGTGATAGTTTTACTAATGTTTCATAATTTGTTAGCATTACTATTACCATTACTATTAAGCTTACTGCAAACCATATTATTTGTTTTTTAAATTCATCATATTCTGTTTCTTGTGTGGCTGAAAATAGTGCAACTATTCCTATTATTGATAGTATTATTGCTACTACTAACAAGCCCCATTCCATATTTTTTAATTCTCTTCTTCTCATTAAATCAACTCTTTTTCTTTTTAATTTTCTGATTTAACTTTTTCTTTATTTTCTTGGTGTTCTTCGTCTTTTGTTTGTTCTGCTACATTACTTTGTTCTTCTTGATTTGTTTCTGTTTTATCAGTTTCTGTTTTTTTGTTTTCTGCTTCTTCTATTACTCCATCTATTATTTCTTGTATTTTTTCTTTTGCTTCTATTTCTTTTTGTTGGTTTTCTTTTGTTTCTTGTGGTTCTTCTTTTATTTTTTCATTTTTGAGTGTTTTTTCTTTTGATTCTTGTTTATTTTCTGTTTTATTTTTTTGCTTTTCCTCTTTTTGTCCTTCTTTTTCTTCTACTTCTTTTTTGCCTATCTTTCTAGCGTCATTTTTTATATTAAGAATAGGAATATTTGCGTATAATGCTGGAGCTCCATTTGTTCCATCTTCATTTTCTTTATTTGTTAGTCTTACATCTATCTCTTTTTCGTCGACTTCTATGTATTTTTTTATTACATCTATTATTTCTTGTTTCATAAGTTCTAAAAAGTCTGCTGAAACATTTGCTCTGTCTTGCATTAATACTAAGTGCAATCTTTCTTTTGCTGCATCTTTTGAACTTTCTTGTATTTTTTTGTTTTCTTCTTTTTTGCCTATATTTTTAAAGAAGTTTACTATGTTTTCAAACATTATTTCCTATCCCTCCACTTGCTAATTATTATTTTTTAAATAGTCTTTTTAGTTTTGCCCAAAATCCTTTTTCTCTACCAGGTATTGTTATTTCTATTTTTTCCCCTAATACTCTTTTTGCAATTTCTATGTATGCTTTTCCTGATGGTGCTTTTTTGTTTTGGATTACTGGTTCTCCTTTATTTGTTTGTGTTATTATGTATTCATCATCTGGTACTACACCTATTAAATCTATTGATAATAGGTCTACTATGTCGTCAACATCCATCATTTCGCCTTTTCTTACCATATTAGGTCTTATTCTGTTTATTACTAATTCTGGATTTTTAATTTCTGATGATTCTAATAAACCGATTATTCTGTCTGCATCTCTTATTGCTGATATTTCGGCTGTTGTTACTACTATTGCTCTGTCTGCTCCTGCAATAGCATTTTTGAATCCTTGTTCAATTCCAGCTGGGCAATCTATTAGTATATAGTCAAATTCTTCTTTTAGTTTATCTGTTAATTTTTTCATTTGTTCTTCATTTACAGCGCTTTTGTCTCTTGTTTGTGCGGCTGGTAGTAGGTATAATTCCTTAAATCTTTTATCTTTTATTAATGCTTGTCTTAGTTTACATTTTTCTTCTACAACGTCTACTATGTCATATACTATTCTGTTTTCTAGTCCCATTACTACGTCTAAGTTTCTTAGTCCTATATCTGTGTCTATTAAACATACTTTTTTTCCTTCTACTGCTAAGCTTGATCCTAAATTTGCTGTTGTTGTTGTTTTTCCTACTCCACCTTTTCCTGATGTTATAACTATTACTTCTCCCATAATTCTCCTCCTTAGGATTTTAAAAAAACTCTCATTTTTTTATGTATATATAATACAACGAAAAGGGTTAAAAGTCAATTAGTTTTACAGGGATATTTCAAAAATGTTACAAATTTTTTACAGTTTTTTTGGCTTTTTTCTAAACAAAAAAAGAATTAAATTTTTTGAGGCTACTGAAAAAGTATCAATTTTTAATTCTTTTTTGTTTGTTATATTTTTAATAAAGTGTTGCACGGAAACCGTATGTGTAAAAATATGTCCGAAATTTTATTTTGTCCATGATAAAAAACTGGATATGTCTTTCCACTGTCCATAAAACTTACACCTCTATGGACACATGGTGTGTCAGATAAGTTTGAATATTCTAATGTAAATTCATGTACATTACCTGCCAAATCATATATATTTAATTTATTTGTCTGTTTTGATGCTCCTGTTGTTAATAATTGATAATAGTTTTCACTGCTTGATGTTTTTGATGATGTTACATAGTTTGTTGTATCTGTTGTATATACTGTCCATAAGCTTGTTGAACTGCTTGGATTTATATTATATTTTCCTCTAAATAATGTTAAACTACTATTACTGTAATTTCCCCAATTTGTACTATCTGTTTTTATATCAGCTTTTGTTAAATCAGAGTTTTGTTCTAGAAATTTACATGTTAAGTCCCATTGAATTCCAAATAATAGACTACTTGTTTTATTGGAATCTGCTGATATTCCTTTTGCTAAGTTTTGAGCTTGACTGCATGTAATGTAATTGTATGGTATTTGATTTGGCTTGCTTACTGCCTCTCCATTTACTCCACTATTAGCTGTCCTTGTTTCATTTTTTAATGTTGCTGTGCTATCTCCTATTTCGTATCTTGATATCCAAAATCCTTTATTTGTATATACACTACTTAGCATTTTATTGTACTTTTCTGTATATTCTTGAGCGCTATCTATTCCACATCCCTGATACCATTCATCTGTCCAATTATTTTCTTGGCCTTCTCTATAATCTGTTACATATGTTATTAAATCTGCTTTTATATTATTATAATCGTCTGCGTTTTTTGCTGTTGTAAATACTGTTTTGGGTACTTCTACCCATACCCATTCATTATCATTTTTGTCTTTTATTACTAGTCCTTTTTTTACTGTATTCATTGTTTGTGCAAGACTTACTTTGCTTCCTTCTGGGATTTTTGCTGTATCTCCATTTTTATCTGTATAATTGACTTCTTTTGTATATACCTCTGACCAATTATCTTCATTTATTATATTATAAATAACTTTTCCTTCTGAATTTTTAAAGTATCCTTGATTGTAATTTGCACTTTCTAAAAATTCGTATTCTTTTTGGTTACTGCTTAAGTTTACGCTATCTGGCACTTTTTCTAAATTTGAAACTTGTTTTGTCCATGTATATTGGTTTGTATTTGATGTATTTATTGTGTCTTCCTTGTTGTTTGAAATTACTATTAGTTCATTTCCACTGTTATCTTTTGTTTTTCCTATATAGTAATAATTATCTGGAATTAAAATTCCTTCAATATATCTTAAATCTACTGTTGTTTCATCTGGTTCAGGATAGTCTGTGTAGTATGTTGTGCTTGTATCATCCTTTGTTATTGTTACTCCATTTACATAGAAAATATTATGGCTGTTTTCATTTATTATATATATGTCTGTATAAGAATTTGCATTATTAGGATTATTTTTTATATTTTCATAGTCTTTTCCATAATTTAGAGAGATTCCTTTCATCGCTTCTAGATCTATTACATAAAATTTTCCTGTGTCATTATTTTTGCTTAATACATTTGATAGATTTCCTATGTTTGTGTATTCAATTTTTCCTGGTATTTCTCCATATTCATTATAATATTCTGATACTTTTTCTCTTAGTAATTCTAAGTCATTGTATAATTTTGTTGTGTTTTGTATATGTATACTTCCTTTTGCATTGTATATTAATGTACTTGTTAATATTAGTAACACTATTATTGTTATTACTAGTATTGATAGCGTTACACCTTTTTCTTGTTTTATTTTATTTTTCATCATTAGAATTCTCCTTTTTTTCTTTAGTATAGTTTACTATGAATTTGTTTCATTTTCAAGTGTTTTTTTATTAATGTTTTCTAATATTTTTTCTCTTTTTTTGTATATTATGTCTTCTTTAATTACCAAATACCATAAATACATGTCTATTAGTGCAATTGCGATATTGTGTATATATAATATTAATACACTTGATAGTATTGTAATAATTGTAACTGTAATTTTTGATATTATGTTTGTATAAAATTCAGATTTTTGTATTCCAAAGTTTATATGTAAAATTCCTTTTAAAATTCTTCCTCCATCTAATGGATAAATTGGTAATAAATTAAATATCATAATTAGAAAATTTGTATAAATTATAATAAGTGCTTTAAATAAATCTATATTTATATTGCTTGCAATTATAATTATTATAAAGTTTGTTAGTGGTCCTGCAAGTGCTACTAGAATTTTTTTAATTTCTAACATATTTCCTTTTTTTATTTTTTTGTTATATTCCTCTACTTTTATTTTGAATGATATTGATACTCCAAATGGCATTAATTCAATTTTTTCTGGTTTCATTCCCATTAATAGCCCTGCTAATAAATGTCCTAATTCATGTATTAGAGCAAATAACATTATCATGGCATATATTTCAATCTGTTTTGTAAAGTAAAATATTATAAGAAAAATAAATATTTTTAAGTCTATTCTAAATCTCATATTAACTTTCCTTTTTTGTATTTAGGTTTTAAGCTACCTATCAGCTTTATATTTCTAATATTTTTTGTGGGTCTATTGTTCTTTCTGATATTCTTATTTCAAAGTGTAAGTGTGGTCCTGTTGAGTTTCCAGTTGTTCCTACTTCTGCTATTTCTTGTCCTTGACTTATTTGGTCTCCTTGTTTAACATACAAGTTATTACAGTGTGCATAAATTATGCTTACATCTCCTATTTGAATTTTTAAGTGTTTTCCGTAATCTCCTTCTTCTGATGCTATTACTACTTCTCCTGATGTTGCTGATTTTATTTTTGTTCCCATATTTGCTGCAATATCTACTCCTGTGTGATTTTTAGGTACTGTTGCTGTTGTTGGTTCTCTTTGTCCATATTTTGAGCTTATTGTTCCTTCTATTGGTTTTATAAATGTTGTTGTTGCTTTTATGTTGTTTATATCTTTTTCTTCTTGTGATAATTCTTGTGTGTTTTCTTGTGAATTATTTTCCTCTGGATTATTTTGATTTGAGTTTGCATCTGTTGTATTTGCTTCTTGTTCATTTGCTCCTCCAATTGCTCCTTGTTCAGTTTCGTTTTGAGTATTATTTTCTAAATTGGTTATTCCTTGTTGATTATCATTTTTTTGTAAATTATTTTTTATATTTAGTGTTTCCTTTTCTATATTACTTTTTATATCTTGGTACATTTGCGAAAAATTCATGTCATAAGATAATATTTCATCTGCTTTTTTTAAAAATTCTTCTGAAAATATGTAATTATTATTTTGTATTATGTATATAATTCCATATATTAACAAACTTAATATTATTTGTATTACCATCTTTTTTAATAGTTTAATGTCTTTTTTATTGTCGTCATTATTTAGTGATACTGTTGCTGTTTTTCTTTGTATTCCTTCTTGCCTTTTTGCATATATTTCTTCTGCTCTTTTTATTTTGTCTTCTACTGACATTGTTCTTTCCATTTTTTCTTTCCTTCCTCTCTAGTTTCCAAATTAATTTCTTTATAAACTATATGAGGATGTTTTTTGTTTTATGATTTAATGTGTAGACAAGTTTTAAAAAACACTATGCATAGTAGTTTTTTAACTACTATATATAGTGTTTTTTATTTCAAAATATTATTATTAATGTTTGAATTATACAAAGTACTGTAATTGCTATGGAATATTTTTTTAATTTTGTATATTTGTCTTTTTTATCTTTATTAATTATGATTTTGCTATTATCTTTGTTTTCTATTTTTGAAATATAGTTATTTACTAACATTTCTGCTTCTTTTAATATATATTCCTTGTCTTTTTTGTTTTCTTCATTTTCTGTTGTTTTATTATTCTTTTCTATTTTTTGAAGTTTTTTTGCTTTCTTATTCGTTTTTAGTACTATAATTGCTTCATCAACTATATTTGATGGCAAGTTTTTTAGTACTACCATGTTTTTTAGGTTGCTTGTTTCCATTTGTACCTCCTTGAAATATGTATTTATTATATTATTTCCAATTTTTTCAAGGTTATACATGTCCAAAAGGGACGGTTCTTTTTGGACAAAAATGTCCCAAAAGAACCATTCTTATTTTACATTTCTTTATTTTTTACTGAATTTATTACATCTTTTGTTACTTTATTTTTGTCAAATTTATTTACTATGTATATTACTATAAATGTTAACACAAATGTTATTACATAGGCTAATATACTTACTTGCCATTTTCCTTGCAACAGTTTATTTCCTGCTATTGTTGATGATATTATTGATGGAAATCTTAGTAGTGTTGCTATTGCTAAGAACCTTGATGCTTTTATTGGTAATAATCCTCCTATATATACTAATAAATCTTTTGGAGTTCCTGGTATTAAAAATAATAATGCCATTACGGTTTCTATTTTTTGAGTGTCTTTAAATAATTTGCTGTTTTCTAATTTGGTTACTTTTTCTTTTGGAAAAAATTCATATATAAAGTCTCTTCCATATTTTTTTACAAAGAAATATATCATTGCTGTTACTATGAATACTGATATCATTAGAAATATTGTTCCCCATATTGGTCCAAAACAGATTCCTGCTAATAGTTCTACTGGTTCTCCTGGTAATATCGCTAATACTACTTGGGCTAGTTCTAAACCAAATAATATTAACATTCCTGTTATTCCTGAGTTGGTTATTTTTTCTTTAAATTCTGCTTGTCCTTCTGGTGTGTTTATTTGTTTTATTACTGGTATCATGTATATTGTTGCAATTACCAATATTGCTATTGTTATTATTAGTGCTATTAATTTTATGGCTTTTGCTTTGTTTATTTTTTTCATTTATTTGCCTTCTTTCTATTTTTTAATTTGTCTACTTATTTTGTATAATGGTTTTATTGTAGCATAAAATAAGTTAAAAATATAGTATTTTTTGTCTTTTTTTGTCATTTTCAATTGACACTTATTCTGTTGGGTGATAAAATTCTGGAAATAAAAAAACAAAAAGTGAGGTAATACATATGGAAAATGAAAGTTTGTTTTCTAACATTTTAAGTCTCTTACGTAGAGATTTAAAAAAGCAATCAAAGTTACAACGTTTAATAAAACGGACAAATAAAGAGTTGGCCAATCTAAGTGAGTGCATTCAAAAGGCAAAGTCTTTTGAATATCCTAATGATGCAACTGCAATGTTTGCTGAGAAAGTCTTAGAAAAATATAGTCGTTCTATTATGCAAATTGATTCTGCTTCTTTGTCAACTGAGAAATCCATTTGGGTTTATGCCCATGATTATCTTGATTTATCTGTTTATGAAGAAAGGCTTAAATTGTCAGCTGGTTCGCTTGATGATTCCAAGAATGCTATTCAGAAGGATATGAAAGCATTTGTAGACATTTCATTGAAATCAATTAATTTAGCAATGAATACTAAATATTCTTTTTATTTGAGTTCTATTGAGTTAAAGAATTTTGATTTTGATAATGGTTCTTTGTCTGCACGTTTTGAGCTGACAATTAACTTCCGTTAATTGTTAAACAAAGAAAGAGAGGGAGTACTGAAATATCAGTACTCCTTTTCTTTTTTATTTTTATAAATTGCATGCTAATTCTTTTAATATTTTAAATAACAATTTTTGTAATTCAATAGCCTTTTCTTTATCAATTTCTTCTTGTAGTTCTTTAGCACGTTTATTTAAAAAAATAGTTTGTTTCAATGTCTAATGCTCCCTGTATTAAAATAACTTTTTTTCCATTTATATTTTCCTCATATAAAGTTTTGTTTGACAATCATTAGAATTCTGTGTATAATATAAATAGAAAATGAGAACACAAATAATGTGTGTTACCTAAAAAAGTTTAAGTATACACCACTAGCTCTGTGAAAGCGTATGTGGTGTATTTTTTATTGTTGCTTATTTGATAGTATTATGTATATAACACTTAATAAGGCAACGTTTATAGTTATTGAAATCATAAATCCTATTATTAAGAATATTAAAAAATCTAACATATAAACACCACCTCCAATCTCTCAACTATTGTTGAGGAATTAAAGGTAACACCCACATCTGCTTTTATCTCATTTCCTATGCCAATTATATTATAATATTTTTCTTTTAAAAACAAGCGAACATAGTAAAATTTTACAAATAATTTTACTATATTTTTATTTTTAACACTAAAACATAAAAAATCGATAAAATGTTGATATTCCAACGTTTTATCGATTTTTTATTGGAGGCGAGTATCGGAGTCGGACCGATCATCAGAGTTTTGCAGACTCGTGCCTTACCGCTTGGCTAACTCGCCATATTTAATTTTTATATTTAAATAGAAACTTTGTGGAGCAGGTAACGGGAATCGGACCCGTAACTTAACCTTGGCAAGGTTATGTTTTACCACTAAACTATACCTGCATTTTTGCTTGTTGTTATATTTAATTATATTCAAAATCAATTAATATGATACCAAATATTATAAATATTGTCAATAGTTTTAAAATAATTTTAGGGATTGGAGACCCGTCCCCCTAATCCCTATTTTTTATTTTTTTGATTTTTTTGTAGTGGTTTTTCTTTTAGTTGAAGCTTTTTTTGTTGATTTTGGTTTCTTTTCTGTTTCTTTTTTTACTTCTTCTGCTTCTTCTGGATTCCATTTTTCTCCTTGCTTTGGTTTATTCCAAGAAATGTAATCACATGATGCTGGGTTGTTTTCGCAAATATAGTAGTTTCTTTTTCTTTTTGTTTTTCTTACTTGTACTGTTGCTCCACATTTTGGACATGGAACATCTATTGTTTCTATTATTGGTTTTACATTTCTACATTCTGGGAAACCTGGACATGCTAAGAATTTTCCGTATCTTCCATATTTGTACACCATCATTCTTCCGCATTTTTCACATTGGACATCAGATACTTCGTCAACTAGTTGTACGTGCTCTAGCTCTTTTTCGGCTTTTTCTAATTCTTCTTTAAATGGTCCATAGAATTCTCTGATTATTTTTTTCCATTTTTCTTTTCCTTCTGCTATTTCGTCAAATTCATTTTCTATTTTGGCTGTAAATTCTACATTTACTATGTCTGAAAAGTTTTCTGTAAGTAGTTTGTTTACTATTTTTCCAAGTTCTGTTGGTATTAGTTGTCTTTTTTCTTTTTCTATGTATCTTCTTTCTAAAATAGTTGTGATTGTTGGTGAATATGTACTTGGTCTTCCTATCCCTTTTTCTTCCAAAGCCTTTACTAGGCTTGCTTCTGTGTATCTTGCTGGTGGTTCTGTAAAGCTTTGTTTTGGATTTATTTTTATTAATTTTACTTCTTGTTTTTCTTCTAACGCTGGTAACATTCCTGCTTCTTGTTCTTCTTTTTCGTCTGTTCCTTCTACATATAAAATCATAAATCCTTTGAATTTTAAGTTTTGGCCATTGGCTTTAAAGTCATATTCATTTGCCTTTATATTTACCGCCATTGTGTCATAAATTGCTGGTTTCATTTGGCTTGCCATAAATCTGTTGTAAATTAATTTATATAATTTGTATTGGTCTTTACTTAATTCGTCTTTTACACTGTCCGGCTCTATGTCTGAATATGTTGGTCTTATACCTTCATGTGCATCCTGTGCATCTTTGCTTGTTTTATAGTATCTGTTTTCATAGAATTCTTCACCATATGTTGATACTATGTGTGTTTTTGCAGCAGCTCTTGCTTCTTCTGATATTCTTGTTGAGTCTGTTCTCATGTATGTGATTAGACCTACTGTTCCTCTGTCTGATATTTTTACACCTTCATATAATGTTTGTGCAACAGACATTGTTTTCTTTAATGTGAATCCTAATTTTCTTGATGCTTCTTGTTGCATTGTACTTGTTGTAAATGGTGGTGCAGGATTTCTCTTTTTTTCACCTTTTTTGATGTCTGATACTATGTATTTTGCTTTTTCTATGTCCTTTAAAATTTGGTCAACTTGTTCTTTTGAGTTTATTTCTTGTCTTTTTCCGTTTTTTCCATAGAATCTTGCTTCAAATTCTTTTTTTGATTTTTCGTCTTTTAAGTTTGCATATATGTTCCAATATTCTTGTGGTATAAAGTTTTCAATTTCTGTTTCTCTGTCTACTATTAGTCTTACTGCAACTGATTGGACTCTTCCTGCTGATAGTCCTCTTTTTACTTTTTTCCATAGTAATGGACTTATTTTGTATCCAACTATTCTGTCTAATACTCTTCTTGCTTGTTGTGCATCAACAGTATTTAAGTCAATATCTCTTGGTTCTTTTATTGCTTTTTGTACTGCTGATTTTGTTATTTCATTAAAAGTGACTCTTGTTATTTTGTCTTTGTCATCTTCTAATATTTTTGCTAGGTGCCATGCTATCGCTTCACCCTCACGGTCAGGGTCAGTTGCTAAATAGACTTTTTTTGCTTTTTTGCTATCAGCTTTTAGAGATTTTATTAAATCTCCTTTTCCTCTTATATTTATATATTCTGGTTCAAAATCGTGTTCTATGTCTACACCTAGCTTTGATTTTGGTAAATCTCTTATATGTCCCATTGAGGCTACAACTTTTGTGTTTCCTCCTAGGAATTTTTTTATTGTGTTTGCTTTTGCTGGTGATTCAACTATTATTAATTTATCGGCCATAATTCCTCCCATAGTTTTTTGTAATACTCTTTGTATTCTAGAACATTTTTTCATTTTTTGCAAGTTTTTTCTAAAATTGTATTAAAAAATTGATATTTATTATTAAAATGTTAATAAACCATTCTGCTCGTTCAAAAGTGGAATGGTTTATTTTTCATACTTAAAATTTTTTTCTAAATAAATCTACTATGACTTCTTCAGCATTAATTGGAGTCACTTGATTTTTTCTAAAAATATCTAGAATTTGATTTGCTTCTATTTCATCATTTGTTACATATTTTATACTTTTATTTTCTACTTTTGTATAGTTTGGTTCATATTCTGTTTTTATTATATGAATTCCATATTTGGGTTTTTCATATGAATTTATTTCGTCTTCATTTATTTGCTTGTAATATTCTAATTTTATTGGATGTGTTATTCCTGCTTCTTCAAGTTTCTCTTTTTCAATAAATACACTGCCAAAAAATGTTTTCAAAAAAATCCCCCTTTTCTTTTGTTTGTGTTGTGACAATTTATATATTACTACTATTTTCAATGGTTTGCAAGGATTTTTCATCGCAAGTTTTGACATAAAATTTGTTATTTCTACTATATTTTATTATTTTTCTTTTTTATTCGACTATTTCTCTTAAAAAGTTTTGTATTTCGTTTGCTAAAATTTCTTCTTTTCCTGTATAACTATGATTTGCTCCTTCTATATATCCTATGTCTAATTTGTCGTTTTTTATTTTTTCTTTTACCATTTTACATAGCTCGTCCGCTTTTTGAATTATTAATTCTCTATCATTTCCCCATCTCATAAATAGTGGTACTTTGATGTTGTTTATTTCTTTGTAATCATAGTTTTTGTCTGAAAATTTTGCAAAGTCTATATCTTTGTTTTCTATTGCATATCTTAAAAATGTGTTGACACTTATTGGATGTATGAAACTTTCTTCTGGCATTAATTGATTTTCCATTTTTTCTTTTTTCATGTTTTTGGCATATGTTACCATTACTGGAAAATCATCTTTTAGATACACTTGTAGTGCTAGTGGAATGTCTACTAATGATAATAGTATTATTCCTTTTATTCTTTCTAATGTTTTTTCTTGTTTTTCTTCTATTAATTTATTGTAGGTATATATTGTTTTTGTGCATCCTAGGCTATGCCCCATTATATATATTTCTTCATATCCGTGGCTTGTTGCATAGTTTATTGCTCCAACAATATCATTGTAACTTTCTGATATTTCTTCATATGCTGTTCCTGCAAGTTCTTGTTTCTCTTGATTTTCTTTTTTTATATAATTTACTATATCATGTCCTCTGTTATTAAATGCAAAAAAATCAATATTTAGTTCATTTGCTTTTTCAGCTATTTTTTCGTCTCTTTCCTTCAAACAATTTGTTGCCATTCCATGTATTGATATTAATACTTTATTTGTTTTGCTTTGATTCTTATACATGACTCCTTTTAAATCCACATCATCTGTTGCTTTAAAGAACGTTGTTGCTATATTCATATTTTTCATCCTCCTAATATATAAATGAGCATGATTTAAAATCATGCTTACCTAATAAAGTTTGTTGATATTATTTTTTCATTTTCTGGCTCTTTTATACCTGATTTTTTGCCAGTTTCTATACATTTTAAAAGCCATGACATATTGTTTGCTAATGTTCTCATTGTTTGCAATCCTTCTTCATCTTTTAATACGTCTTCTGGTTTGCTTCCATGTACCATATTCCAATATTGAGATGTTACTATTGGCATGTTGTTCATTGCAAAATATTTGTTTATTTGGTCAAATGTTGATGTTGCTCCGCCTCTTCTGCAACTTACAACTGCTGATGCTAATTTGTTTTTGAATAATTCTCTTCTTCCATAAAATGCTCTGTCCATAAATGATGTTATCATTCCGCTTCCAGATGCAAAATGTACTGGTGTTCCAAATACAAATCCATCTGCCTCTGGTACTTTTTCTAGAAATTCATTTACTTTGTCTTCCATAAAACATTTCCCTGTTTTTATGCAGTTTCCACATCCTAAACATCCTGATATTGGTTTGTTTCCAACCCAGAATATTTCTGTTTCTATTTCGTTTTTCTCTAGTGTTTTTTGTACCTCTGTTAAGGCTGTGTATGTGCAGCCTTTTTCGTGTGGACTTCCATTTACTAAAATAACTTTCATTTTTTCTCCTAACTAGGGATTTTTCCCTTATTATGATTTTATTTAGATTTTTTCTACAATTTCATTTTGATTTTTGTATATGCTGTTTGCTGGAACTACTTTTCTTACAGATGATAGAGGATATATGTTGCTATGGCTTCCGATTACAGTTCCTGGGTTTAGTACTGAACCACATCCTACTTCTACTTCGTCTCCTAACATTGCTCCGAATTTTTTTAGACCTGTTTCTATTTTTTCTGTGTCATTTTTTACAACTACCAATTTTTTGTCAGACTTTACATTTGATGTTATTGAACCTGCTCCCATGTGTGATTTGTATCCTAATATTGAATCTCCTACATAGTTATAGTGTGGTACTTGAACTTTGTTAAATAGTATTACATTTTTTAGTTCTGTTGAGTTTCCTACTACTGCGCCTTCTCCTACTATTGCTTTTCCTCTTATAAATGCACAGTGTCTTATTTCTGCATTTTTTCCTATTATTGCTGGTCCATGTATGTATGCTGTTGGCGCAACTGTTGCTGATTTTGCAATCCATACATCTTCTCCTATTTTGTCATATTCTTCTGTATCTAGTGTATTTCCTAATTCTATTATGAAATCATTTATTTTTGGTAATACCTCCCATGGGTATGTTGCTCCTTCAAATATTTTTTTTGCTATTGTTTCATCTAAATTATATAAATTTTTTATTTTACATTCTTCCATCTTTCTTCTCCCTTTTTATGAATTTTAGTGCTGTGATTTCAGTCCTGATTTTTTATTTTATAATATTTCTATGAAATTAATAATTTATATATTTTGAAGTGATTCGTGGGGACCGTTCAAAAATTCTAAAAAGTTGAAAACTTTTGTTAGAATTTTTAGAATGGGGCAACGAAAAATAAATAAATTATTAATTTCAAAAAATGATATACAAAAAATTATAACCACTCACCATTTTTCTTAATATAAATTTTCTTTATACTTTGAACAAGTACAGTATATATTATAAGTAATAATACGACAAATGCATAATATTTTCCTGGTAATATTTCAAAATTAAATGTACCTACATTATGCAACAATATTGGTGTCACTATTGTTCCTATTATTGTTATCAATGTTGATATTGTTAAAAATTTATTTGCTCTTGATTCTATGAATGGCATTTTGGCTGTTCTAACATAGTGAATTATCATTGTTTCACTTATTAGGCATTCTACAAACCATGCTGTTTGGAACCATGATTGTTTGTCTACACTGTTGTATCCAAATACAAACCAAAATACTACAAATGCTATTACATCTGTTATTGAACTTGTAATTCCCATTACATTCATGAATTTCCCAAGTCCTTTTGTATCCCATTTTCGTGGTTTTTCCAAGAATTCTTTATCTACGTCATCATATGGAATTGCTATTTGTGATATATCATATAAAAAGTCTTGTATTAACATTTGTATTGGCAATAGTGGTAAAAATGGTAAAAAGATACTTGCTATTAATATACTAAATACATCTCCAAAGTCTGAGCTTAATGCCATTTTCATATATTTTATAATGTTTCCATATACTTTTCTTCCTTCGATTACCCCATCATATATTACTTGCAAACTTTTTTCTAGTAAGATTATATCACTTGCCTCTTTTGCTATGTCTGTTGCAGAATCTACACAAATTCCTACATCTGCTGTGTGTAGTGATGGTGCGTCATTTACACCGTCTCCCATATATCCTACTACATGGCCATTTTTCTTGTATGTTTTTACAACTCTTTCTTTTTGTAATGGATTTAGTCTTGCAAAAACGTCTACTTCTTCTACTGCTTTTTCTAATTCTTCATCTGACATTTGGTCTAGCTCTACTCCTGTAATTATTCTGTCTGATCTTAATCCTACTGTGTTACATATGTTTTTTGTTGCATATGCATTATCTCCTGTTAAAATTTTTGTTTTTACTCTAATTTTCTTTAAGTCATTTATTGTTTTCTTTACATCTTTTTTTGGTGGATCTAAAAATGCAACATATCCTACAAATGTCATTTCACTTTCATCACTGCTATTAAATACATTTACACCTGGATATTCTTTTTTTGTTGCTAGTGCAATTACTTGCATTCCCATATTTGATAAATTATTTGCGTTTACTTCAATTTGTTTTATTAAATCTTCTGTTATTGGAATTATCTCATCTTTATATTTTACTTGTTTGCAACATTTTAAAATTTCTTCTATTGCACCTTTTGTTAGCATTCTGTAGCCATCTTCATTTTTTACAACTACACTCATTCTTTTTCTTGTGTAGTCAAATGGGATTTCGTCTACTTTTTCATATTCTTTTAGAACTTGTTTTATTTTGTGTTGATTTCCATATGCTATTACTGCTTTATCAACTAGATTTTTTATTCCTGTTCCATAGTAACTGTTTAGATATGCATATTTTAAAATGTCTATGTCTTCTTCTCCCATTACATTTATGTATTTTTGCAATGTTATTTTATCTTGTGTTAATGTTCCTGTTTTGTCTGTACATAAGATGTCTATTGCTCCTAAGTTTTGAATTGATTGTATGTTTTTTACTAGTGTTTTCTTTTTTGCTAGTGTTTTGCTTCCTTTTGTTAAGTTTACATTTACTATCATTGGTAACATGCTTGGTGTTATTCCAACTGCTACTGATAACGCAAATAGTAATGCTTCCATTAAGTCATGTCTTATGAATGCATAAATTATAAATACTGCTATTGACACTACTACCATATATTTTATTAGTAGTTTTGTGATGTTATTCATTCCTTTTTCAAAGTTTGTTATTTCTTTTTTATTGTCGATTTCTTTACTCATTCTTCCTAAATATGTGTCAAATCCTGTTTGTATTGTTACTGCTGTTCCGCTTCCACTGACTACACTTGATCCCATTAAGCATATGTTGTTTATATCAAATATTCCTTTTGGTTCGTTTGAAGTTGTTGTTTTTTCAACTAAAACACTTTCTCCTGTGAATACTGATTGGTTCAAGAATAAATCTTTGCTTTCTATTAGTATTACATCTGCTGGTATTATTGAACCTGCATTTAGTTTTATAATGTCTCCTATTGCTATGTTTTCTACTCTTACTTCTTTTTCTTTTCCACTTCTTACTACATTTGTACTTGAATATATTTGTGCTTTTAGTTTTTGATTGAATTTATATGTTGAGTAGTTTTGGCAAAATTTTATAAATGCACTTACTACTGCTATTCCTACTATTATTCCTGCTCCTAATTTATCTGATAGTACGAAGTCTATTAATGCTAATAGTAGTAATATGTATATAAATTTGTCATTGAATGATTTTATGAAGAATTCTATCCAACTTTTTTTCTCGTTTTTTACTACTATGTTTGGACCATTTTGTTCATATCTTTTTTCGTATTCTTTTTGTGTTAGTCCTTCTTCTTTTGTGTTGTATTGTTTTAGGATTTCTTCTTTGCTTTTCTTTGATGTTTCTGTGTATTTTTCTAGTAGTTCTTTGTCTGTGTTTTTCATTTGTTTTACTTTTTTCTTAATTTCAAATAGTTGTATCATTTGTATCACTTTCCTTTTTTATTGATTGTGTTTTTATTTTTTGTAAGTTTTGTTTTACGGTTGTATTATATCACTTTTTTAAAATTTTTAAAGTTTTTCTGTTAATTTTTTGTTATATCGACAAAATCTCACAAATAGATGAGACAAATTTTGACCGTTCCTCTTGTCTCATCTATGTTTTTCTGCTATACTTTAAGCATTATGGAAGAAGAAAGATATAAACATTTAAATAAATATTTGAAAGAGAAATTTGGAGAAAGAACATTAAAAATATGTATTGATGGTGGCTTTACCTGTCCAAATAGAGATGGAACTTTATCTACAAGGGGATGTATTTTTTGTAGTAAAAAGGGTTCTGGAGAATTAATACGTTGTGGTTCTGGTGATACTATAACTGAAAAAATTAGTAATCAAGTAAAAAATTATTTTAATAGTTACAGAAGTGAACGTGCTAATAAATTTATTGCTTATTTTCAAAATTTTACTAATACATATGATTCTTTAGATATGCTTAAATCTAAATATGATGCCGCTTTAATAGATGATAGAATTGTTGGTTTAGAAGTTGCTACAAGACCTGATTGCATAAATAAAGATATTGTTGATTTATTAAAATCATATAAAGATAAATATTATGTTTGTGTTGAACTTGGTTTGCAAACTTCTAATGATGTTACTAGCAATTTAATTAATCGTGGTTATTCAAGCCACCAATTTACGGTTGCTGTTAAATTATTAAATGATGCTGGTATTGATGTTGTAGCTCATATTATGGTTGGATTACCTGGTGAAAATTTTGATGATTTAAAAGATACTGTTGATTTTATTAATATGCATAATATTCAAGGTTTGAAAATCCATTCTACATATGTTGTAAAAAATACAGTTCTTGCTGATATGTTTTTTGCATGCTGCTATGAACCTATTTCTTTAGAATATTATTTGGAGGCTCTTTCTTATGTTGTTACTCATATTTCTCCAAATGTTGTTATTCATAGAATTTCTGGAGATGCTCCTAAAGATTTGTTGGTTGCTCCTGAGTGGAATTTGCATAAAAAGTGGGTTTTGAATGGATTTGATAAAATTTTAAGAGAACAAGATTTATGGCAAGGAAAATATTATAAAGCTTAAAATAGTATACGTTTTTAATAATCGTATACTATTTTGTTTTTTTAAAATTCATATTCTTGTATAACTTTTCCGTCTACATTTTTTAATATTATTTTGTTGTCTTCAATTATTATATAACTATGTTCTGTGTTGCACTTTGGAAGTGAGATAGAGCCTGGATTTGCAAAGATGTATCCTTCTTTTTCTTGGATAAATCCTTGATGAATATGGCCATATATCATTATATCAAAGTCGTCATATGGTATTTTTTCAATGTTATATTTGTGTCCATGTGTAAAGTAAAATTTTTTGCCGTTTATTTCCATTAAAATGTGGTCTTGAAATTTGAATTCTGATATTGTTTCGTCTACTTCTGCGTCACAGTTTCCTCTTACTACCAACAACTTGTCCTTTAATGAATTTAGCGTTTGAGCTACTTTCATTGGATTGTATTCTTGGCTTAAATCATTTCTTGGTCCATGATAATATAAGTCTCCTAATAGTATTATTTTGTCTGGTTTTTCCTTTTCATTTATTTCTTTTATTTTTTCTCCATAATATCCTGATCCGTGGATATCTGATATTACTAATGCTTTCATTTTTTATCCTCCTTTTTTAATATGCCTTTTTTAGAGTATATCTGATTTTCTATTTTATTGGTCTATATCTTCTAGATTATTGAAAAATTCTTCTGTTAGTTCTTCTTCATAAACATATTCGCCATTTTTGTATCTTAATATACTGTCATTTTGAATTTGATTTTTTAGTTCTTGTGATATTTCTGTTTCTTCGAAGATTTTGTTTGTGTTTTTGTTTAGTAGGTATACTCCATTTACACTAAAATCTACTACTTGATATAAACAGTTTTCTTCTCTGTTTTGGTTTAGATTTTCTTGCTGTTTTAATGTTTTTTCATTGCTAATTTCATTGTTACTTTCGTTGTTATTATTTGGTATATTCATATTTTGTTCTCCTTTTTCTTTTGCGTTTTCAAGGTATTTTGATAGTTCTTGTATAAAGTTTTCTACCAAATTACTCTCTTTTACATCATTTGCTAGTTTGTTAAAGATTTCTAATTTCAATAAAAATTCTCTCCTTTTTGTTTTTTTTATTTTTTATAATTTTGGGCGAATTTAATTGTTCTATATGTTATCTCTATTTGCTACTTTTTGAACTTTCGCCTGTTTGATAATTTATTGTTATTCCTGGTTGAATATTGTATACATATACGTTAAAGCTTACTCCTTGTCCATTATCTTCTACAGAATATGCTTCCATTTCAACACCACTGGCTACTTTGTTGTCTCCTTTAAAATCTGGTGTTACTCTATAAAGCACATGGTTTTTATTGTTTTTTCCTATATATTCTGCTACTTTATTTTCAAATGGTAGCATTCCTTCAACATTGAAGTAGTTTGTTCCTGTTATTAGGTTTAATTCGTTTGCATTTTCTCCTGCTAATTGGTAGCCTATTAAATGACATCTATTGTATAAAAATTCTCCGTCATATTTTGCTTGTTTCCAACCTGTCGGTTTTACGTTGCTGATGTATCCTCTTTTTTCTGTTGGCATTACTTCTTTGCATATATTTGCATATGCTACTCCGCATCTTTTTAAATTGTCTAGTTGACTGTAGTTTTCAAATGCTTTTGTGGTGTGTTCTTTTTCTTCAAAGTATGGTTTATTGTTGTTTATTTCTGTGTATATTTTATCTGTGTATTCTGGTATGTTACTTAGGTTGTAGTTTGTAGTTATTTCATTTGACTGGTTTTCTGCATTGTTGTTTTCTTGCTTATTTAATATTAGACTTGCTATTATGAATATTATGATTATTAGTGTTGATATTATTTTTTCGGTTTGTTTATTTGTTCTTTTTTTATTTGTGTGTTTTGTTCGTGTATTTCTTTTCACTTTTGTAATCTCCTCTTTTGTTTATTTTTTGATAATTTTGGGGCTACTTGGTCTCTGATTATCTGTTTTTCTTTTAGTTTTCCACTATTATATCACAATATGTGGATTGTTGTATTAATTTTTTTAAACTTTTGCTTTTTCACCAAAATATTTTGTTAATTTTCTATGTATAGATTTTTTGTCTTTAATTTTATGTGTTTTTAATTATTGTTGTTTTATGCTTTGATGCTTTTTTCTTCAATTATTTTTATTATTTTGTCAATTTTCTCTTCTCTTTTTCCTGATGTATCAAAAAATTTAATATTATACTTTTTACATTCTTCTGCATTTTTCTTGCTTTGATTAATAATATGTTTGCATATAAGTTCTAGTCTTACACTTCCTATTCCTCTGGTCCAGTCGTTATTGTCATCATTTTTTCTTATTTGTTTCATTAAATGTTCTACATTTTCGTTTGGCATTCCCATGCAGTAGATGTCAAATCCTAATGGTTTAAATTGTTTTTTAGCATTTTCTATGCTTATTTCATGGGTTTCAAATATCATTTTCCTTTTTGCTTTTCTTAAGTCTATTTTCATTTGATCCACCATTTCATAAAATACCTTTGTAATTACCTCATTTGGAAGATTAATTTCTTTTGGGTCTAGCTCTAATATTCCGTTTTTGGGTTTCATTTGGGAAAATTTTTTTCTTCGATATAATATTCCTAATGCTAATGAGACTATATCTCCTCTCACTAACTCATAATTTTTATTTCTTTGAAATAATTGATTTGAAATTGTTGATTTACCACATCGTGGTGTTCCTATGATTAAAATATTTTTACTTATTTCTTTTTCCTCCTTTTGTTTTTGGTGAAATAAGCAAAAGTTTTGTTTATTATACTCTATTTTTTGATATGAGTAAATATTTTTTATGATTTTGGTTAATTTTTTATGCTAACTTTTAAAGGTAACTAAAATATTGTTTATTCACACGTTTTAGAAAACTCCTGAAATGTTAACAGCGGACGTTAATAATATTTATTCTTTTCAAATATTTTAACGCCCGCTTCTTTGTTTATTTTCGAAAATGTTTAGGTTTAAGCACTTTTGAAATAATGTTAAGTATAGTGTCAAGTTATCTTTTTAATTTTGAATTTTGATTTGTTCTTCTTTTATTAGTTGATATCTTATAAGTTCCTCACTGTCTAGATTTTCCTTATGCATATCAACTGCTGTAATTTGATGGTTATCATATGTTGTATAATAATAAATTCCTTTAGTTGCATTGCAACAAGATGTATAAATTGTTATTTCATATTTTCCATTATCTAACTCACAACATCCTCTTTGTTGATCAACCGAATTAAGAATATGGAAAAATTGACTAACGCTTTCATTTTCTGTATCTTTTGAAACAGAATTCATTTTTACAAAACTTACTCTTATAAATCTTGATTGTGAAGATAAATCTCCTGGAAGTCCTATTGCTCCCATTCCTCTGCTGTATTTATCTAATTCTAAATTCTTTGCAAATTTGTTTTCAGGTGATTTTGATGATAGATTCATATAGTTGTTTAATGCAAACATTTGCTTATCAAATGGTGGGTTGTTTGTTAGTACGCCTACTGGATTTTCGTATATTTTTATTCCGTCTTTCATTGCTTCAACTGTTATTGTTTCTGTTTTGTCTGCAATAATCCAATGCAACTGTGCTAATGGTAGTTGTTCATTAAATGTCTCGTTTAAAAAGTTCATTTTTTCTATTAATTGTTGTGCTTCTTTTACTGTTGTGCATTGACTTAAAATCCATGGAATGAATTCATATTGTGTTATGTTGTCTTTTTCTTCTTTTTTTGAGTTGTAGTGTGTGTTTCCTACAAAGTTTAGGCCTGCTATTCCTAGCCCTTTTTCGTTTATTGCGTCATAGTATAGTGGGTAATTTTCTGCTACATATGCCATTCCTATTATTGCATAGTGATTTTTTATTGGTTCTTGGTCTTTGAATTTGAATTCGTAGTTTCTTGGCGTTATTGTTATTTCGTCTCCGTATGAGAATTCATAGTCTAATGTTCTTCCAAAATAGAAGTCTTTTGTTTTGTATGTTGCTGCTGTACACATAATTTTTCTCCTTTCGCTTCACTTCGTTTCGCTCATCGAAAACAAAAATTTTTTTAAAATTTTTGTTTTCAAATCTTGGGTTGGTTCGTTCATCGTCATCCAAAATTTTTTAAATTTTGTCTGCCAAATCTTGGGATGTTTGTTCATCGTAATATTTTTTATTTTAGATGGCAAATTTTTGTGGTTCTGGATATTCTACTCCAAATGTTTCTACTGTTACTTTTTTCATAACAGGTGGTTCTACTGGTCTATCTTTTCCTCCACCAAATGGACTTCTTGTGATTACTCTTGATTTTACAATTTTATCTACTACATCCATTCCTTCTATAACACTTCCGAATGCAGCATATTTGCCATCTAAAAATTCAGAGTCATCTGTTACTATAAAGAATTGTGAACCTGCACTATTTGGTGCCATACTTCTTGCCATTGATATGATTCCTCTTACGTGTGAAATATTGTTTTCAACTCCGTTTTCTTTGAATTCTCCTTTTATTCCATATCCTGGTCCTCCCATTCCTGTTCCTTCTGGGTCTCCTCCTTGTGCCATGAATCCTGGAATTGTTCTGTGGAATATTAGTCCGTTGTAGAATCCTTTTTGTATTAGGTTTACAAAGTTGTTTACTGTTTCTGGTGCTTTGCTTGGGTATAGTTCTAGTTTTATTATTCCTCCGTCTTCCATTTCTATTGTTACTATTGGTTTTTTTAAAATTTCACTCATAATTTTTCTTCCTTTCACTTCACTTCGTTTCGTTCATCGTCATCCAAAATTTTTCAAATTTTGTCTGCCAAATATTGGGCTGGTTCGCTCATCGCCATACAAAATTTTTTATTTTAAAATTTGTTCTACAAAATCGTTATCATTAAATAGTGTGATTGCTTTTGGCAATACATCTATTATGAATTTGCTTCCGGTTAGCTTTTCTCCATCAACATTAAATGTAATTTCTTCGTCTAGCTCTAGTTCCACATGGCTTGTCCTAAATTTATGAATTCTTCTTTTTCCTTCATGTTTTCCTTTTTTAAGCCTTAATATTAATGGAATCATTTTGATTTTTGGCATTTCCTCTGCATAATAAATATCTAGCAAGCCGTCTGTTAGTGTTGATTTTGGTGCAATGTTGAATCCTCCTCCATAATATGCGCCGTTACAAATACTTAAAATTGTATATTTTGTTTCTATGTTTTTTATATCTGTTTTTAATTTCATTCTTTTGTGTTTGAATTTTATAAAAGTATATATGATGCTTGCGTTATAGAGCTGATTTGTTGGTATTATTGTATTTCTTAATTTGTCAATATTGTTTGCCACCTCTGCATCAATTCCTGTGCATGCTACATTTATAAAGTATTTGCTATTGATTTTTCCTATGTCTATTAGCGTTTCTTTGTTAGGTAAATTTTTTATTGTTCTGTATGTATCATTTCCTGACCCCGCTGGTATTATTCCAAGTTTGTTTTTGGTTCCTACTAAAGCCGGTAGCACAAGAGTTAACGTTCCATCTCCTCCAACAACATATATTACGTATTCTTTGTCTTTGTATTCTGAAGCAATGTCATATCCACTTTTTTCTTTTGTTATGTATCTAATTTCAAAATCAATGTTTCGATTTTTACAGGCTGCTTCAATATTTGGTATTATTTTCTTACTTTTGCCTCTTCCTGCACTTTCGTTTACTATAAAAATCCATTTCATATTTTCCTACTTTCTAAGTATGTTTAGTACTTCATTTCTTATATAATTATTTGCTTTTTCTACTTCCATGTGACTTACGTTTATTGGTTTTCCAAATTCAATTGATAGTCCTTTTCTGAATGGCTTGTAGTCTCCTTTTATGGCAAATGGAATTATTGGTGTGTTTGTTTTTTTTGCTATTTCGACTGCTCCATGTCTGAATTTTAAAAGTTCTTGGTTGGTTCTGTTTCTTGTTCCTTCTGGAAAGATTCCAACTGCTCCTCCTTGTTTTAGGATTTCTTCTGCTTCTTTTATTGCTATTGGATTGCTTTTGTTTCTGTGTATTTTTATTGTTCCTATGCTTTCAAGGATTTTTCCATGGATTCCTTTGAATAGGCTTTCTTTTGCCATGTAGTATATTGTTCTGTTTGTGTGTGACATTACCATTATTGGGTCGAATGCGTGCTTGTGGTTTCCTACTATGATTATGGGTCCTTTTTCTGGGATGTTTTTTGTTCCTTTTGTTGTTGGGTTGTATAGTATTTTTAGTAGTTTGCTGTATATTGCTTTTGCGAATTTGTATAGTTTTTGGTTTTCTTTCATTTTTGTTTCCTTTTTTATTTTTTTGTATTATAATATTTTAGCATAATAAATTGTTAAAATTTTCCTACTATTTTATATTGTTTGTAGCATTTATTTATGTTAATTTTATCAGTGTCAAAAAGTTTGTTACTTTTCTATTATATAAAAAACTAATGCATTTTTACATTAGTTTTTTCTTAAAATAATTGTGGATTATATCTATTATCTCTTAAAAATGAAGTGTGATCTAATAGTTTTTTGTCATATTCTTCATAATATATATTATTTTTTTTATATTTTTTTCTATATAAATTGTACATAATATATTTTCCTTTTGCAATGATAATATTCATTGTCAATTTCGTGTCAAAATAAAATTTTTTTACTATTTCCCCACATTTTTCGTACATACTAATGCTTGTTTCATCTATTATATCTTCTTTATAAATTTGCCATTCATTTATTTTACTGTATTTGTTTGTTATATTTCTTAAATACTTTGCTATCTTTTCATAATTTTTATCTATAAATTCATCTGGTATTCTTATATCTTCTCCTATCCACAATCCTTTTTTGCTTTGTTCTATTGCGAGTTTGTTAAACTTATAATGTTTTTGATTTTTATTATAATATTTTAAAAATTGTTCTAATGAGATATCTCTTTCTCTACAAATGTTTTGTAATTTTTCTTTTGTGTAATATCCTTTTGTATATTTATTAATGTATTTAAAATCTAATTTTATTAGTTTTACAATATGTTTTGTTTTTATATCTGTAACTTTTATTTCTTCTAATTTTCCCTTTTTTGCTTTGTTATATTCATATGTTGATATTCCTAACATTCTTATTAATGTATAACTTTTTAATTGTAATTTACTTTTTAATTTAAAAAACTCTTCCGTATGTATTTTCCCTTTTGCTATTATTTTTTTGTTTTTTATTTCTTCATAATTGTTGAATTTTAGTTTTGTATATTTTTGTTTCTCTTTTTTTAATTTATATGCTGTATTATACCTTATTTCTAGTAAATATAACAAATCTTTTATTTCTATTTTTTCTTTTTTTGATATTTCTTGTATTTCATCATAACTAATTTTATTGTTTTCATGTATGTTGTATTTTTTCATAATTATTTCTAGTAGTTCACTTTTTCTATACATATTTATTTCCTTTTTGATTGTCTTTGGTTTATGTTATCATTTTTTATGATTTGTGTCAATTTTTATATTTTAGTTTTTGGTTTTTATGTTGGTATAATTGTATTTCATATTAAGTCTTACGGTTATCAGCCCGTAAGTATTGGCATTGTTGAGTTTGAAGTAATTGTGCTTGGTCTTATTAAAGTAAGGTAATCAGTGATATTAGTGATTTTTGTTTGCATTAATTTGTGTTTAAATTTAGATGTTTTTGTGGAGAGTGTGACCAATGTGTGACAAAGAACACATATTTGAAAGCCGTACTTTTATAATATAATTCATATTTTCAAGCGAAAAAACCGGTCTCTCTAAATAAAGTCCGGTGATTATATATTTGTTTTGCTATTATCTCTTTCAATTATCTTCTTTGTTTTAATTTTGTTATTATATTTGAAATTTTTGTGTTCAATGATTTTGACTGTTTTTCTTCTTCATCTTTCATTTTTTCAAATTGCAACTGCATATCAATCATTGCTTTTAAATATTCATAATAATCTTTACTTTCTTCCTCATCCAGTTCGTGTATTCCAATACTTAATATACTATATAGATTATTTAGATGTTCATGTATTCTAGGATCAAAATTTTCTTTAATAGCTTTTATTTTTGTTTCTGTTTTATTATCAATGAGTTGGAGTTTATCTTTTTCTATATAAAAATTCAATTGTTTTTCATAAACTCTTCTTAAATATGTATATGCACCTGCATAAAAATTATTTGCCATTGATAAGTCTGCATTTTTATAGTCTTCATATGCATTATATTTTTTTAATTGTTTTTTATATTTATCGAAATCAAAACCTTTTACAGATAACATTGATGGATATTGTCCTATTTTGGTTACAATTATTTTATCTCTTTGAACTCTTATAAATAGATATAATCCATATATATGTTTTGGCATATTATTACAATTTATATAGTATGAAATATAATAGTTTTTTTCAATTAAATCTTTATCCAAAATATTTTTATTAGTTTGTCCACATATATCTTCATCCTTCAAATCTATATACAACCCATCCTCACCTAAAAAAGCTATTCTTATGTAACTAACCTCTTTTGCATGTTCAGAATATTCAATTGAATATAAATTTTTACAATAATTGAATGAAAACTCTTTATTACACCACACACAATTTGTAATAATTTTTTTACTACTCGTATTTATATATTTTAAAAATCTAATTATTTCTTTTCTATCTATTTTATATATTCCTTGTGATTCTTTTTTACATAAAATATTAAATGTCTCTCTGCTATAGATTGGCATTTCATTAAAAACATAATTTAAATCTCTTATTTCTTCATCCATTTTATTACTCCTATTATTTTCAAAAAATTTTTTTACATATACTCTAACATTTTTTCAATTAAAATATCACATATATAATTTAAATTTTATATCTATTTTACTTATCTAAACTACTTCTTAATATCTTAAATGTAGCTTTCATCAGATCATATAATGCATAAAATGATAAGCTTGCTGATAGAGCTATTATAAAATTAACTATAAATTTCTTTAATGATATTATTGATATTATTTCTAAATTTATATTAGTAGTATCTTTCATTAATGGTATATCAAAATTCTTAATAAAATCTATACATATTATTGTAATTGTTAAGAAAAAAATGCATAACATGTCTTCTTCAAAACTTTTTAATAGTTTATCTAAACTTTTATTTTTATCAATATCATTGATTTTATTATTCTTCTTTAGAATTTCTGTTATTGGTGAATATATAAATGTATATGCTGTTAAACATAATCCAAGTAACGTAAAAAGAAATGGTATTATGTCTTTAGCACTTACTATAAAAGAATTATTTGTAAATGCAAATATTACACTACTTAAAATAATGCAAATTATTATAATTCTCTTTTTCACTTTATTCCTCCTTAAATTTATCCATAGTTTCTATTTTCTTCATTTCATTTTTTATAATATTTATATCTTTAATAGTTAAAGTATTGCTTAATAGTTCTCTTGATACTGGTATACTTATTTTTATACTCTTACTTTTACTATTTACTCTTTTGCTTTTCCCCTGTTTATTTTTATAAATTAATTTCCATTTTCCTCCTCCTGCACTAATATATTTTATAAATGAATCTATTCCTTTTTTATTAGGTTTCAATTCACCCTTACTATTGGAAAATTTTAATGATACATTGCTTGCCCCTACATTTTTGTTAGATTCTTTTAAAAACTCTACTGCATCGTTGTCTGCATCAAATAAATTAGGAACGCATAATGAAAAATCTATCATACTAACTTTATTATCATCTTTAAAAAAATCCCAAAATTCATCTTCTTTTAATATGGGATTTATACTTATATTTGTATCTTTGATATTTATATGTTTATTCATTATATTTTGTATTACATCACTACATGTATTATAGTTTTCAAATATTGTTTCATTTGATTCTATTAAAATTTTTTGTGAATATAGTTCAATAAAAATATTAACATATGGATAGTCTTTATCCTTTTTACCTATAATTTTTTCTTCTGTCATTTCATATTTATTATATTCTCTTTGTCTAGCTAATTGACAGTGAACTATAGAATCATATTGATTTATAAAAATCAAATAATAAACTCTTTTATTAAATTTTGAATCTAATTTTGTTCTATTCTTTAATTCTTCAAAAAATTTATTAAAAATCTTATTTTTAGTTTCAGAATTGTTTTCCAATCCTAAATTAAATATTGTCATTTGGTCTGAAAAAACAATATTTCCTCTATAACTATAAAAATCAATAGAATTATTCATAAAAATATCCCCCTTGTATAAAAAAGTAACATATTTTTATCGCAAAATTTGTCGAAACTTGTAGAAAATTATAAATTTCGACAAAAAAATACAACTTGCTCAAAAGTTGTATCTAAATTAATTAAAATCTATTAATTTTTATGCCATATTTGTCCCAATCAATTTCATATTTTTCCTTTTCTGTTTTTTCATCTATCTTTAATAATATTTTCTTACCTACTATTCTACAAGCAAAATAACAAATAATAGCATCATCAGCATGAAAAGTCCTATCAAGTTCATCATTTGATAATATTACATGTTTTGATATATTATATAAATCAACAAACAATTTTAATTCATTTGTAATATTTTTTTCAAATATATTTTTATCAACTATATAATTTAATAATTTTCCTAATGGATATCTGCTAGTCTTTATCCAAATAAGTTTATAATTTCTCTTTAAATATATTTTTATTGATTCTTCAAAGTGATGTCCACAATTTTCTATTATATCTCTTGCTGTATAATTAATATTTAATATATCTATATCACTTCTGATATATTGTAAACATCTATATGTATTTCTAAATTCTGTCCCTTGAAAAGGATTGGAACGAGCTGGATTACATCCTTGACAATATCCACCTATCCCTCCAATAGATTGGTCAAATTTCCATAAATTTATTGTTTTGTATTCTTGTCCTTCTTTTTCTATTTGTTCAATTATATTTTTAATAGTATTTAATTGTTTTTCACTAAATATTACTTTTAATTTTTGTGTTTGTTCTAACATATCTATAATCCTTTCTAACTTATGATCATATTCTAACATCATTTTGACATTATTTCTTTACATATATTTTGAATATTTGTATTATGACTTCTTTGCTAATTTATAATTTTCTTTCTAAATATTGTTTTATTCCCTTTGAGAAATTCTGAGCATCATTTTGAACTTGATTTTCGTACTCTACATCAAATATATTTTCTATAACATACTCTATAGCCGCACTTAATTTTTCCTTACTGTACATAGATATGTTACCTACAAAATATGTTTGAGCTTCTTTATTATCTCCCAACAACAAAAATTTCCATAAATCTTTGCATCTTTCTTCTGCATTATTTGCTAAATCATACATGTTATCTGATACATCATATAAATTTGATATTGTTTCATCCACTAGTCCGTTTTCCGTTTTTCCTGTTTTTGACATATTGAACCATTTTTCTGGATGAAATACTTCTATACTTTGATCAAAATTTTCTATTATAGTGCTTATTTCTCCCCAATAATTGATATAATCCATGAATTCTGCTGTTGTATTTTCTATTGCTTCTATTAGATCTTTGCTATTTTCCAAATCATATTCACTTTCTCTATATCTTGTTCCCATCAAAGCATTTAGCTCTGCTATATTTTCTTTGTCTTTTCTTGATAATGGATTCATTATTTTTCCTCCCTTTTCTGCTTTTTCTGCCCTTATTCTCTCATCTTCATTAATATTGTTTACAATATCATATTTTACCTTTTTTAAGTTTTCTATTTTTTTGTAATATGTTTCTAATATTCTTTGATCAATTCCTATTTCTACCATAATTCTACTTCTTATAGCTTCTATAAGAACACTCATTATGCTTTTTATAATTGATATATTGCTATGAACTATTTGTTTTTGGGTTTTGTTTGAATGTACAAAATATCTTCTGATATCCTTTACTTTTATGGCTAATTCTTCTATCTCTTTTTCTGAAAGATTTAATATAAAATTAGTTTCTCTTAATAGTTTTTTTAAAATCTCTGCGCAAGGAGCCTTACTTTGCTCTTTATGTATCACTAGTAAATGCAAACTATCTATTGCACTCATTAAGTTCATGTATTCACTCATCAGTATATCTTCTGTTGTTTGAAGTTTTATAAAATTTACCATTAATAGTTCGTTTTCTTCATATACTTTCATCCAATTTTTTATAATGTTGTCTAGGCTACCTTCAATATCTTTATATTTTACGATGTCTTTTATTATACTTCTATTTTCATAGTTACTTTTTCCATATCCAAGTATGATTTCTACATCCCTATCATAAAAATCTGTTGCTTTTATTTTTTCTACATTAATGTTGTCTCCTGTACATAATATTAAAAAGAATTGTAAACATTGTACAATGCCTTGTATTGTTTTAATATACTCATTTCTTATATTTTGAATGTTTATTTCTACTTGATTGTGAATTTTCATTTTGTAGTCCATTTTTTCGATCAAGTATGGATTTCTTATTGATATGTCAAATCTTTCTGTTTTTATTTTTTTCTCTTTGAATTTTCTGATTTTTAAATATACTTCGTTGTCCTTTGATGATACTTCTGGCATTTCGATTGGCCAGTCTATCCATTTGTCTAAATTCGTGTAATATAGTGAGACTTCTTTTATTCTTATGTCTCCTTTTCTTTCATATATGTGCCCAAATATGGCCATATCTGCTGTATATTTGTACGTGCAGTATTTTAGCTCTGTGTCTTCGTTTGGGTCTTCTTTTTCTGTTTCGTCTTTGTGGATTTTGTTTGTGTATATGTCTGTTCTGTCTAGTTCTACGTCTACTAGTGTTATTTTTTCTCCTTCTGCAAATCCGTATATTATGTTTGTGTCGTATAGTTTTCCGTATGTTATTAGACTTATTTTGTTTTCTTCTGTTATTTCTAGTTTTCCTGCTACTTTTTCTTGGTTGATTGTCCACCATATTCCTTCTTTTTGTTTCATTTTTTGCTCCTTTTTTGTGTTTTAGTAATTATATCATTTGGTTTTTATTTGTTTTCAGTTTGTTTAATTAATCTTTTTTACATTTCATATATATTGTAAAACTAAGTTTTTTCTAGTTATTTTAACGCATTTATCCAGTCTTGTAATATTTCCAGTAATTTATTTATAAGATATTTCTTACTTTTTTCCATCTTTATATCTTTTATTTTTTCAATTTCTTTTTTTATCCTTATTATGCTATCAATATCTCCTATATAATAATCTCTTAATTCTTTTTGATCTTTTGAAATATATTTAAGATTATAAACTGTATTTATTCCTCTTATAAATTCCAATATATTTTGAGAGTCACTGTATTTAATATTCTCTATCAATTCTTTATCATCTATACTTGAGAAAAAACTTTTATTTCTCTTAAATTCATTTTTATTTTTTTCACAGTATTCTTTAAAATTTGTTCCCCAATTAGTTTTATTTAAAATTTCTTTTATTTTTTCTTTTTGATTTTCAATAACTCTTTCACTATCATATTTTTCCCATTTTTTAAGTATATCATAATATCCTGGTCTTTCTGTATTATATCCTAAAGTGAATGGTATAAATTCAATAGTACAACTATTTTTATTATTTTTTATATTATATTCCATAAGTTTAATAATATCTTTTATTATTTTTTCATCATATCCAGCCCATTTAATTTCTAGTAGATAACACAAAATTTTACTATATACATCTATCATATATATATTGTCTTTTATTTCATTTTTCATTTGTTTGAGTGCCTCTTCAACTTTGTTATCGCTTTTCCCAAAAAAATTTGTTACAACATCAAATGGACTTCCTTTTCCATATATATTATTCTGATCTTTTTTGTTGTATAGTTCTAATATTTCCTTTATATCTTTTGAATCTATAATTGAATATTGGACTAGTTTATCAACAAATTTAAATCCTAATATTTCTATTTTATCATTTCTTATAGTTAAATTTATTAATCCGAATGAGCCTAATAAATTACTCCAATCATATAATTTTATATTTTCTTTATACATAATAGTTACATGTAATAAATATATTAATATATTATTTAGTAATTTATTATAAGTAAGTTCATCATAATTTTTATATATTGATTTTACTTCTTCCATTTTTTCTATTATTATTTTAAATTTAGAAATACAAATTTTAAGTGTTCTTATATTTTTATACTTTAATTTTTGCATTGTTTCAATTATTTCATATTTATTATTTTTTATTATTTTTGAAGCTATTTGTTCTTTTTCTTTATCACATATATAATCTAGAATTTTTTCCATATCTGGATTATAATATATAACTTCCCCTATTAATTTTTCTTTTATTTCAAAATATACTTGATTTTGATATAATTCTTTTGTTTCTGACATTTTTTCTTCATTTGCAATTAATATAGTTTTCACATTTTTATGTTCTACCAGTTCATTTATATACCCTAATAGTTCTGTAATAGAAATCATACATCTTTCTAAATCATCAAAAATAATAATATATTTAGATATTTCTTGAAACATTTTTATTACATCCATTATAGAATCTTTTCTTTCTAAAGAATTAAGATAAGTTTTTGCTCCATTTATTAATATTTTTGAGGTTTTTCCTTCTTTATTACCTAATATATTGTTTTCTATTATGGAATATATTAGTTTGTTCTCTAGTTGGGTTGAATCTTTTATTCCATATAATGATATATATATTATTCCTTTATATCTACTAGTTTTATTTATTTCTTTCTGTACATTTGTTTTCAAACTATTTTTTACAAAAAATGTTTTTCCTGCACCCCATTTACCATTGATTAATACTGCATATTCTGTATTTTCTTTTTTGATATATCTAAATATTAATTTACAGATTTCCTCATCTGTTATGTACATTTCTTGGTTTTGTTCTCTTATATGTTCCTTTAATTTTTTTTCTAATTCTTTATTCATTTTTCCCTCCACTTTATTTTTTATATCATACATAATTTAAAGCAACAACAAAACCTATTATTAAATGTAATTTTTAAAACATTTCTCTATTATATAATTGTTTTGCAAAAACTTTATAGTCTTGTAATTCATCATTAATAAAATATATGTCTAACTCTTCTCTTCCTTCATCATTTGGATAATATTCTTCATATCCATATGTTCCACCACAGTCTTCTGGATATGCTCCTGATTTTGCCTTTATACATAGTGGATGTTCTAATTTTTCATTTATTTCTTTTTCTATTATAATATCATGAACCCAATCATCTCCAAAATCATATACAAATTTCATTCTCTTATATTTTTTGAAGTATTTATCTATTTTTTCTTTTCCAGAGTCTAATGTTTTTACTCTTATGTTTTCTATTCCGTATTCGTCTTCTTCTGGTACTGCTATAAATTGTCCCATTTCATGTAACGTTGCTCCTACTTCAAATTCATATAAGTGATAGCCACACCATTCAAATGCAATTTCTATAATTGCTGCTAAATCATTAAATGTTATGTTTGCTGGTATTCGTAATCTTCTCCATGTTGGTGGATGAGATTCTCTTATTGTTACTTTTATTTCATAATATTTATCCATAATGCTTCTCCTTTCATTTTTCATAATTATATCATTTCATGTGAATTATTTAAATATATTTCTTGTTAAAACTTGTTTGGTTCAGTTATTTTTTTCATAATTGTGGTCAAGGTATTATTGTTTTATGTAAAAACAAAATTATTACCTGTTAAAATATGGCATATGTTTTATTTTATTATGTTTTCGGTGAGATAAGGTTAGTACTTATGACCTTCAGGTTATGAGCGAGGTTTGACGCGTTTTTGTAGTTTTGTGAAAATTAGAATTTTTGTTGGTATTTCAGTATTTACAAGAGTTTTGATTTGTAGAACATTTGTGCATTTTTAGGGCATTTTTGGAGTAGATTTTACCCAATTTTTACCCAATTCATATAGTATGTCTGTTCTAGTATTTCAAGCTTTTGTAAAAAATAATTTTATTAATAAAAATTTTAATTTTTGGAGGATTTAAATTATTAATAATTTTAGAGAAGTTAATGATGATATTTTAAGAGATTGGTTAAGTTTTAGAGAGGAAACTGAACTTTGTTTTATTAATGATGAAGATAGAAAACATACTGTTGAATTTGATGAGATTGTTGAGAAGATTTTGAGGAATGTGCCTAAGCAGAATAAAAAATATGTGGAGAAACAGCTAAATTTGCTTAATGATAATTTTCTGGATTATATTGATTATTGGAATGAGAAGTATTATAGGAATGGGTTCTGTGACGGAGTGCAGTTGATTGGTGGATGCTGTGACAAATAGAAAAAATATAATGGTGCTACAATAAAATGTAGTACCATTATATTTTATTCAAATTCAAGTTCTTCTTCAGCTGATACATATATATCTAATTGGTTATCAATATTAATCTTATTCACAAGCCAGCCATTTAATTCACATTTATTAATAAATTCGCTTATCCTATTTTTTCCATACATTTCCTTTAAAGTTATTACTACTCCAAATCTTATGTCACTTTCTAGGCCTATTCTTCCTTTATTAGTAACCTTTAACCCCCATGTTTCTTTACCAAATGTATCTCTTGGAACTTTTGTATTTTTCGTTTCATCTAGAGCAATTTTTACATTATCCCATTTTCTGAATATATCTCTTGCTTCCTTTTCTGTAGTCATTCCTTGTACTTCAGAATCTTGTATATTATTATTTATTGACTTAATTCCTTTATCGTACATTCTTCCAAAAGATATATTTAATTCTGTATTTGTATAATCTACTCCTTGATTTCTTGTACATTTAGGGAAATAACACATTACAGCTCTTGCATTATATGGATATTTTTTATCAACTATTGGAACTGGTATCTTATATGTATATGTATTATATGATGTAGAAAATCCTTCAATAAAAAATTTAATTTCATCATTTTTTCCATATAATACTTCTTCTATTTTTGTAGGAACAATTCCATATCCTAAATATTCCATGTCATAATTTATTTTCGAAAAGTTTAATGCTGAATCTATAATCAATGCTTTTGCAATTTCTCGTGATAGCCCAAGTTTATCAATTAAATACGACATTTTTCTAGCAATCCATGGTGCAGCATAGGAAGTACCAGCAACCTTTCCTAATCCTGTTGAATTGCATACATTTATATATCCATTTTTATCTCCTCCAAAAGCACATATATCAGGTTTTATAAAAAATGATAATACTTTTCCTTTTCTTGCATATGAAGGTATATCCCCATTTTTATCTACAGAATTTACTACTATAGAATTTATAGAATCTGCAGGTGCTCCAATTCTTACTGCACTTGGATTAGAATTTGAAATATTTGTACCAGAAACTATAAATACTATATTATATTTATTTTGTAGTTCATCTAATGCAGCTGCTTCAGGAGAAATAGTATATAATTGAGTATCATATATTGAACCTAAGGAAATATTCCATACTTTTATATCTAGGTTTTTTTCTATAATGGTTTTAATTTTTGAAATAATAACAAATGAATTATTATCTCCATCTATTGCTACACCAAAATGTCTAACTTTAAAATTCCCACAGTTATCGTTCCATTGTGGATTAATGTGACCTCCATCAACAATAATTGAATCTACTTCTGTACCATGACGATAACTTTCAGCTGTTTTCTCTATATCATTAGATACTAAATCCTGATAATCAACCCATTCATTAAAATATACATTTTTAGAATAAAGAGTATCTATAACTCCAATTGTTGGTTCATTACTTGGCTTTGGAAAACTTGAAAAATCAAATAATGGATCGATTCTATTAAATTCTTCGTTATCATATTTAGCAAGATCAGGCATTGTCATTGAAATAAGATAATCAGCTTCTGATTTTATTTTAGAAAGAACACTGTTATTTCCTGTATAAATAGTATCTGTATCAAACAATGAATAATCAGTATTAGGAATATTAAGATCATTCATTATTTGTTCTATATTTTTGTCTGTTGCAAATAATGTAATATACCCACTTTTTTCTAAATTAACATCTAGATTTCTAAATACATCAAATTTTTCTATATCTAAAAAATCTCTTATTAATGTTTTTACTTCTGATTTACTCATTTTATATTTATTTTCTATTAATTTTTGACCATCGTCTATAAGTTTAAAATTGTCCTTTGATACACTTCCACTACATATTTCTTGTACTATATTAGATATTATTCTAAACCTATTAATTATAATTTTTAATGTAGGCAATTTTATATAGTATGTAATTATATGTTTGTTTCCTGTACTATCAAATCTTACTCCTCTTACATAATTATTAGATTTTTCAGACCCTAATGATAAAAGTCTTTCAATCCTTCCACTCTTAGGAATAATCCTATTGTAATAAACACTTATTAATGCTCCATCAATTAATTTCTTTTCACTCCAAAAACCATATAATTTTTCAAGCTGACTTGCAAATTTATCTATATTACTAGATTTTATAATTTTGTCTTTAGGTAGTGATGGTATTATTTTTCCAGTAAAAGGTGATGAGTTTAAAACTCCATTTAACTCTAATAAATCATTCATTTATAATCCCCCTTGAAACGCTACTTTTTGAAATACCAGTTAGTTTTTCTATTTCTCTAACGGAAAAGCCTTCCTCTTTTAACATTTTTAAATCATTACTTATTTCCTTTCCTACTATTTTTTGATAGAGATTTGACATATATCCATAAGGTTTCGAAAAATCACTAAATGCAATTGTGCTCCTTATAATATTATAGAGATCTCCTGGATATGGAATATTTTTATACATATTGAATATTTTATTAGCTAATTTTTGATCTTGTTTTAATTCTTTATATTTATTTAATTCACTTGTCAAAATTGAATTGGCAACTTCTATTAATTCTTCTCTAGAGTATTCATTAAAATTCACTATATAATCAAATCTTCTTAAAAGTGCTTTGTCAAATTTTTCATATAAATTCGTTGTTGCAAATAATGTGATTCTTCTATCTAAAGAGTCTAACATTCTTAATAATGTAGATGTCACTCTTCCCATTTCTCTTAAATCATTAGAATTTATTCTATCTAATGAAATTGCATCTAATTCATCAAAAAGAATTATTGTTTCATTAGGTTTTTTTAATGCGTTTATATCATCAAATAATTTAATAATGTTTTTTGAAGTTTGCCCTAATTTACTATCAACAATTTCATCAAATTGAACAAAATATAATTCTCTATTTAAAATTCTTGCAATTTGCTTACAAGCTTCTGTTTTGCCCGTACCAGGATTCCCCACAAATAAAAACTTGTTAACATCAGCCCCATGCCTAATAGCATTAATTATTCCCAAAATATCTTTTTCTATTGAATGCGGTAATTTAAAAGTATCTGAATAGTTTTTATTTAATTTAAAATAACCACTTGTTCCATCGATACTTTGTGGAGTAAATATATTAGCCTTACTTAATATAGACATTATATAATGAGCTAATTCGTCATCTCCACCTCTAAGAAAATCTTGGGCGATTTCGTATGCTTCATTTCTAAATTCTTGTTCTTTATTTTCAGCATGATATTTAATTAAATTTATTACATTCTTTTTCTTCATTGTTATCACCTCTCCTATATAATAAACTTTTGGGACAAAAAAGTCAATATTTGGGACAAAATATTTCTTTAAAATTTTATTACAAAAATTAAATTAAAATATATAACTTTAAAAAGCAATAATTTTGTATAATTACATTATTTTGCTTTTTACATTAAAATATTCTACTTTTCCATAAATATGATTTTTAGTTATACTTATATTCTTTACTATCTTCATCAACCGTTAATTCGCTATATTTTTGAGTACATTTTACTAAATCAGTTGTTTTTCTTCCTGTTCCTTTAATATTAATATCTGAAATTAGTATCTCTACTTTCTTTCCATATTTTCTATTTATCTCTTGTTTTTATCCATTAAATTAATTAGGGTTTGTTTGTTTTTCCAACTTCTTTGCTTTTCATTTATAATACCTCAAAATCTTCTAATACTGGAATAGCACCATATCTTCCAGTTAAATAATCTTTATTGTATGTTGCATCATTTCTTACTTTTTTACCTGCATTTTTATCATCTTCTAATATATAATCAGATAATGCATATATTTCTGAAATTCCGTCTTTATCTTTTTCTGCAAACCATATTTCATCTCTTCTAAATGTTTCTTTGTTTAAGTTTACCGTATCATGTGTTGAATATATTAACTGTCCATTTCCTATATTAGTCTGACTATTATGGAATAAGTTAATAATATATCTAGTTAATAGTGGATGTAATTTTGCATCTAATTCATCAACAAATAATACCATTCCATTTTTTAATGCATCTATAAAGAAATCAAATAAGTGAAACATTTTTCTCGTACCATTAGATTCTAAATAAAATGTTAATGCTTTTAACTCTCCATTTTCTCCTCTGTGAAGAACTTCAATATCTATAATACCATTATTACTTTTAACAGCTTCTATTGAATCTGGTGTAGTTCTTATTCCTTCAATTCCAGAATCAAATGTCTTTATAAATTTTAATAGTTCTTTTTTATAATTTTCATCGCTTAGTATTTTTAATGAAACTCTGTTATTAATAAATCTTTCAAAATTCTCATGATTACCATCAACAAATAAAGTTGTAAAATTTTTATTATTTAACCAATCTAGCCAATGCTTTTCATATATACTCTCTACTATATAGTTCCATACTCCACCAAAATCACCACAAATAATTATATAATCATTTTTAGTCATTTCAGATTGTATAGGAAATTTATTCTCTTCAAATCTTGAAAAATCAGCATGTGTGTCACCTGTAATATAAATCATTCTTTTTTTACTCCAATTTCTTTTTTAAAATCTATTTATGTTTTTTCCATATTTCTCCCAATTTATTTCATATGTTCCCTGTGCTGTATTATTATCTATTAACATTAGTATTTTTTTTCCAATTATCCTTGATGCAAAATAACATATTATTGCGTCATCTAAATGGAATGTTCTATCTAATTCATCATTTGATAGAATTTCGTGTTTGGATATGTTATACAAATCAACAAACAATTTTAACTCTTTACTTAAATTTTTTTCGAAAATATTTCTATCAGATATATAATTTAATAGTTTTCCTAAAGGATACTTCCTAACTTTCAAAAATTCTATTTTTTTATGAAAACGTAAATATATTTTTATTGATTCTTCGAAATGATGTCCACAATTTTCTATTATGTCTCTTGCTGTATAGTTTAAATCTAAAATATCTATATCTGCTCTAACATATTGAAAACATCTATATGCATTTCTATATATTGAACCTTGAAATGGATTGGAATTGGCTGGATCACAACCTTGACAATAGCCACCTATTCCACCTAATGATTGATCAAATTTCCATAATTCTATAGTTTTATAATTATCTCCTGCTTTTTTTATATTTTCAATGATACTATTAATAGTATCATTTTGAGTTTTTGTAAATATTACTTTTAATTTTTGTGTTTGTTCTAACATATTATTTCCTCTATTAATTATATTTTTGAATATTAAATAATAATAAGCAAAATAATCATGCAATATACATAATTTATCTTGCTTATCATTTGTATTAATTTATATTTTTCTCGTTCTCTAACGATTGTCTAATCAAATCTAATTTATAATCATAATCTAAATCATCCCATACTTTTATTCTAATATTTCCTGTTCCCCAACTACCAACTGTAATACTTTCAGCTATATTTTTATCATCTTTTAATAATTCAATTGGTAAATCCAATAATATATTTAGAGAATTTTTGTACACTATTATTTCAGCGAAATTTGAATAGTCATATTTATAAGCTATATAATGTTTTGTAATTACTTTAGTAATTCTATCATCTAATTCCATTATATCTTTATCAAATCTATCAAATACCTTTTGTATTTTTTCCTTCATCTCTGGAAGATGATCTATATTTTCATAAGATACTTTTTCATATTTATTAGAAAACTTATATGGCTTTATTTCTTCCTCACTTAAATTTGGATATTCCCAAATCTTTACTGCTAAATCAGCCAAATCATCACTTCTATCATTAATTTGTTTAATATTCCATTCTGCATCTTTTTTATTTTCTTTCTCATAATTATCTACATAATCTAAAATCCAATTACTTAATATAAAGTGACTATCTTTAATTCCTCCTGATACAGCTAGTTTTTTCTTAAAACTGTAATCTCTCATTTCAGAATTATAAACTGGTTTTGTTAATGTCAAATTTCCTATCCTGTGCATATTTTCATTTTGTTTTTGTTTCCATCCATCACCTAATACCTCTTGCCACCAAGATTTTAAAACTGGAGTCTCTGGCAATATATGTTCTATTGAAACATCAATATTGTTAATTGAAATAGGATTTTGATGGTTGTAGTTTTCAAGTTGTTCTAATATATAATTTTTCAGTCTAGTATTATACATGTCTCTTGTAGCAAAAGCTCTCTTGAAATCTTCATTATTAGGAAATACTTTATATGAGTCTAATAACATTAAAGTTGCTAATACACTTACTCTATAATTTTTCTTATCTACAGAATTATATAATATAGCAAATGTTTTATTTAATGAATTTGATGGAATTTCACATATATACCTTCTAAAAACATACGAAATAATTGCCTTTACTATATCTATAAAATCTTTTCTTGAAAGTTCAAATTCATGAGTTTTTTGACTTTCTTCGTAGTCATTATATACTTGCATTAAAAATGGATATACTGTATCAGCTCTTTGTATTTTCAGTTGTTTCCATAGATTATTAATTTCAGCATCTTTGTCTTTACAATTATATATAGTAGAATAATATTTTGAATACTTTCTTAATCTTTTTATTATTTCTTCTTTTGAAAAATCTTTCTCTTCATAATAATTTTTAAATTCTTCATAAGCACGATCAAGTCTAATATTATTTTTCTTTTCTATCATAATTAGGTAATCTCTCAAAAAGAAATCAAATCTTTCTACATATCCCTGTTGTCCAAAGTCTTGCTCTATTGGTCTCCAGTAACTTTCATATAAATTTTTTTGAACTTTAGTATCTAAATCTAATAATAGATAATTTCTTAATAAATCACCTTGACTTAATCCTTTTCCTGTTGAATTCATGCTCTCAAATATTATTTGAGGGTTGTCCTGATTTTTTGTTAAAACAACATAAACAATATCTAATTTAATAATAGCCATATATATTTTATTTAATTCTTCAACTGTATTAGGTAATAAATCTACAAAGTAATTGAAATTATTTAAAAGTTGTTCAGAAGGATGTATCAATTCGCTTTCTAATCCTTTGGCTATGTAGAAATATGTCTCCTTATCATCTGCTGTTGGTACTAATTTAAATCTATCTTCTCCCTGATATCTATTATTAAAAATAAATCTATTTTTTATGTCATCAGCAGCTGTTCTCTCTCCTAATTTTTCATACGCTCTAGACAATGCAATCATCAATATAGAAAGAGTCGTTAGTCTTTGTTGTCCATCTATTAATATTTTTTCTTTTATTACACCAGGCATATCAATATCGTTTAATTGATAACATACAATAGAACCAATAAAGTGCCCTGAATTTAAAGATGTCTCCCCTAATTTCTGCAAATCCTTCCATAATGTATGACATTGTTCTTCATCCCAACTATATTTTCTTTGAAATATTGGGACAGTAAATTTTGTATCGACATTTGACAATAAATCATCTAATTTTGACTCTTTTGCTTTCATTTATTTTCTTCTCCTTCATTTAAATTTTATTCCATCATTCCCTTACATTTAAGCTCTGCTTGTCTTATAACAGTTTGTACTGCTTTTTCACTTTTGTTTGGTGGATAATTATATTTTATTAGCAATTTCTTTATTTCAATTCTCATTCTAGCTCTTGCATCTTTTCTAATATCCCAATCAATTGTCATATTTTGATTCACTGTTTCAACTAATTCTTTAGCAATTTGCACTAAAGTTTCATTCTTCATTAATTCCTTGACTTCTGGGTCATCTCCTAATGCATCAAAAAATGCTTTTTCTTCTGTTGATAGATTATATTCATTTCCTGCTTTCAATTCCTGTTCAATTTCATTTTTTAAATTTATCATTTCTTGTATTATTTTTTCTATATCCTCTACACTAGTTCTTTCATTATATGATGCTACTATTTTTTGGAATTTAGTTGAGAATTTTTCCATTAAAACAACATTTTCTTTTCCAACTTGTTCTACATATTCTTTTAATGCTCTATTTAATACTTCTACTGCTATATTTTTCTTTTGCATTTTAGCAAGTTTATTTAATATTTCGTCACTTAATATTGCTAATCTATTACTATTATGTACCTCTCCAATTTGTAACATTTCATCATCTTGGATAGCTCTTTCCAACATTTTTGCCACTTTATCATTTATTTCTTTTACATCTATTTTATCTCCTGATAACTTTGAAATAAATGACCTAACTGATATGAAGAACAATATCTCATCTTTAATTTCTTGTGATAATTCCCCTGTACATAATGAATATAAACTTTTTATATCATAACTGTATCTCATAAATGCTTTTCTAATTTCTTCTGTTTTTAGCATCCAGTTAGCTCCAGCCATAATAATTTCATATTTATCACTATCTGTTGTTGTAGCAAAATGTCCATAGTAAAATCCTTTAAATAAATCTCTTATTAATTCTACTTTATCCATTAAAACTTTTACTAATTCACTATTATCAACAATCTTTCCTTGGTCTCTCTTTGTATATGTTTTTAATGCATCTAGCAACCATCTTTTTAGTCCTATGTAATCAACAATTAAACCACCAGTTTTATCTTTATAAACTCTGTTAACTCTTGCAATTGCTTGCATTAAATTATGAGCTTTCATAGGTTTGTCCATATACATTGTTCCAAGTCCAGGCACGTCAAATCCCGTTAACCACATATCTACAACTATTGCAATTTTGAAGCTAGACTCCATATCTTTAAAATCTACTTCTAATTGCTTCTTATCTTTCTTAGAACCTATTGCTTTTTGCATTTCTTCATCATCTTTATTATTAGATGTTATTATCATATTAACTTTATTTTTCCATTCTGGTCTTAGTTCTAAGAATTTATTATACATTGTAAATGCAGATTGTCTTGAATAAGCTACGACCATTACTTTATTAGCCACACTTGTTTCTATTTCCTCATAATGTTTTATAATATCTTTTACTATCAATTCTAGTCTATCTGGATCTTCTATTATTTGTTTCATTGTAGCCATTGCTTTTTTAGACTCTGCTATTTTATAGTCATCAATACCTTCTTCTGTTTCAAGCATATTATAGTAATCATCTATCTCATCTAATATCTTTTGATTTAATCCAACTCTTGCCATTCTTGATTCATACATAATTGGCACCGTTGCACCATCCATAATTGCTTGTGTCATATCATAAGTATCTATTATATTTCCAAATACATTTGTTGTTGACCTGTCTTTTGTTTCAACAGGCGTTCCTGTAAATCCAATATATGTTGCATTTGGGAAAGCATCATGCAAATACTTAGCTGTTCCATATTTTTTATATGCTTCCATTTTAGTTTTATCAAATTTTATTGTTGCATCTAATCCATAATGGCTTCTATGTGCTTCATCTACTAAAACTAAAATATCATCTCTTTTGCTAAATACTCCTGTTTCTTCTTCAAATTTTTGTAATGTGGTAAAGAATATTCCACCTGATTTTCTTCCTTCTAATTTTTCATTTAAATCCTGTCTATTTTCAATTTGTACTGGTTCTTGTTTTAGATATTCTGAACATTTTGCAAATGTTGTAAATAACTGATTATCTAAGTCATTTCTATCTGTTACAACTACTATACTTGGATTATTTAATACTTTTATCATATTCCCAGCATAAAATACCATTGAAAAGCTCTTTCCACTTCCTTGTGTATGCCAAAGTAATCCAGCTTTTCCCGTTTTGTTATCTATTGCATTTTCTGTACTGGCTATAGCTTTCTTAACTCCAAAATATTGATGATATGCTGATAAAATTTTACTATCTTCACTCCATAATATAAAATTACTTATAATATCTAATAATCTATCTTTTCTAAGCATTCCATTGAATAGAGTTTTATGGGTAGGCATATTCTCTAATACTTCATCTGTATCTTCAACCTTTTTCCATTCCGAAAATCTACTCCATGGACTGGTGATAGTTCCTGCTCTTGCTTGTACTCCATCACTTACAATCATAAACTGGTTATAATAGAATAGTGATGGTATATGTACTTCTTGATAACCTTTTAATTGATTATATCCATCTATTAACTTAACATCTTCTCTTACTGTTGATTTTAGTTCAACAACAACTAAAGGCATACCATTTATAAATATAATTATGTCTGGTCTTTTTTCACTATGTTCAATGATTGTGTATTGGTTTATTGCTTTGAATATATTGTTATTAATATTATTAAAATCAAGTATTTTGACTGTTTTGTATTTAGTTTCTCCATTTTCTTGAACAGGCACAGCAATTCCATCTAACAAATACTTTGTGAATTGTTTATTGTTTAGTATTGTATTATTGTGGTCTAAATTTCTAATTAATCTCACTGCTTCTTGGACTTGTTCATTTTTAATACCTTTATTTATTTTTTCTATTGCTTGAACTAAGTCTTCTTCTAACAATACTTTTGAATAGTCGGTTCTTTGCATCTCATATCCATTTATACATTTATATTCTAAATTCTGTAAAATTTCCATTGTTACTTTTTCTAGTGTTTCTTCATCAAACATAATTTGCCCCCTAAATTATATTTATTTTTGAATTAATTTTTTTCTTTCTTCTTTTATCTTATTAACTTCAACTGTTCTTATTGCATGAATCATCATAAGAAAACACTTATCATACCATTTTATTAGTTGTTCATCTGTAAATAATTTATATGGTTCTTCTTTAATAGGATGATTTACTCCCATCTTGTTTACAATTGTCCCTATAGCATTATCAAGTTCTTTATCAAAAGATTTAATATTAATATTTTTTTCAATATATAAATCCATGTTTTTTAATATTTTTTGTTTCACTTTGATATCATCTTGAATTCTAAAATCGTTATATTCTAGTAATGTAACAGCTATATCTTTTGGTACCGTTTCTAGTATAGAGTCAATATCCGCATTTCTTTTAGTTATTATAATTTTATCATCTAATTCTTTTATTTTATAATTCATCTTTTCTAATATTTTTGGAATATTTTCGATTGCAGCAATTGTCATAGGTAATAACTCTATTTGTCTTTTATTTGCATCATCAATTAATAAAACCATATTTAGTATAAATTCTAAATAATATAAAAATTGTTCCTTGTTTATATGATACTTTAAATAATCAATTGCCTCTATATTAATTCCTATGTGTTCTAGATATTCATAAGCATCTAAAAATGTATCTCTATATTTCCACTCCAAAAATACTGTTTTGCTTATAGCAGAAATAAAAGTTCCATATGTCCTTGAATGATATTTTTCTTCATATATTGCTGCATTTGAGTCTTCTTGAAATATATCAACTAATTTTGAGAATTCTTTTGGTATATCTAGTCTATTTTCAATTTCAAAAATACTTTTCATATTTTTCTCCCTTATTATTGTCCAAATAAATAGTTATTTGTATGACTAATTTTCTATATTATCTAAGTCTATTTTGTCATTCATTAGCTTTGGTAATAGTGTGTCTCGTAATTGTGCTAATGTTTCATTTTCAAATATATTTAATTCTATTTTGTTATAAATTGGTATAACTTTTTTATTAAATGCTTCTAATTCATCTTTTGATGGAATTCTAATTCTAGAAGTTCTAAAATCTGTTTTATTAAATTTAGGTTGCGCTGAACCTCCTGTAATACCATCTATTAAGTGCTGTCCTTGATTACTTTTAAAAAAATAATATAAATAATAGTTGTAATTTATTTCTAAATTCTTTGAGTCAACCATTATAACATTATTTCCCAAGGACATTGGAAATTTATAGCTTGGACATAAGAAAATGCTTCCCACATCTCCTACATTTGATATTATTAATTCTCTACCAAATAGCTGAGATTTTTTTAGAAAATCATATGAATGTTTATCAACATATTTTCTTTCTTGCGTAAAGTTTACTTTTAAATCAGTATTTCTTATAAATAATGCATATTCTTTTTCATCATATAACCTTACATTTTCTGATAAACTTTTAAAGCTACCATTTGCTACATAATCTGAAATATATAAGTTTAAATCATCTATTCTACACTCATTCCACAATTTATTATTTTGATATAATTTTTCAAAATCCATTCTTGAAATTTCAAACAAATTATCATTTATTTGATTATTTAATTCTATTTTTTTATTCAAGCTATCAATTACCTTTACAATTTTGTGTTGTAACTCAAGAGGTAAATAATTAAATTTAAAATTTAATAAATCATTAATTTGAATATTAGGTTGTCCTGTTGTTCCAAATGCAATTCCATTTATATAATTTTTAAAGCTTTGTGTTTGCATAATATAATAAATAAATTTTCTATCATACTTCAATTCATCAACTTCTAATCTAATTAGTCCATTATTATATACTGCATTATAATCTTTTTGTATGTATTTATTAATCCCTACTGTGCTTCCTGTTCTAGCAACAATAATATCACCTTTTTTTAACTTATATTTTCTGTAATTATCTTCATTTACCTTTGAAAATCCCCAGTCAGTATATTTTCTTTTATTCGAAATATCCCCTATTCTTAGGCATTTCACTCCAGTATCATACTCAACAATAGGAGCTCTTTGTATAGCATCTGCTCCTGTACTTACACTTTTTATAGCATCTTTTAATCTAACAATCATACCCAATAGCCTCCAAGTTCTTCTTTATTTCTTCTTCCAACTTGTGAGATTCCTCAAATTGAGCTTTCAATTCTGTTGTTAAAGTTTTCATTTTTTCTTCGAATGATATTCCATCATCTTCTTGTTCTTCTGTTCCAACATATCTACCTGGTGTTAATACATAGTTATTCTCCTTAATTTCTTCTGTTGTGGTTGCTTTACAGAATCCTGCTACATCTTCATATTCTTCATTATTTTGGAACTGATGATATGTACCTGCAATTTTCATGATGTCTGTCTCATCTAACTCTCTTAGTTTTCTTGTAACCATTGTACCTAAATTTCTACAATCAATGAATAATGTTTTACCTTTTTGCTTTTTATTTCTATTAAGTATCCAAATACTACAAGGTATTGTTACTGTATAGAATAAGTTTGATGGCATCGATAATATACAGTCAACTAAATCTGCTTCTATAAGATTCTTTCTAATTTCCTCTTCTTGTCCTCCAGCTGATAAAGAACCATTAGCAAGTATTATTGCTGCTTTACCATTCATTGACAATTTAGATACCATGTGTTCTACCCAAGCAAAGTTTGCATTTCCTTTTGGTGGTATTCCATATTTCCATCTTGGATCATCTAATAATTTTTCTTGTCCCCAATCTGAAATGTTAAATGGTGGATTTGCTAAAACAAAGTCTGCTTTTAAATCTTTGTGTAAATCATTATGGAATGTATCATCTGCAAATTTGCCTAAGTTACCATCTATACTTCTGATTGCCAAGTTCATTTTTGCTAGTTTCCAGGTTGTTGGATTTTTCTCTTGTCCATATATACTTAAATTATCTATATTTCCTTGATGTCTTTGTATAAATTTTAAACTTTGTACAAACATGCCACCAGATCCACAAGCCGGGTCATATACCCTACCTTGGTATGGTTCTAATATCTCAACCATTGTTCTAACTAAACAAGCTGGTGTATAGAATTCTCCACCTTTTTGTAGTTCATTAGATGCAAATTGTCCTAAAAAGTATTCATAGATTCTTCCTAGTATATCTTTGTCTTGAGCTTCTTTACTTCCAATTCTTATGTTTGTAAATATATCAATTAGTTCACCTAAATTTACATTCTTATAATCTGGACTATTATATTGTTTTATTAAAACACCTTTTAAACTAGGATTTTCCTTTTCTATTTCTTCTAGTGCTTCATCTATTATTTGTCCAATATTACTATCTTTTGAATGGGCATTTAGATATTCCCATCTAGCTTTTGGTGGTACATAGAATATATGATCCATTTCATAAGCATCTCTATCTTCTTCCAGTCCATAACCTTCTTCTACCAATTCTTGATATTTTTCTTCAAATGAATCTGATATATATTTTAAAAATATTAGTCCTAATACTATAAATTTATAACTAGATACAGGAACAGCGCCTCTCATTTTATCTGCTGCTTCCCATAGTCTTTTTTCTAAATCTTTTAAATCTTCTTCTTTCATAATGGCTCCTTAATTTTAAATTTTATAATTTAACGTTATTTTATCATAATCTTTTATTTTTCTCAACAAAACTTCCAATATTTTCAAGTATTTTATCGAAATTTATCTAATCAACGCTAATACAAGTAACTTCCACCTTTTCATCCAAATATTTCCTAACATAATCAACACAACAATTCAAACAAACAACCTTAACTTTCGCATCTTAAGTCAAATTATCAGATGATAAAAAATTAATATAATCCATAAGATAAAAATTCGCAAAAGGCATATAAAAAATATAAGTATAAACATTATTTTCCTTAATATAATAATTATCAAAAAAACTCTTATATTTTAGAGATACTAATTTATCCCCAAAAATATCATGCAATCTATCATTCATAAAATTTTCATCCTTAATAATGCTAAAAACTTTCCATGTTTCTTTATTATATGGAACAATATAAGATTCTTCATATCTGATATCATTAAATTTAGGTTTATACAAATATGTATTATCTTCTGTAAAAATAATCAATCCATGAAATTTACTTTTATTTCTATTCATCTCCTTATCTATGTACTTTAATTCTCTTGGTGTAATACTCTTATGAAGAAAATAAACAATATAAGATCTTTTATAAAAATCATCAAGACTTTCATTCCATTTTTTCTCTTCTCTAGACATAACGCCTACATATCGATTACCTTTTTGGGTATAAGTATTAACATCACACTTCCAACTAGGTTCAAAATACCATCCACAACTTTTTACTTTACAAGCAATATCACTAATTCGTTCCATTCTTTTTTTATAATTTTCATTTCTGTTGATATTTCGATATCCTATTCCAATTTGATTTAAATAATGTTTTCCTTTTCTACTCAACACTACTTTTCCATATAATCGTTCAATCATATCACCTTTAGCTAAACTTGCTAATCTATTTTTGTAATAATATTCTGATTGATATAATAGTTTTACATTTTCATTTGTAATACTTCCATATTCAGCTAAGAACAATATTAATTCTATATCTCTATCTCTTAAACATACTCTCTTTTCTTTTTCCACTTAAATCACCTCCCTACCTTTTATCATCTTTACCTATCTTCCTGCTTTCTTCTATGCGAATGAAGGCACAAGATTACCATCTTGTGCCTCCATTCGCCTTTCATTCATTTATGTATTTTTTGTGTCTTACTCCTTACCTATGTACAACTTAAAGTTTTTTAATTGGCACTTTTCTTTTATTTATAAATACTTTTATCAGAATATCACCGTATGATTTTTTAATTTGTAGTCAGAACCTATTTGTGTTTTTTAGAATTTTTAATCAAATATTCTATAAATATCTAAAATTATAAGCTTTACTAAAAAACCTTTTTATATATATTTGTGCCCATAACGTGCCCAATATCATTTATGTAGGCAACTTCGAGCCAAAATATAAGAGTCACAATCTCTTGCAACTCTAGTAATTCTAGCCGTTATGAGTATAATAAACAAACTCCTTGCCGTCGGAGTATGCGATATCAGTCTTAATATCTAATCAATATTTCTATTCACAATATACAATTTAATTATACTAAATATCCCTCCTTTTTTTTATTATATTATTATTCCATTTGTATGGTCAATTTCATGTTGTATTATTTCAGCAACAAATCCAGTATATATTCCATGCTGTTTATTAAAATTCATATCCAAATAATTAACCTCAATTTCTTTATATCTTTTACATTTTCTTTCTCCAATCAAAGACAAACAGCCTTCCTCTGTTTCGTACTCTCCGATTTTACTTGTAATAACAGGATTTATCATCACAAAATCATATAGTTCACCTGATACACAAATTATTGACTTGTTATATCCTATCATATTTGCAGCAAGTCCTACACATCTTTCTTTATTAGCATTTAATGTATCTAATAAATCACTTACTATATACTTATCTTTTTCTGTTGCTTTTTCTGCCTTTTGTGATAAAAACATTACATCTTTTACTATATCGTTTACCATGCTAATCTCCTATTTTTTCTTTGCTATTACATTAAATATATGCCAATGTTTCATTTTACCTAACCCAGTAAGCATATCTTTTTCTATCTCTTTAAAGCAAATAATTTCAAAATCAGTAAATAGTTCTAGTACTTGTTCTTTGGTAAAAAATATAATTTGAAAATTTTCTACATTCCACTCATCTTTTACGCAAAAAAAATTTCCTATAAAATATCCTTTATTTGATATGCTTGTTTTTATTTTATTCCATAATTCTTTAAATTTATCTTTTTGACAAAATGGTAGACTGTAATTAGCTACGATTAAATTGCTTTTTTCTAATTTAATGTTTTCAAATTTTTGTTTTTGGAATCTAAATTTTTTTAATTCTTCAGTATTTAATCTTTTGGATATTCTTGTTTCTACATCTTCTCTATCTATCGCAAGTACATTCCATCCTTTTTTTATTAAATATATTGTGTCACTGCCTGCTCCACATCCTAATTCTATTGCTTTTCCTGGCTCGACTTTAATATTTTCAATGAAAAATTTCACATTTTTTTTTGGATAGTCAAATGTAGTATTATCATAATATTTTTGAGTTTTGTTCATTAAATTTTCCTCTTTTTTTAATTTTTTCGTTAAATATTATTTTAAATCATTGTTTATTTTGTGTATTGGAAATTTATTTTCTTTTAAAATATTTTTTACTGCTCCTGGCAATAATGGATATTCATCTATCTTTTTCAAGTCAAGCCATTCATATTGCAAATAATCTTTGCCTTCAATATTTTTCATTGTATATTCTATTTTTTTGTCTTCTTCGTCTGTAAATTCTATTTTATGTATAAACATTATCTCATGGTATTTTGAACCTTTCATTTCAAAAAAGTTTTCAATTGTCGCAATACCTTGCCATTATGAATTATTACTCCTGCTGTTCTTACATTTAGTTTGTAATCTTCTACATCAATCGTTATATCCATTTGATTTTCTCCTTTCTTTTCCACAATTATACCACTTTATGTGTATAATTTTAATTATTTTAATTCATATAGTGGATTATTTGTAAAAATAAATTTTTGTTTTTCTCCAGAGCCATATGTTTCAGTGTATTTATTTATTCTTTCTTATTTTTGCTACAAAGAATCCTTCGTATACATCTGTTGGTTTTACGCATAAAGTTCCTGGAATTTTTGTTGGAAGTATTGGTAGTTCTTCTATTCCTTTAAAATTTATAGGTGCAATTTCTGCATTTCCGCCTTTTATGGCTGTTGAAACAACTTCTTCATTTTCACATTCTAAAATTGAACATGTTGAGTATACCATTTCGTGTCCTGGTTTTAATAATTTTATTGCTTTGGCTAATAGTGTTTTTTGTGTCTTTGATGACCTTTCTACTAGTTGTTCTGTAAAGTATTTGTCTATATTTTGGTCGTTAAGGTCTAGTGTTCCACTTCCACTGCATGGTGCATCTAATAAAATTTGATCAAATGAGAAAAAGTCGTCTATAAATCTTGAGTCTTTTGGCATTATGAATACACATGTTGCTCCTTGTTTGTCTACATTATATTTTAGTCTTTCTGCTCTTATTTTGTTTTTTTCACATGCTGTTATGTGTGCTTTGTTGTTTGTAAGTGCTGCTATTTGTGTTGTTTTTCCTCCTGGTGCTGCCGCCATATCTAATATGTCTGTTCCTTCTTTTGGTTCTAGTATTATTGGTGGTAACATTGATGATAAGCTTTGTAAATAAATTTTTCCTTCTTTATATATGTCCATTTGTTGCATTGTTTTTTCGTCTTCATTTTCTATTATTAGTGCTTCGTTGCTCCATTTTACTTGTTTATATTCTATTTTTTCTTTTTCTAATTCTTTTTTTATTTCTTCTATATTGCTTTTTATTGTATTTATTCTAAGTGTTGTTTTTCTTTTGCTAGAGTATCCCTCTACTATTTCTTTTGTTGTTTTTTCTCCATATTGTTTTTCTAGTAATTCTTGCAAAAATTTCATTTTTTCACCTTCTATATTAATTCTTTTATTGATTTTTCTTAATTTTTTATAGTTAGATATTATCATATAAAGCTTGGTATTACAAGTTGATTTTGTTTTTTGTATATTTGTTTAATTTTGTTGGTATTTTTTTATTGCTTTTGGCATATAATGTATATTAATATTAGATATTATTTATATTTATTTTTTTAATATTATGTAAGATTTTTCGTAATTTTCTTTAAAACTCTTGACAAATTTGATTTTTAGGTTGTATAATAATTAAGTCAACACATTACATCGCGGGGTGGAGCAGTTGGCAGCTCGCAGGGCTCATAACCCTGAGGTCGGTGGTTCGAGTCCATCCCCCGCAACCAAAAATATGAAGCATCTACTTTTAGTAGGTGTTTTTTTATTGCAAAATTTCGGAATTTGATACATGTCCCAAAATCCCTATCATTTTATCTAAAGCTATTATTTACTACACAAAAAGAGGGATTTTTTGTGGTGGCCCCACAATCCCTCTTTTTTTATTTATTATTATTCAATTCTTTGTATCTCTTAATTTTCATAGTAGAAGTTTTTTCAAATTCCCCTTCTTTGATTTCAAGAGCTTTTACTGCTTTGTAAGATGTTAGTTTTTTGTTTACTTCTTTAATATTTTTCCAAATTATATCGTAAATCTCTTTTTCTGAAAGGTCTCCGTGTAGTTCTTTTATTTTGTCATAATCTGGTATAACTCTTGCAGTGATTATTAATTCTTTTTCTTCTCTTCTGCTATTTGCTTCTGGCTTTTTACCATAAACCATAGATTCTTTTATTTCGTCTACTTTGTCTAATAACATTTCGATTTCTTCTGGATATATATTTTTTCCGTTTTGTGTTACTATAACGTTTTTGCTTCTTCCTGTTATAAAGATGTATCCGTCGTCATCTATATATCCAATATCTCCTGCATTGAAGTATCCGTCTTCATCTATTACTTTTTTAGTTTCTTCTTCGTCTTCATAGTATCCTAGCATTAGAGTTGGTGATTTTATTAAAATTTCTCCTTCTCCGTTTTCGTTTGGGTCTTTTATTTTGATGTCTGCTTGAACTATTGCTTTTCCTGCTGATCCTACGCATGGTTTGTATTCTGGTGTTAAGGCTGCTATTGGTGCTGTTTCTGTTAGTCCGTATCCCTGTAGGAAGTTGATTCCTATATCTTCTAACCAGTTTCCAACTTTTTTGTCTATTGGTGCTGCTGCTGATACTATGATTCTTAGTCTTCCTCCTAAGTTGTCATATATTTCTTTGAATACTTTTTTCTTGATGTCTATTCCTGCTCCTTTTAATGCATTTGTTACTGATATCATTGTGTTTACCATTTTGTCTTTTTTGCTTTTTACTATTTTTTCGTTTATTTTTTTGTATAAGCTTTCTACTAATAATGGGACTGTTAAGATTGCTGTTGGATGTGCTTCTTGTAAGTTTGGTACTATGTATCTTAAACCTTCACATATTGCTACTGATGCTCCTGTTGCCATTGGTAGTAAAAATCCTATTGTTGATTCATAGCAGTGATGTAGTGGCAATACTGAAAATAGCATGTCTATTGGATATAGTTTTACATATGCTGATACTGCATTGATGTTTTCTGCTAGGTTTCTATTGTTTAACATTACTCCTTTTGCGTTTGATGTTGTTCCTGATGTGAAGAATAATATTTTGAATTCTTCTGGGTCTATTTTTATTTTTTCGAAACTATTGTCTCCTGATTTTATTATTGATTTTCCTAAGTCTATTAGGTATTGTAATCCAACATCTTTATCTTCTAACTTATTGTCTGATTTCATTTCAATAAAATATTCTACTTCTGGGATGTCTTCTTTTATTTTTTTGATGTCTTCTGCTTTTTTAGGTGAATATATTATTGCTGATGCTCTTGATCTTTTTACTATGTTTTCTAATTCATTTAGTGGTAATTCTCTGTCTGTTGGTACTGCAATTCCTACTCCACATAGCATTGCCATATATGATACATACCATCCGTATTGAGTTTCTCCGATTATGATTACTCTTTTATTTTTTAGGTTTAAGACATTTGTTAATGCTGTTCCTAATCCAAATACGTCTTCTTTGAATTCTTTGTATGTTGTTATTTTGTATGGTGTTTTGTGGTCCGACTTTTCTAGTATACAGTCTTCTTCTGGATATTTTTCTACTGAGTTTAAGAAAAATTCTTTTACTGTTTTGTAGTGTGTCATGTCTTCATATGGTGTTTCTCTTTTTTTCTTTAAATTCTTTTTTTCTAGTTTTTCGTAGTCTATTTCGTTTAATTCTTCCATTACGTCCATTTTCATTTTTTTGAATTTCATCTTTGGAACTTTAATATCTCTTAATCCCATTTTTCATTACCTCTTTTATTTGTTTTTTCATATTATATATGATTTTCTTGCTTTTTTCAAGTGTTTTTTATTTGTAACGTTTGGTCAGTTTTTTTAATTTTACTATTTAATAAAAATAATGGCTTGGTTCCCCCTTAAAGATGATAGTTTGAATATATTTTCGAATGTGACCGAAATAGTTTTACAAATTCTTAAGTAAATGTTTTAAAGGTTCCTACCACTAGGGTTTGTTAAAATATTTACATTAGAATTTGTTAACGTATGTAGGAAAAACGAGAAAAATATGAAAACTATCATCTTTAAGGGGGAACCAATCCATTATTTTTGTTACAGTTCACAAACAATAATTTTATGGACTGTGAATTGTAACTTATTTTTATTTCAATTGTAAGTTTTTTGCAATTTTCTATTGACTTTTTCATATAATGATAGTATACTAAATAACTGAAAGAGTATACTAGTGTAATTTATTCATGTGAGGGGTGATATAAATGAAGAAAGATCAGATAATAGAAGCAGCTAGACTTTTGTTTCATAAATATGGCTTTAAAAAAGTTTCTATGGATGAAATAGCAAGAGGAGCAGGTGTAACCAAAAAAACTATCTACACTTATTTTTCGAGTAAAGAAGATTTGCTGAATTACTTTATTCAAGAGGAAATTCTTAATATGAAAAATATTGTTGAAGAAATAGATAGTAAAAATCTAGATTTTTTTGAAACAGTAAATCAGTCAATTTGCCGTCTTTTAGCTTATAGAAGAGATAAGGATTTTTTAAATACTATAACTAAAGAAGCTGAATGGCTTAAAAATCCTGTTATAATAAATAGTTTGGAACTGATAGATACTCAAATTCAAAACTATATAAAAGGTAAATTGGAAAAAGCTAAAGAAAATGGTTACATTGATTACAAAGATGTAGATATTACTTCATTTTTAATTTATAAAATGTATATAGCTCTCATGTTTGAATGGAATGAAAACGAAAAAAAGCTAGATGAACAAATTATAGCAAGTAGTATTTCACAAATTTTAAAAAATGGTTTAAGAAAGGATGTTGATTAATTTATGAAAAAAGAAAAAATTTTAAAAATTGTAATCTTTGCTGTTGTCTTATTAATACCTATAATTTATAGTTTTTTCTATTTAAAATCTTATTGGAATCCATATGGTGATTTAAAAGGTTTAAAAATTGCAGTTGTTAATTTAGATGATGGCGAAAATGATGAAAATCAAGGTAATGAGTTCTTAAAATCTCTACAAGATGATGGAACTTTTGATATTTGTCCTGTTTCATTAGATGTTGCAAATGAAGGAATGCAAGATGGTACTTATTATGCTACAATAACAATTCCAAGTAATTTTACAAAATGTTTAAACAGTGCCTCTACTACTGATAAACAAATATCAACAATAACTTATAGTCCAAATCAGGCTTCAAATTATTTGTCTTCTCAAATAATTAATAGTGCTGTAAAGACTATGGAAATAAATTTACAGGCTAAAGTTAGTAGTTCTATAGCTGGAAATTTATCTGATAATTTAAAAAGTGTTCCTGATAGTTTAGAAAAGGTTTCTGATGCTTCAAGCCAATTATTGGATGGTTCAAAATCTTTAACTTCAGGTATTAAAGAAATTAGTGATGGTACTTCTAAATTAAATAATAGTTATACTGAATTTGATAATGGTGTTAATTCAGCTTATGAAGGAAGTAAGTCTTTAGAAAGTGGTATTAATCAAGTAAATTCAGGTGTCGATACTTTAAGTAATGGTTCTTCTTCATTAAATACTGCTATTTCTCAAATAAATGCAGGTGTTGATGAATTATCAGCTAAAGGTTCTGAAGGTATTAAATCTTTATCTGATGGTATTACAAGCTTAAATACTGGTGCTGAAAGTTTAAATACTAATTTATCAGCATATGTAGATGGAACTTCTTCTTTAGCTAATGGCGCTACTTCATATGTAAATGGTGCTACTGCTTTATTAGGTAATGTAGATAAATATATTGATTCTGTTGATAAATCAAATGCTCAAATGGCTGCTTTATTGACTGAATTAGCTAAGTTAAAAACAAGTTCTGATCCTAATGTACAAAAATTAGCAGTTCAAGCTCAAGCTGTTATTGATAGCAAAGGTGCTGAAAAATTAGCAGTTGCTGGTTCACAAATAAAAGCTGGTGAAAAAAAATTAACTGCATCAAATTCTGCAATAACAGCTGGTGCTAAAAAATTATTAAATTCTGGAGATGCTTTAAAGAATGGTTCGAATTCTTTATATGCAGGTACTCAAAAGTTAGCAAAAGGTTCTGCTTCTTTAGGTCAAATAACTTCTGGAATTACTAATTTAAAATCTGTTTTAACACAAGTTCAAAATGGTACTAAATCTCTACAATCTGGAGTTGGTACATTGAAAGTTGGAACAACTAAATTATCATCTGGTAGTGATAGCTTACAAAATGGTTTGGCTACTTTAAGTAATAGTTCTTCTCAAGTAAAATCTGCTTTGAATACTTTAAGTGATGGAACAAGTTCTGCATATACTGGAAGTACTCAATTAACTAGCGGTTTACAAGAGTTTAATAATGAGATAAATAAAAATATTGATACTACAAATAATGATTTACAAAAACTTTCTGGTATAGAAGATTTTGCTGAAAATCCTGTAGAATTTAAAACTGAAGCTTATGGTGAAGTTAATTCTTATGGTATTGCATTTACTCCATTATTCTTATGTATCGGTTTATGGGTTGGTGCATTAATGTGCTATGTAGTATTATATTATGATCAAAAACATAGATTTGGCGTTTTAGACCATGATAGTAAAAATAAATTCTTACAAAATATTGTTTATATTGCAGTTGGAGCTGTTCAAGGTGTTATAGTTGCTGCATTATTAAAATTAGGTTTAAGATTTAATGTTGAAGATATTGGATTATATTATTTTGCAAGTATTTTGATTGGTATTACTTTTACAACTATTATTCAATTCTTAATTAGAAACTTTGGTGATGTTGGTAAATTCTTAGCTTTAATAATTCTTGTTTTACAATTAGCTGCTTCTGGTGGTACTTTCCCAGTTGAAACTATTGATAAGGGATTCCAAGCAGTTACACCTTACTTACCAATGACATATTCAATTAAATTGCTAAGAGAAATTTTAGTACCTACTGCTACAAACTTTAAAAATAATTACATTATGATTTTATTGGCTATTACAATTTGTACTTTGGCTATAACTTATATTGTTGATTTTGTTAAGGCTAAAAAACAAAAAGGTGCTGAATCTAATAATTAATTTTAAATAATATATTTTGTATGATTTTGGAGGATGGGATTTGTTCCATCCTTTTTAAATTTTTATTAATTCCTTTATTTTGTTATATTTACTGTCCCCTATTCCACTTACTTTTTTGATGTCTTCTATTGTTTTGTATTTTCCGTTTTCTTTTCTGTAGTTTATTATTTTTAGTGCTGTTGATGGTCCTATTCCTGGTAATGTTTCTAGCTCTGCTTGTGTTGCTGTGTTTATGTTTATTTTTTCATTTTTGTTTGTGGTACTGTTATTATTTTTTGTATTTCCTGAGTTGTTTGTGTTCCCTGTATTTTTTTCTGTATTACTTGCACTTTTTTCTGTTCCTCCTGTGTTTTTTGTTACATATACTGTTGTTTTGTCTATGCTTTTTTCTGTTGTTTCACTATTGCTTTGTTTTGTTTCTTCTTTTGTTGGTATATGTATTTTTTCTCCGTCTTCTAGCACATATGCTAAGTTTATGTCTTGGATGTTTGCATTTTCTGTTAGTCCTTCTGCTGCTTCTATTGCGTCTGCTATTCTGCTGTTTTCTTTTAGTTCGTATATTCCTTCTTTTCTTATGGCTCCTGTTATGTGAATTATTATTTTGTTTTCATTTGTTTCTTTTTGGTTGTTTTGCGTATCGTTTTCGTTTGTTTCAATTTCTTCTAAGTTTGTGATTGTTTCATCATTGTTTTTGGTAAATAGCATATAGGCTATTATTAATGCTGTGGCTATTATGGTTATTATAATGATTAGTGTTTTTTTGTTTATTTTTATCATGTTTCCTCCTTTTTGTTGCAGTTCTATAAGAATATCTTCTGTTATACCTAGGTATTATAGTTTTCATATTTTTCATTGAACTATAGTTACAATTCACAGTCCGTAGAATTATTATTTGTGTGGCGCCCCCTTCCCCTTGGCCCTCGCTTCGCTCGACGTGAACTCTTTCCATAAATTCATTTAAGAAATTCTAATATTGCTCCAATCACATTCGAAAAGTTTAAAATCATATA
>OHAN01000007.1_pt1 | contig 178059 bp, 208 predicted proteins | sample 1577121 | NCBI WGS metagenome assembly OHAN01 (sample SAMEA3541554, study PRJEB24748) | human gut metagenome | biome: human gut; feature: human-associated habitat; material: faeces | place: China | collected 2012 | reverse complement strand
TAAAATCTGCTTTAGATGTATAACTCTCTTCTGTAAGCACAAGTCTTATTCCATAGGCTTCTAATTTATACTGAAGCATACCTGCAAATACACAATATGGTATTTGCACTATTGATTGATTATTAGCAGCTCCGGTATTAATGTTTTGCTTCTGAAAAATATTATGCCCCAGTATTACTACATCAACATTATTGCATTTCGCATAATCAGCTATGTACCTGCTGATCTTATGAAGTTTATCCTTAATCATACAGTTTCTTTTATAAGTAAGTCTGTTAATTTTCCTGGTGTATTCCTTATTATTACAAAGTGCCGCCTGACTTTTTAATTTTGCGAGCCTTTTATTGTAATAATTGTTTACAGATTTAATGGTCCGGCCATTAACAATGAATGGTCTATCACTGAAATTGTTTGTGACGGCACAGAAATTATTAAGTCCGGGATCTATTCCTATTACTCTGTATTTATGAGAATTAGTACAAATTTTAAATTCCTTTGCTAACTGTTCATCTGATAATTCAGGATGAATCTTATATACTGCAGCAGGAGCATCAATTTCTAACACAACATCAACAATAAATACATCTGCAGAATGCTTAATTCTTACTTCTTTAAGAAAAGTATTTTGTCCTATTTCTCCAAGATTAAGTTTATATTTATAGCCCGGTACTTTTAAATACCTGCCGTCAACTATTTTACATATCTGATTTGTAAGAATTGCTGTTGTATAACTTCCTTCCTTTTTATATCCAGGCATTTTAGGTCTTCCTGTAAACACATCTTTGTTTACTTTATATACCTTCAAAGAATTGAAGAATGCCTTGTAATTTCTAAGCAACAGCTTCAATATCTGCTGATTTGACTGCGAATACATATTATAGTAACTGATGTCCTTCGTCTGTTTTAAATAAAAATCCAGAATACCATATGTAAGCCATTTATTTTTAGGCTCATGCCTAGTATTGTCTGTAGTTGATCTCACATTTTTATATATTTCCATTTGATTAGCAGTTAAAGGTTTTAGGTTTTCAAAATCTCTTACAGCAGTGGCATATTGTCTTAATATGTAATTTGCTCTGTTATATAGATTTGTTGACTTCTTACAAATATCAGAGCAGTAATAATACATTTTATGGCCTTTTCGAATATGATATTGTCGTGTTCGATACATACCGATTTATCTCCTTTCCTTATTAGCTAAATTAAAAAATATCAGATCAATTCATCTCACAACCGACTACTGTCGGATGGAGTTTTCTTGCTATTCTTCGATAATGATTCGTACTATCCTTTGCTATTCCAACTCCTGCTTTTGTATATATTGGGTTTATCATGCAATTATAGTGTTTTTCTGAATTAGTCCAATCGTTTATCACTTCTTCAGGAGAATCTTGGAATCTTCCCATAATTTCTCCCCAATGGCCTCCTTTGGCAAAATCAGAACAAATAGTAGAAGCTGTTCTTCCATCTGGTCTTATATGTTTGCCATTTTCATCAGTTACAAACCAATCATTTAAAGCGTTTTCATCAGCTCTTATTTGGGCCATCTGAGTTAATACCGGGCTTAATTTTAAAGATTCTACACCGGCTTCTTCTCTTTTGATATTGATTAAGTCAATAACTTCTTTTTTTAAGTCATTTGAAGTATCAGAATAATCATTATAATTTTCTGATATAGTTGATAATACATTTTCAAGCGATTCTGCAATAACATTATCTTCTACTGTTCCTTCTGTACTATCATTGATAATTTCATTGAATTTTCCTTTATTACCATATTTTTCAATAGAGGCTTGTTCAGAGTTAATGTTGTTACTTGATTTTGCTACATTATTCCCTAACTGCAATAATCCAATGAAGCCAATTATTATTGAAACAATTATTACGGATGTAATTATTTTAAATAACTTTCTCATAGTCATATCTCCTTTATTTTTATTGATAAATGAAATATGACAGATTAAAAAAGAGACACCTGCATTTGCAAATGTCTCTTTAATATACTCTCAATCGACTTTTGTCGGTTGAAGTTTTTTACTATTTTTCGATAACAATGGTTAATTAGAAATGGCTTAATTATTTGTTTCAGCCTTTTTAGCAATATAATCAATAATAGCCATTTTATTTTCGTCTGAATCTTTAATCTGATGTAATACACACATCTGAATAAATGCTCTTGATACAGGAGTATCTATTTCAAATAATTCCTTTACTGTTTTACCTGCAAAAATACCTATAGGAACAATTGCATCATCTGTAATAATATTTGTGTCAGCATTTTCTGATTCAGCACTATTATTTAAAGTTTCTGTATTATCCCCGATAATGTCTTCTTCATTTTTTTCATCTTCTATAAATTCAGGAGCTTCCTGAATGCTTCCGTTTGATGCTAAAGGAGCTGCTACCGGATCTGTATTAATTTCTTTTGCTTTAAATGTTTCTTCTGTTCTTGCAAGTTTGGCAGTTATTGAATTTGAAGTATTTTTATCTGCTGGCTTAATTGTTACAACAGTATTGTGTGGTTCGGCAGTGGCATTATCTGTTAAATTATTTGATAAAGACGTATTATTTGCTTCATTTTGAACTGCATTAACTGTTTCATCCTTCAAAGCAATTTCATCATTCGTATAGAAATTCTTAGGAATCTGTAAATATGCTTTAATACCCATTGAAACTGCTCTATTATAAGCGGTAATCTTAGGATACTGCTTAGCAATAGCTGTTTGTAATGATAAAGGCGTTGCTTCACCAATAAATGTTGAACAATAGCCATTCTTATCTCTTAATGTCCATTCAATTGATGCGTATGTAATATTACCTGCAGAATTAATTCTTACATCTGAAGAAATGCTATCTGTAATACCATATTCGTCCTTAATCTTTTCAAATTCATTCTTTAAGGATGTAGCAGTAATTACTGTGACTCCATCCTTATCTCCTGTATATGCTTCCAATATGATATCTTTATTTAATTTCTTTGAGAATACCTTAATTTCTCTTATTTCTACCATATTAAATTCCTCTCTTTCTATTTATCAATTATTGTTTCTATTTTCTTTTACTTTAATATGACAGATTTTTCAGTTATATTTTTTGCATAAAAAAATCGACCTGTGTAATATACACAAGCCGATTTTTGTTAATTTAATTATTCAACGGTAACAACATTTCCTCTGTTATCAGAAATTTCATTATCTTCAAATTCTGGAATTGTTGCCCATGCAGAGAAATTAACATGTCCAGTTGGCTTAAGAGGGTTTGTTAAATCTACAACATAATCCTCTGGCTTTGCAAGTAAAGCGACTCTTGCAGCTTTTTCTCTCTTACCAAAGCTCTGAATCATTTCTGGAGTAAATTCACCTGAAACAGGATTACACTCCAAGAAACAAGTAATGTCGTAATTATTGGTGATTGGATTTAGCATATTCACTGGCATAGTAAGTGAATACTGGCCATCCTTTTCTCTTAAAATAACTGAGTTAAGTAATGTCCAACTTCCAGGCTTGACAACATTATCTACGATCTTATTCTGTACCTCAGCAATACCTGAAATATATACCTTAGTACCCATATAAGTTACAAACTGAGATCCGTCTGAAACTCTTGTCTTAATCTGCTTTGTTGCCTTAATTAAAACAATGCTGCCTCGTCTTACTGCAGCCTGCTTATCTTCACTCTTAGGAGTTGCCAGCTTCATAAGATCATCATATGCCTTGTTGCCTCTTGGCTGATTACTGTTGTAGAAATCAACGAAGACACTCTTAATGCGTCCTTCATCATCTCTCTCTGGCTCAATAGTATCAATAGAACCATCTTCCTTAATAAGGAACTGTCTTGCTCCACCAGACATAATTAATGTAGCCATAGGCTTATTATTCTTAGTCTCTGCAGTCTTAACAGTCTTAACTCTGCCAACCAATACAACTGTTTCATTGGTAACGATATTTGTTTCCTCAATACCGTCCTTTGTATACGTCTCCTCATTCTCTGAATTGATTCTTGAAAAAATTTCTGTATTTCTCATAATTAATCTCCTTATATAATTAATATTTAAAATTTTAATACTTAAAATGCGCCTACCTTGAATGAATTTCCTAATGATGTTAAAAATGCATCATCAGTAACCTTGTTTATCCTTCCGATTGCATCTGGAATAGATAATACTTTTTTGTAAAATTCATCTTCCGGTAATTTAAGATTACCAGGAATAAAGTATTTTTTTATTCTGGCCTTACCAATTGCGTCAAATCCCTTAACTGTCGATAAAACTGTTAATGGATTAACTACAATGTTTTTTGACTTGCTCGATATAGCTTCTTTTACCTTATCTAACAAATCATCAAAGACATAATCCTTTTCATCCACTATTTCATATAATGGAATAGGAGTATTACTTCCTGTTGGACGAATAGCAATAGTTTTTTTATTGCCTCTGCCCACATCCGAAAATTCAACAATAATACTTGTTGTGTATCCATTTATTTTCGGCCCATCAAATACCGCAACTGCATTGTAATCATTTATTTCGTAGCTTTTTAAAGATAAACTTTTGTTGCTCATTTCATAATCACATGCTGTTTCAATATCTTCTGGAAATTTACTAAGAATTGCTTCTAAAAGCATAGATTTGCCAGTCTTTCTTACTACTGCAATTGGATACTTTTTAATACTCTTTCCTGTTGGCTCATATTTGTTCATATTAGCCTGTAAAATTACATCAGCTAAATACGAACCATCATACATACATGCTCCTGCACATTTGCATTTCTGAGCTAACATAGATCTTGCCATCTTATCTAAATAAAGAATTTTACCTTTATAATTTACAAGAGTAGTTATTTTGCTATCCTCAATTAAAGATAAGATGCTTTCATCAATATTACTTTTTAAAATTCCAGAGAATTTTTTACTTATAGTCTTTTCATCTGATTTTTCAATCATTTCTTCTGTTCCGACTATTCTTATAAAATCCTCGTTTGGATTGCTACTAATATGAAACAATTCACAATCCTTTAAATCGAAAAAAGTAATATAAGATGTTCTGTCTTTGAAACATTTTAAGTTCTCTTTAAATTCATTAATTAGAGAAACATTCTGCTGTTTCATAATTAATCTCCTTTCATTATTTGTTAATCAAAGAAGATATGACAGAAATAAAAAAAAAGGTAAAAGATTTCTCTTTCACCTTTTTTAATATATTAATTACTCTACATCAGTCTTATAATTTTTTAAATACTCTGTTTCATATGGGACAATTTCATTGATTATAAATTCCTTTTTATATTTTCTTTTACAGTTTTCACATTCGATTTCTTTTGAAATAACACGAGATTGTATGCAGCCATCAATAAGTACTGTGCTTCCCTTTTGCAGGCGTTTTAAATCTTCTTTAGCATTCTTGCTATATGATTTAACCAATGGAAAATCTGTCTTATCATCATCAGTATCACCTTCAATTCTATATGTTCTTGGGATACCTATCTGATACTGGCATACTGTTGATTTAAAACGGGTATTCTTATTAGGGTCATTACATAAATCGCCAACAACTCTTAATATGTTAGACACTTCTCTGTGATTAAAGATAAACTCTTCTGCTTCTTCTTTTGTTAATCCTGATTTTGTTGATTCAACATAAATTGGTTCAACATAACATACAACGCTTTCAAATATATTTTTTATTCCGCATCCTGGACATATTGAAGATCTATTAATAGGTTTAATTGTTAATACACCTTTTACTCTTATTATTTCATTGATATCCATCTCAGATAATTCTTCAACTATTTTCGGATCCTTTGAACGAATAATAATTTCATCCCAGTATCCGGATCTTTCTTCACTTTGTCCACCTCTGGCAAGATTTCTAGCTACTTTTAATGTGACCATTGCCTTTTTTCTGTCTTCACTAATCTTAGGAGCTTGCAATGCTACTCCATATAAATCAATTAAATTAGTTTTCATAAAAAAATCTCCTTATTTTATTTTTATATTATAAAAAGCTTATTTAACATAAAATTCTTTCATATCATCTAATCTTATACAGCCTAGTCTTGGAATAAATGTTTTTCGTTCTGCCAATCTATATGCCAATCCACAATCAACATTAATATAATGTCCATGATTACTTCTAAAAATAGATGCTCTTTTTATCTTAGTATTATCTTGAATATTAATAACATTGCCATTTCTAACAGCTTGTAATGCTGCTAGTTTAATGCCAGGTGTATGACCAGTTATAAGAATAGAATCTTTATGTTCTTTATAAGCAATTGAAAAAGCTAATTCGTAAAATGGGTAATTTCTTTCCCATAACAAATTACTTGTTTTTTCAATCCCTAACTCATTCATGCTAATTATATTTTTGAATGAATCTAAGGACTCTGGATAATATGATGCGTGTGATAAATAAAAATTTTTTTCTCCTATATTTAAGTTTCTTATTATTACAGGCAATTCATATATATAATTAAATATATCATCCTGTAAGTTAGAACTTAAATTTTCATATTGTTTACAAGTATACAAGCCACCGTTAGCAAACCAAAGATGTTCTTGATTCATTTCTGTATAGGCTTTTAAAAACATCAATTCATGATTTCCCATTAATAGAATTATGTTATCATGTTCCATACAAAAGTCAACAAGCTTTATTGGTTCCGGCCCTTTATCTAATATATCTCCTATTATATACATTGTGTCATTTGATGAGAAGTCAATCAACTTAAGCATTTGCTTGAAATAATCAAATGAACCATGTATATCACTGCAAACATATGTAGCCATCAGAAAAACTCCCTTCGTTTTCTCACTATTAATATGACAGATAGATAAAATAATTTTAAAAATTCTGTCATATATTATCAAAACATGAAAAGGAGATATTAAAGTATGTTATATTATTGCAATGCAAATAGTATACCTGATAATGCAAAAGAAGTTTGGTTTGTTGTAAGAAGTCTACAAATTTATAAACCTGTTAAAGGAATAGTATATAGACATGTAAATGTTCTTTCACCTAATTTAGAATTATTTTTATGGGGAAGAAAAAGAATACAACTAAATAACTGGACAAAAGAAAATTATAATATATATGCAATCAGATATATAGAACAGATTCAAAATGATCCGGCTGCTCTAAAACTAATTGATTATTTAAGAAAAATAAAAGAAGATCCTAGTCATGATATTTATCTTGTATGTTATTGCCAGAATTTTGAAAGATGTCATTTAAAAATTTTAAAAAGTATAATTGAATATCTTTAAAAAAAAGCCATTCAGTTTAGGAAAATCCTATTCTGAATGACTTTTTTAGTATAATTAATTAAGCTATATTGTAAACATTTTTTAATTCCTGCATTTTTTCTTTAAGTCTTGTATATCTAACACTATCCTTCTCGCTAAAATTAGATATAGCCATTGAAAATGCTTTAGCACTACCAATAAGATATACAAGTTCTTTACCTCGTGAAACTCCTGTATATAATATCTTTCTCTGTAAAAGAATATAATCTGCAGTTGTAAGCATACATATTACCATCTTAGCCTCTGAACCCTGGGATTTATGATAAGTAATGGCATATGCTAATACCAAATTACTATATTCCGATTTTTTCTGATATATTATTGTTTTACCATCGTCAAATAATACAGTAATATTGTATTCTTCTATATTTGTGTCAGAATCAATGACTTTTTTAATATCAGTAACCGTACCAGTATCTCCATTAAATACACCTGATATTATATTTCCTTTTGCATCAATGCCTTCTATATCATAGTTATTAAAAGTCTGCATAACTCTGTCACCTACACGGATTAAATATCCGTTAATATTTACATCAATTTTATTTGGTGTCTTAGGATTAACTCTTTGCTGAAGGCTATTATTTAATTTATTTACAGAATCAGTCATTGCTGCAAGAACCATTATATTGTTTACCCCATATCGCTCATAATTGTTCATATATGTATCAATAACAGAATTGAAAACTTTGTCTCTTTCATTAATCCATAATGTCTTGAAATGAGTATCTACAGCTAATTCCTGTAAACGGCATCCGGCATTAATCAGTGTAATATTATTTAATATAGAACCATCATTTCTGTAACATGTAGTAAGGTATGTAACAGGAATACAATTAGAATTAATAATATCCTCTAAGCACTTACCTACACCAACACTAGGAAGCTGATCTTTATCTCCAACAAATATAAACTGACAGTTTTTAACCTTATTAAGTAATAACAATAATAAGAATATATCTGTCATTGACATTTCATCCGCAAATACAATTGTTTTTGTGCCAATTTTAATACCTTTATCTCTTACAAACCGGCTTATTGTATATGCTTCTATACCTGTGGATTCTGTCATTCTTTTTGCAGCTTTACCGGTTGGAGCAAGAAGAATGACCTCTGCTTCTCTATCCTTTCTTTTCCATAATTTAATAACTTCTTTTAGAATTGTTGTTTTGCCTCTACCTGGTCCACCTGTTATACAAGAAACTCTGTTTTTTAATGCCATTCTTACAGCATCTTTCTGGTCTTCTCCGAAATTGAATTTATTAGGACATAATCTTTGCATTACAGGTTTTTTAGCATCTTCAATTCTTAACTTTTTTAATCCATCTTTTTCAGATTGTATTAATGCTTCATTTATTTCAGAATCATTAAATTTTAATAAGCTTGGCTGCATAGACATATGTACAAGTATACTAGCTACTTCACATTCTGCTTTATATGTGTTTGCAATATAAATGAGTCTGTTATTGCCTATGCTTTCTGTGACAATTTTCTTAATGTTGTTTTTATCTGATCGTAAATCATTTAAGACATCCTCAATATTTTTATTACCCGCATCATAACTATTATCTTGTATTATAGATTCAATATGATTCCTTAATTCAAGCCTTTTGTCATAAAAAATATCTAATACATCAATATCATCCTGCTCTAATTTCATTTCTTTAATAAACTTTGAGCGTTTTGTATCAGAATCCCACTGATTTATAGCATTATTAAGTTTAGTCATATGATTCTTAATTATGTCTGGTAGCTTCAGATTATCCCATTCATCAAGTTCATCTGGAATTGCCGGAGTATTCAATACATCCTGATAAAAAATATACATAAATTGATTTTTATTATAAATTAATTCCGTTAACATTGCTACCAGATCAGATAACAAGACATATGAGCTGCCACCCTTATTTTCATTATTTTTTAAACAATACATAATACCTGCCAGTAATCTGTCATCTGAATCTGATTTAATACCTGCTTTTAAAGCTAATTTATCAGCTTTTAAAAAGCCTACTCCATATAAATCATATGTTAACTGATATGGATTTCGCTTTAAAATATTTTCAGCATTTTCCTTATATTTATTATATATGGAAGTTGCCTGTGTAATTGTAATCTCTCCATGAACCGCTTTAAATATAGGAAATAAATGTTTGTTGTCCAAGTAACTATCTCTTATTTTTATATATCCTTTTGGAGTGATTCCTGCAATCTTTCCCATTTTTGCTGAATCTAAGATATAATCATCTGGATTATTACCATAGAGTTCTACAATTTTTTTTGCTTTCTTTTCTCCTAATCCATATACAACATTAGATAAAAATAGAATTGCAGACTTGGCATCAGAATTGGTCTTAACACTTGCTCCTTTAACATTTATCTGATTGCTGTTATATTTTTCACTAAAGACAATTTCTCCCTTGATTGTAATAGCACTACCTTTTTCGGCATATGGAATTTTACCCTGGCATGTCATTACATCTGAATCACCAAAATCCACTAAAATCACAGAATAATCATTTTGTCCAAGATAAATCACTCTTACAACAGTACCCTTCCATTTCCCTTCAGTTCCAATAGGTAACTCTGAAACTTTTACTTTATTTTTGCTATTCATAAATTTCTCCTTTCGCATGTTTTTATTTATTAATTACATGACAGATTTTATTTTTTAATGATGAATGTCTTTCTTTTGCCTTAGTAGTTATTGCTTTTTCAAGCAATCCATTCTGAGTAATAATAGTTACTTTCCTCTTAGCTCTGGTAATGGCTGTATATAATAAATTTCTGTTAATCATATTTATTGATGAATTGGTTACTATGATAACAACTTCATCATATTCACCACCCTGAGATTTATGTATCGTTATTGCATAAGCTAAAGCAACATCACATAAATTAGAATTAATAATTTCTACTTCTTTTTTCCGGCCTGTATCTTCATCAAACACATCATCAAGAATAATTTCTATATGATCATCAAAAATATCAGATATAACTCCTACATCACCATTATAATAATCGTATTCATAATTATTATGTAAAAGGATTACCTTATCTCCTATATGATAAGTGGTATTTCCATATGTTTTTTCTAATAATGAATCAAAAGTCTTAGTGCCTTGAATTATATGAGATAAATTATATGAACCTACAGCCTTTTTATTTATGCAGGTTAATAACTGTGCATTGCTGCTTGAATACATTGTTGCAAAATTAATTGCAATATTTTCATCTGATACCTGTACAACATCAAAATCATCATTTTTTAATATTAACTGGGTATCACCATTATTAACCTTTCTTGCATTTGTAATAATTGTTGAATTTTCTTTTTGTCTATGGCTTTGAGTAAGAACATATTTTTCTATACCGCTTTCCAATAAGTCTTTAAATATATTACCTATGCCTACACTTGGAAGCTGATCCACATCTCCTACAAATATAATAATTGAATGGCTTGGTAGTGCCTGAAACAAAATATTTGCCAATTCCAAATCAAGCATTGATGTTTCATCAATGATATAGACATAATCTTCCATTTTTTTTGTAACTTTTAATACCTTTTCATCTTTATTCTGATATGGTCTTAATCCCATCATTTTATGTGTTGTCTGTGCCACATGATTTGTTTTGGCAGCAAGATTTTGTGCTGCACGGCCTGTTGGAGCTGATAAAGAAATTTTAATTTTATAATCAAGTTTTTCAAAATACCTGATCAATACATCTACAAATGTTGTTTTACCTGTTCCAGGGCCACCTGTTATAACTTTGATTCCTTCTGATGTAGCACATTGACATGCCCTTAACTGTGAATCTGACAGTTTAATATTCTTTTCTCTTTCTATTTCTTCAATAATATTCATATCAATTTTATTAAGAGATTTAGCAGAGCATAAAATGCGCTTTATATTGGTTGCTATATTTTTTTCATACATATAATTTGTCCTTAAATATATGTTTGAATTTTCAACTACTATATTTTCATTTAATACAGCAGAAGCCAAGACAACCTCAAATGGAGTATAATATTGTTGTTTTCTTTGGGCTTTTTTTACAAAGTCCCTTAATTCATTGATTGTTATATAAGTATTACCTTGGCTCATACTTTCCTTAATAGCATATAAAAGAAGTCCTTCAGCTCTTTTTTCACTAAATCCATTTATTTTATATTTAATAGCTAACTGTTCTGCAGCATAAAAAGATAATCCGGCATAGTATGATGCTGTATATGGGTTTTTCTTTAATACTGATAAAGCTGATTTGTCATATCTTTTGTTAAGCATTGTAATATTTGTAAAATCACCGCCAACAGATAATACTTCCTTAGATAAATCATACTGATTAATCATTACTTTTATTTTTTTATAAATATCCTTTGCAAAGGGATGAATTTCTTTCGGGCATCTGTCATAAAAATGCTTAAATTTAACACAGCTTTTAACTACACTTACTATGTTAGAATTAAAATGATTTATTAATATCTGAGCCTTCTTTTCATTTAATCCTGGAATTTTTAGACCTAATATAAAATCTAATGATTTATCATTACAAGTAGTATCAATTTCGTATGAATCTATATTAAATGCTATTCTGTTTTTATTATCTTTTTTATAAGAACCCGTTACATTAATCAGTGTATTGTAAGGTAACTTTTGAATGTTGCCTACACAAGTAATACTTTTATTTGATTCAATTTCTTTTAAAATAAAGCATGTATATAAACTCTTAATATTTCTGAAGATTTCCTTCGTATACATTCCTATTAGAGTAACTTTTTGCTCAACATTATATTCATTTTGATTAATAGCATTCATAGATTTGATTTCTTTAAATCCCATAATAATCACCTTTTAAAATTTTTTTTACTATTTAAAACATGACAGATTTTATTAACATTTTTTTTGCATAAAAAAAAGGAACAGATTTCTCTGTTCCTCATTGTAAGTATTGTTCAGACTCTAATGTTATCCTGGTATTATTAAACTTTAATATATTAAAATTCTTATCAGATACATTGAGTCCATCACAGTTTTGCAGGAAAAGCATGTATTTTTTTAGTTAAAAATCATCTTCATCTGCAAGAATATCCTTTGTAGGAATTTTTGCAACAAAGCCCTGTATGATTTTAATACATTCAGCAATATAATCAGGAGAAAGCCTGTTAGGGTCATTATATGCAGTATATGTAGATACAAAATCATGTTTATACATGCTTTCATAACATGGCTCTGTTTGTTCATTCATAAGATTCTTTGTTGTAGGAGCATCCTTGTATGTTACTTTAGCATTAGGGTCAATGCATAAAGTTATAAATACAGGGAAATTATTTTTTTCGCATAATAACTTTAACTTGTCTAATAATGGGGCAATTTCTTCGTCATAAATTTTCTTCTTTTCACTATTAGGCTCTAAAATTTTAAGTTCTTTTTTGTCAACTATCTTTGGCATATGATTACACTTCCCTTCTACTTAGAATTGATTTAATAAAGCATTTACATTTGCAAAAACATCAAAACTGTTTGTATTTGACTCATTTATATTTTGATTATCAATTGAATCATTAATTGAGTCGTCAATTGAATTAGGTGCATCTATATTATTTGAATCTATATCATTAATTTCTGGGATAATTGTTTCTTCCATTTTATTTAAAGGTTTATTGTTTACTGATGTTGAAAATTTCGTACTATTATTTGAGTCATCAGACTTTTTATTAATATTAATTGAATCCAAAGAATTTTTATTATTTGTACTATAAATAGACTCTGTTTTCTGATTAATATTAGACCTTTTTTGATTATATTTATGACTATTTTTACTTGTGTCTATTATATCACTTTTTTGTCGAATAGATAGATGCTTCTCTTGATTTTTATTATTATTTTTTGTTCTCTTTTCTCTTCTTACAGGTGGCTCATGAATTACATTCGATATATTACCTGACAAAATAGCATCTTTTAAAATAATATTAATTTTATTTGATACCAATCTGTCATCATCCGACTTAGCACATCCATATGCTAAATTTCCTATAATACATCCTCTTAATACAGATTTAATTGCCTTATTACGGCTTCTATCCTGCAATGTTTTTAACCATGCTAATACATCTGCATCATCATCTTCATCAAAATCTAAAAACGCTTGATATGAATACTTAAACTGTTTGTCTGATATATCAAATGTTTCAGGCACAAAGATAAAATACGGTTGTTCTCTTACATAAGCTCTTATTGCTTGTTTAATGGCTTTCTGAAAACCAAATATAGGATTTTTATATAAAAGTACTAAATCTATATCATGATCCCTATATATACGAATTCCGACTTTATGTTTCTTCATAATAATATCAAATAATCGCTGAAACCCCTTATCTTAAGATGAGGAGAGAAGCGATTCTCCTTTCTTCTTCTGAATGATATTTGTTTACCATCCAGAAGAGTAGTGATGAATTAATATATTTAAATTACTTTTTATTTTTTAAATTGTTGAGCTGCTGCATATAATATCCTCTGACATTACTAAATATTGCCGGAATTGTGTCATTTGCAGCACCATCTATTACCTTTAATGAATCCATTTCCTTATAGAAATTCTGAATATAGCCAAGCCATGCTGCTCCAGTACCACCTGTTACAACCAGATATGACATATCCTGTAAAAAGTTGTAGCAGCCATTGATTGTATCTATTGCTTCCTTACATACATTCTTATTTGCTTCAGATAAGTATGGCGTAATATCAACCTGATCTCTTTTCATTGTCTGCTTATTAAGCTTTGTCATAAAATATCCATTTCCAAGAATCTTCTGCATTGCAGGAATAGGAATTGTTACATCTTTATCTGCTTTAATTAATTTCTGAGTTTCCTGAAGTACTCTTAACATACCTAAGTTATCCCATGTTTTAGGTGGAGTTGATATGAAATGATTACTGATATTAAATGTATCAAGTGTTCCAAATCCAGGATCCATAATTAACAGATTACTTGAAAAATATTTACTTGCTTCTGGAAGTGAACCACCATTCTTGTCTGTAGCAACGGATACTAATGTACCCATAGGCTGAGGCATAATAGCAAAATTTTCCGGTAATACATCAAAAGAAAATGGCATCCAGTTATTAGAGCCAAGCTTAATCATAAATTCATGGTGGCCAATGAATATGCTCTTTATATCATCCATATCCATTGACATATATTCAGCAGGCAATCCTGTCTGAACATGAAGAATTTTTCCAGACGGATCATTAAACTGATTCTTCATCATTCCTAATGCAAGTCCTACTCTTGTAATAACTTTAGTTTCAGGTGAACTCCATCTATCTCTTACATATAAAGCTGCAGTCGAATTATTTGAGTCTGTCACCTTTACATCGTTCTGAGCATGTGCGCCAACATAATATTCATTCTTATTTTCATCACGATAAGCAATGAAAGTTTTTTCAAGGTTTCCAAATGATCTGTCTGCATATCCATATTCAACTTTCTGAGCATAACTTGGGAATGATGCTACAATATTAGGAGAAAAGACCTTTACTGCAGAATAACCAACATCTATTGCTACTCCCCAATACTTTTCTGTGCTTGGATTATTTCTTGGCTGTAAAATTGTTTTTGTTTTAAATTCCTGTGAATACATAATTTTAATTCCTTTCTTATTTATATTTATTTATGTGAAATATCTAAAAAATCCTTTTTACTTTTCCGATAATTGCAGTGCTTTTTACCACACCAAAAGATCTGCTGTCTTTACTGTTATTTCTGTTATCTCCTAAAACGAAATACTCATTATTTTCTAATGTAATAGGTTCACTTGCAATTCCCGCATCCTTTATTTGTGGAAAATTATCATTAACTATTTCATCATTTATATATAAGTTCCCATTTGAAATAAAAACTTTATCTCCCGGCATTCCTACAATTCTTTTAATGTAAACTTCACTAAATAGCTTTTTAGGATTTGCTTTCATTAAAATAATATTATTATGTTTTAAATGTGAAACATTTTTATCGTACACCATTATTAACTGTCCATTTTTAAATGTAGGATACATTGAATTTCCACTTACAAATGAAATACAATATAATTTTTGTATAACAAAAAAGATAATCATAATAACAAGTAAAACAGATAAAAATTTATTATATTTTTTTATTAAATTCTTATTAATTTCTTCATTATTTTCCATAATAAAAAATACCTCTTTACTTTAATGCCTTCTTGTTATAAATATCTAAGTCAATTCTTTCTGACGTATAATTCATAACCTTTACATGAATACTCTTATAATCAAATTCTGCACCGGTAATATCATTACAATCAAACCCTGATTCATCATCAGTCATTCTTGAAATTTCATTTAGAATGGCTTCTGCGTCAACAAAATTTAATCGCATTGGACACGCTTGTTCATTTTCAAGTCGATTTTCTGGATAATACTTTGGACACGAATAAAACATTGAAAAGTCACCTTTATCATTGATTGTCATTTCAACAGGCTCATGACGGTAACTACAATAAAAATGCGTTTTCTTCCATAAGTTTTTAATCATAAAAACACCTCTCTTATTTGAAATTGCTTACTAACAAAATGTTGTTATTTTTCTTTTCATGTTTAATATGACAGAAATAAAAATTAAAAATTTTACATAAAAAAAAGAGACTTGCTTAATTAAAAGCAAATCCCTTTCTCGTTAATAATTAACTATCACTTTCTTGGAGGAAATTCAAATGTTGTTCCCTTTTTTATCTCCCCAGTTTCTTTATCCTGTACATTGTCAATTTTAATTTTAGCAGAAAATACTGTTTTCTTTTTGCTAACAAAATCTTTAATTGTATGTGTTTTTCCTTTTGTAAATAAATCTGTTAATTCATCATCTGTTAAATCATGTTCTGCCATTGTTGTCCAAATTTTAAACCCACATCCATGACATGAAATAACTTTTCCATTTCTAAATAGTGTCTCTTTGCATTCAGGGCATAACCAGTTAGTTTCTTCTTCTGTAGCTTTTACAAATTCAAGTTTGCCTAATATCGGATCAAATTTTAATAACTGTTTCCATTTTTTATTATTTTCTTTCTTAGTTAATTCCTTTGTAATTATATTTTCATTAAATAACATTCTTACATCATCAGGTTCAAATGTCGCTTTACAGAATTCCTTCATAATTGAATATTTGCAACCATCTTTATATCCGGTACAGAAATAATTTTTAGGACCCATAATAATATCTTTACCGCATCCTGGACATGTCATAATCTTTTCTCCATATGATGTTACATTACCATAAGATGTTTTATTAACCCCTTTGATATCTTCAAGCAATTTATCTAATTGTTCATTCATATATATATTTGCTTCATCAACCGTTTTTTCTCCATTTCTGACAGCAGATAACAACTGTTCCCATTGTCCAGTAGTATCTACTCTGCATAAGGAAATACCTTTAATTGTATGTATCATAAATGAGCCGAAATCAGTTGGATATATTACTCCTGCCTGTTTACCTGATTTTTTAATAGTAATATATTTGTCTCTTACAAGCTTTTGTATAATTTCACCTCTTGTTGCAGATGTTCCAATTGTTAATGAGGCAATACTATTTTTAATTGTTGAATCTACAAGATATTTGGATGGATTTTCCATAGCGGCTATAATTGTTCCATCAGTAAATCTTTTTGGGCATGTAGTAGTCCTTTCTGTTCTTTCCTTAGATTCAACATCTAATATATCGCCCTGATTAATCTTTGGAATTTCAACATCAGTTACATTGCTGCCTAAAAATTCGGTATATCCTTTATCTATTACCTTCTTACCTGTTCCTTTAAATGTATATCCTGAATTCTCTAATAAAACATTCGTCTTTTCTTGAATAAGGGGAGGCTGAAAAATAGCTAAAAATCTTCTGGCAATCATGGTGTATATAAGTTTTTCATCTTCATTCATAATTGAGAAATCCGGTGTTAACGTAGTAGGAACTAATGCGGAATGTCCATGTTTTGCAAGTTCCTTATCATTAACATATTTCTTATTTTTTATAATATTTGGTACCTGCGTAAGTGCATAATCTCCTGCTTGCTTAAATGAATCATCAGGAACAGATGAAGCAGATGATATAATAGCTTTGAAGTTTTCATTAGAAGATAAAACTTCACAATCTGTTCTTGGATAAGATACATAATGGTATGTTTCATATAATTTCTGAATTATATCCAGTGTATTTTGAGCAGAATATCCATATTTAGCTGCTTCAATCTGAATTGTGGCCAACTTATAAAGTTTTGGTGCATTAGTTCTTATTGTTTTTACATCTATCTCTTTAACTACAGACTGAGTAGATAATTTATCGATAACCTTATCAGCTTCTTCTTTAGAATTAAAATATATAATACCTAATGATTCATCCTGCTCCTTTGCTTTTTCCTTTTCATTGTCTGTCGCAATTTTAACAGGTTCGTATAATTGTGCTGCTAAACCATTTGTATGTAAAAGTGAAACACCGTATGAGGTTGATGGGACAAAATTATTAATTTCATCTTCCCTATCTACAATCATTGTTTGAACACAAGTCATTACTCTTCCCACAGCTATTTTATTTTCAGCTCCAACTTTTATTCGGTCCGCAACTCCACGGGATCCATTCATTCCATAAGACCAATCTGCATGTTGTCTTACTAATGCAGCATTATATAAATTAACAAATTGTGGCTCTGAGTCATCTCTTAAGTTCTGTAATGCATTTTCAAGGGCACTCCTTGTTGTATCATTACTCCATAGTCTTAATACCGGTAACGTATTACCGATTTTCTTTAATGTTAAATTTACAAGCAATTCTCCTTCCTGATCAGGATCTCCAGCATGTATGATTACATCATATTTTCCTGATTTAATTGCTTTTTGAATATCCATATATATATCTTTTGTATTCTTTTTAATTTTATATTTCCATCCGCCTTCATTTTCTGGTCGGATAGGTAATAAATTGATATCCCAACTTTTATATATAGGATTTAATTCAACTGGATCTATTAATTCTAATAAATGTCCTACCTGAGAGAAAAAATCTATATCATATGCTACTTTATCTTTACAGTGATTATATGCATTCTGAATATCTCTCATAAGAGATGGCTTCTCTGCAATTAACATTGCTTTTTTCATAAAAAAATCCTCCTTAAATAAAAATAAAGCCACACCTTAAGACAAACTCAAGATGCGGCTAATATAGTTAATTATTAAGCAGGCTGACCTGCAGTTTCATATGCTTCGCCAATGAGACTCTTAAGAGTATTATCCATTTCCTTAGTAAGTGGATTACATACCTCAATAAACTTCTTATTTCCATGAGGTACATAATTACTTGGCATACCAAGGAACATACCCTTTTCCTTACCATCACAATATCTGATACCTTTAATAACTAGATTGTTATCTACAATGATAGCTGCTGATGCCTTGACAATATTTTCAGGATCATCAAATCTCTTCACTGTAATTGTAAGTGGCATATCTTCACCTGATTCTGTATACTTTGTTACAATGTTTCCAGATTCATAAGCTTCCACAATGGCATTGTATAAAGCAAGTCTGAAATCATTATTAATCGGATTAAACTTAGAATTTAAGAATGTTTTATGTGTTTTTTCATTAGTATTAATCCAAGAAGGCATAATCATTCTTAATCCTTCTTTTTCACTTCTTCCATCCATAATTCTGATGTTCTTTAAAATAATTCCATCATTTAAAATTACTGTTGCATATCCTTTTACATGTGGATGTCTTGTGCTTTCTGTCTTTACTACTTTAACTGAATACTTCATAACTTTTTTATTTGCAGTAAATATTATATTTACTGCGCTCCTTTCCGGTATTTTTTAGTTTAGAAAACATTGTTTAATTTGTTTTCAATATTAATATGACAGACATAAAAAAATTTTTATGTATTTTTAAATTTTTACATAAAAAATGAGACTTTGTTTTAAACAAAATCTCATTTTAATTAATTTATTTTATTTTTTCAAAATACAGATAATATACTTTTTACAATTTCTTCAGGTGAATCATTATAGTAAATGCAATGCCCATTCCAAATTCCTTTTTTATGATTATTCCGATTTATCATTTTAATTGCAATTCCACCTGATTTTTCAAATTCAATTAAATTCGGGGTGTAATCATCAATTAATATTTTAATATCTCCTTTTTCCAAATAATCATTTTTGCAGGAACCATACGGGATAAATATTACCGGAATGGATTTCATATCATTATTATTCAACCAGATAATTTTATCCGATTTGGCATTACCTTCCATATATACGGCGGTTGCAAATGAAACATTATAATTATTTTTCTGAAGCATCTTAATTGCATTTAAAACATTTTTAAATGGTTCTCTATATCTGAAATAATGTTCTTCGTGAGGATTACCATTTAAATCCCAATGGTTCACTGTTCCATCCATATCGAAATAAATATGAATATCTTTTTTATTCAAATCCATAATTGCCTCCTTAATTATTTTGATTAAGCAAGTAAGAGAATTCCTTTTTCTCTATTTATTATTCTTTGCTGAAAAGCTGCGTTTGATATAACAGCATTTGAACACTTACAATACTTGTTTAACAGTTGATCAGATACCTTCCCAGTTTTTATAGCAGCTACAATTACTACTTCATCAACTGAATCATTATGTTTTAAAATCCAATCAATCATATGGGCCGGAATATGTTTACTTTGTACCAAATAATACAATACATCAGTATCATCTGAAGAGGCTAATTCACTAAATACTTTTTGTGTACATGATGGATTATCTGCTATATATGTTTGTACTTCCCAGACAGAATCATGGCATAATTTTAATAATGTGTCTTCTGTTGCATGAGAATTTAAAGCTACTTCTGCTCTTATTATCCATTCTTTATTTTCTGACAATTCTCTTAATTTTTTTATGCTCTTTGTAGATTTAGCAAGTTTTCTCAACTCTTCAAAAGAATTATCATTTTTATTTTTTAATACATTGATTTTGCTTCTATTCATCTGCATAAAAAATCTCCTTTCTTATATAATCTGTTATTAATATGTCAGAAAAAAAATAGAGTCTGAATTATTTTAAAAATAACTCAAACTCTACTTAGAATTTTTTATTTTTTTTTAATTAACTCACATATTTGTATACCTGTAAATTATATATCATTAAAGTATTAGATGCAGATGGGATAACTCTTAATTTAATGTTATTTCCATATTTATTTATCAACTTTATTCGGGTCGGATTATATTCTTTTTTAACCGCATTAGCATCTGCATAAGTACAATATGGTATATTTTCTAAAACTTGAATCATATGATTCACCTGCCTTTAAATTCCAAGCTCACAATACTTAATATGTTCTCTGTTTCCATCGGCATATCTTAAGCTTTCAGAATCAATATTAACAAATTTCTTATTACTAAAACTTAGCCCATATTCTATTTCCTTAATATCTCCATTATCAAATAACTGATGTATTAAAATTATACCTTCTTTATAATCACTGATTGCCGCATATAAAAAATCGCTTATATATATTGTAAACATATTTATATCCTCAGGGCCAAATTTATCAAACGAATCCATAGAAATGACTGCTGTTGTTTTATCATTCGACTTGATAGCTGAGATAATAACATTGTTATGTAACATTAAATTTTTTAATTTTTCCATAACTCTGTTACATTCATTTTTAAGTGTCCTTGTTTTTAAAGCAGTATTTTGAAGCATCCATTGGTCTAATGCTAACTGCTGATAAAGGTTAATAAAAGCAAAATAATTCTGATTAATAAAACTATTTGATCCATTATTATTTCTATTAAAATTGATAATTTTATCATTTGGCTCTACAGGATTCTCAATTATTTTATTTATTAAATCTGTTCGTTTTTGTAAAATAAATTCTGTTACTTCAATTAATTCATCTGTAAAATCATTAATTATTTTGTCAAACTCATAATCAGAAGAATAATCATTTTTATTTATTATATGATTATAGGTTTTTTCGACCAACTTATTTAATTCTCTGATAGCCTTTTCTGGGGACTTTTCTTCTTCTGTTTTAAGAAAAAATTCCTTTAATGTAATATTCATAAAATTCCTGACTTGCATCTTTAGTATAAATTATCCTTATCATTGCATTAATATGCTATATGACCAAACACTTTGATGCAAGCTTACCTTTCTTATATTATTTGATTTAAAAAATACAAATGTATTTATTATTTGTTCTACTATTAATATGATAGATTATTTTTTAAAAATTTTTGCATAAAAAAGTCTCTAAGATTATTCAACTTAGAGACTTTATTAATTACAATTCTATGTCATTTTTTATGTTTTGCTTATCTTTGTAAATATTTTTAGATGATATTTCTGGCAACACGATGTCATCATTAATATCGTTATATTCATTAGGCTCAGGTAATGTTGGTTCATCTATATCCATCGATTGTATTTTATCTATGGCCTTGTTATATGCAGGTGTTAGAATTAAATCAAATATATATATTCTGAGTACACGCTGTTTGAATATGAATCCATCAAATTATTTTTTCCGGGCGTTTCTATTCTATCTGATAATTTTAATATAAATTTCTTGTTATGATATATAATGCCTCTTTTTTGATCTGAATCACTATAGTTACTTGTTATATCTATTTTTACATCAGTAAAATCAATCATGCAAATTACACTCCTCTTCTTTTAATAATATGATATTATTAATTTAGAATTTTGTCTTATTATTTTTCTTCTAATATATCTATTATTCTGTTTTTAATTTCAACTTCAGGTACTTTAAATAATTCTGATAAATATGTTAAGGTGTAAGTCATATTAAAATCTGATTTTTTAATAGCTTTTGCATATTGTTCTGTAAACACTTTCTTAGGCATGAGCATTTCCATTGAGCATTTATGTATTATGTCAATTTCACTATTATATGGATGCGAATATACATTATTTTTATCATTATATTTTGGCATATATTCAATTAAGTAACATGCTAATTCATGAGCAATAATGACTCTTTGAAACTTATAATCTTTATTAGCATCTACTATTATGACCATATTTGTTCCGTAGTCCATTTTAACCTTGCTTCCTACAAATATATTTCCAAGCATACCTTCAGGCATATCAGAAGCTTTGTATATGGCGAATCCAAAATCTTTTGCTATTTTAACAATAGGTATCGCTCCAACTTTATTCGTAAAATCTTGTTTATTTAATATTTTATCAACCATCAGATCGGTATTTATGAAATTTCCATTGAAAATATTATCAAAAGTATCAGGATTAGCACTCTCTTTTGTAGAAATATCACAATTATATTCTTCTTTTACATATTTTTTAAAATCTTCTAATTTTAGTTTTTCCATTTTTTACCTCACTTTTTCACTATTACTGAAAAATTATATCTTGCTTTGTTATAGTAACGAGATCCGTATATGGGACATCTCCGAATTTCTTTGTTAAATCCGCAATACGCATTGACTGGGCTACAGTAATCTTTTCAAAAAACTTTCTTACTTCTCTTGCATTACCAAAATTTTCTGTCTTGCCCTTAACAAGCTGTTTAAAGTATTCTGTAACACATTTAGCTGCTTCATCATCCAAGAATAAATTATATTTATCACATAGCCCTGTAAATATTTCATAAAGCTGCCCTTCATTATAATCATCAAAATGAAGTACTCTTGTAAATCGTGATTTAAGTCCAGGGTTGCTTTCTATAAATTCCTTCATTAAACAATCATATCCTGCAACTATTACAATCAGATTATTTCTATGATCCTCCATCATCTTGAGTAATGTATCTATTGCTTCTTTTCCAAAATCATCTGACTTAGAAGTATTTAGCGTATATGCCTCATCAATAAATAAAATGCCACCTAATGCGCTATTTATGACTTCTTTTGTTTTAATAGCTGTTTCTCCGACATATTTACCGACTAAATCAGCTCTTGTTACTTCTACGACCTTATTTGAATCTAATATATCAAGTCCTTTGAATATATCTCCTAAAAGCCTTGCAACAGTTGTTTTTCCTGTTCCAGGATTACCCGTAAATACCATATGCAATGACATTGGAATTGGAGTTAAGCCTAATTCCATTTTCTTTTTATTTGTTATTGTATAAGCTACCATTTCATCAATACATTTTTTAACTGAAGTTAATCCTGTTAATTCCTTAAGCTTATTGATTGCATCCGCATATGTCTGTTCATCTGTATCTGCAGGTAATCCAAATGCGTTTAAGATATCCGATTCTGAAAGTACAGTAATTTCATCTTTAGTTACGCTTTCAAATAAAGATATTCTTTCTGACTGAGCCTGAATAGTCTTTTCATAATAATTTCTTATAGTTCTTGCATTTGCAAATGTATCTGTTTTTCTTAAGCATATCCTGTTTATGCATGTGTTTAAGGCTTTATTAGCATCTGCAGTAATTGTATATCCACTCTTATTAGCCATTTTAGTGAATATCTCACTCAACTGAGCCGGTGTATAATCATCAAATTCAATTGTGGTCTTAAATCTTGATTCCAGTCCCATATTACTTTGTATAAACTTAGACATTGGTGTTCTGTATCCTGCTACAATACATACAAATTTATCCCTATAATTTTCTAATGCTGCTACAAGAGTATTAACAGCTTCTTTCCCATATGTGTCTGATTCATTGTTAATTAAGGCATAGGCTTCATCTATAAACAACACTCCACCAAATGCTTCTTTTACTTTTTTCTTAGTTTTAACTGCTGTTTCTCCGTTATATTCTCCGACTAAATCAGCTCTTGTTACTTCTACAACATGACCTTTTTCTAATAGTCCAAAATGCTTATATAATTCTCCTATAAGTCTTGCTACAGTAGTCTTACCTGTTCCTGGATTACCTAAGAAAATAAGATGCTCAGACATTGTGTTATCAACTACACCTGCCTGCATTTTTATTTCTTTTGCTTCCATATACGCTTTTATGCTATAAACTGATTTCTTTACCTTATCTAATCCTGTTAATGAATCAAGTTCCTGCAAAATTTCTTCTAATGATCTATCAGGTACAGGTTTATATTTATCTAATAGTATATTATCTGAATTATTCATTTCATTATTAATAACATTATTAGAGTCTTTATTAGGTAATTCTGCTGATTTATTATTTAATGACTTTCGTTTTTCTTTTTCATATTGTTTTTTTAATTGTTTTCTTTTATACACATCTTGTCTTTGTTTGATAATCTGATCATCAATTTTAGGATGTGCTAATGTACATTCTTTATCTGGCATAAACAAAAAGCTGTCTATTAATTTATCATTTGTTAAGTTATGTTTTTTAAAACCAAATGCGTTTATTATAATCTCAAGGCACTTAGTACCATAATACATTAATTCCCGTGACTGTTTTGCTCCCTTATCACTTCCAGATACATTACTTGCTATAACGCCTATAAAAGATTTGCAGTAATTAGTGAAGTAATATCGTAAACTGAATAATATGTCATTTTGATAGTAATGGGATTTATTCATTGTTTCAATAAATGCTGTTGCCGTTACCTTAAGAATAAATGCTGCGGTAACGATAAGAATTAAAAATAATAATACATAGAATCCGCTTTTAATGCCTTCAGTTAAAATTGCAATATTATGAGATATTAAAAAAGCTTTAATTGATATAAATCCAAAATAAATTACTGCTGCTGCTAATAAAATGAATCCAGGATATTTACTAAATTTGTTTTTTTCTGCTTTTGGATTGTAAATAAGATAAGTAATTGCATGGGAAATAATACTTGCTATATTTGATATAACATAGAACAAATATATAAGTGTTTTAACAGGGTACACACATAACCTTCTTAAGCTGATTAAAATAATACGCTTCATACGTTGTCCTTTCTAGTTTATTTTTTTTGTTTAACCACAAAAATTCTTAACTAAAATATGACAGATAGAATATTTTAAAATGAGTTTAATTACTTGCAACAAAAAAATCTTTTGAAATTTAAAAAGCCCAAGGATTTTACTCCCTGGGCTTCTGACTTTTACTATACAGTATTTAATTGTTATACTCAGCTAATTTTTGTTTAGCTTTATCCTCTGTGAGGTCGCAATTTTCTATTAGTGCTTTAATTACAACAGAATCAGATGCTCCGAAAGATTTTGCTGTCTTTATTGTTGCTTCAATCTTTCCTTCTTTCATGTATTTTTCCATTAATTCACACATAGGATTTACCTCCCCTCTAGGATTCTTCAGTTCACTTATTTTACAGGATAGCTTCGGAAACTTATCATTATTAACATCGGTTGCTAAAAAACATGACATTAAATCTGATATATCTGATCCATCATTTACTGCAGTATTGACGAAAATCTCATGCAGCCCATCATCAACTGTTGTACCTGATTCTCTTATAACTTTATCAATGTGGTAAATACAGCGTCCTTCTTTAAGAAAATCAAATTGTGATATATAGACTATGTATAAGTCTATAACATCACTAAATTTTTCTCCTGTATTAGACTCTTTAACTGTAATTGAAGAGGCGTTAAATCTTGCTCGCTTTAGGTGATCATCGTTATCTGACTTCTGCACCTCAATATTACACTTTGTCCCATCACCTAATGTACACAGTGCATCCAATCTTACGGATCTGCCATAAATATTCTTTTCACTGCTCTGCGTAATTACTTCCAATACAGTAAGCTTAGGATCTTCTAAAATAACTCTTAGAATTTCTTCACAAACTTCTGGGTCTTCCGCAATAGCTTCAAAGAAAATATCGTCAATTGGCCGTAAGCGCTGAACGATTTTTAGCTTTTCTTCATTGCTAAATTTCTGCATAATTATTATAACATATATAGTTATATATGTTAATCCTCCTTTCTTTATGATTTGAAAGGAATATGACAGAAAATTAGTTTGAATGTGTTTAATCCTTTATCCCTATCACAATTTATTATAGCAAAAGCCTCAGAAATCACTTTCTGAGGCCTTGCAATTATTTGTCTTAAGTATATTTAATTTTTTATCTTATGTTTTTTAATATCATTATTTAGCTTGCATCTGTTCCTTGTATGATACATGATTTATACTTGTTATAGAAGTTTGTAAGTTCTCCATCTTCGACTCCATGTGGTGTATCTTTGTGTTGCTTTGCATATTCCTGAATACTTAATACATCGTCATGTGTAAAGTACCATGTCTGTTCCGGTGTATTATTATCAAAATTATCAAAGCATTGATTAATTGTCTTTACATACTTTTCATTTTTATACCAGATAGAATTAGGAATAAGTCCTCCATAGTTCTTATATGTTGCTGCAGAATAATCAGACTTATAATCTGAACTTCCTTCGTATCCTGTATTATAAAATTCTCTTGTTATAGATCTTACTTTTGCTGAAAGTATTCTTGTATTAATCTCTTTGCCATCTTCATCAACGGTAGGAATAATAGGATCATCCTGTTTTGCTTTATTGTTAATTAATGCTACTGTAGTATAACCGTATGTAGTATTTCCAACCGAATCTGATACATGTGTCCTTATAGTAATCATTGAAGATGTCATGCCTGGAGTTTTATACATTGTCAACATCATATTAAGAATCTCGTCTAAATTTTCAATTTCTATATTGTCACGTATATTACCATCTTCTCTGTCTTTAACTGTATTTGCATTTATAATTCTGTCTTTTATTACGTCATAGGCATGTTGTTCAAATCCATCTGCGTTTTCATTTACATATGCACTAAAATCATTGATTGTTAAAACAACCTGGTCACTTTTAATTACAGGGAACTGATCCCATACAGCATACATTATTGCATATGTATTATTTTGAGTTAATTCTTTTGTATTATACAGTTCATTTGCTTTCGCTCTGATACTGTCAGCAACAGATGTATCTTTGCTGTTATATCCTGTTTCTAATGTATTCATTTCATTTGCCATTGTTTCATATGCATAATTAAATAATCTGTCTTTATATCCAACCTGATGAATAAGACCTGCATTTTTATCTCCAGCAACTGTAGCATAATTATTTGCACTCCATCCCTGGAATGAATAATAAACTGAATCTCCGGATGTATCTGTTTCTTTTGCATAAGATGTTCCTGCATTAATTACAACATATCCATATTTACTCTTTTTTGTAAAATTGCTGTATGAAGTATTTTCCATTGTTGTTCCAAATTTGTTTTCCTCTAATGTAATATCTTCTGTCATTGCCTTGAACTGATTTGTTCCATTACTGTTTATTGCTTCATATACACCAATTCCATTATTATTATAAGTAATACCGTTAGCTATATAGGCAAATGTACCTGTATTCTGCTGCCATACGGCATATAATGTAATTGGACTTGTAATTTTATATATTGTATCTTCTGTATATTCATTTCCTTTGCTGTCTACCCACTTAACAAATGTTGCTCCTGTAAGTGTTGGATTTGGCAAACTTCCAACTTTTGCATCATATGTGGCTGTTTTTGAATCAGCTCCATTTTTTGTAAGCTTTGTTGCTGCTTCTGCTTTTTCATCGTATCCAAGATTTCCGTATGGGTTACTTGAATTATGTTCATAATTAAATGTTATCTGGTATCTATTAGCTTCCCACTTTGCATACATATGAATTACATCAAGGTTTTTAGTTGTTAAATGTGATAAGTCATTATTCCATGAATTTGTACCATATTCCCATCCAAAACTATATCCGTTTGAATAGTCTTTTTTAAGACTCCATCCTTTGAATGTCCAACCTGTAAGATTATATACATTTCCTGGAAGTTTCTGATTTGCATGATTATAAATATAAAATGTATCTGTAACTGTTCCTGTTATTTCATTTGAAGCTGAACTGACTGCTCCTGTGTATGGATTAGTTACATTTATCGGCTTGTTCTTTTCAAATATTATTTTATAACTGTTATTAGTTGCATTTACATCTAATTTAACATCATGAGCTGGCATATAGAATTTAGTTGTTTGGTCTTTATATCCATATGTTTTTCCGTTTTCTGTATACCATTTTTCTACTCTGTAGCCTTCATGATCTGACCATCCTGTAGGATAAAGATTTCTTTTAATTGTTTCACAATCATCATTTACATGCCAGTGATAACCAGATAATGTATCTGTTGTGACTGTGACTACCTCTTCATACTTAAATTTCTTTTTATTATCCTTTTTATTGTTTCCTTCAGATATTACATTTGTCTTGCTTGAATCTATTCCATTGCCACTTTTAATACCATTGTCCTGATCATCCTTATTAGAATCACTATCATCTGTCTTAAGAGTATATGTGTTTCTTGTGTAATAATAATCGACAATTAATGAACCATCACCTTTGACTCTTACAGTTATCGCACTTGGACTTGTGAAGCCTTCGTATGTTTTAACTGTTGGTGTAACAAGTCTGTTTGTCTGGCCTGTTAAATTATCTGTATCTGCTAAGAAATAATTGGTTGTATTATGTTTGCTTGAATCTGCATATGTTTTAGTTCCGTCAAGATATAATTTTTCTTTCCAGTGTCTTACAATGTATTTAGTATCTTTATTAGCATTAATTGTTATAGTAACTGTTTTATCTGATGCAGGCATTGTTCCTTCAATTGTTGTATTTCCTATAATTGAATATCCTGCTTCAGGAACAGTAGTAATCTTATAGCTGCTTCCATAATAAACCATCTGACAGAAGTCTGTTTCATTAGTTGCCAGAACTTTTCCATTTACTGTTACTGTTGCCTTACCTGCTATAAATGTCTGACTGTCAACCTCTTCTGTTAAATTTGGTCTTAGTACGCTACTTATAAGACCGTTAAGGTCTAATGTATATTTGTTTCTTATGTAGTAATAATTTACCACCGTAGTTCCATCTGCTTTTACTTTTACAGTCTGTACATCAGGATAAGTAAATCCGTTTCCAAGGTTTAATCTTTTTGCTGTAACTGAAGTATCCGTAAATCCTGACAGCCTTTCTGTCTTTGTAGGTGTACTTGGATAATTACCATTTATATCCATTACATAATGATTAACGGTATATCCTATATCTGCCGCTGTCCAGTTAGCTTTATAGGATTTGTTCCCTGTACTACCTTTGTAAATGCTTACTGCTTTCTGTGGTATAGTACCATTACTGCCTGTCCATCCGACAAAAACATATCCTAATTTAGTAGGATTATGAAGTGCAAATGTAGGTGTTTCAATATTGTAACTTGTAGGATTGCTTACTACAACTGCTCCACCATTAAGGTTATAGCTGATTGTATAGTTAATAGGTGTTGTCTTAGCTGTAAGTACCGTATCTTTATTAGGCATTGTATATATAAAGCTTAAATCATCAGATACCTTAACATTTCCATTGTACCATCCCTTAAATACATAACCGGTATTAAGAACTGCACTTACCTGTACATTGCTTGCAATGTTTACAATAGTCTTATCAGGATGTGATGTTGCTTTTATTCCCACATCACCTGTTGTCTGTAAATTAGCTGTCTTAGGTGCTTCCTTTTCCCATGTAGCAGTAAATGTAACTGTTGCTCCGTCTGTTGCAGTTAAATTCTTATAAGATGTACCTTTTTCGCCTGACCATGTTGCTGCATTGTGTCCTGAAGTAGTACTGTCATACCCTGTAATAGTCCATCCTGCAAATATATATCCTGATTTTGACGGATTATCTATTGTTACTATTGTATCATAGTCTGCACTTGTCGGATGTGATTTACCATATGTACCACCATCTAAGTTGTATGCTATCTTATAATTATTTGCCTGCCATCTTGCATACAGGTCTACTGTTGCTCCATCTGTTGTTGTAAGATTCCAGTTTTTCTCAGTCCAGTCAGGATATTCTGCTTCCGTATTATTACATTGTGCTGATACTGTATTACCACCTGTTTTTTCCGTATACCAGTTACTTCTGCTTATCAGATGATATCCCTTAAGTGAATATACGTCAGGTGATAACATATCCTGCGAATCATCATATGTAAGTTCTCTTGAAAAGTATCTGCTAGTGCTGTTGTAAATGTATGATGATATTCCATTCTGATGTAGTACCTGTAATGTACTTTCTGTATCAGGTACATTTGCGTTAAGTCTTACGTTATAATTAATTCCTACTCTTGAAAAATGTGGTGATAAACTGTATGAAGTTTTACCCTGTCCGATATTATAATTATTCTTATATGTAAGCTTTCCTAATCCGTCTGTAAGGTAATTCCAGTTTTTATGATGCCATCCTACAAAGATGTATTTATATCCGTTACTGTCCGGAATACTTGCAGTTACTTTTAAATCAGGATTTGTACCTTCATAATCGTGATACGTTCCATCTGTTCCCTTGTAAAAGAAACAGCTTCCATATACCTGATATAAGTAGTTATCCATGCCGTCATTAATACTGTTGTTGATTGTTACTGTCAGACCGGCTGTATTAGCAGGGGCATTGTCTGTATAATTAAACACTGTTGTATATCCCATCCAATGCGGATAAATATTAACAATTCCACTGTTGTCCTTTGATATCTCATACAGGTTGTTATAAGTCTTTTTTCCCCTGCCTATATCAGTACCGCCTGATGCTGATGTCCACCAGTTATACAATACCTTAGTAGGATTCTTTGTCTTATCCTGTACAAAATACTTGTCTGTTACTTTACTGCCTACTGATTCATAATTATTAGTACTGAAGAACTTATTTACTCCCGGAAGGTAATTATTTTCATTCTGTACAAATGCCTTTGAAAAATATCTGCCGTTCTCATTCCATGTCCATCCTTCAGTTGATGCTGTTTCTGTCAGTTTTGTCAATTCTGATGACGGGATATTGCCTGTGTTAAGACGTACTGTATATTCATGTGATTCTACAAGCTTATATTTATGAATTGTGTGAGTATATTCTTTTGTATGAAACTCATTTGCTCCTATATCACCATTTGCACAGCCAAGCCAGTTATGTGCTGAACCTACAATATACCAGCTCAGTGTATCCTTACAATATGCATAATAACGTCTATAATAAGCAAATCCTGCATAATCTGCATCTGCTCCGGCATCTTTATCAGGACATCTGTAATTACTTGCCAGAAGCCAGTCATTATCCTTGTCTGCACCATATTCAGGATAAAAGCCGGTTTCATTAGATACATTGTGGGTATCAACATAAAGCGTATACTTACTGACAAGCTCATTGAGTTCTACATCCGAAACTTCACCGGTGTATTTAACATATGGACTTCCAACCCTTATCTTATACCTTGAATCAGATGTATATGTCTTAAGACTTGCTAAAAGTTCTGGATTGGTTGGGTTTAATCTGTAACCTTCGTAAATGTCACTTGGGTCTGATTCTATATAGCCTATAATATCATCACCTTCAAATGAATGTGTACAGTTCCATGAATCAACTTCTACAAGCTTATAGCCTGATTCCTTATAGTTTCCATTATAAGTATATCGTTCACCGTTCTCTTCAAATACTTCTGATATTACCTTAACTGTTACTGTTCTGTTTCCGTACATTGACCATGAATCATAATATAATGTGTCAGATATGGTAGTCCAGTCAGCCCATTCAGAATCCGCTGCCAGACAATCAAGCCTGTAGCCCGGTTTTAATTTGATATATGTACCTGCACTGGTATTTTCTGCAAAGTATTTGATACTGCCATTAGTCCATCTGTTCGTTCCTGCTTCATCTGTAGCAACCCACTCTATGCCTTCTGTCCATTTAATCGTAAGACCATAATTAGAAGCTGCATGTGCTGTAATTGTAAGCTTTGAATCTACTATAAGACTTGATAAGACACTAAATACTATTGTAAGTATCATAATCAGACTTTTTAGTATTTGTTTCTTCTTCATATTCTCTCTTTCTCCTTCCTGCTAAGTCTTTCTCCTAGCTGACTTGGCTATATTAAGCCTGTATTATAATAGTGTAAGATATTATTTTTTAAGGGATAAATTTACATATCTATTCCCAAAATATCTTCCTACAACTACTACATTTTATATATGACAGACACTATAATCATTTTTAATGAATTTTATGTAAAAATATCTGCCTATAATAGTTATGTTACATTTTTTAGTATCTTTATGTGTTGCATTAAGGCTTTTTTATTATTTATGGCATAAAAAAAGACTGCCTGAAATTAATCAGGCAGTCTTCTTCGTTACTCTTCTTCGTTACTTAAATCTTTTGTACTTATTTTTTATTAAAGTTACCAATTTCTTTCCTCTAAAACAACTGCTTTCATCATATTTACCTCCTATGCCTGTGTAGTATATTTACAATAATATTATATGTAAAATTATAAATTATGTCAATTAATTCTTAGAATTTAACATAACACACACACCATCACCCGGTAAAATCCAATCCAAAAATCTAAGCATATATCCATTATTTGTCTCAACACATCTCTGCCTTTTAGTATTTCCTAAAGACATAAAACCGAAACCTAGTACAGTTATATCAAATTCATTTGGTTTAACATTAAAATGCATACAATAATGCTTACATGCTTTATCTATCTGATGAGAGTACATTAAATCAGTCATATCAACAAGAGTTGAATATTCCATATCAACATATATAGAATCTTTAAAAGTCATATATTTTTTAAAATTATTGTTGTTTTTGTCTAAAGAATAAGAATTAGGGTATGTGCTTTTTAAATCTCCCTCATTTGTTCCTGAAGTTAATGAATTTTTAAATTCATCTGTAATATCATTTCCATTAACAACTAATTTTTTTAATATAACAGGATTAATACTTTTATCATTTTGGTCTTTTATATTTTTTAAGTATGTACTCAATAGCCTTTCTATTATGCATTTATCTCCCTTTACGGATTTAGCTGTAAAAGTAACTCTTATATCTTTTTGAATATAAGTGTTATCTCCAATATTCTGCTTATAAGCATCAATATAAGTTATGTATTCATCATAATAATATCCTTTTAATACCTTATCCATTTCATCATCAACTATTGTTGCAATATTATTTTCTTCAAAATTAGCATTTGGCATATAAATATTTTTTATTAAAGCTGATTTTAATTCTCTTTTCCTTTTCATATCAAGAATATTTATAACTTCATCTTCAGCTAATATTTCACACATTCTTTTTTGTGTATAATTTACATACCCAAACCATTCTAATAATAATGAACTAACAGAAATAGATATAACTGTTTGACCAATCATTTGTATTACAGAATTTACATCATCTTTAAAATTAATATGATATGAAATTAATATCAACACAATACCAACCAATATTCCGACTACGCCAACACCCCATAAACTTATTTTGTTAAAGAACATTTCTTTTTTTAATTCTTTTTTCATTAATACTTTATCTCCTTTGTAATTTTAATCAAAAATTTATAAAATTTCTAATTATATTATATACTTCATACTACATTTGTAAATACAATTAACATTTTATTAAATATTAAAACTACTTTTAGAGTTGAAAATCAAAAATATTAATTTCATATCTAAAATAAGAGGCTCTGTTGATATGTTAAATATCATTTTCATAACCCCTTACTTATTGTTTTATATTTATTTATCTATCTATCATGGTCTGAGATAGCGAAATGCTACTTCTGTATAGTCGCCTCTTCTCTCATCATAGAACTTGCCAACAATAGCACATGACCCAAAAGCTTTATAAGGGTCAATTCCTAATGATGAAGCAATCTGCTTTGGAGTAGCAGTAAAATCACCACTCATGCTATACCAGCCTTCATACACTGTATAAGTTCCGTCAAGCTGATAAAATGTTCTTGTTGTAAGTGTCTTAAACTCACATGAATAATCCCAATCAGCATTAGGATTTCCATTAATGGCAGACACTTCTGAGCCTCTTCCTAAGCCATATTTATAATCCATATCTTCAGGAGCAACATATGTATAAGTCTTACCATCAAAAGGATTTACTGTTGTAATAACTTCAGGTTCTTCTGGCTCAGAAGGCTGTGGTTCTTCAGGTGTTGGTTCTGGTTCACTTGGTACATCAGGAACATACTCAGGCTCACTTGGAGTATTTGGTACATCAGGTGTCTCTACATTACTTGGTGTATCAGATACATTTCCATTATCTGCTCCATTGTCTCCTGCATTTTCATTTCCTTCTGATACATTGCTGTCTGAACCATCAGCTACAATTGTATCTTCCTTTGGCTCTTCTTTTGCTGCTACATCTGCCTTTGTAGCTTCTGTGCTTTCTGTTGCATCTTCTATCTTAGCATCTTCGGATACCTTTACTTCTGTACCGTCTGTCTTTACAAGTGTGCCACCTTCTGATACCTTGATATCACTTACTGATAACTTTCCATCATCTGTATTAGCCTTTCCTGTAAAGACTGTCTTATTACCATTACTGTCAACTACTTCAATTGTTGCTTCTCCATTTTCCCCTACTGTGGCATTGCCTTCTAACCTTGATGTATTTCCTTCTGCATCTGTATAATCAAATACTACCTTGCTTGACTTCTTTGTATTGTTCTTATCTGCTGTTGTTACATTCTCCTGTGTTACTGTTGTATCATTATCTTTTACGGTATTATTCTTTCCACAGGCTGTCATGCCAATTGCAAGTGTAAGCACAAGAGTTAATACACCTGCCTTTAATAAATTGTTTCTTCTCATAATTAAAATCCTTTCTAAATTACAATATGCCTGTCTGTGCTTGGATACATTAGATCTATACTTATTTATATATCCATATCCATACATATCAGGCACATTGATTATTGCTAATTAAATTATTACGCCTAAGTAAGTCTATTTTATTATACCACTTAATTAATTTAAATGGAAGTTTGAATATTATTGTTTTAAGCGTCTGTATTATATATGACAGAAAAATAATTGGATGTTTTTACATAAAAAAAACTGCCTGGTTGAATTTCAAATTTTTCAGACAGTCTTTTAATTTATATAATAAAGCATTATATTATTTCTATTATTATATTAAGTATTTTATCCCAACAACTTTTTGAAAGACTAAAAAATAAAGCAAGCAATGTAATAATATCATTTAAAGATTGAGCATATTTATTTTTTTGAAATAGATAAACAAAAAGACAAACAATAATTAAAATAATAATAGTTAAAACAATTAATCCTACAAATGGAACATATTTAGGATTATTATTTTTATCTAATGTGAATAATTTATCTATTAAAAGATTTATAATTGCTAATGCCATTCCAATATAATTTATAATCCAGATATATTGATTATCTAATATTGTGAATGTAAAACATCTTATTATTATACAAAAAAAAAGTATTACCCAAATTATAAAATTTATTAACCTATAATAAAATAAATTTTTTTCATCATTTGTATTCATATTATATCAACTTATTTTCCTTTAATATTTCATAAACATTAATACACCTAATAATATAAAGTGTATATTCATCAAATGTAAAGTCACAATTATTTAATGGATAATCAACCTTAAATTCAACATTATTACTATCTTTTTTCATACCCAAATTACCATAATTTAATGAAGCATTAATATCAAGTAATTTAGTTTTAACAGAGGATAATGCTATTTTGTCTGTTACTTTTTCAAAAAAAGTAAAACTAATTAATTGCAACTCTTCATTAATTTCCATATATATTACAATATGATTATTATTATTTTTAATTCCTCGATAAGGAACGCATAAAATATTACTATTATTATTATTTCCTATTAAATATTTAACTTTTTTTGTTTCTAATGTTTTTTTTACTTGATCTAATATTTTCATCATAAACTCATCCTATATGTAATCTTTCTAAATTTCCGCAATTTTTAAATTCATTACCTTGCCCAGTATAATATAGCATATCATTACTTTCTTTACTAATTTGTAAAATATAATTTTTTATATAAAGTATAGTCTGTTTACCTTTTTCAGAATATTCATCCCAATAACATATCCTAATTTTATTTTTATTAATTGATATTGTACAATTTAATTGTAAAGGGCTAAAAACAGTTTTAGCATTGTACCATTTATAACCACCATCACAGTAAATATTACTTATTTTCTTTAATTTCCTATAATTATAAATATTATATATATTTAACTCATTCATAATTTATTTCATCTCCTATAGCTAATTGTATCTTTGAGATCACATCACATTATGATGTTTGCTATTTTGGAAAGAAATCCTTCCTTCTGATGCTCTTTAACATGAGATTGCATATCTATAATATCTAAAGCAATATTATATGTGAATATATCTTGATTATAATTGTCAAAAACTTTTTGTAATTGTGATACTTTTTTGTTTGAATAATTTAATGTCTGTGCTGATTTTAATAGATTATCTCTTTTTTCTTTATCTATATAATCGTCAAACACATTATTAGTAATTTCTTCTTCAAGTTTTTTTATCTTTATTACATTTTGATCATGCTCTTGAACTTTCTTTTTATATTTTTTTGTATTAGGCAACATAATTTTTCCTTTGAATAATATATTAAAATTATAATACAACTATTTAGTAATTATTTCAACAAATATATGACAATTATTATACTCCCAATTATAGTCCATTAGTTTACAATATTATATATATGTTTGCCTATCTATTTAATAACTCATTATCTATAAAATCTTTATTGTTATTCTTATAACCATCTCTATGCTTATGAATATCAGACATATTATTCAGATATATTATCCGGCATAGGCATGTCATCATCTGGCATTGTATCTACTGTTTCTAAATCTTTCTCTATTTCGTCTAAAATTTGATTTTTCGAATGAACTACTCACAAACGACTTTTGTCAGATGGAGTTTTTTTGCTATTTTTTCATAATTAATATGACAGAGCTAAAAGATATTTTATGCATAAATATAAGTTTCAGAGTGTATTTAAGCCATAAAAGTTGGCATATAGGAAGCTGTCTTTTTCAGCTTAAATGCATTTGTATGATGTTTTAGCTCAATTATTTTGTCAATTTTTTTGTTACCACATGTGCCTTTGCGAATCTTTTCATCAAGTTCATCATAAGTAAATCCAAAATTGTCTTCATCTGATTTTCCGCAAAGTCCATCTGAAGGAGTTTTATCTACATACTTAGATGGCAAGCCTAAATAATGTCCTATTGCACATACTTCTGATTTAGTAAAGTTACCAAGAGGTGCTACATCTCCATCACCATCTCCGCCAACGGTAAAATAACCGATATAATCTTCAGAAAAATTACATGTGTTAATCATTCTTCCATTATAACACTGGCAAATGGCCCTGATTATCTTGGTACGTTCTCTTGGTGCTATATTCTGTCTGCACTGTTCTGTAATCTCAATTCCGCAATCCTGTAACTGTTTAAAACTTGCTTCAAGTGCCGGTCTTATATTAATAGTGTAACTATTAATACCTAAGAGCTTACATACTTCAATAGAGTCATTGATGTCAGACTGTTCTCCATCTGGCAGCATTACGCCAATTACTCTGTCTGCCCCTAAAGCTTTTACACATAATGCAGCAGCTATTGTACTGTCTTTACCACCTGATATTCCTAATACTGCATTACAGTTCTTTCCATTTTCATCAAACCAATCTCTAATCCACTTAATAAGATTTTCTGTTTCTTTAGCTATATCGAACTTATACATACTATCTATCCTCCCTCATTCTCCAATCAATACATCTCTGAAGATAATCTACATATTCTGGGTTCTTACACATACCCTTACCCTCAACATCACTAATCTTAGCCACATCCATTCCATTGCATTTAGTAACCTTCATTACAATATTAAGAGCCGGAACTTTAGTATCATTACTTAAATAAGTTCCAATACCAAAAGCTACATTAGCGTCTTTGCAGAAATGTCTATATAGCTTATCTGCTCTTTCAAAATCAAGACTATCGCTGAAAAGCAGAGTCTTAGTTTTAGGGTCAATGCCAAGATTTTTATACTGCTCAATCATTTTTTCTCCCCATTCATAAGGATCTCCTGAATCATGACGCACTCCGGAAAACAATGTAGCATAAGTCAACTGAAAATCTCTAAGGAAACAATCTGTCGTAATAGTATCCGTTAAAGCAATACCATTTAATACTCCATATTCCTTAACCCAAGCATCAAGCGCATACCAATTTGAATATGCAGGGTTATGCTTATGATTTCCCTGTCCTACGCACATTATCCATTCATGGGCCATAGTACCTACAGGTGTAAGCCCGAACTTCTTTGCTAAGTACACATTACTTGTACCTACAAATTTTGAAGCACTATGTAATGTATCATTTAAGTGAGAGAACTTTTCTACTACAAGCTCCTGAGCTTCAGCAGATAATCTTCGTCTTAATCCAAATTCACTAAATGTTCCTGCATACCAGTGATTAGACTTAAGATTCTCAAATTTAACATTTAAGCGTTCTTTGAAACTATCAAGAAGTTCATCATAGTTATATTGCATACGGAAATAAACTTCATTTACAATAGCTAATGTAGGAATTTCATACATGGAAGTATTGAGCCATGTTCCTGCTGTTTCAATTGAAAGACCACAATCTCCATCTGTAGTAATTGTAAAGTCTTCATATCGTGGTTGCCATAATCTAAGAAAATCCACATAGCTGCCCTTAATCCACTTGATACTGTCAAGATACTGAAGTTCATCTTCTGTAAATCTTAATTTACAATAAGCTTGAATTTGTTCCTTAATCTCATCTACCATTTCAGATGTAAACTTAATATCCTTATTTCTACACTTAAAAGACCAAGTTGTTTTATAATCTGAGAACTGATGATAAATTGCCTGGCCCATACTATACTTATACATGTCTGTCTCTAATAAACTTGTAATAATCTGATTTAATCTCATGATTTTACCCCTCCTTAATTTCAATCTGACATAATTTCATTGCTTCCAAAGCTGTTTTATGTGATTCTGGAGTTACACAAGCACAGGCATTTGCTTTAACAGTAATTTTAGCTTCTGGTAAAAATGCCTTTATAAGCATTGCATTACTTATAACGCAGATACCTGTACATACTCCAACAAGTTCTATTTCCATATCTTCCTGACTCTGCTCATACATTGTTTTAATAGTTTCTGCAAGAGTAACAGAACCAAAAGTTGGCTTGTTAATAATTTGGAATGGTTTGTTTGAATCATTTACAACAGCCATTATTTCCTTTCTAATCTGCCATCCTTCTGTTCCTTCAATACAGTGCTCTACAGGTAAGTTTTTTCCTTCCTGTGTTTCAAGATAATTTTTCTGGTGTGTATCCCTTGTAAGAAAAATATTGTCATAATTATTTTCATTAATAACATCAACAACTTTTGATACGGCTTTTTCGCATTCTGCGTTTCCTAATGCCCCTGATGTAAAATCATTCTGCATATCAATAACTACTAAAATCTTCATAGCTAATCCTCCTTATTTAATATACTTTTATATCTTTTCATCATATTTCTTAATCGAACTCCTTGCCAATAAGGTATACATTTTTCTACATAAGCTTCATAATTTTCAATAATAGCCTTTCTAATGGAACTACTAGAAATATCATCAATACGAGGATAACTAACTATTGTAATTCTATTTCTAAGACTTTTAGGAAACCAAGCTGATACTAAAGAACTATCATCATTGTAGTAAAATGTAAACTCCTGTTGCCCTATAACATTAATTATATTGTAATAAAGATACGAACCCCATTCAGTATCAACTGATGCTCCATCATCTACTAACCCTGTAGTGTTATCCTGCTTGGGTATATCATCATCAGAACTCCAATCATTTAAAATCATATAGTCAACTCTGTTTTTATCCTTAACAAAGCTTAAAGCAAATTTCAACATACTTATCCGATAACCTATAGGAAAAGGATTTCTTTCTGTACCTGATTTGTCAGCACTACCAATAATGAAAAGAACCTTATCATTTTCTGCTAAAGCTCTATTAATCATTTCGATATGTCCTTTATGTAGTGGCTGACATCTTGATAAAATAACACCTATGTTCATAATTTATTTTTCTCCTTTATAACTATATGCTTGCGAGAACTTACCATTCTTTGTACTGGATGATATTTTGTAATCAAGAGCATTTAATTTTTCTTCAATATGTGCTTTAAAATTAGCTTTATATAGCTGTTTACCTAAAATTACTTCATATACTTGTTTTATATCTGGCATTGTAAATACTTCCGGTAAAAGGTTAAATGCTATATCGCTATAAAGCACTTTATTTTTTAATCTTAATAATCCCTCAAGAATTATTTCAGCATGATCAAATGCTAACTTTTCTCCATTACAATGTACTGGGACAAATCCTTCTATATTAATCACACCATTTTTAAATGTCTTTTTAGTAAGGTTATATTCAATTGTTATATTCTTTTCTTTATTTTGAAGAATAAGTTTTTCATCATTAAAAGTTGTTATGTCAAACCATAGAGCATCTTTTGCGTCATCTCCTGCTTTAACTCCCTGTTCCTGAATCAGAGCGATGTATGCTACATCAATAACACGCATTCTTGGGTCTCTATCTGGCTGACTCATTGTATAAAGCTGTTCGAGATAAATATTTTCTAATCCGGTTTCTTCTTTAAGTTCCCTTACAGCAGCTTCATAAGTCGATTCTTTTATTCCAACAAAGCCTCCTGCTAAAGCCCATTGATTAATGTATGGATGGTCCTTCCTTTGAATAAGCAAAACTTTAAGATTTTCAAGACATTTGTTCATACACAATATAAGCATATCCACTGTTACACTTGGTCGTTCATAATCAGATGGTTTATATTGCTTTAAAAATTCTTCTTCCGTTAATCCTGCACTATTTTTAATATCTTCCATATTGCCTCCTTGAAAAGTAGCTTTTTACTACTTTTATATATAAGTATTATATTGCTACTTTTTAATATTGTCAATAATTAATAAAAAAAATAGAAAGAATCTGACGTTTTACCAAATTCTTTCTATTTAATAATACAAATGTATTTTTCAAAAATTAATTTCGACATTTTTTACAAGCATCGCAGGGCAAGGAAGCCCAATACTTTTAGGTAATAGGTAGTTGACATAATCACAAGAACAAGTAATGATGATCCTTTCACCGCCCGAAGTCATCAAAATCTTTATCTGCTGCGTATCTTAATATCATATTTCCTATGCAATATATTGCTTCTATTATGATCAAGGTTTTTCCTAATGGTAAACACATATCACTTGGGATTCCTAATTTATAGAAGATACCAGTTAATATAAGAACTTTAACGATATTAACAAATAAATGTATAACATTCTGTATAAAGAAATCATTTTGTGTAAAAACTTTCTTATTCCTCATAATTATTCTCCTATATTAACCATTTTATCTACTAGTTTCTTATTTTTTGCAAGCTCTTTATTAATATTATCCGTAACTTCCTTCTGATAGTGTATTAATGCAGTTATACCTGCAATGGAAGCTATTCCTGCAAGAATAACTGTTATGACTGTCACTGATATATCTGTTAATGTAATCGAATGCTTGAAAAAATACAGATTGATACAGTGTATTCCTGTCGCTACTACTACCACGGAATTTCCCCATACGGTTAATCCTTCCTTAATTACTTATCTGCTCCTTGGTCTCTTTGAGTGCCATTTATCTTTAGGCAGTTTCTTTTCTAATTCCTTCATACAGCTATCCAGTGTCTTCTTTGTTTCCACTGTCTTTATATCTGCCTTGCTTATCTGCCTTACATGCTGTTTTGCCAGTGCTTCATCTGCATAGTAGGTCTGTGTGGATTCATTATATTTTGATATTGAAACTTTCTCTTCTTTTACATTGCCAAATGCTGCACTTAATTTATCTGTAAGCTCTGAAGCCTTATAGTTATCTATCATCTGGTATCCTTTCATTCATCTTCAACATCTTTATTTTTATCAACCATATCTACAATCATTACAGGTGATGCATAAGCAATAACCTCTTCCCAATTGTCACATTTCTTTTTATGTATACATTCATCACAATTTATATTTATACTCTTACAATAATCTGCTAACTCTCTTATTTTCATATATTACACACCTCACTTAAATATGTGGATAGTCTCTTCCGTTATTTTGATATGCAGCTTTTGGAAGCTCTCCGGATTTAACCCTGTATAAATACTGCCTCATCATACATATATCACATCTGTCACAATTGGAATTTCCTTCTATCTCTATTTTTTTACAGTTAAACACCGGAAGAGCATCATCTAAAAATAATAGAAAGGCATCCATAATTTCTTTTTTAGTAAATTTCATATTTATACTTCCTTTTCTTTTAAATCCATATTTTAATTTTAATATCGTGACAATAATCTATTTTTACATGTTTTATTAAAGCATACCGATAGTATTTTAAATACTTAAAACTATCCATGTATAGTATCTTTCCTTTAGCATATATAGCTTCAGATTTTTTTATAAAACCATGATAAATAAGTACATGGCAAGAAGATAAAGGTCTTGTTTTTAAATTCTCATCGATAAAAGTTTTTACTTCATATGGATAATCTATTTTGATTTTCTTATTAACCATTTTTATTCTCCTTATAATTTATAAGTAAATATCTATTTTTAAGAAATCCACCTTTTAAAAGTTTCTTTCACGGATTCTTTATCATTTTCATGTCCATATTCTTGAGTAAAAAACTGAAATTCATCACACTCAGTTTTACGCTGACATTTACTACAATCACTATTTATACTTTCACAATAGTGGGCTAAATTTATCAAGCATATATATTTATATTTTAAGCTTGTACTTTTTTGTCCACCTACAATTTTTATCATTAATTATATTTCCTCCCTATAACCACTCTTCTTCTACTACATTAAAATACAATGGTGCTTCAGAACAATCATACCAACAAAACTCCACAGCTCTTAAATCCTCTTTTCTTACATCAGGATATATCTGACTAAATAAAGCAAGATACTTAACTGCTTCATTATCTGTAAGATATCTGGATTTTCCCCAGTTGCCACCATCATAACTAACCTTCGATTCAAGAACATAATCCAAATAGTTCTCTTCTTCTACAGGGGCTTTTGCAAAGTGCCTTGAAAAATTCATATCAAACAAATCGGAAAACTTATCCTCTAAATCCCAAATAGATGATACTCCTATCTTATTCATATCCACCTTACAGCGGATAACTCTCATATACCTATAATCACTCATATATTAACTCTCCTATTTATTGTAATCTACATAATCATACTGTATTCCATCTGTCCAAACACCATGTCCGGCACTTGCATATCTAAGAAACTGCAAATATTCATCCGGTATATCAAAATACAATGAAACTTTATCAATATCACAGGCATTTTGCTTTAAGAAAATAAATTCGTTTGTATTTCCTAATAAACTCAATGTTTGTTCATTTAAAAATGCCGAAAAACTAATAGCGTAAAAAGAAGTTAGCCCCCAATGCTGTCTTGTACGCTTATATAAATATGACAGATAATTACAGATTCCTTCTGTTAAAGAAGCACGGCTTATTTTAGCAAATAAGCAAGTATATATACCTTTATCCCCATTTTTCCATATTTTGTCCTTAGTCATTTTTAACGCCAGTAAATATGCAATATTTTTTAATTCTTGCCGGCAATCTCCAAGGTCAAAGCAAACAAAATTATTATTCAATTTATTCATGGCATTATAGCTATTTTCATAAATTGAAAGTTTCTTAAGCACTTCTAAGATTGATGCCGTTTCATTATCTAGTTCCCGTAAACGCTGAATAAAATTACTGATTGTATTTGATTCATTGTTCTTTCTCATTTCATCCAATGCCTCATACAAAGTACTTTGCTGATGAGGAGTAATATAGCCATGTCCTAAATCTTCAAAGATAGCAGTTATGATGTCAAACACTTCACAATAACTTTGGTTATCTGATTTCTGCAAAGACCCAAATACAATTTCGTCAAAACATGCAAAGATTTCTTTTGCAGTAATAATTACTCCCCCTAGCTTCTTAACAGTTTCTATAAATTGTCCGCCATCAATATCAATAACAACAATATTATCATCCTTGGTATTGTTGGCAATAGTTGTAATTTCTTTTTCCATAACGGAAGATATTCCTGAACCGGGTAATCCAAATGTAAGCTTATGTACAGCACTTTTGTTTTCTAAGTAAAAAGGTTTATTGTTATTCATAAAAATTCTCCTTACATATAAACATTTAATTCTAATTTATCTAAATCTAATGTAGTCTCTGTTGCATCTTTGCTATGTATTGTCGGCTTAATTAATCCATTTCTTGTTATAATCTTCTCGCCTGTCTTGGTTTCTATAATATAATAAATAAGAGTTGACCTAGCTCCTGCATCTGTTTTGGTTGTAATTGAAGCTATATTTCCTGTCATAGCTGCTTCTATAAACTTTAAGTCATTTATTTTATATTCTGTCTTATAATTAAAACTGTTGATTATTGCATCTACTATAAGTAATACCAATGCTGCTATAAGTAATCCACATAATGTTAATGCTTCTTTTATACTTTGTGTTTCCCCATATATTGCATATGCTGCACATGCTGCAAAGAATAATATAATCACTGTCATTACAATGCTATATATGATTGTTGTCTTTTTATCTGATTCCTCTAATCTTTTCTCAATAGCTTCTTTATTTTCTTCATAATTACTGGCTCTAACTAAATTCATATAATTATCTCCTTACAACAAATCATCAACATTCTTTACCCATATAACTGCTCCTTTAGGATGTTTGTAATACATTTCTTTATCCAAAGGCTTTACATCTTCTAGTACCCACGCATAAGGATTAGGATATCTTTTCTTAAGGTCTCTATATGGTATATCAACACAGTGTTTTTCTCTTTCTTCTGACCAATCAGAACAGCTTATAGGATATGTAGCAGCTATTTTACATGTACCAACCACCTTAGAAGTTCTACTCTCTAACAGATAAATCATTTCGCCCTGTTTCTTTGTATCACTCCCACGAACTTCTATTGTCTTTTTACCTTTTAAAATAAGGTCTAACCATTTATGCTTAATAATTAATCCATCCATGCTTTTCTCCTTTCTGTTTTCCCTTATACAAATCACTCAATAATTTTAATACTCGCATTATCTACTAATGGATATACAACTATTTTTCTGTCTTTAACATCATAACTATATGTTATATTATTGCTTGTGAATTTATTGTCTTTCTTAATGAAGGAAGCATCTTCATATTCTTTTCTAATAGCAGTCTGTATATTTCGTTCATTATCACAGGTACAGCCTATTATTGGTAAAATTATAATTAAAACTCCAACAATAATCGTTATCATTCCTGATATAGTCTGAATTCCTTGAATATCAAATCCTGATTTGATATAATTCGCCACGCCTATTCCCCATAAATTAGCTCCTACTATAATTATTAAAAGCCCTATTAATACGCCTACTGTCCAATTAGAATCTCCGTAATCCATAAATATCTTTGACAAATTATGTGCCATATGTTTATCCTTCTTTCTTATTTAGCCTATACTCTTAGTCAAAAGTTTATCCTTTACATAATATATAACAGCTTGTCCTTTATAACCTAAAAGATAAGCTTCTGCTAATGTTTTATCTGAACAGAATATTACTATTTCTTTGTCTGAAATCTTGTCTAAAATATCATCTGATTTAATATATGTATTTTCAAAGGTTTTAAACTCAAACGGAAAAGCTTTATTAAATCTGTTAAAATATTTATAATCTTCATACTTAAATACTATCAAATCTCCATATACTTCTTCATAAGTTCTGCATAATGTAAGCAAATCTGCCATTGTCAGCTTCAGTGATTTATATTCGCTAGTTGATTCGGAATAATATCTCATCTGTTCACATATATACTTTATATAATCAGCAGGGTCTTTAAAAACGTCTTCCTTGTCGATTTTTAGTCTTAACTCGTCTGCTGTAAGAGGCAAATATGTATATCTTTTTATTGCATTAATTTTATTTATATTAGTTTTAATGTTACAATATACAAGTATTATAATCCATAAAACTATACCAATTCCAAAAGCAACAAAAAATCCAATCATTACTCCATCAAATATACGGTCTACTGCGTTATCTTTTTTTGATAAAAAATCACCTATAATTCCTGCTACGGTGAAATATAAAAGTATAAGTGCTGCTATGAGGTGAAGAATATATTCTTTTAAAAATTCCTTAAAAAATGATTTCTTCTTACTTATATCATTGATTTCGTTTTTCATAAATTTTTCTCTCCTATCTTTTACTCCTTATTATTTATGTATCAATTATAAAATATTAAGAGTTTTAAAATATTAAGAACACTAACTATGACAGCACATATATCAAGCACTAATACATAAATATTAAGCACTAATACATAATAAAGTGTTAATATCTCTTGTCCCTTTATCTTTTTGTATACAGGATAACCAATAAACCATATAGTCCAAAACACTACAGCTATCCAAAATAAAATTGATAATATCGACATATTTTTCTCCTTAATCCTGAAATTTTATCTGCATATCTTCAATGTTATTATTTCGATAAGTATAAGTAACGATTATACAATCATCTATATCAGTTTTATCGTATATATACTGAGATACACGAAATTCTTTCCCGTCATCAAAAAGAAGATAATATTTTGTAATAGGAACAATTGCTTTTCCTGAATACCGATAAGTTGTTTCTTCTCTTTTATCAACTACCTGCATAACACAATCTTCATAAGTAACAGGATATTTCTTGTTTATATGAAAATAGATAACAGCCATACCTGCAATTAAAGCAATTCCAATAAATACCATAGCTATAATTTTAACAATAGTATTCCTGATAGTCTTCCTATTTTCCTGACATTCATCACATAATCCCTTTTTAAAGTTTCTTTCAGCAAGTAAACAGCCGCATTTCTTACATTTTGTATATTCTTTGTCGTTCATTATGTATTACCTTTCTTTCTACATTACATTTTGAAAGTACATTTTTTTACACTTCTGCCTTTCTATTTAAGCATTGTTGGATATATGCTCTTATATCTTTAATCATACTTTCTTGTACGCTATATCTTTTACTTACAGGTGGATGATAATTAAAGTCTATCATCCCTGACACTTTATCCTTATAATGCTTAAATCTATGATGTCTATAGGAGTATTCTTCAATATCTTCAAGGTAGTTTTGATATTCTTCAGGAGTGTAATCTAATAAGAAGAACTCATCCAATATACAAACCTTATTTATCTTCTTTCTTGCTTTCTTCCATTGTCTTTTATTCATAGCTTAAATCTCCGCTTCAATTACATCATCTATCATATCATCCGGTATCTTTGTTATAATCTGTCCGCACTTAGGACACACATAATATTTAGGGTTTATCTCAATTGTATGAGTTTTTTTTCTTTTCATTTTAAAAATTAAATAATCTTCTTCTACTTCTTCTGTATAATTAACAATTAAAGCATTCATATTATGGTCCATACCCGGACTATATAATCCCCTCATATTAGGTTTATATATCATTTCTACATTACAAAATTGACATTTCATAATAATTTCTCCTTCTTAAGCATTTAATATCCAGACACTATAAGATACTCTTTTTATCTTATTTTCTCTTTTTAGCATCTGCTGTGCAGCTCTTAACTGATGGTATTTTTCACTGTCAGGTGTGACTTTAAAATGTTTTCTCATATCTTCATTGCTATGTGGCTTTCCGTCTGAATAATAATTTAATAAATCTGTCTTCATGAATATCTCCTGTTACAAAAATCATAATCATTACCTCGCATTTTTTGGATTTACATATATATTTCATTCTTTTTTGAAATTTCTTTAAAACTGGCTGTTCCTACTATGTAAATTGCATTATCTATAGCCTGTCTGTATATTTCTAAAGCTTCATTATTCAATAATTTTAATATTTATATTATCTGGTAGTGGACATACCATTATTTTTCCGTCTTTAATTGTATAATTATATATTTTATTATCACTTATAAATTGTTTATCTTTACTAATAATATAAGCATCAGTATACTCTTTTTTAATTACTTTATTTATATTTTTTGTATTATCATTTTCACAATTTACAGCTGATATAATAAGAATTAATGCCCCAATTATAATTGACATTAGTCCTATTAGAGCAATATTTAACTTTCCTTTATTACATATTCCTATTGCAAATAAAATAATGCCTGCTATAAATATTAAAAATCCTATTAATACGCCTACTGTCCAATTAGAATCCCCGTAATCCATAAATATCTTTGACAAATTATGTACCATTTTATATCACTCCCTGTTCTTTCTTCTTATTTTTTATTTGATTTATCAATTCTAATTTAAACGCCTTTTTTATTATATATATGACAGATAAATAGGTTTAAATTTTTACATAAAAAATCGGCTTAATCCACGAAGTAAAAACTTCGGAATTTTGCCGATAATATTCAAAATTATAAAATTCATCAACTGAGATAACTTTTAACAAAATCATCTTCTGTTATTATCTGGATACCAAGCTCCTTTAAGCTGCTCTACAAGATCTTTCATTATATTAACGAGGTTTTCTTTAAGGGTAATAATTTCCATAAAGTCTCCTTTATTCTGATATTTGATTTTGTATTTCTTTTTCAGGCTGAGCAAGATATATATTTATTTTCTTATCCTTAACCTTATATTCATAAGTATTCCCGTTACTTATGAACTGTCCGGTAATTCCAGTCTGTAGAAAATTCACATCTGCATATTCTTTACGAATAGCTGTTTCAATATTTCTTGAAACATCATTACCAACTCTAATAATTCCTACAAGAAAGACAACTAAAAATCCTATTAGCGACAATAAAGAAATACAATAAAAGTAAAAATCAATCCAATTAAACTTGTTCAACACTGTTAAAACAATAGCAGCTACTCCAAAAATAAGACCGATAATAAAAAATATCATGGCAATAGTTATAATAAACATATTACTGCTCTTTCCATACTCAATAAAAATTTCTGCTAACATATTTGTCATAATAATTTTCTTCCTTTAAATTTTTGATAAGAATAATATGACAGAAAAAACAGGCTTATAGAAATCAATCCATAAGCCTGTCATATCAAGGTATTATTACATATCAAAAGCAATCTTGATGGCTTCGATTGCATCTGTATATGAAATATCCAGATTATCAACTGTTTCTCTAACTACTTTCACTAATTTAGCCTGCTTACGACAGCAAAGTGCACTTTCTGCTTCCTTTTCAGAAAAGAAAAACTCTTTTTTGTAAGTATCTAAAGATATACGAAAACTCTTGGCTGTATCCTCACTGCTAAGATATAATACTCCCGTCCGGCTTCGTGTATAAGCTAAACTTCCTATATATGCCTTTTTTACCTGTAAATGTTCTGAGTCTAAAATATATACAACAGAAGCCTTAGATCTTCTTATTTCTGCTAATACATTATCAAAAAGCAGATCATTTACTTCATTATCATCATCTGAGGCTGAATTACAATTATCAGGAAGCTCTTCATCAGTGATATCTTCTATCTGGCCATCCTTGATAGGCATCCATGTAATTTCGCCACATGTGTCCATATAATAAGCTTCATTTCTTACTTCCGCAAAGAAACCTATTTTGCATCCACTTGGCAAATTTCTAGGAATACAAGGTTGCTTTATTGTTAATTTATATTCTCTTTTTTCACCTTCTGATATTACATAATATTCAAATTTGCTATACAAATTATAATAGAGAATGTTATCATTCTTATCAACAATAATAGCTGACAGATAAGTGTCGGGATAATGCATTGCTGACAAACAATCGTTAGGATAATGCTTTATTATACATTGACATGTTACTGATGTATCAGAATTTTTTTTCACATCTACTCTAGTGTCATCTACTTGTGCAAGGAATTTAACATTGCTGCTGCCAGGTTCCTTTATAGAACTATATTGGATAAAATTCGAATGGGAATTATTGATATTATCAGGCTTTCCACTTACAGCTTTTCTTACCATTAAGACCTTTGATAAATCCAGATTAAAAGCTGGAATACTAACAGCATCTGATGTATTTATATTAATTAAGTGATTACAAAAATCAGCTCCCATATACCATACAAATTTATCATTTTTAAATGTACGGGTCCAGATCCTGTCAGCGAAAAATCTATACGCTGCTTTAGCTGCAACAGGAGAATTTTCAAAGTCTGTCTTTGAAGGTAAAAATACCTTCTCTTCTTTTTCATTAATTTCCTGTGAATGTATAATATTTTCCATATCTGGTGAAAGATATTCCGTTAAAAAGTTATATTTTTCCTGTATTCTCTTATAAGGATTAGCAACATCAAACATGCCTATAAGTTCCCTTATTGGAGAGTCCTTACTTCCTGTTAAAACAGTATCTGTATGTTGTGCATCTGTTGTTCCAGAAGCATTGAGCTGGATATATGGGTGACTTTCTCCATTGAAATAATAAATAATATTGTTCATTGAATTGTCGTTCAAAACAGCTTCGCTTAAATTTTTGATATTCATAAAAATATCTCCTTTCAATTTTTGATAAAAATAATATGACAGAAAAAACAGACTCACAGAAATTAATCTGTGAGTCTGTTGATATTAACGCTAAATGAATCAGTATTATTAGTTTGATTTATATACATTATCATAGTTCATTTTAGGCATGCCTTCTGTTATATTTTTTATAAGAGAAGACACTTCTTCATACTTGCTGTTAAGTATTCTTAACTCATCTAGTGTAAGAAGTCGTTTATCTGTTCCTTTTAAAAACTCGACTTCTTCAAAGTCATTAGCCCAGATATTAAGACCAAAATCAATACTGTGTTTTTTTATAAAATGATTAACTTTTTTATTTAAAATACTATATTCATCGTGAGTCTTAAAATATTGCTGTTCCATCTTTTCAAGCTTTTCTAATTCTAAATGAAAAGCAGCGTCTACATAGTCTGAATATTTACCTTTATCAAGGTCATAGTTTAAATCCCGAATTAGTCTACGAGGCTTAAATCTGGTTTCTCCCCTCTGATGCTTATTGTCGTAACCATCGCAATCATATTCTGAATTATACACAGCCCTTCTTGTATCATTATAGACCAACCAGTTTTTTATCTTATTGTCCTGATCTATCCTGGCGAATAATTCACTGCCAGTTATTACAGTTTTAAGTTTTAGACTGTCTTCCTTTTGGAATTTTTCAGCAAGATTAAGTATGTAACTTGTAAATCCATCGTTTCTTTTATCAAGAAATTCTATTTTCTCTTTTCTACTGAGTTCCTTTTCTGCTTTGTAAATTTTCTTTCCATACTCGTTAGCCTTTTCAGCCATTAAAGCCATTTCTTCGATTTTCCATGTAAATTTCATTTGGAATTTCTCCTTTATAATTTTGATAAATAATATATGACAGAAAAAAAACAGACCCACAGGAATTAATCTGTGAGTCTGTTGAAATCTATATATCATTCTTTCAAGAGATTAAGCGGAAAAGTTATGTTATCTTAGTTAAAAGACAATCAGGCTGATATAGCTTTATTCTGAAGTCTTTTTACTTCAGCTCGCAGCCTTTCTATTTCTTTAATATTTCTATAATCATAATCTTCCCATTTTGACTCGTCAATTTCAAGATATTGACTTTCTCCCCAGGTTGCTTTTTGTGTATTGTATATTGCGCCATATTTATTTATCAAGTGAGCTTCTAGTGCCTGAAGATCTGTCTGCGATACTTCTAACATCTGATATTCTATTGTTAACAGTCTGTCCTGTATCCAATCAAAGTCTTTTAATTCTTTTCTAATTCGTGTCCGCAGACTATGGCCTGCATACACTATACCTACATATACTATCTCTCCTGTTATTATATCTGTGTATCTATATATGTATGATTTTAACTTTTCCAAATTATTTTCACTCCCTTTATTTCTTTTATTCTTTTTATGTATATTTTTATTATCATCTACTGGAATTGCTATTATTGCGACAGCAATCATCAATACCCCTATTATTAACATTAATATATACAAGATGACTGCAGCTTTATGATATATATTATCCATTAGTTAACTCCTCTTTCTTTTATCAGTTTGTCAACTTTCTTATATTGTTGGAAATATTCCAATATTCATCTAATATCATTACTGACCGTTTGAAAGGTTTTCTTCTCATTATTCTTCCATGAAATTTCAACCAGTTATTTGATTTGGATTTATAATCATAACTTCTTGACAAGCGATTAATAATTTCCGAATCTTGTTCTATTATAGTCATACGTTATTTTTACCCCTTTTCTATTAATACAAAACATTATGGGTTATATCAAAATCATACTGCTTTTTATCAAGTACTGGATTTCTAGCTCTTTCTGCATCACAATATTTATTCTCAACAATATAATTAACTGCTTCTCCGCTTCGCTCATACCATTCAACGCCATACTTATTAATGAGGAATGTTTTAATCTGCTCCTGAGCGTCATAAAGCTCTATATCATTTTTGATACATTCAAGTGCCATATTTTCTATTAATTCAGCTAATTCTGTATTTCCCTTTATTTTTACCTTTCCATCCAAAAGGCTTGTTTGTTTGAAATAGTCTGGTGGAAACATATAAACTCCTTTCTTAACCAATTACGGTCACTGTCAAATCATCATCAATTTCTATCCGTCTGTCTACTATGCATCTTTTGTCCTTGATTTCCTGTTTATATTTAATAGGATATTTGTAACTATGAAGTGTTATTGAGTACAACTCTTCGTCTCTTATCCATCCCATTGTTATTTCTTCTGAATTACAGCAATTAAGAATAATATGTACTTGCCCTTCTTTTAGCAGTTCCTTAATAAATACTCTGTTTTTGATTTCATCAGCTACTTCAAAATATCCTTTAATTGCAAAATATAAAAGAAAAAAGTATATAAAAACTGTAAAGAATATAACTATTCCATTTTTTGTAAGTATTGATAATCCCATAATAATCGCTGCAACTATCGTTATCCATAGAACTCCATTTAAAGATTCTTTTATTTCAGCTTTTTTGAATCTCTTGATTTCGTCTTTCATTATTTTTCTTCACTTTCTCTTATATTTATTTTTTTCTACAATTATCACAATCACAAATAGCATTATTATAGAATGGAGTGCTATTAATGGTAAATTCTTTTTCTTCTATGTTAATTTTTTTCATATACATCTACAGGTTTAGGTATCTCAATAATCATAGCTTTCTTTTTTATTGCAAAATTATGAACTTCCTGCGTTCCATAACCGTTTATCAGTGAATTGATATCTATTTCCTTACATTCTTTCTGCATATATTTAAAAGGTATCCAGCCTAGCATCCTTATAAAGCAAAGTTGATAAGCTGTTATTTCATTACTACATTTTTCTACAAGTTCCTTTACTGTCATAAATACCTCCTTTTGTTTATTATGAGCGACCAGTGAGCTTATCCTTTTGTTTATATAAAATCTCATCCACTATGTCAGTAAAATAAGATTCAAAAAAATTATCATTAAGCAACGGAATAACATTATAATCATGGTCTTCTGCGTTACTTAAGAAATCAAAAGCAAAGTCATAATCTTTCTGAAGCCACATATTTATATGTAAATCACTTATTATATAACTTTTATCCCTTATTTGATTAAAACTTGCTGGATTGTTTACATAATCTTTTAATTTAAGTAATGCAAAACTGTTTTTAACAACAAATTCAAAAGTTTCCATAGAAGATTCAGCCTGAACTGCTGTCGTTTTATATTTTTTTAATAAGGAATCAATTTCATTCAATATCTTATTCTTCAATTTTATTATTTTTTCATCACGCTGTTCAATCATATTTTAGTTCTCCTCGTATAACATCTATCGTATAGTTATCTTAGTATCGTCCACCTTAATTACAATCTGAGGTCTAAATAAAAGTAACCCTAAATAATAAATCAATACAGCAGAGGAACAGATACCACAACTACAAACAAATATGTTGTCCTGAATAGGTTTGCCTAATCCAATTACTGTAATAATTGAGAGTACAAGTAAAATAATCGAAATTATTGACATTATAGTTATTATCCAATAATGTATTTTTATCTTCTTTATATCCTTATCTATCTGCTGCCTTGTTTCTCCTCTTGCTATCTTCTCAATCTTTAGTTGTTCTCGCTTTCCCATGATTCCATGCTCCTTTGCTATTTTTTTATCTATCATTATAACTTACTATTTAATCCTTTTACTGTCATATGCTATCTTTACTATCATCACTATTAGTATCTGTTTCCCAGTTCTTATACTCTTCTGGCTTAAATATGCTGACTGCTAAATGATAAACTATAGCAACTACTCCCCAGACAAGAGCTGTCTTCATAGGTATATCCTGAATAGATGTTCCTGCAATGATTGATATAAAAGCAACTACAAATATAATAATTGCACTCCATGCTAATATAGTTAATGTCCAATAATATATGTTTCGTTTCTTCATAAAATCACCTCTTAAGATATAAAGTATTGACATCTTTATACAAAAATCCCCATTTATAGGTCTTTGTTTCTATGTATGTGTATGGGATGTCTTCTTCAGAAGTCTTTATTTTATCAATAATTATCTTTTTAGTATTATCTGATAGGTCTTTATATGTTATATTAGTACTCCGTGATGATGTATTCTGACTAATTATCTCCTGAATTTCAGTTTTGCTTTCTACTGGGACTGATTTTTCTAGTTTTATATCAGTAAAACAGAGAATTGCTAAAAATATAACAAGTACTCCTGCAAGCAGACCATTATATACAATATTAGATGATATAACATCTATGAATGAAAGTATTGTTATAAAAAATACACTCATTGCTGCTATTATAAATATTATTACTAAAAAGATATCATACTGCATATTATTTTTCTCCTTTATTTTTTCACTTCTTAAGACACAGTGTATTTACATCTTTATATAAGAATCCTATTCTATAAGTTTTAGTCTCTATATACGAATAAGGAATATATTCCTCAGAGGTCTTTACTCCGCTGATAAAAGTCTTTTTGGTATTGCCCTCTAAATCCTTATATTCTACAGTTGTTATGCTTTCTTTACTTATAGACTTACTGGTTACTTCCTGAATTTCAGTCCTGCTTTCTGTTGGGACTGTATTTTTTAATAATGCTTCAGAAGATACCACTACTAACATTAATACTATAGGTGCTATAAAGAAAATCTGATTTAATATTTTAGGCAGGTTAAATACTGCCACTCCTGTAATAGCAAGAAATATACTGCAGACAATAATTATTGATACAATATTCTCAAAAGTTAAAACGCTCATATTATCCATTCCTTTTCTATTATTACATGAAATTACTAATTCCAAGTTTTTTTAATATATCAAAGAAATTCTTTGTATCCGCTAAAAATTCATCATTTTGTTTTTGTTTCTGCAGGTCTTCTTTACTCATATCCATATATTCAAGTAAACGGTTAATCCATTCTTCCTGCTCTATAGTCTTCTGTTGCAGAGTATCAATACTATCCGTCAGCTCTTTAACAGTATTATTTTTTTGTTCTAATTCCTGCTTTAACTTATTTATTTCCTGTCTGTATTTAACTCTTTCTTTCTCAAATGCTCTATCTTTTGCTGATAATTCTCTCATACACTATTTCTTTTCCTTTCATTCACAAAAATGATTTAGAATGCTAATAAACAGTTAATAGTTATCCCCGGATATGTACTTAACTATTGTCTCTCCATTTTTTATTATCAAAGTATCATCAATCACTTCAAAACTGTAATTCTCATTATCAGAAGAAAAATATCCGCTGTTAGATTTAATTGCTATATTTTCAGCGTTATTATAGTTATCTCTAATAGCTGTTCTTATGTTATTTTCAGATTGATTAGACATGCCATAAGCAATAGGAATAGAAGCCACAAGAAAAAACATTATTATTAAAAAAACAGGTATAATTAGGAATGAAAAAAATTTTACTTCGTGATAATGTTCTGCTTGTATAAAAATAATCAATATACTTATTATTGATGCAACTGTTATTCCTATTGAAATATAGAACCAAATATAGTTTATTGTTCCAAACATAGAATTTTCTCCTTCCTTAATAGTTATCCCCGGATATGTACTTAATTACTGTTTCTCCATTTTTAATTACAAGAGTATTATCGATAACTTCAAAATTGTAATTTTTATTGCCAGAAGAAAAATATCCTTCTTTATCATTTTCTTTTATAATTATATTTTTAGCATCATTATAATTATCGCTAATAGCAATTTTTATATTATTATTTGATTGAATAGATGATGTTTTTTGAATATATACAGAGCCAATTATGTAAAGTGCAACAATAATACAACATGCAATTACTCCAAGGAACATAAATATAGGGAAAAATTGATATTCGTCAATATCCCCATTGTTTATCTTTGAGTTAAAAATTATTAGTGCACCTATAATTAATATTGCTATTACTCCAAATAAAATATATAAAATATAATAATTTGGGTTAATTATTCCAAACATAGAATTTTCTCCTTCCTTAGTAGTTATCTCCCGATATATACTTAACTACTGTCTCTCCATTCTTTATAACCAGTGTATTATTGATTACCTCAAAACTGAAATTTCCATCGTCAGAAGTAAAGTAGCCTTTATTATTTTTAGTATTTCTGTCAAACTGAACCAAAATGTTTTCAGCATTACTATAATTATCAGTAATAGCTTCTTTGATATTATCCGTTCCCTGCTTTTTACTATATATATTAATAGTAGCTACATATACAATTGCAATTATGCACAATGTAAGGCAAATTGTTCCCGCAATATCATTTTCTATATTCATTAACCAAATGCAAAACGATATAATTAAAACTAATGTCAAAGCAATACTTATTGCTATAAATAATGTACTATCTGCTGCTCTCGTTCCAAACATAATTTTCCTTACCTTTCATAATTCTTCTGAAGCTACTTAATTATATCTTTTCAATAGACTGCGAAATATATCTGCATTAGTCGGTGACTTATCAGTTTTTAAACACTGTTCTTTTTTAATGTCAGAAATTAAATCAAGCAAAACTTCTTTTCTGAATGTCAATGCTGTAGTATCAAATCCTAAATTAACCTTTATCGGCTTTAAATAGTCTAGCTTGTAAATTAATGTATCAATAAACTCTTCTACAGCTTCTTTTCTTGCTTTTATAATGTCTTTCTTATGCTGTTCAGTTATTTTTATATTGGTAGCTCTTATATAATTCATTGTCGTTTCATTTTCTGCTATTTCCGATTTTAAATTATCTTCAAGCTGCCTGTATAAAGCTATTAATTCATCTTTTTTCAGACTTTTTAAATAAGCGTCTGAATATGTAGTAAACTTCATATATTTATTTCCTTTCCATTTCTTCAGTAGTCAGACATACTGAATTATAAAATTTTACATATTCTTTTCTTTCATTAATAGCTTTAAAACAGCCTTCCACAAAAATGACTAAACTTAAAACTAAGATTAATGATAAAGCAACATTGCTTAATATTTTTAGCAACTTATTATTTTTTAAATTTGCATTAATTAAATACAAACCACTTATAACTACTATGCAAAGAAGTGTACCTGATAATACCATTTCTATTGGATTCATAATTCTCACTTTCTGTTTTTACTCATATCAAAAATATAAACACATATAAAGCATCAATTATTAAGAATAATATCCCTGCTCTGAATAAATACGGAGCAAGCATATAATTAAATATTGAATACCGGATAGATATACCCATAGAAATAAAAAAAAGTCCTAATATAAGTATGATTATCCCTATTACTATACCTATAACTGTCATATTTATACCCCCTTAGTTTAAATAAATATATTTAATAAGCTTCTTATCCTGCTTTATAAATAGAATGTTATCTTCTACTTCAAAACTATAATTTTCATTGTTATAAATAAAAATACCATGTTGTGAATCATTTTCATTACTGATTATTTCAGCTTCAGGATAATTCTGCATCAATGCAACTTTTATAGTATTATTTGCTGCCAATTCCGTCTGTGTTTCTGTAACACTCTCTGCTTTGGTATCAACTTCAATTAAAGATTCATTTTCAATATTTTTAGTCATTCTTGCAAAAATAATTCCTATTAACATTATCCCTATAGCTATAATAAACAAAAAAGTCGATAGAGAATCCCTTTTATCTATCATAAGTATTGCTATTAAAACTATAATAAATCCAATTGCAAATATAATTATTCCTGATAGTAAATTCATAATTTTCACCTCATCTTTTCTAATTTACATATAAATAATCAACAGTCTTATTGTCCTTATTTATAAAAAGGATATTATTGTCTAATTCATAACTGTATTTCTCCTGCTCATAAATAAAATAGCCTTTATCTGGTTTATCACTGCTTATAATTTCAGCACTGTTATACTTATTTAAAATAGCAACTTTAATATCGCTTGTTTTAACTGATTGTGTTTCAGCAACAGTTTCAATTTCAGTACTGTTTTCATTTATAGTCTTATTTCCATTAACACCTTTATCCATCAATGTTATTACTATTATTAGTGCTCCTGCAAATACGCCAGCTAATCCCCATGCAATTAAGACAATAGCCGTATCGTCATTAATTATAAATCCAGCTATAATTAAACAAATTCCTATCACAAATATAATAGCTCCAATCATAATATAATACATAATTTCTTCCCTATCCTTTCAATCCAGATAAATGAAATCAATCGTTTTATTATCTTTATTTATAAATCAAAGATTGTTTTCAGACTCAAAACTATATCTTTCCTGTTCATATATAAAATATCCCTTTTGTTCCCATAATGATTACCATTTTATCCTTTCTGATTTTATTTTTTATAATTGTTTTAAAATATATATGACAGATTAATAAATGCATTTTTTTACATAAAAAATGCAGGATATAATTCCTGCATTTTCTATTATTAATATTATATATTTTTTGTTAAAACAGCATCATGATTAATGGGATAATGAAAATCCCGTATATGATATATAATGAGGCAAGGCTTAAAACCTTTAAGCAAATATTTTTTATATGATATTTCTTTGTATCTATTAGGTCTATTTTTTTATTTTTGAATATTTTTATATTTTTGAATAGATTATTTATTTCTGGGAAAGCTGAAATGAAATATAAAAAATCATTATAATCACATATACCATATAATCTATTTTTAAAACATTCAAATCCTTTCAATTGCCCATGCATGACTATTTGTGATTTATATTGAGCTTTTAAGTTTTTAATTTGGATATATAGTTCTGTCTTTTCAATATCTTTTTGATTTTTATAACATGTCATTGTAGCAGGGTCAGATAATAATGTTTTTATATTTGATAATGAATTATTCAAATAAATAAGATATTCGTTATCTGTTATACAATCATAGTTTAATATATTTTCTATACTATTTATTAGTTTATTAATACTCTGTTTACAAAATTCATATTGATTTTCCGAATACTTATATACAAATTTGTCAACCATACTGTTTAATAAATCACTGTATAATAGAATAAATTTTTTAATTTTTTCATATGTGCTTTTTTTCTTAAATAATTTATTTATCTTATGTGTTCCAATTGTTGGAGTAGTAATTATTAATATAACTGCTGCAATTGTTATTAATATAATGAATAATATTAAGAATTCATATCTGATTGTATGCAAATAATCAAGCCAACTGCTATTTCTTCCTAAATGTTTGAAACTTTCTATTCCTTTTTTAAGTAATTCTAAATATTTATTTAACATGTCTGGTCTCCTTTTATTTAGTGTTGCTCTTTAATCAAGTGTATAATATCTCATATAATTTTTATCGGTTATAACTCGGTTAATAGCCTCATCTTCTGATACATGATAATCATCTTTAATATCTAAGATTCTATTGATTACAGCATCTAATGCAGCATCTGATTTAAAGCGCATTCTAGGTAAATTATTTTCTTCAACATAATCAATAAGACGCTTTATTAATAGATGTTTACAATAGAATAGATATACAAGCGACTGATCAATTTCATCAAGAATTATTGTCTGGCCTGTTGTATTAAGTTTGAGTGTCATATTCATGAGTATTTTTCCTTTCTTTTCTCCTTTTTGTTATTTATATAATTTAATTTGATATGACAGAAAAAAAGGAACAAGTTACAATAACTTGTTCCTCTGCTTATAAAATCTATATTTATTTTTTAGTTATAGTGATGAATTGCTCGCAATCAATCAATGTCGAATGGTGTTTTCTTGCTAAATTGCTAATTTCTATTCTGCATTTCTACTATTTCTATTGCTTTATTTAGTTTGATTGCTTTATATGTTTTATGATGTTTTAGATTTCCTATTTTATATGATTTCTGGAAATTACTTGAATTCTCTTTTAGGGCTTCTACAACTCTGTCAATATCATATGCATTAACTTCCGGAGTTAATATACTGTTTTCCTTTTTATTATCATGTATCTCAAGTAACTCTTTATACATCTTTGCAAGGTCCTTATAGGTATTAACAACAGTTCTGATACCCTTAGTATAATCTGTCTTATATGCAAAATCAAACAGCTTTTTACTCTCTGCAATAGTGATATGGTTATCCTTTGCTAATGTCCTGGTTAACTGTTCTTTAAAATTAACATCAATAAGGTTCTTATACTTATTCAAATCTTTTACTCTTGTTTCAAATGCAGTTCTCTGTCTGTAGAATTCTTCCCTGTTCCACTTTACAGACCTGTCTTCATCAATAATCATACCTATCTTTGGATAAGGGAACTCATCTCTATCAGGCTTACATGAAAAATTACCTAAGAAATCCTCATAAGCTGAAACTAATGTCACAAGGTTCTTTTCTGCTTTAATACTTCTTACTACTTCCTGTAAATCTTTATTATTCTTTACTTCTAAATAATTCATATTCCTGTTCTCCTTTTAACAAATACTGGCTACATAAGCAACTCAGTAATGATATCATCTATTTATGCCTTTTCTCCTTTAATTGATTCAATTAGATCTCTTTATATTCCCCTTCTATATAATCAGCTACAATGTTCTTCTTTGCCGTATCTACAGCACTCATTTCAGCATATTCAGTATTTACATAGGTCTCTTCTTTCATAAAATCCTTTACAAATGTTACCGGATTATATGGATTTGAAACTCCTAACTTCTCCGCATACTTTTGTAAAAGGTAACATAAATTCTCTTCTATAACCCATTTTTCCGTTCCGAATTTCTCAAATACTTCTTTATTTAACATAATTTTTACCTCATCCTTTAATTTTTGCATAGACTTGCTTTGAAACATATGCTTTCTTTGTTGTATCTTTAAATACAGACCACTGTTTCTCTTCAATTACAACTTTCATGTTATTTTCCTCTAAGTAGAGCTTTTCAATATTATCAATTTGGATTTTTTTAATTTCATTTGTATCAGCCTTAGTTGTAAAGACATAATAAAATTTACCATCTTTTATGACTTCATCTTCTGAAAAATAATATTCCTTATAATTTATATGGTCAGAATGTGACATCCCTTCTACCGGAATGATAATTAATATTAATGCAATTATACCAATAGGAACTATTGATATTACAATTTCAAAATATGTAAGAATAAGGGCAAATAGTGCTACAGCAGCAGCAATTACAATAATTATATATAATCCTATTTCCATTCTTGTATCCCCCTTTAGTATATATTCTCTTGAATCCTTGCTGTTAATTTTTCGTTAGAAGATTCAATTATAAATCTTTCTTCAATCTTCTCATACCCAATAGAATTTATTAACTCCGAAAAGAATCCTTGGACAAAAGAGGAAGCGACCTTCTCAATTTGATTAGGAAAGACAAGCTTAACTTGTTCATTTTCATCATTAATTTTGTCATATATTGGTTTTACTTGCTCCCTATAAGTAGTCTCTCCATATGAAAAACCTGCCAATCTAGTTTGACTTTTATCAAAAATCAACTTCACAACTTTCATTATATTCGACCTTCCTCTCTTTTTAATACAAAATTCAAATTATATGCTGTCCCTGGAAAATAAACCATACATTCATATATAGCATTTTCATCTGTAACTCCCATACAATCAAATGCTATATTTAAAACCTTAAGCATATTATCTCCTACTTTTACATTTAATATTTCCATATCAAAATCTCCTTTTAGTTAAATAATCTATTATATGTATCTTTTGTTATATACAACTTATCTGTCTGCTTCTTAATAAACAAATATGTATATATTGTTTTCTCATAAGTCTCATGCTGGCTATCATCTATAATCTCTATATCTGTATAATCCGGTATCAGCTCTATGTTCTTATGATTATCTAATGTTACAAAGGTTACATGAGTATTATTTAAAAGTGTTTCCGATTTATAGGTTTCACTGTCTGGAACTATCATCGTTGTTATAATGGTAGTATTTATCTGCTCTGGGTGCGAAAACTTAACATTAATACTGCCAAATGTTGCACCGAAGATAATTATAAACGCTCCTAATATAGCCTCTGTTATTACGAAATTTCTCTTATACTCAAATAATCTATAACAGATAGCTACACCTATTACAGCTATCATGAAAATTATTATAAAAGAGATTGTTATTGCTAAAAATATTCCTATTGACATAATTAATTCTCCTTTTTTATTGTTTTATATATGTTTATATGACAGAAAAAATAATTCTAATTTTTATAATTTCAAATATTATAGATTAATTCCTAGATTTTTATGAAAAGCGGGCTATAATATGGATGTTATGTTAATCTATGTAGTTGAAGTTAATATATAACCGTGATTTATCAGAGAGATTAAAAAATTATGCTGAGTACAAGGCATAAGTGAATTTTCTAGGTCAAAGCTTCGGAGTATGTTTAAATAAAAAACTGGTTGTATTTAACAACCAGTTAATTTAATGTTATTATATTTATTTTTTTAATTTGCTCCAAAATTGTCTACATTTTGTTAATTTGCTCTTACTATAGTTAAATCTGAGAACATGTTAACTGATGTGAGAAATTTATTGGGCCTAATATTAAATTTAAGCTGATATATAGGTTTCTGCATACTTTTAGCATATCTCATACAATTTGCTGTTCCAGAATGTTCTTCATACAACCATGAATCATCTTTATACATTGCTATAACAATATTAGAGTCATTTACCATTGCTTCGTTTCTTGCATTTAAAATTGTTGCAGCAGTTTCAATATCGCCGTTATTATGTACTCCTTGGAAGCTTTTTGATATATACTTAATTTCATCTGCATTTTTTAATTCATTTTCAAATTCTTTCGCAGTAAATAATCCATATTCATTCCACTGTTTATCATATCCTACAAATGGGATATACACAATGTTTTTAATATCTGGATATTTTTGTTTTAAATTATTAACTGCTTTGAATGCAAGCTGATCAAATCCCTGTGCTCCACCTGAAATAAATACTTTGCAATTAAGAGTCAAATATAATTTTTCACAAAATTGATATATAACATCGATTATCTTATTGTATTCAGATTGGCTTCCATGTACTCCTAATAATTTCTTAGGCCGGGGACCAGTAAAGCAGACTGTTTGAACATTATTTTTATTATACATAATTAAATCCTTTCTTAGTTTTAGAAATGTTTACTTACCCTCGTAAAGCAGTGAACTTGTGAAGCATTCACTGGCACCTATATATTTACCCTTAATGTAGTTTGGTTAACAATCTCACTTAAGCTTGCCTGTGGGTATTAGTGAGTCTTTTAAATAATCTCCTGAATAATCAATGCTTAAGCCTTCATTAAGCATATCTTCGTAATTATCAAAACCGCTTTGTGAAGCTTTAATATCCAAATACTCAGCTAACGGATATGCGATGGATTTATCTCTATAAGAATTATAAACATCAATATATCTGTTCGGATTTTTGATATATTCAAGTTCCTTTTTTATTCTATCCCTTTTTGTATTATCTGCTCTTTTATATTCATTAACAGTTTTATCAAATTCAGCCTTGATAATCTCAAGCTCTTTATCATTAAAAGCTACTTCTGCTTCTCCTGCTTCACTAATTTTTAGAATGTCCCCGGCTACATCAGGATATCTTAACTTCAGTTCTTCTGTATCCTGCACAATTACAGTTACAATGACTTTAAAATTATCTTTAGATTCAACACCATAGAAATTAATCTGATAAGTGTCATTATGCCATGCATCTGTATATATTCCTGCTGCCTTAGTTAATTCATCTGTTTCATAAAGATAAAGCATTTTCTTACCAGTATTTTCATCTTCCATAAGGTTAATAAAATCAAGTAAATCAGGAGTAATACGGATTTCTCCTATAGAAGGATTCTTCTCTTTTGCTGCCTTAAATCCTTCCCTGTAGGCTTCTTCCCAAACTTTATCTATAATTTCCATAATCGTTGTTTCTGCTCCGGATGGACTATAATCACTATTTATATTCCACACTATACTACTTATCTTATCTCTTATTTCTTCTCTATCCATAGTTATTACCTTTCGTAATTATTATTACTTCCATATTCATATCCATGCTTTTTTACATGCGTTTCTTTTTCTGACTGTCTGTGTTTCTTAATAAGGTCAATAATTGCCTTATAGTCTTCACTGGTAAGCAGTGGTTCAACCCCATCTTTTTCTGCCATTATGATTAAAGCTTTTTATTTTTAGCTTCTAAAAAGGCTTCCTTTACAAAATCACCGAACCTGTAACTGTTTGTTACACTTTTGTTTAAGAAATCTCTGATTTCATTAATATCAGAAAAATAGTTGCTCCAAAGCCGTGATGAATTATGTGGTTCATGTGGCATATGAAATTCTACCCAATTTTTTTCAAAGTCCAGTTCATATGTATAATTCGCTATATTAATATCTAATTCAAGCTTTAAATATTCATTAACATATATATCTATGCCTTTCTTTAATCCTTCTTCTAAATTCATATTAATTTCCTCCTTTATATTGTTTGATGTTATAAATATGACAGAAAATTAAATTTAAAAAGCCCAAGGATTTTACTCCCTGGGCTTCTGAATATTATTCTTTATACAGTATTTAATTGTTATACTCAGCTAATTTTTGTTTAGCTTTATCCTCTGTGAGGTCGCAATTTTCTATTAGTGCTTTAATTACAACAGAATCAGATGCTCCGAAAGATTTTGCTGTCTTTATTGTTGCTTCAATCTTTCCTTCTTTCATGTATTTTTCCATTAATTCACACATAGGATTTACCTCCCCTCTAGGATTCTTCAGTTCACTTATTTTACAGGATAGCTTCGGAAACTTATCATTATTAACATCGGTTGCTAAAAAACATGACATTAAATCTGATATATCTGATCCATCATTTACTGCAGTATTGACGAAAATCTCATGCAGCCCATCATCAACTGTTGTACCTGATTCTCTTATAACTTTATCAATGTGGTAAATACAGCGTCCTTCTTTAAGAAAATCAAATTGTGATATATAGACTATGTATAAGTCTATAACATCACTAAATTTTTCTCCTGTATTAGACTCTTTAACTGTAATTGAAGAGGCGTTAAATCTTGCTCGCTTTAGGTGATCATCGTTATCTGACTTCTGCACCTCAATATTACACTTTGTCCCATCACCTAATGTACACAGTGCATCCAATCTTACGGATCTGCCATAAATATTCTTTTCACTGCTCTGCGTAATTACTTCCAATACAGTAAGCTTAGGATCTTCTAAAATAACTCTTAAAATTTCTTCACAAACTTCTGGATCTTCTGCAATAGCTTCAAAGAAAATATCGTCAATTGGTCGTAAGCGCTGAACAATTTTAAGTTTTTCTTCATTACTAAATTTCTGCATAAATATTATAACATATATGATTATATATGTTAATCCTCCTTTCTTTATAATTTGAAAGGAATATGACAGAAAATTAGTTTGAATGCATTAAGAAACAACTTTATGAACTACTCACAATTGATTATTGTCTAATTAGGTTTTCTTACTTAATTGCGATTCACTTCTTATTGTTTTCTAATAATCTTGCTGCTGCCATTTCCGCCTTAGTTCTTCTGTGCCTTTTAGGTTTGTTTATTTGCTCAGTAATTAGATTTGTATTATTCTTATCATTTGTATTATTTATGTTATTTGTATTGTTCGTTTTGCCTTGTCTTTCGATTTCTGCTGCTCTTGCTGCTTCCATTTCTGCTTTAGTTCTTCTGTGTCGCTTTTTGGGCTTTTCAATATCTGCAGCGATATCTTTTTTATTATTATCTTGGCTCTCAGATTCTAATAGTCTAGCCGCAGTCATCTCTGCTTTAGTTCTTCTGTGTCTTTTAGGTTTTACTTCAGGAGTATTTTCTGACGACTTATTTTCGTCTTTATTATGTTTAATTATCTGAATATCTGTATGCTCTGATAACAATTCAGGCGTGTATATATTCGATTTAATATTATGATTTTGTATATCATTGCGATTTACAGACTTATTATCTGGATTCATACAAGTCACTAACTTAGGTTCAGAAGTTCTTGGAGTTGAGTGTCCTGTTGTAATGATTTCTCTTATTTCATCAGCTCCTGCAAGATTACCTTCTTTTTCATAATAATCTATTATTGCTTTTGCATAGTTATTAAATTTATCATCATCATTGGCATAATGTGCTCTTATCATTTCAACAATTTCATACATTGGCCTCATATAATTTTCATTCCTTTCTTATTTTTATTTATTATATGACAGAATATGTTTTTATTTTTTTGACACAAAAAGAGAAGCTATAAGCTCCTCTTTAAATTAATTATTTCTTTATTTCTGATATTTCTATCAGCCTCATAGCACATTTTGTTATAACTGATTTCAGGACATCCCATAATTATTCTTCTTTCTGCTGTGATAATACTTCATTAAAAAAAGCTATTATTACATTTTCACCACTAAATGCATATCTATTATCCCACTGTTTCATATGATTTAATAAAAACTCTTTATAATGCTTAACAAATATGGTTGAATCGAATTCAAATTCGTATGTACTAACCTTTTCATTTACTGTCTGATTAACTATCATTTTAGATATTACAAGTCCGGAATAGTTAAAAAGTATATCTAATTTGCCTTGATTTTTAGTTGTTAATACAGCCTTTAATGAATAATCCATCCAGCTATAATCACATAATGTTAAAACTGTATCCGGTTCCTCATCATTTAAAATAAGGTCTTCTTCTTTTATTTTTTTTAACTGTGATTTATCCATAATTATCTTCCTTTCAGATGGTAATTTTTGTTATTACTCCCTTTCGTATTTCTGATTTCTTTCAGGCTTATAAAAAGACTGTACTTTACCGGCACAATATACTACTTCATTACCATAATCAAGTGTTACATTAGCTGCGAAAGGTTCAGAAATATCTATATTTTTATTATTTAATGCTTCTACCTGACTATCAGAAAGTTCAGCTTCGATTATAACTTTGTTTTTATCAGACTGTTCCCTTTCATTGCAGATTCCAAAAAGACTATCAAATTCTTCCTTAGTCAGTGGTCTCTTAAGAAAATATTCATATTCAGGCTCACATAATACCTGCTTTCCATATGGGTCATTCTTATCAGCCGGCTTTACATAAAAATACTCCTGTCCTTTTTCATACGCCTGTTTTGAAAATTCATCTAAGTCAGGATGCCTGTACCACCGTCTCTTTCCTTTATCATCTACAACAGGGCATTCATTTGTGATCCTACATCTTAATAATCGTTTTAAATCATCAAAGTTTTCAACTAATGTTTCTTTCTTTGCAAGTTTTATATTCTTCTGCATTTCATCAATGCTCTTCTTAATATCAAAATTATCCATATTATTCTCTCCTGCTTGATTTTATCTTTTTATCTCTTCAATATCATGTATGTTTTTTAAGCTCTTTCTCTTTGGCTTTTTATCTTTATCGGATAAAAAATAATTTCTGATTGAATCACAGGTTACTTCATTATCCTGATGGTAGACATGAGCATTAATCCAAGGAGCTTGTCCACATGTTATATCTGTAAGAAGAACTGCTGAATAATCCTTGAAATAATCAAGCAAATCATTAATAAGTCTTAAGTCCTTTTTAGATATCATCAGTTTAAATCTATTAATATTAGACTTATCTTTAGATGTGGGTATATCAAAACTACCCCATTGTATAAATTTTCTATATACTTCCGGTACGACTACTCCAAAATCCCATGCAATTATTTTATCAGCAAATAATCTTTTATCTCTTGTAATCAACCATTCAGCCTGTAAAAGATACAATATCTTCTGAAGCTTAAGACATGATATACCATAGTCTTTAATATTACTGTAATATATTATATATTCGCTTAAATCCATAATATCTACCATTGTGTCTGTTCTCCTTTATAAAATGGTAACTATTATTGCTATAACTATTATAACAAATGCTATTATAGTTGTTGTAATTCCAATCTTCTGTACAGAATTTAAATATCCCTGTTCATTCATCCCTAATTTTTCACCTTGTTCAATACCATCACAATATCCTAACGTGTATTCATCAGTAAACCTAGATGCTTTTAATGGACATTTCTTTTTGCAGTTACCCATACTTTATTTACTTTCCCTTCTTTTAATTTATATAATTCCCTATTACTTGACCGAAACATCATAAATAGTATCTCTGTTAAAGGTCTGGTTCTGTTAATTTTTCGGGCTTTCTTTACTGCCTTTAAGTTATACCAGCCGCCTTTATTAATCCCATCAGGAACATATACACCAACTCCAAAAGGAATTTCCTCCTGAACTAGCATATATACATCTTCAGGCATAACATAATAGTTATAATCTCCAAGAAAATTATGTCCGTTTGGACTATGAAAATCTTCTACAGATGATTTAATCTCATAGCAATAGAAATCTCCCTTCTCGATACCGGATATAGATGTATTTACCGGCTTAAACTGGCAATAATCTACACGCTTACTTACACCAGTAGCATAATCAAATGTACATTCCTTTGCCATGTATATTCGTGTATCATTCTTAGGATTAAGATGCTTTTCCAAGGATAATGATAATTTCTTTGTTATATCAGGTCTGTTACTCATGTTATATTGCCTTCCTTATTTTTGTTTTCATTAACTGATTTTTATGTAACAATTAAATCATCTATTTTTGAAGCATATGGTGTTATTTCGGTTTTTTTCTTGTCAGAATTAGTCCATTCGTGAGAATGCCATGCTCCTTCTGTCCGTCCCTTACTCTTGAAAACAAATTCATCTTTATCAAAGAAATAATGTAAGGTTAATGCACATGCCGGCTTATCCTTTGTCATATGTGTCTCAATTGGAACATTAAGTGTTATATGCTGTTCTTTAAGACCTTCTGCCTGTAACCCTATTTTTACATGCAGCATTTTAAGTTTCTGATTATCCAGTTTGAAAATGTATGGATATCCAACCTTACTTAATCTCCTGCCGTATTTCTTTGTAATAGTCTGATATGATTTATTAGGATATCTGTGATTAATAACCTTATCATTAAATATCTGTCCATCAAATTCAAAATCAAAGAAAAGATGGTCTGCATCTTCATATGGAAAATAACATCCAAAATCGAATACAATACAACATTCATCTTCCTTTAGTTTTATCTCATTATTAAAAACTTCTCCAAACATACTTACCTCTCATAATCATTACTATCTTTACAATATGTCTTTAATTATATCCTTTCGGTTTTTCGCACCGTTCAAATTCGATTACCCACACATACGGGTTCGCACCCCATCCATAGCGGTCAAGGTCAGATTTTTTTATGGTAGAGTTCCATAACAACTTCCACTCTTCTAAGGCAATTTCCATATCTCCGACATGAACTGTCATAGATGAAAGCCCCTCTTTTCTGATTCCATCAAGCGTTATCTCCTGCAACTTTTCCACTCTTACATCCGTAATCTTTAACCAGATACGTGCGGCTTCTTTAGGCATGTGGATGGATGGTTTCCAAAGTAATCCTTGAGACATCCACGGTTTATCGTCAGCCTTGTACCAAAAAATGTGTGCCGCCGCCTGAATAAATGTTTCCCGGACATACAGAATATCGCCTATCTGACAGGGTGCTTTGTATGCGGCGCTAATCAATTCCGCATCCGCCATATCGCAGTATGGTTTGAACATGGCTTTCTTTTCTTCCAGAAATTTTTCTGGAATACCATTTTTGCATTTATCCGGCAATAACCCTACAAACTGTTTCGGTTTAACAATTCTTCTTGTGCAGCTCTTTCTACCATCCAGAATTGCCTGAACCATCTCCATGTTGAATAAAATTGGTAACACTCTACTCATCTTCTGTTCTCTCCTTGTAGCAACAATACACAATCGGATTGTCAGTATCACATTCACAGTTGTTCCAGTCAATATCTTCCAATGCTCTGTCTTTTGCAATCTGTTCTGCTTCTTCCTGTGTATCAGCTTCGATGTCATCATAATCAATCGAAAGTCGCAAAACCACGCTTGCATTCCACTTAGCCATTCACTCCACCTGCCTTTACTATCTCGATTGCATATTTCTTATTTATACATCCATCAAAGGTATGTCGTTCATCATTTTTCAACTGTGTCACAACAGCATCTATATCATAAGCTGCCGGTATGTCTTTTACTCCCTTACATAAGTTATGTATCAATAAATCAAAGTTTCCTTTATCATTATCAAAATGATGATTTGCTAATAATGCTATAACATCATCTACAGCTATTAATTTCATATTCTTTACCTCTCTAAATTATCATTAACACGCTTGTTTTCTGCATCTTCTTTAAACTGTATTATTGTTTCTTCTATATTCATGCCTTTATCTCCTTATTTTTATTGTTTGTCTCGTACTGTCCATTTATAAGTAGGCTATCCATTAATGTCTGACCTGTAGTAAGTGAATCTGTATCTGATGATAAAGGTTTAATACAAGGTTTTCTCATTGTACCTGAAGATTTACTACCTATGATTATTACATTGTTTTTTGCTTTTCTACTATTTCTAAATAGCTTCATATTTTATCCTTTCTATATAATTATTACTTTTCTAAGTGATTTATTAAACCTTATACAATTTCAGTATATAACAAATCCTTCACTTCTTCAGCCGATAAAGTTACCATTACATACTCATCAAGTCTTATTTCATAGTCATTGTTAAATCGTGTTACATTAAGCCAGTGTTCATTAGCATAATCCTTATAATCCTTGATTTTTCTCTTATAACAGATAATATAAATTATTGTTAATATAATGAGCAAAGCTGTTCCTATTCCTATTATCCATTTAACAGAACTAATCTTAGAAGAGAAAAATAAAAGTGGAGTTTCAACTAAGCCTATAAATATAAAATTACACAACAAATCTATAACACACCATTTATTACATCTTTTTTTCCACTTTTCATACCCATATTTAATAACCTGTTCTTTCTCATGTGCTGTCATTTTTCTTTACTCTCCCCTTTTATAGTTTTTTATTAACTATTCATTTACTGTTTTACTAATAATATAGGGCTTAAACTTCTTACTTCCAAGAGATATATTTCCATGAGGAATAATCATCATATATATATTCATCCAGATTAATTTCTTCCCCTTCGTCATAGGCTTTTTTTAATGCTAAAAGTTCTTTTTCATCCTTTATTTTTAAAACTACATAGCCGGTTGGATTATCGTCTATTTTAGAAAAAGATAACGCCACATTAAAATAATCAATTGCTAAACCATACCCATATTTGGTTTCATTTATATGTTTATATATTTTTTCAGTTTCTAGATTATTTATAAAGACTTCTTTTCCGTGATAAAGAACAGACCTTTCTATTTTTGCTTTTTCTTCATCAAATACATGATTCATCAGGTCTTCATTAGCTTTCCTTGCTCTTTCTGCACATGCATGAAGCATTATATAACTCATAACCGTTTATCTCCTATTCTGCTTCTGATTGAAGCCATTCTAAAGTGCATTTTATACAATCATCATAAGGACATTCATCTATATGCATAGTTTTAAGACAGCTATCAAATAATATATCTGCTAACTCTTCATCATTCATTGCTCTTATCTTATCTGAATTTGTCATACTTTACCCTCTCTTATGTTATATCTCTATAACTCTTATATCCGATTTCTTCTTCTTCATTTTCATCCATCTCTTCATAAAGCAGCTCATTGATTGTATAGGCAGGTCTGCTATTATCGACTGTTACATCTTCAAACCACTTTATTATATCTTTAGATTTCTTTTTTCTTAACCATTCTTTATAAGTCATGCTTACCCTCTCTTTAACTGCTCTGCTATTTCATCAATGTTATAAAATCTCAAATCAGGATTAGTATTATAATCTGCAAGTCTGATATAGTATGCAGAAGATTCATTTGCCATCTTCTTTAATAGAACTGCAAAATCATCAATAGCTTTGTTATAAACATCTTCAATATTATATGTCGGGGCATCTTTAACTTCATCTATTATTCCATTAATAAAATTTGCTGATTCATGGAATCCAAGTATCTCTTCCTTTACTGATTTTCTTGTTAAGCTCTCTATTAATTTATCTGTATCTGTTAATCCCATTCTTCTTTTCCCCAATCTAATTTCTGACCACAATCCGGACAATATGCTGTCATATTCTCATATGGAATTGAATAATATCCATCCCCATGATGTTTTGAAAATACATGTCCACAGTCACATGTAGTCTCCATATATGCCTGCTTTTTTATTTTCTTTGGAGTTTCTTTAATACTTAATTTTTTAAGCTCCTGTATTACTACCCTGATAGCTTCTTCATGTTCATCTAATAGTCCTTCAAATAAATCACAACTATCACACTCCAAATTACAGTCATTTGACTGACATTCAAGATATCTTCCTAATTTTTCTAATGCTTCTTCTTTATCCATAATTTACTCCTTTATCAAATATGGCTTTCCTTTTGTAGCATATTTTAATGTAAGCATCACTTTTTCTGTCTTACCTGTAGCTGGATTTTCCAGTAATGCATATACCTTTGATGACTGTAAGGTTTTAATTGTCTGTTTCCCAAGTTTATTAAACAATGTATACCAAGTCATATTTTTCTCCTTTTACAAAAAATATTATTCTTCACGGTTATACTCTTTTAACCATCTGCATTCAGTTTGTTGACATCTTTCTTTACTTGACAGGTGCATATGTTCACATTTAGTTCTGTCTAATGAACATTCATAGCCTGTATAAAACGGGCACTCCTGCTCAAATACAGGCATTTCGTCTATCAAAATCTTCATACTGTGTCCTTTCTTATAAATTTATGAAATAAAAAATGACGAAAACGATTCTTTATATTAAAAATCTGTACAATATATGGCTAATTCCTTTACTTATTGAATAACAACTGTTCCGCTATGTGAAAACCAGTAACCTACTTCTCCGTTTTCCCATTTATCATAGAAGGCTCTTGGAAATGAAATATCCATCTCTTCTATAAAATGTTTTTCTATATATTCCTTTGATAGTTCATTTAATCTTGGATTTCTTAATAAATACTCTTTAAGAGAAGCCTTTATTCTTTCTCTTAACCAGTTATAATCATCTGCTGTTACTTTATAATCAATGTTAGGATTAAGAATACAATTACTCTTTTCCTGTGCGTTCTCATATACTTTGACACATGACGCTGATATCTTTTCTTCATAAAGCGGCATAGATAAATCATATAAGACATTCAAATTGAATCTCTTAAGATAATTTTCAACTAATTCCTGATAATCATTGTCGTTAAAATTAATTTTTATGATCATATTTTTATATCCTTTCTTTTTTATCTCCTTTTTAATTTAATATTTAATAACAATATGACAGAATATTTTTTTTCTTTTTTTACATAAAATTAACTGAGCAAATACAAACGTAATTACTCAGTTAATAAAAATATTTTTTTATAATAACATTAACTAATTCTTAACATCCGCCGTACCTTACTACTACTCATAACTGACTTTTGTTGAGTGGAGTTTTCTTATTTAATTACAATAATTACATATATTCAACTCTCTTGTACTTTCATATATATATCTATATTAGTAGAGTCTGTTAATGCAACATCATACCAAAGTAATGATATATTAGAGCCAGAAAATCCCAGATGTTCTATTCTTAAAACATTTTCTTCAGCTTCCAGATTTTCTAACTCATCTATTGTTAATATGTGTCTGTCTAATTCTTTTATTTCATCTAATGACATATCTGTTCGCCTTTCTTTGTATTACATTTTTTTGATATTAAATTTAGCAATGCTTCCTGTAAAAGCTTTGATAAATTTACGTTATTTTTTTCTGCATATGAATTCAAATATTCTGGAATAGTAACATTTTTCCTAACTGATTTATTTCCATGGTCTTTTGCATACTGATCAATATTTAATACAAGTAAACTAATGATTTTTTTTGAATTTATTAGTTCTGGTTCTTTAAATGGGAATAATTGTTGTGGAACATTTTTTCCATTTTCAAGTTCATCAATTATCCAGCCACACGCAGCATCTTTACCCATTTCTATTGCATCAGCCATATCTTTGCCTTCAGAAATGCACCCTGGCAAGTCCGGAATTTCTATTGTGTACCCCTCTTTTTCTATACAGGGAGTTAATATTGCAGGATATACTAATTTCATAATTTCCAAAAGTTATCGCTAAAATCCCTTACCTTAAGATAAAGGGAAGAACGATTTCTCCTTTCTACTCATGTTATTTTAAAGTTTTTTTATGTGTATAGTGCTTTAAGTTGGTTCTATATTAACTTTAAAATGTTTTGCTTAAGCTTCAATTATCTCCCATGTCCATACTTTATCATCACAATCTGTAATATATGCTGTATTTTCACCTAAATAATCAAAACTTAACATAACAGCATCGTCCATATTTTCTAAGTGGCGTTCCTTCTTATAATATGAGCAGCAAATTTCATACATATTATTTGCTTCTTCTCTCAAATACTTTAAAGCGTCTTCTTTATTTGTAAATTCTTTTAAATCCTTGACACCTAAATTATGCACCTCATAACAAATAACAATAAACTTTTTCATATATTATTCTCCTTTATTTTTTTGATAATTTATATATGACAGAAAAAAAAGAGAAAAGCTATTCGCTCTTCTCTTTTAAATGATATATTTTATATTTTTATTTTTCGCTAACAATGGATTATTTATCTATTAGATATATTTCCTAAAAGATTATCAACTTCTTTTTGATAACATTCTTTGCATAAGGCCTTATATTTGTCCTCAGCACCAATTTCCACCTGTTCTCCCGATAATACAAATTTGTTATCCTTAAATCTTGCATTTGCAATTGCTCGTTTGCCACATTTACATATACTTTTGATTTCCTGAATAGAATCTGCAAGTTCAATTAATCTTTTGCTGCCAGGAAACAATTCCCGCTTAAAATCTGTTAAAAGCCCATAGCACATGACAACCATCTTAAATGATAAATTAAATAATTCATCTACCTGCATTGGAGTAAGAAATTGTGCTTCATCAACCATAATAACAGTATTGTTTATATTCTTATTATCAGCCTTACATTTTTTCTCAATTATTTTAACAATAGATTCATCTGGTGAAATACCAATACACTCTGATTCAAGGCCAACTCTCGATTTAACCTTAATGCTTCTGGTATCAGTATCAGGCTTTAAAAGTATAACATAGAAATCCTGCGATTCGTAATTATACTTTGCCATCAACAGGTTAGCTGTCTTTGCACTATTCATTGTTCCAAATTTAAAATATAATCCACTCATAATTTTCTCCTTTTTATTATTTTATTAAAAATAATATGACGGAAAAATAATAGCAATCCAAATAGATATGCTGTACATTTGTATAATCTTAATATATTTTTTTGTTATATCTTTTTAAATAACTTCTTGATTTTATCAATGTCTTTTTTAGTTAAACCATCGCAATAATTGACAAAATATAAGTGTTTATCATTGCAATCTTCAAACAATGAATGATCATCATCCAATATTATATAATGTTTGACATTATTTCTGCTTATATAATAATTTATCTCTTGCTGCCTTGTCTTGTTTGCAGTTATTGGAGTTATTCCATTAATTCTTAGATTTATCCCTCTCAATTTATCTGTTAAAGGCTTAAAAATTTTTTCATTGCTTTCCTGGTATCCGGTTCTCCATGTAGAGGTCAGGATTATCTTTAATAAACAATTATATTGTTCCTTTAGATCTGTTAACAATTTGACAAAATTATTAAGACATGTTTCATTGAATGTAAATTTATTGGTCCAATCAGATTTTCTGTTTAATACCCCGTCTATATCCAAGAAAATACACAATTCATTTATATTTGACATTTATTAATTTCCTTTCCAAATATATTCTGTTATAGAATATGACAGAAATTTTCAATAAATATTTTACATGATTATTGTACCTTATTAATGTTAATATTGAAAGATAGTAAAAAAATCGGTAAGAATAATTCCTACCGATTCACTTAAAATATTTAGTTGTTATCTATGTTTTTAGTTGTATTCTTAATACAATCTTCTACATAGTTATCAAATGATGTACCAACTAATGCTTCGAACATTGCCTTTACGGATTCCTTGTCAGTTGTATTCTTGTATATACCAAATACTTCTTCTGCAATGCCTGAGATTTCAGTTTCTCTATTATCCAGATAATCTTCAAGAATTGTATCTGCATCTCTTATTACACCATTTGGAGTACTTAAAGTTAATTCCTTTGCCTTATCAACTGCTGCCTCTGAATCTAAATTATAATTACAATTTTTACTAACTATATCTCTTGAATTGTTATTTTCTTTTTCACTTAAGCCATTAACATCTTTTGATTTATACGCTTCTGTAATAAGATTGTGTATATCAACTTCAGTAGTATTTAATTTCTTGATACATTCTTTCTGTATCATTTTTAATTCTTGACTGCTAAAAACATTTGTACATTCTACATCACAAACACTAGATTTGTAATAAACTTTATTAGTTGCATCCAAAAATATGCCTGAAATAAATATATCTGTGAAAAATACGCCTGTGTAATTATTATCTATTACCTTTAACTTAATTTTAAGAGCTTCCGGAATAAAGTTTTCATTCAAAAAACATCTTAAATAATTCCCGACATTATTATCTTTAATGAATTCAATATGTATTATTGAGTCTGAAGTATCATCTTCCTGAGGCAATTTTGTATTTTCAATATTTTTTTTAGCACTATTAACCTTTGAATGCAGCTTGTTTTTATTTTCTTCATATTCTTTTACAAATTTTATACATTCCAAATAAATGTTATTATTTGTGAAAAGAGCCGGTAAATAAAAAACACAATCATTTGATGATACATAAAATAACCATTGAGGTTCTGACAAAAGGATATATTTATTTATTGCACCATTCTTTTTCATTGAAAGAGCAGTATAAAATATACCTGTATAATCAGTATCCATTGATCTGAAAAATGATACATATGATTCATCAATTGTTTCAGGCTTAAAATATACCTTAAATGTATATTTATCATTGTGTTTAGTTAATGCTATGTTGTTAATAACCATATTTTCCATTATTTCTTCTCCTTTAAATTTATTTATCTTATATATGACAGAAAAAAACTGACTAAAAAATAGTCAGTTTTAATTGTTTATCAAATTTTTAAATATTACTTTTATTTAGTTGTGATATCCGCTATTCCAATGCACAAACCGAGCACAAAGTGAAGAACAAGCATTATTAAAGTCCCTAAGATTGAACATATCATGCCGATAAGACAATATAAGTTCATTCCATCAATTTCCTGTTCATCAACCTCTGCATGTGAAGTCTGTCTCATGTCAATTTCGTTATAATTTTTCATAAATATATTTCCTTTCTATGTAAAGATTTGAAGATAGTCACATAGAATGGAGAATAGATTGTCATATATTGTAAAATCCAGTCTTTTTTATAAACTTAATCCAAATACAATACGTACATTTTGACAATTGGCATCGACTGAACGCATATAAGGAATAATTTCAGTATAAAATTCACAAGCGATTTCCGAATGCTTGCAATCTTCCTCAAAATAGTATACTTCCTTATCCCAGTCAAAATTTTGTATTTCCTCTAACGATAAGTATGACGTAAAAGCTAAATCTTCTAACCAAAATGCAGTTTCTTTATCTATATCTAAAGGTAAACCTTTACATTCGCAAATCACGGAAAATTCATTAAAATCGTTCTTGTTATAACCACACAAAATATGAAATAAACCATTATTTCTATCAATCGGAACCATATTATGGCTCCATTTAGAGTTTTTCACCAGATTCCATTTGTTTATCGCAGGATTCTTGTGTTCTATAAACATCCAGATATCAGCACCCATCAATCACTTCTCCTTTCTTTCATTATCTGTTCTGGATTTTGCTTCATGGTATCCATGTACATCCGAAAAGCTCTTTCAGCAGCAACTGTCTTGGTTTGTCCGAGACTTTCACAGAATTGCTCAAATTCCTCATGTAGTGTTCTGTCGAGATATAAGTTCAAACAACGTCCATCTTTCTTTGGTCTAGGCATCGTATTCCACATCCTTTTCATCATTGATAACTTTTTGTATGGCATTTATTTCATCTAATAAAGACCAATGCTTTTTTTCAGTAAATATATCATAATTATCCCACATATCAGTTATACTTGATTGCCACCCAATCGCAACACAAGTTTTATCATTCAAAAGGCTAGATAAAATACCAGTTTCTTCTAATAGATTTGATTCATTTTCAAAAGACTTAAATGCATCAATCACTAAAGGAATATCTTCTTTCTTTACTAATACATAATCATAAGTAGACCCGAGAATAATTCGTTCATTCATTGTAAGTCGTTCATCTTCAAAAAGCTCCCAAAGCTTCTGTTGTTCCACACAATCACTGTGAACATTAAAATATTCCAAATCTAAATATTTTTTTGCAAAATAATTCCATATAACTTGATAGTGTCTGGATGCATTTTGAACTTTTCCTGCTAATTCATGGGTTTTATCTTCTTTAAACTTTATAATTTCTATATAACTCATAGTAAGACCTCCTTGCTTGTATATAGTATATTACAACGCATAATTCGTTGTAAATCAACTATAGTCATTATTTTCGTTAATGTAATAGTCTATTTGTTCACATGTACCTTCATTGTAAGATGATACAGTATAGTTTTTATCTAATTCTTTGTCATAACTGGTCTCCTTTTGTTCTTAATTATCTATTATACGTTAACATTTTCGCCTCTAAAGCATTCTCCACAATATTCCCAGATATCTTCAGCAATACGCTTAAATGTTGCATATGTTGCTTTACATATGCCTTCATCATTCATTTTATGTGCTGCAGGTTCGCCAATCTGAGAACAATCGCTTCTCATACATACAGGAGGCATCATGTTCATGAAGTCGTTCACTATTTCTTCCGTAAAATAATCTCCAATTTCACATGCAGCAAGACTAACAAAATGTTCTTTATCAATTACTTCTTTCTCATTATATGTTTTACAGTTGCTTAAAGGAACTCCTTCATATTCCACTTCCTCAATGAATAATTCATTATTGAACCATTCATATGATTCATAATGCTTCTTATATGATTCAGCCATTTTATAAGTTGGAAAAATTTGTGGATTACCTGCAGAAATTCTGCTGTCTCCATTATAATAAACAACTTCATATCCCTTAAGCTTTGTCCATCCAGGAATATCTGTTTCAATTACAAAACCACTGTCTATATAACTGCACGGTACATAATTGCCAAATATGTGCCCATTTTCATATGTTGCTAATGTTGCATGTTCTTCTTTTCTTGGTACTATCTGTAATATAAACTGTTTTCCATTGTCTGCCTTATATTCGTTTTTAATTTTAATCATTAAATGTTCTCCTTTAAATTAAATAGGCAGTTAGAAAAATTAATTACTAACTGCCTTATGATTATGAATTGTGTTGTTTAAAATTCTATAGTTGCATCTTCTGAAATATAGTCGCATATATAACCTTCAGTTTCTAAATGTTTACATGCTACATCAATAATGCTATCAGTATCATATTCTCCATAATTTTCCTTCTTGTATTTTTCAATAGCATCTTTCGTTCTCTGAATCACTCCATTCGTTAATTCCTGTTTACCTTCAACCTGAACCATGGATTCCACATTTGTACCGCAACCATCAATATTTGTATCAATAAATTTAATAATCTGCTTCATAAGTATATGTATCCTTTCTATTTAAGTTTAATCATTATTTTTAAGTGGGCAATTTTTTTTATTACAATATTCATATCCACCATTTGGGCCAGGATTACATCCACATAAATTAGGAAACATCATATATCCACAATCTCCATTCCCTGTTTTGATAATATCATCTTGTACATCAAAATCATTAAAATCTATTTCCATTCATATTATCCTTTCTAAAGAAATTCGATTTACTTGAAATATTAGTCTCATCAATTTTCTATTTCCACGAGAACAGTGTATTCAATTCCATTATGTTCAAAGTTCCATTCACCATCATATGTACAATCTGGTTCTGTGCATGTCAATTCGAATCCATTATGGAATAATACACCTTCTGTATATGGAGCTTCTTCTTCGCAAATTACTAACTTAATATTTGCTTCAATTCCGTTTGGAAATTTTGCGGTGTGCGTAATTGTTTCGTCTCGCTTATATCCATATTTCTGATAAATTTCATCTCCTGTAAGATTAAGTAAATCGTTAATTAAATTCATTTCTGCATTTGAAATTTTTATTGTTTGTACCATAAAATTTTCTCCAATCAATATCCGTTATTATAAAGAATTTCAGATATATTTCTCTGTGCCGTTTCAGCGTTGACTGCTTTATAATAATCTGTTGTAACATCTGTAATAATTCCTGTATCATAATCCCTTAACACATAGACTTTCTCTTTTGTATCAAGATTTTCTGCTACATCATAGTTGCTATTACAAAAAGCCGGCAAACAACTCATAACTAAATTATTTGATTTAATAATTTCATTTCTTACATTCTGATATTTCATTCCGACTTTTATAGATGATAATTTAAACATAGTTTCCTCCAATCTTCTAAAGAAATGCGAATTTCTTTTACAACTTAACTACTTCACCTGTTTCCGTATTTACAAGACCTACATTCTTTACATACTTAATAATGCCTTTGTCAATAAGTTCTTTTCTTTTGTTTGACTCTTCTTTTCTCTTTTTATCTTCATATTCTGCATGTCTAACAGCCTGCTCTTTCTCAAATTTCTTTTTACTTTTTTTAGCTTCTTCTTCCCACTGCCTTTTTCTCTCTTTGTATTCTTCTGGTGAACAGTTCATGATTTGGCACATCTGTTCTTCTACACGCTTTTCTCTGTTATTATAATGTTCTCTTGCCTTTCTATCCATAGAAACAACTACAGATTTCATACCGTGTGTAGGATTTACATGACCACCTGCAACCGTATCATATCCAACATACCTCTCGATAAACATTGATTTATACATTGGGTATTCACTACCACATTTATTACAATGTAAAGCATAAGCTGGCTTTCCGTTCATGTAAATCGGCATCATTGGTTTTGCTGTTTCTTTTGCACATTTTCTGCAAAACGCACCTACTTTTGGTAAATCAGTTTCGTCATCTCTATAATCAAACCAATCTATTCCAATTCGCACAATGTCACAAGTTCTACCACGAAATCCTAAATATTCAAAGTTTCTTTCCATATCTTTACCTCATTTTTCTAATCTTATGAAACACGCATTTATTAATTTGATTTTCTATTAAATAATCATTTAAGTCTTTTCAATCCTCTTCTATTGTTGGGATATGCATAAAATCAACCGTCCTTTCTATTCTACAGAAATAACATATTTTTTACCTGTTGCTCCGCATTTAGGGCAAGTATCATGTCCTATTACATAATTTTCAGCCAACCATGCAGCGCCACATTTCTTACACCTCATTTTTGTTGAATAGCCACCATTCTTTTCACTATCAATAGTTCCGTAATCAACAAAGCCTACGATTGCATCACAATCAATTACTCTAATTTCCATTAAATTAACTCCTTTTGAAATTGCTATTTCTTACACCTCAACAACTTCCCAGGTCCATTCATATTCTCCATCATAAGATGAAAGATATGCTGAACCATCATCACTGATGGTAAAATCTATTGAATTCTTATCCTCTTCATCTGCATTATTTATTTCATCATCATAGGTATTCTGAGCATCTTTTTCAAGAAATGCGTAAGCATCATCCTCATTATCGAATGCATCATGACTTGCGATTTCCTTCTTGTGTACTGCATAACAAATTACTATATACTTTTTCATACAAAATTCTCCTTTATAATTTTAATGTTTTTATATGACAGAATAAATTTAGTTTGATCTGCTTTTTTTCAATTCCTCAATAGCATACTTGATAATAATTTCTCTTTCTTCATTATTAAGGATGTCTGAATTAATTGGATCATCAGTGGTTCCTTCTTCATTCCAAACTTCAAGATATATATTGTCTACATCATTTGTTCCAGAATTGAAGTGTACAAAGCACATAACATATTCACTTTTTGTTTTTATATTTGCTTCTAATTTTTCAATTCCTTTATGGTTAATTTCAAATTCAACGCAGTCAATCATCTTTTCTTTTTTGTCATTTGTATATGGTGTGTTCGGTCTTAACCATTTTAAACCAACCATACTGCCTGCCATACCAACACCTAAAATGCTTTCTCGTGTAATATCCATTAGAATTTCCTCCAATTTATCATTATTTTTCTTTCTAAGGCCACCTTATTTGTCCAATATCCTAAGTTCTGTTATTAACTGATTGATATGAGCAGTATGAATATCATCAAGTCCTGCATATATAACAGGGTTTCCACTTCTCCATTCTACAATCTGTGAATCAACTGGAATACTGTTCATATAGTCCCTATTCTTTCCATAAATTCTACCATCATACTTTTTGATAGCTGCTATTGTGGCGAATACTTCTTTTGTTTTCTTGATACCAAACTTATGAATTATGTCGCACATAGTTCCTTCAGGCGATGCAATTTCCCTTGTTTCATTGTATATTTTCACAATTTCTTTCCATGCTTCTGCTATTTCATTTGCGTTCATCATAGTATTTTCTCCTTTATTTTTTTGATAATTTATATATGACAGAAATTAAAAAATAGCCGACTGATATTTCAGCCAGCTATGTAATGCTTATTAATATATTCTATTACTCTGTGAGTGAACTGCCTATTGTCTAAAGCCAGTGGGATTACGGTAGCCCTATCTCAACAGCCTGTTTCCAGTAATCAAAAGTCTTATCTCCTATTATATCTTCATGATCCTGATATAGTTTCTTTAATGCATCAAATAATTCCTTTGCATAATTCCCCATACCACATAATGTAAGACATTTAAGTATCCTTGTAAGTCTCTTATAATTATGATTGAAAGGTGTCAGCCAGACTTTGCTTCTTTCATCAAAATTATCTGATGGTATTAAGCTTACCTCTTCTAATGATGGCTTATATTCAAACCCGTAAAATCTTAATATTCTTAAATACATTAATCGTAAATTAATTCTGGCTCTTTCTCCAGTTTCACTCTTAATCCATTCAATTTCTTCATCTGTTAATACAGGTGCCTTAGGATTATATGGGCTTGGCTCCTGCAGAGGAAAGGCATATTGAATCCATGAATGGCTGTTTTCTAATTGATCATCTGAAAACTCAGTAAATCTTATGATTGTGCCACAGCAATTTTCTTCCCCGGACAAAAAAGCTGCACATGGTCCTGGGTAATCTGTATTTTCATTAATGGTATGATTATTGGAGTTATTTGTGGAATTATTGATGGCCTTGCTGTTACTTTTAAATAAATTTTTAAAATAATTGAGCATATTTCTTCTCCTTGTTAAGTCATTATTTTTCTGTTATTAATATGACAGACAACAATGTGAAAACTCATATAAAAAAAATGAATTTATGTAGATATTTATTTAAAAATAAAGTATTATTAAATTAATTTCATATTTAAAGGGATATTATTCAAGATAACGCCATTATCATAATAAAATTCTAGGAGGATAATTATGAAAACATATTTAAAAATTTTTTCAATTACTGTCGGAATTCAAATATTTGGTTTTTTAATATGTTATTTACTTGATTCTATATTTAAAGTTAAATCATCAAGTACTATTTTCCCTTTGTATATTGGAATTTTTTTTATATTAATTTCTATGATATTAGGGATTATTCTTCCTATTTGCTGGTGTAGTACTTTATTAAAGAAAGTAATAACTATTTTACTTCTGCCAACAAATTATACTCCTTTATTATGTATTTTATTTGTTATAAAATTTATTACTAATATAGGAAATATTTTAAATAATCTTCCAATTAATTTTGGATAACATATACTTTCTTAATATTTACTCAATTTAATTTAAATATAATATTAAAAATAGGGTAGGTTAATTCCTATCCTATTTTTGCTTAAATTATAGTTTTTATTTGTATAATAATTTTTATGTTGATTTATACTTTTTTAAAATTGAATAATAAGAATAATTAAAAAATAAAAAAATTAAATAAAATCATTACTTTCTTTCTACATCTTGCAATTCGTCTTTAAGCATCCAGAAATCATTTTCACTTATAATTCCATTTGTCCAAAGGCTCTTTGTGCTTACATATATCTTATCAAATGCAAGCAACATTGTAATACAATTACTAGAACTGTTGTTTTTTAGATATTGTTGCCTTGCCTGAAGAAAATCATTTAATTCTTCTATATACTGTTCATCATTAAATTTAGCATAATATGCTTTTAGTTCTTCATAAATAAAATCCTTTCGTTTGCCATAGGCGGAAACCCACTGCCTTTAGGTGATGGGTAGTTGACAAATAATAATCTCCTTTACACTTTGTATATGTAATTTTGTTATTCTCTTATAAGTGTAGGTATTTCTCCTCTGATTGATGTTTTTCTGTACATTCTGATTCTTAATTTACGAATAGCTTTAACTTCAATCTGTCTTACTCTTTCTCTTGTTACTCCAAGTGCTTTTCCTGTTTCTTCTAATGTAAGATCATCTTCGTATCTGCTTTTGATTACATACATTTCTTTTTCTGTCAGACAATCTTTTACACATTTCTCTACAATCTGTTTTAAATTGCGTGTAACCATTATGTCTTCTATTTCAGGACTGCTATCGTCTTTTATTAATTCATATAATGACATGTTAGTATCTTCAGAATCTTCGGTAATTTTGTCCAATGATAGAGGTATTCTGTACATTGTTAAAAAATATCGTAATTCTTTTTCATCCCAGTTGTTTTCCTTACATTTATCTTTAATTGATTTACTTCCTGTCGGATCACATGAAAAATATTTCATATACGCAGATTGAATATTAACTGGAATTCTTATTAAATTATCAAAGTTTCGTATTTTATGCATTATTGCCTGGTCTATATAATAAAGAGCATATGTAAGAAAAGTATTATCCCTGCTTAAGTCATATCTTATGGCTGCCCGATATAATCCAATTGCTGCTTCCTGGAATAAATCTTCAGGTGTAAGATATTTGGTACGCTCATTAAAATAATTTACTCTTTTGTTAATTATTCCTATATTATTTTTTATCAATTCTTCCCAGGCTTCTTTATTACCTGTTTGTATTTGTTTTATTAATTCAATGTTTATTATGTTATAATCTTTCATGGTTAAAGACCTTTCTTACTTCAATTTATACTTTAAAATTCCTGTATTTTATTTTTAATATGACAGAAAATATAATATTTTTTTTGACACAAAAATTGGTTTATCCCAACAAACCATAGGTATGTAACTTAAAGCTTCGGATTTTTGCCGATATTATTTGATATTACCCTCAATTTGCCGTAAAGTCCCTAGCTTTAGACATGGGGAGTGTCAAAAAAAGATACTCCTAAGAGTAATGTTATTGCCCTTAAGAGTACCTTCCTTTGTATATAATTATTAAATTTTAAGTCTTTTAAGTGCTTCTGTTGCAAGACTGCTCCTTACACTATCTGAAGCATTAAACATAATTTGCGCACATTTAGGACTGCCTTTCATCATTTCTGCAGCATATATAAGACCGTTATTGCATTTATCAAGCTTTGGATTATCTATTTGTGTAGGATCCCCACAAATAACTAGCTTGGTTCCTTTTCCAACTCTTGTTATGATATCCCGCATCTGACTTCTGGAAGCATTTTGTGCCCCATCTACAATAAGAAAACTTCCTGTTATGCTCCTTCCACGCATATACGCAAGTGGACATACTGCAACTGTTCCTGTTGCAAAATAATCATCTATCTGCATCTGGATATTTTCATTGGATTCATCTAAATCTTTCCTTCGTATAAGGCTTTCCAAATTGTCATAATTTTTACCATAAAATATCCTCCTCGTCTTATGGAATTTATTTTTTATTACATATATAATATGACAGAAAAATCCGGCAGCTTTTAAACTACCGGATTTGAATTACAAGTATTAAATTGATAATAGTATTTAGTATTAAAAAATGATTAAGACTCAGATCCCAAAAACGCAGATAGAATAAGTTTACAATCATACTTATCGTTAACCAGATTCTCTACTATTCCATCATAAGGTCTGGCAACATAATCTATATGGAATCCGTCATAACAGCCATATGCATATAATTCATTTGTATTATATGCATTTAAACAAATATCTTCTACAGATTCCGTACCATAGTCCCAAATATCCTCTCTTGCATTAGATTTTACATTATCTCTATCCTCATTTACTAATTTATACAGATACTCTTTCACATCTTTTTCTGTGCCTCTCACAATTTTGCTGTAAGTCGAATTATCCATTTCAGATCCACCTACACTAATGATCCATATCTTAATACTTTCTTTTTCTGTTTCTCTTTTAATATTTGGCATTATATTTCTCCTTTAAATGAACTACTTACAACCAACTTTTGTCGGTTGTAGTTTCTATGTTGCATGTTTTTAATATGTAAGTAACTTTCTTAAATCCCATTGATTTAAAGTGCTATACTCAATCCTTTGTTTCTGTCATACTGATATAACTCATCAGACAAGAAGATTCCTTCTTTTCTGGCTGCACCTTCTATATTGGCTTTCTTTATTATATTTGCAAGGTTTAATAAATCATTTCTGTCTTTTATATTCATCTGTTCTTTTGGAAGAATGAAAAATTCCTCTGTACTGCTTGGAAGTATCCAATAATCATCCTGGATTCTGTTTGCTATATCGTTTAATGCTTTTCCTGAGGCAAATAATGCAGGAGTTTTTATACTATTACTTACTACTGCATACATAGGAATATCCGGACAAGGAATTCCTATATTCTCAAGTATGTCTTTAAATTCTACGATATGATATTCTGCATTCTCAGTATTCTCAACTGCTGCAATAAGAAGTTCTTCTCTGCTTATACCTAGCTTATCACACATATCTTTAGTTATAGGTATTTGTGAACTGGCATTGTTGTATAATTTAGGCAGAAAAGTAATATTTCCTCTTGTTATTGAATACATGCCATATTCGTTATAAATAGAGTTTCCTTTTACATTTTCTTTGTTCGCTGGATACAATACTACACTCTTTAATATATTATTTTTGTCTACTGTATCACCTATTATATCCTGAAACCTATTTCCAAGTTTCTCTGCGTTAATACATCTGAGCAGCTTATTAAATATATAGTCAATACTTATTCCTTTAACATAATCACTATATATACTGTCAAAATTACAATTAATAAATGTAGATCTGCCAGAATCAAGTTTTAATCTGAATGAGTTTTCTTTGCTTATATCTACTGCACAAATATCATTGAATCTTTTTAAAAATCTTACTGCTATCATACCTAAAAAATCTTTTTTATTTAACATAAACTAAAATTCTCCTTTATTTTTATTTATAGTGTGTATATGACAGAAAAAAACGGATCAGTTAATTCTCAATAACCTTGAGTTAATGCTGATCCGTTAAAATAATTGATATTTAGTTTTTATGTTGTATTTATCTTACTTTGCAATAATCTGATGTAGTGAGATTTCTGGCTGTTATCCAGTCACTTACAAATTGATTTATATGTGGCTCACATTCTTTAACTTTTGTATCTATAATATTTGAATTACCGTATCCGTGTATCTGCTCTATTACACCTTTATTGCTTAATTCAACAGTAAATAATGGCTTATCTAATGCCGTATTCTTACGGATAAAAAAGATATTTGTCTGATGTGCTGCTACTTGATTAACATATCCACCCACACAATGGGCAAGTGCAGATCCTTCTGCAGATAAATCTGCAGGTGTTTCTGGGTATATAACTGTGTATTCTTTATCAGAATATGTGTATTTGTTCCATACATTTTTAAGCTTATCCCATTTATTTATTGCTTCCTCCATATCTTTTTCGTGAGTTTTTTTATAAATTTCCTGCATATAATAATTGTAAACCGGATAAATGTCATCATGAAGTATCTTAATATCATTTATATTGGATATTTTTATGTCCTGTTTTGTGCCTGATTCTTTCATGATTAAATATGCCATGTTGATTACAGAATAATAATCGCTTATATAGTTGCTTGCATATATATAATTTGAAAAATCATTCTGCAAGTAACAGTTGTCATATAATATTTCAAACATCCCGTTCTTTATTGCTGCAATAAGTGAATTTACTGATGTTAATGAACAATAACCTTTTAATATTTTCTCAATTAATCTCATATCTGGCGTATTTTTAATTAATATAGCTGCTTTACTGTCATGATAATAATTTCTATAATTGTTATTCATCATTTCTTTTGTAGCTTTGGTAAGTAATGGTTCTCCTTTATATTCTCTTATAATTAAATCAATTTTTATACCAAATTTTTCTCTATCTAATTCAGGAAATGGTATTGATGGATTATAAAAATTGCTTTTTAATATTTGCTTATAAAATGGGACATATTCACACCAATACATATCAATTTCAGCAAGATAGTTAATTATGGTTTTAAATGAATTAATATCCATAAATCTTATATCTGTACTTCCAACAATTCTTTTTACAGGGCCTATATATCTGTATGCAATATATTTGTTGGTAATAAATAAATTGTTCTTAGTATGCTGTTTATCATATTCTTTTTCAAGTTCCTCTCTTCTATAATTAATTACGCTGTTTAATTCATGTACATATAAAAGTTGTTCATTATTTAACCCAAGAATTGCATTTGCTGAAGAACCTTTATTAATAATACCAATCTCATTTTCAAATGCTATATTAAATGGAACAGATATACTATAAGTCTGAAAATGTAAATATTCATTTATGTATTCATTGATCTGATTATAAGACAACAATTTTTCTATATCAGGGTTCTTAAGCATTTCTACAAAAAGCCAGCCTCCTAGTTCTCCTTTATATTTTCTTGCAGCTTTGAAAATGTACTTAAATGGCAGTTTATTTATTACATTTACATCTGCATTTCTTATATATGCATTAATACATTCTTTTTTTAATGACTTTGCCAACCATTTACCAGTATTAGTTTTCTTACATGCATATAATTTCCCGTTTTCAATATAAACCCTTATTATTTCCTTAGCGTAATCATCTTTATGTCCATATACTCTTATACAGGAAACAGATGTATCCCCTTCAACAGCTTCAATATCTAAATAATTGTTTGAAGAATTTGAATCTTCAATATTATTACAATCAGATTTGTTATATACATATTTTTTAAATGGCGTATTTAAGAACCTTTCAATTTGTGCCTGAGACTTTGTATTTCGTATTAATGGTTCCTTATATGTAAGCAGATATCCTAATTGCCAGAAATGTTCCATTAAATTATATGTTAATCCTGAAGTACTATATACAAGCCATCCCATTTCTTTTACTGCTTTTGTAAATTTTCTTTGGTTATATTCCAGATAACTTTCACATAGTATCTGTTTGCGTAATAACCTGTTTATAATACTTGCATTATTTTTATCTGGATTATTTACTGCTGTACAGTGTTCGCCATAAAAATTATATAATTCTTTATTTTCATCCACATAATAATATTCATTTATAACTGGTATTCTTATTTCGTTCTGTTCCTTTACTGTTGTAGTATTAATAGTTATTCCATACAATATTAAATATTTTTTATTCTCTATTGTTACAGTATTAAAATCACAGTAATGTCTTGTAGAACAGTTCCCTGGGGCCAATGACATATTGTCTGTATGCTTTGCATAAGCTTCATTATCAATATCAGAAATTTTTATATACTTTAATATCACTAAATATCTTTTATCTTTTGTTACAGGTATTTCATTGAATGTGTTATAATTGTCTCCTGTTGTGAAATTATGAAAACTATAAACATTTTTTCCGTTCACTTTTTTCTTCTGATCCATTATTATAACTAAATCTGAATAAACTGGATTTTTTTTAATTTCCTCTTCTATTAACATGTGTGTTTCTATCATAATATTTCTCCTTTAAAATTTTGATAGAAAAAATATGACAGAAAAATTATTTTTAAAATAAAAAAAACTCCCAGTTATTAGCCGGGAGTTTAATTGAATATTAAGTTATTTAAAATATTATTAGAAGGCAATTTGAAAAGGATCGTCAATTAACATATCTAAATCAGCTTGTTGAAAATCTCTGTTTCCATATGCATATTTTATTACATTATTATCTTCAGACATATTTTCATAATCATCTGTGGTTACATTTAATTTGTGATTTTCTTTCCATACCTTTATACTCTTACATGCATTACCATGTAAATAACAATTATGATAGCCTTTAACCTGATTAATTGATTTGGCATCTGATGATAATTCAATGCAGCCAACATAATTATTGCCCTGCTTTAAGCCTGCAATTAAACATGCCCTATTAATTGCTTTATTTCTATATGCTGTTCCTACACAGATTCCTAACTGTTGTCCAATTTTAATCATTTCATCTGTATCTTTTACAAGAGTTACCTCAAATGAATCATTATCAATATTAATTGTATCATTAAGAAGTCTATCTGTTTTACTGTATTTACTTTCTAAATTAATATTGATGTTTTTAATCTTTTTTGAGATAAAAATAAGCTCATCATGCATTTCTTTTAATGTCAATTTATATATTGATTTACCATTCCGTGCAATCAATTCATTTTCATTTAAAATGTTTTCTGCTTCTTCAAGCATTTCAAATATATCTATAATAGCTGAATTACTAAGCTTAGTATTTATTAAATCTCTTGCAAAAATGTTTTCACTTTTTTTACTTATCATTGTGTGAAAATGATTTATAATGCAATTTTCTAATTCTTCAATATTAAAAGAATTATTTGATTCGTAAAATTTATTATAAATATTCTTTATATGATTTACGTCTTTGAACCCGCATTCGGTTAAAACTTTATAAACATACAAATACAATGGATTTTTCATAAATAATTTTACGTTTTCTTTTGTCATAGGACATTTATTTTTTTTAAATATCTTAATTAAGAAATCTGGATCATCCTTATCAGGTATTTTACATTTATTAATTATAAATTTTAATATATATGGACTCATAATAAGGTTATAATCATGCTCGGTGTATTTTAATGGCGTATATAAATCCATATAATGTTCAGCTAATTCGATTGGGAAGCTATTAATTAATATATCAAATAATTCTTTATATTCATATGTACCTGTATGATTATATTTTCTATGATATGTGCATATTTTAGTGAATTCCTCAATAAATTCCGGCGTTTTTTTAGATATATACTTTAAAAATTCTTTTTTATTTACTCTATAAATCTTAGAATTTTCTGTTTGTAATAGTCCCATTACTATTTCTGGCATCTGCTGTGATTTATTATATGGATTAACACATTTCCTTGCTATCATATTATGAAACTCATCTATATCTTCTTCTGTTATGCAATCTTTTACTCTTAAATATCTTGTCAGACTCGGATTGTATGTAGTATATATTTGGATTATGTCACGTACCGGTACACTTGTATCATCATCAAGATATATGCCTGATGCAGCTAAGTATAATTTTTTAATTGCTTTTTTAATATTTTTATTTTCAGTTTTTAATATTCTATCAATACAACTTAATAATTTTTCAGAATACTTTTTTATGCAAGATGACTGTATACAATGATCCTTGAATAAAAGAAAATTAATTATGTCATATAAAGAGCTTGGATACCATGTATCAATAAATTTTAATGTAATATTTCTTATTTTATTATTGTCAAAATATAACACTCTTCTTTTTGATAAATCAAATGAAATTGTTTCATATCTGCTTGTTTTCTTTGCTCTTTTATTTACATATCCAACATATTTAATAATATTTGTTCTTAACCTGATTATTTGCTTGTCAGGGTTATAACTGATAACTATAGTATTTAAAACTTCCCCAATATGGACTCCTTTACTATATGAGCTTAAATTAACATGAGTATAATCACTTAAATTTAAATTTGCGCTTTTATTGCAATCACACGGTTCATTCCTTAGGTTGATTTTATTACATTTCGGACATATGTAAAAATCATTATTTATAAGTACATAATTATGTTTATCTTCTGGATTATCTTTGTTTTCATAATTCCATATTATCTCTCTTTCTATCATATTGTTTCTCCTTTAAAATTTTGATAGAAAAAATATGACAGAAAAAAAAGGCGAAAGATTTTATCCTTCACCCCATTTATTATATATGAATTATTTCTTTAATCATTAATTTTTATAAAAGCATATTCGCCTTCTGTCCCTATTATATCTTTGTTAATATAATCTATTGTATTTACTCCCTGAAAGTCCAATGTTAATGTATTATCTGAGCTAATATTAAATTTATACTGAATAATATTATCTGTTATTATGGTATCACCCTTTATTTTATAACTTACAATATTGTCTATTTTTTCTTTCCCATTTGACTTATCTATAATTATTATTGATTCATCATTTATTTCTATATATTTATTATTGTCTGTTACATTATTCCATAACCCGATTAATTGCTCTGGTGCATTATCATAAATTATTGAATTATCATCATTATTATTACTGTTGTTATCATCTGTATCCTGCATCATCTGCTCTTTGGCCCAGTCTTCTACTCCCTGATTAAACGACTGCTCAAATTTTTTGTTTATTTTATTGCAGCCTTTGCCTGTTAAAAATAGAATAAATAATATAATTGCTATTATAATTATAAATTTAATCCATATTGAATATATTTTATTGTACATAATCTAGCTCCCTTATATGTTGACGACATATGAGATTCTGTAAAGTATGCCATCTTCTATACTAATTTAATGATTTGATTTTATTTTATTTTCTACATTTTATATATGACAGATGAATTATCTTTTTTTGTTTGACGACATATGGACTTCGTATATTTTAATCACACAAATCATTTTCAAATTTAAAATGTAGACAAAAACAGAGTAAATAAATTAATATAATATTTCTACTAATTTAATGTTTAAATGCTTGATGATACCATTTTTGATACCAAATTTCTATGCAAATTTATAGGTTTTTATAGTTATTTATGGATTAATTTTTGGATTAAAAAAAATGATTATATGCTGAATACTGCATAATTACTGAGGTTTAGATAAATACTTACTTTACACGACATATGTCTAATCACAAACAAATTATACCATCCCTCCACCTAGAAATCAAAATAAAATAAAACAAAACCCAAAATAATTAAGAAAAGCTTCCTGACTGAACTCAGTTCACATTTGCTTTTTATGTCGAAAGTCCGTATAATGTATTTATATTTACATTGAAGGAGCTAATATGGAACAGTATTCTAGGCGATTTATAGAAGAGCTCGCAAAGCATATCAACCCAACGATTCTTGAATTTTTCAATAAAAAGAAAAATCTTATGAACTTTCCTACTGATAATGCTGCAGAGCTTATAGACGAAACACTGATGGAGTATCTTGAAGGCAAGACGAGCCGTGAAGATTTAATGCCAATTATAAACAAGATAAAAAAGTCGCGTCTTCAGAAACGTGCCAGATGGTATAAGGCATACAATAACGATATTGATAATATGAATCTGGATGATCCCAAACATCCTCTTGCTAGTTTTATTTCTCTGGCCAGGTCATTAAGACCTGACGAGTATGCTAAACTTTATGGAGATAAAGAACTTGATGATATTATCAAAGATAAAAAAGAAGCTGCTAATGAATGGAAGAATGATTCCGGAAGTCTTTTGATTGATTTTCCCGGACTCTACTCTTTCACTAATAATTCAATATATAATTCTCTTAAGAATGATTTAATTATAAGTGCATGGAAGTATATTGAAAGTGAGCTGGCTGGTAACATTGATTCTTACCTGAGAATGTATCCAGTTGACCTTGTAGATAAACCATTATTCAGCCCATCTTCTTTTACTCTGATGATGGAAACAGCTTCCAATAATTTGTTAAAGGAAATTATCACTGACGATGATGGAGATGAATTGTTAGAGGTCACTGTAGATAATGGTAAACTGACACCACCTAAGTCTATGGATACTGACGACCTTAAGCTAGTTAATGCATTTATATCTAATATTAACATGCAGGAGTTCTCTAAGGAGAAATCTGTTGTTGTCGATCTAAATACTCTGGGTAAAGAGGTCGTTGATTATCATGTAGGTAAGAATGTTCTTAACAAGATAAGTAACTCATGCCGTAAACTGGTAGAGTATAACTTCTCTTATGAAGCTGAAGGCAGTAAGATATATTTCAACTTGTTTGATAATATTGTAATTAAAGAAGATGCTGAGCGCCCATATGCCATAGCACAATTTGGGGAGATCCTAAGCAACGCAATTATTCAGAAGAAGCTTATCTCAATTACTTCTGCTTCTTATGATGTTCTTGATAATAACCTTTCAAAGATTATATGCTATGCGATAAAGCGTGAACAGATTGCTAATCAGGAAACAAGAGTTAATGAATACAGTTATACATACTTCCAGAAGATTGTAAGATTCAAGCTGAAGAACAAAAAGAAGAATCTGCAGCTAATCCAGGAAAGTCTTCAGGAGTTTGTCGATAACCATATTGCTATTGAAAAATTTGAATTAAAGAATGGTGTATTTATCATAACTTTCCTGCCGTTGTCTGATGCTGAGATCGAGGATCTTAATTCTGACAATGATAAGAATGACAAAGGACTTTTGATTGACACCCTTGGATAAATGTCTACATTTTCGCATTTAAAAAATTGATGTAGATTACTGGAGGATAATTGAAAATAATCAATTATCCTTTTTTTATTTGCCTCAACCATGCGATTTATTCATATTTTGTCGTTTATTTTTATTTTTTAGTGTAAAAAATATGCTCTACTCCCCTATTTAAGGCATTTTGATAAATTTTAACGAAATAATCAATATTACTATGTAACCTGATGCTAAAAAATGTAGATATTTTTGGAGTAAATCGGCTCTACTTCTCTGTAAGAGTGTAGATATATTTGGAGTAAATTAATAAAATGTAGATATTTTTGGAGTAAATTTGTTCATTTTCATAAAAAATATGGCTTAAAACTATGCTTAATTGTATATTATTATTATATATAGAATTTATTTTCTACATTTTTTTTTCTTAAAGTCATTGTCAATGTCTACATTTTTGGCTTAAATACTAGATATTCGGGATTTTTTGTTTTTATATATGAATCAATAACACCTAAATGTAGATAAATTTGGAGTAAAAAATACAAAATATGTAAATTGAAGTCTACAAAAAAAAATCACAAGAAATTTCGTAGATAAAAACGGAGTAAAACAAGCATTTTTTAAAAAAATGTAGATAAATTCAGAGTAAAACAATATAAAAATAAATATAATGTGGATAAAAATGGAGTAAAACGACAAATTTGATTTTAACCCTAAATACTGTTAAATTATGGTCTAAAAGGGGGTGAAATGTTTGGATAATTTTGCGAATATTGGCAAAGCAGCTATAATCCAGTCTTTAGGTATCCAGAAGAATTACACAGAAGAAATTGAAACTACTGTAGATGCCATTGATTATAGTAATACAGCTTGTTCAACATGTAAATACAAAGCTATCATCAATACATTTGATAAAAATAGCAAGCCTTATGCTGATGCCTGTGCTTCCTGTGCAAGTTGTCCACATAAGACATTGATCCAAAAGAACGTGTATAAGAAAATCTACCATAATGAAAAAAACCGTTATGGTTACAGACCTATGCTTAAGGCTAATGCCATTAAGCTGTTTTTGTTGTTGCATTTTTATCACCCTGATAATAACGGAATTGTATATAATCTGGAAGCATGTGATCTTGCGTCTGTTATCGGGTGTAATGTAAGAACTGTATGGAATAATCTTAAGGTTCTTGAAGAATATACATATATCTCATATTCAAAGAATGAATATGGGCTTATTAATGTTATCCTCAATGATTATGAAAATTATTACCTTCCTGCCAATAAAGGTGGGCGAGGTTTTCTTGTCATGTCAAAGGAGCTTCTAACAAAACTTAATTCAACAGATTCCCTGGTATCACTCCGTATCTTTATAAGGGAACTTTTAAGTCTTGATTCTCCTGAATTAAAAGGTGTTGCAAGTGTTGATTACAAGAATATCCGCGATATACGTAATACTCTTCCAGCTTACTGTAAACCTTCGGTTATTAAAGCGAAGCTTACAAAGAACTCAGATATATTCAATGTTACATTTAAAGATGATGTTGTCCGGTTCGAGATTGATAAAGCATATATTCCAAAGAATCAGAAGGCCTATGTACATGAGGAATATGTAGGAATCCTGCAGAATTTTATATGGGAATTTAATCAGAATGTTGCTTATGTTAATTCCGGAGAAAATGTTTCTGGGAAATTCAGTTCATTTTTTAATATTAATACTCCAGTTGCTTCTTATAAACTTATGAAGCTCACTGATATTGAAATTGATGATATTGCAAGTCTTTCCTTACACTATTCTTATGACATTGTGATAAATGCACTGTCTGTTGTTTATAAAGAATATTATATGTACGAAAAGACTGTAAATAACCTTGCGGGTCTTTTGTCGACAATAATTCGGTCTCAATTTAATAATCTTAAAAAGGCTGCTTAAAAAACAGTCTTTTTTCTGTGTCTTTTTTCATTAATATCTGCATAAATTATCTAAAGATCCTTTCTCCCCTTACCTGGTCTTAGTTTCTTAAGTTAAATATATGTCACTTATTTAAAAAATATGATAAAAATTAATATAAAAAGTGGCAATAATGACTAATATATTAATAAATCATGGAAAAAAATCGACGATTAATAACTCAAAAAGAACCAAATAATAATTAAAAAAAACTTCTTCTGAAATAAAAATTCTCATATGAAAACAAAAAAACTTTTTTTTAAAAAAATATATAACTGATTTAAATAAAGATTCAGCATTTATGAAAAACATATACGTCTTAAATATCCTCAAAATCAATAACCATCTGCCTTTCAAGATTTCTCATTTATCAATATATGTTAACTTGTTAATAATATATATATATATTTATTTATATAAAAAAGACGGATATTAATGCATAAATAGTACTTCATGCATAATATCCGTCAAAAATTTGACTTTGTAATTTGCCCATATTTCAATTTTTATCATATGAAAATATAAATATATATCTAAATCATAAAATGTCCTATATTGTCAAATTATAGGTTTTCAATTAAATCAACAAGTCTATCCTTTAATATTTCAACACGTATTTTTAATTCTGCATCATTTTTTATGATTGATTTATTATTCTTTAGTATATCAAAATTATTTTCTAATAAATTAAGTGACTGTTCCAATTTCGCAATTGAATTAATTCTTTTAAGTTCAGAATCGGAGATTGAAGTCTGACGTTGTTCCTTTTCCTTCTGCTGCTGCTTGAGTTTTTCAACCTGAGCTTCCATTTTTGCTTTTTCTCTTTCAGCTTTTTCTTTTGCTTGCATTGCGAATTTAACCATCTCGTCTTTATCAGGCTGTTTTTCTTTTGAGTTACCATTGCTTTGAAAATCGTTTATCTTTTGTTCTAGCAATTCAATTGTATGTTTCTTATCTTCTATTTCTTTAGTAGCTGAATCAAGCTGCTTTTTATACTGTCTCGCTTCATCTGCTCTTTCTTCAGAAAGTTTCTTAATAGATTGGAATTCAGCATTTTCAATTGTACCGTTTTTCTGAATAATTGAAAGTATTGTCTTCTGAGCGTCTTCATCTAGTTTACCAAATTTATCTGCCTGATTAAGATCAATACCATTGGAATTAAGAAGTTCAGATAATTCTGGAATAAGTTTTTCTGCTGTTGTGTATTTTCTTGCTTGTCGTTCAGATATGTTAAGCTGGCTGGCTATTTCAGCATGAATATTTTTAATTTCACCTTTAAGCTTCTTGGCTTCATAAAGTTCTAATAGTCTGCTTACTTCCCATCGCTTCACTTCCATGCTTGATTCTCTTACATCATGGTTTGCAGAGATAAGCATAATTTCTTCATCAATATCAGATATGTCGGATTTCTCTACTTTACATGGAATTCCTGCAGGAAAATTATCACGATATTCTTTATCAGTCATCTGGCATATAGCATGGTATCTTCGTTCACCTGATATAAGACGATATTGATCTGTTTCTGCATCATATAAAACTGAAAGGTTATGACGGAGACCATTAACAAGAATACTTTCTTTGAGTGCTTCTATTCCGTCTTGTGTATACTGTTCATTCTTAGGATTAGGAATAATCTTATCTTTTGGAATATATTTAAAATTGTATTGTGTCTTAGCCTGGATTTCTCTTAGTTTTTCTCCACCATCATTATTAAGTACACCGGATTTTGTTGATCCAGCACTAAAATTTTTCTTAGCCATATTATTTCTCTCCTTTCAGATATCTTGCAAGCTTGCGGTAATGTGCTGTGTCCATAAGTCCAAGATAGTTTACAAGTTCAACGTAATCAAGGGATGCAGGACACTTTTTATCGTATGATAATAATGGTTCAAATGTTGTATTTGATTCATTAACAGCTATGCAGTTTCTGATAGATATTGGAAGAAATCTATCACCGAACATATTTTCATAACTTTCATACATCTGTCTGAAAAGAGTTGTTCTTCCTGCCACTCTTGTCATAAAGATACCAGCAAATTCAATACTTAAAGCATATTTATCGTTAAGCTCTTCTATAGTATCGAAAAGAGACATAAGACCATCATATGAGAAATTATCGACACAAATAGGAGTAATAATCTTATCACTGGCACACATCGCACATGATGTTAGATATGACTTGAACGGAGAATTATCTATAATTATGTAATCGAACTCGTCCTTAATTAAATTCAAGTTATAGCGTAAATATAATTCAACATTAACCTCTTTCATTTTGTCATATATTTTGTAAATAAGGCTGTTAAGTTCTCGTGATGCTGTAAGTATAGAAATGTTATTATATTCAGTTTTAGTTATATAGTTCATAACTTCATCTTTATTATTCTGTTTCTCACAAAACAGACGTTCGTAATCTATATCTGGATTAGCTTCTGCTTGACCATACATTTTAGTTGTATTCATCTGTGGATCAAGGTCAATAAGCAATATTTTGTATTCTGAGATAGCAAGAATCTGTGCTATTGTAATTGCTGATGTAGATTTGCCTACTCCACCCTTTTCGTTAATCAAACTAATTACTTCTGTCATAGTTTTTCCTTTCGCATATTAATATAAGTTTATTATACAACATTTTGATTTCTTTTCAATTGTTTTCGGGAATGTTTTTAAGAAATATTTGAACTGAGTTCATTTTTTGACATAATTATACTTTTTATAAAAAATTGCACTCAGTTCATTAATAATTATAAAAAACAATAATCAGATAGGCATATTATGTATCCTGAAATGTAGGTAACAACTAAGTAACAATTATATAATAATGATTTATCAAATTGAATAATATAATACAAGATACATTTGAACATAAAAGATATTATCAAAATATTATGAACTGAGTGCAATTTACATTAATAACAAAAGGAGAATAATGAATAGTCAATTTATAAAATTTGAACTCAGTTCACAATAATATAAAACATTGATAAATTAATGAAAATCATTACGAAAAATGAACTGAGTGCAAATTATAAAATCAAAGCAACAATCAGAACGTGTGTTTTATATGTTTCATGTGAAACATTATAACAATATATAGTGCTTCAGATAATCTGTAACCACAATTCTTTATTACATCTCTTGAGTTATTGTAATTGTGACTGTATAATTAACAAAAATATTGAATAAAAAAAGATTAATGAGGTTATTATGGTATTTAATCATACATACAGAATTGGACTTGAAGATTGCGGAAAAGAAAATGAAGCTACTAACAAAGCAATTCTTACAATTCTTGAGGATATTGCAGGCTTACATTCAGCAACAGTAGGACTTGGACTCAATGAAATTAATAAAACAGGCTGTGCGTGGGTGATTTTGAAATGGCAGGTACAGATTATCAAGCGTCCAGAATATAATGATGAATTGAATGTTTATACATGGTCAACATCTGCAAATAAGCTTTTTGCTGATAGAGATTTTAAAGTGCTTGATAATAATGGTGAGACAATTATTATTGCAACTTCACGATGGATATATATGGATATTAACAAAAGAAGACCAGTCAGAATAACCGCTGAAATTATGGATAGGTATGAATCTGAGCCAGAAAGACGTGTGTTTTCAGAAGAAATTACTAAAAATGAGATTCCCGATACAGAATATAAAGAGATTTCGTATAATATTTTAAGAAGAGATGTCGATTATCTTGGACATATGCATAATATAAGTTATCTTGATGCGGCATATGAGATTATGCCAGAAGAATACTTTAATGGTCCACAATTTAACTATATAAGTATCGATTATTGTAAAGAATTATTGAAAAATGACGAAGTAAAAGCACATTTTTACCGAATTGACAACGGATGTATAATATCATTAAATACGGAAAAGATAAATTCAGTAATTACACTGAAATATTAGCGAAAGACAGTTATATAAAACTGCTGGAATCCAGTATATATTAGTTATATTGGGGATTAGCTGCTTTGAAAGGAGTATTTTTATGAGTTTGATTAATAAAGAAAAGGTTTTAAATGGTGTAGGAAAGGCTGTAGATGTTACTAACAAAGCAGCAGATAAGGCTTCTTCATTTGTCAAAGAAAAGAAAATTGACAAGAAAGCTATGAAAGCTGCGAAAACTGCCGAAAAAGGTATCAAAATAGCAGGAAATAAGATTGGAGAGGTTGCAGGAGAAATCGTGGCAGGTTATAAAAGTAAGGCGGGAGGTACTTCTTCTACAGGCAGCACAGCACCAGATATCATTGTAGATGCCAAAGATATTAAAGAACATGTAAGTGATGAGGAATAGTAATGCAAAGTGATTTTTCACAGGGAAAAGTCTGGAAAAATGTTATTAATCAGGCAATTCCGCTTATGGTCGCTCAGCTTATACAGATTCTGTATAATGTTGTTGACCGGATATACATTGGGCATCTTCCTGTTATTGGAAGCAATGCTTTAACAGGAATAGGACTGGTTTTTCCTATTACAACACTTGTTGCGGCATTTACAAATCTGTTTTCAACAGGTGGTGTGCCGCTCTTTTCTATGGCAAGGGGAGCAAAAGAAGAAAAGAAAGCGGAACTCATACTAGGACAGGTTGTATCACTGCTTTTTGTTACATCTCTGGCACTTATGGCTTTATGCTATATATTTAAAAGATCAGTTCTCTTCCTGTTCGGAGCAAGTGAAGAAACTTATGTATATGCTGACCAGTATCTTAAAATATATCTTTTAGGAACGATATTTTCAGTGCTTTCAACTGGGCTTAACGGATTTATTAATGCGCAGGGATATCCGAAAAAGGGCATGATGACAGTTATGCTTGGAGCAATAATTAATCTCATACTTGATCCAATATTTATATATGGATTACATATGGGAGTATATGGCGCGGCGATAGCAACGGTAATCAGCCAGGGTGTGTCCTTTGCGTGGGTTTTAAGTTTTTTTATGGGAAAGAAAACATTTTACCATATAAAGAAAGAAAATCTGATTCTTAAAGCAGGGATGGTTGGAAAGATTACATCTCTTGGAATATCAGGGTTTGTTATGCAGGGAACTAACTGCCTTGTACAGATTGTATGTAATAAAATGCTGTTTATGTATGGTGGGGATATGTATGTAGGAATTATGACTGTAATTAATTCAGTCAGGGAGATTCTTTCTGTCCCTGGTAGTACACTTGGTAGTGGAGCGCAACCTGTTCTTGGCTACAATTATGGTGCAAAGCAATACGAAAGAGTCAGAAAAGCAATAAGATTCACGGCTGCGATTGGATTTTTATATATGCTTATTGCATGGCTTGCTGTAATTATATTTCCGAAAGAGATTCTGTCAGTATTCACGACTGATAAGGCTATGATAGTTTCAGGAGAACATGCGTTAAAGCTGTATTTTTTTGGATTCTTTTTTATGTCATTCCAATTCGTGGGACAGTCGACATTTACAGCACTTGGCTGTGCAAAGAGGGCAGTATTTTTCTCAATATTCAGGAAAGTAATTATAGTTGTTCCGCTTACAATTATTCTTCCTATGCTGGGACTTGGAGTTGAAGGAGTGTTTATTGCCGAGCCGGTATCTAATGCAATAGGCGGTCTGGCAAGCTTTACAACAATGTATTTTACACTTTACAAAAAACTGCCGGAATAGTATTCTAAAGACAATGATAGCAAAGGTGCCATCGCTTCTGTATAGGGAGCGGTGGCTTTTTTAAAATCTTGGAAAGAAGGATAATTTATGGATATATTTGACATAATAGGACCTGTGATGGTTGGTCCGTCAAGCTCACATACAGCAGGTGCTGTCAGAATTGGTTATATTGCAGGAAAACTTATGGGAGAGCCAATTGCAAAAGCAGAAATCCTTTTATATGGTTCGTTTCTGGCAACAGGAAAAGGACATGGAACAAGAAAGGCGCTCGTTGCCGGACTTCTTGGAATGAAACCGGATGATATGAGAATTCCGGACAGTTTTGAGATTGCTAAGGAGCATGGCATAGAAGTTGCTTTCGGAGAATCAGCATTAAGAGATGCACATCCGAATACAGCCCAGATTTTCCTGACATCTGTAACTGGTAAGAATCTTGAAGTTGTTGGTGAATCACTTGGAGGATCACGAATTAATATTGCTCAGATTGACGGAATATCTACGAATTTTTCAGGTGATTATCCGACACTTGTTGTGCATAACATGGATCAGCCTGGACATGTTGCAGAAGTTACATCAATGCTTGCACACAAATCAGTTAATATTGCTGCCATGCAGTTGTACAGGGCTGGCAGAGGCGGCAATTCAGTTATGGTGCTTGAGTGTGACCAGGAAGTGCCAGAGGAGGGAATTAACTGGTTAAGACATGCAGAAGGTGTTGTCAAGGTGACTTATCTTGGCTTGGAATAATCATAATGCAGAATTTGATTAGCATAATTATTGGTGAAAAATGGAGGATTTATGGCAGAATATCATTCAATCAGTGACCTTGTGAAATTAAGTATTAATAATAAGCAGGAATTATGGCAGGTTGTTCTTACGGGACAGGCACATGACAAGCTTATGTCTGAAAGAGATGTATTTGCACAGATGAAAAAGATGTATCAGGCTATGAAGAGCGCAGATGAGCAATATGACCAGCAGTTGAGGTCACCAAGTAAAATGGCTGGTGGTGATGGATATAAAATGCGCATTTATAATGAGTCTGGCAGGAATATATGTGGTGATTTTATTGGTGTGGTTATGGAAAAAGCATTAAAGATGGGGGAATCGAATGCATGCATGAAGAGAATTGTAGCAGCTCCTACAGCAGGTTCATGCGGTGTTATTCCAGCTGTATTACTGTCTTATGAAAAATGTTTTGGTGTTACAGAAGATGAATGTGTAAAAGCGTTATTAATTGCGGCAGGAATAGGTGCGGTAATTGCTGAAAATGCATCTATTGCAGGAGCAGCAGGAGGCTGTCAGGCAGAGATTGGTTCTGCAAGTGCAATGGCAGCGGCGGGACTGGCTTATATGCAGGGAGCAGATAGTGAAGGATGTGCAAATGCCCTGGCACTTGCTTTAAAGAGTATGCTGGGGCTGACATGTGATCCGGTTTGCGGATTAGTTGAGGTTCCATGTATAAAGAGAAATGTTTCTGGGGCAGTCAACGCAATTACGGCGGCACAGATGACAATGGCAGGTATAAAGAGCGTAATTCCTGCAGACGAGGTTATAGATTCCATGAGAAGAATCGGTAATGATATGCCGGTATGTCTTAAAGAAACAGGTGAAGGGGGACTGGCAATAACACCAACTGCAAAAGTGTATAAGCAAAAGTTAAATAATATTGACAACTAATGTCACAAAAGTTGACGAAAAACTGACAAAAAATACTGTTTTTTAAAAAAAAATGGCAAAAAATCTGTTGAATGACAAAAATAATATGCTATAATATAGATGATTGTAAAAGAGATTGAATTTGTTTGAATGAATTTGAATGATTTTACAATTAACATTACACACAGATATAAGGATAACTCCATAATTCCTTATATTTGACTATATTTCTATCCCCTCTACTCATCCCCGGTTCCCCCAGAACCGGGGAAGTTTTTTATGCGCGGATAGCGAGGAGAATATAAAAATGCGCTGTAATCATGCTTGCATGAATTGAAACTTTTTTACATGTGGGCATCAGTATATGCTATAATTACACAATATGTTTACATTCAGACAATACCGGCTATGAGTAAATAAATAATCAGAGGATGGAGTTAGTTATGACACGAAAAGAACTTAATGAAATTAAATCACAATATACATTAGAGGATTGTGGAATATTAAGGTTATGCGGATGCTATGTTGATGGTGAGCGAAATAAGATAACACAGTTTAATGAGAATTTTCTTAATCTTCCGGAAGAGGAGAAGCATAAATATTTTGATATATTTAAGAAGACTCTTTCAGGAACACCAGGAAAGAATCTGGTTGATATGAAGTTTAATGTCGATGCGTATGCTGATGAGGGCGCAAGAACATTTTTAATGAACTTAAGAGACAGCGGACTTAAGGATGACAGACTTCTTAACGAATTCTATGACAGGATTATCAATAATTACAGCTATGTTGGTAATTATCTGATTCTTCTAATTAATCAGGTATATGATATTCCTGCGGTTACTACTGATAATATAGAGATGGATGATGCATCTGATGAGGTTTACAGCTACATTTTATGCAGTATATGTCATGTGAATCTTTCTAAGCCGGGGCTTGGGTATGATGAGGAGGACAATAATTTCCACGATAAGAAGCAGAATCATATGGTAGATGTACCGGATGTGGGATTTCTGTTCCCGGCATTTAATAAGAGAAGTGCAGATGAGGATATGACACTTTTCTATACTAAAGATGTCAGTGAGTTTGAGGACGGGCTTATCGACTGCCTGCTTGACTGTGCGGTTCCGCTTCCTGCAAAGCAGCAGAAGGAAACATTTACATCACTTGTTAATGAGGCACTTGGTGAAGAGGCTGACCTTGAGATTGTGAAGAATATTCATGAAAATCTTGAGCAGATTATAGAAGAGAAGAAGCAGGAAAGTCCGGCACCGGTTATGCTTGATAAAACTGAGATGAAGGATCTGTTGGAAAAAAGTGGTGTTAAAGAAGAAAAGCTTGAAAATTTCGAGGAACACTTTGAGATGGCTGCCGGTGAACATGGAAAGCTTGTTGCATCAAATGTTTCATCTGGTAAGAAATTTGAAGTGAAAACGCCGGATGTTGTCATAAAGATTAATTCAGATAAGACAGATATTGTGAGTACACAGGTAATTGATGGAAGACAGTGCCTTGTAATTCAGATTGACGAGAGACTTGAGGTTAATGGGATTTCAGTTAATCCTGATACAGGTGAGGTTATAGACAGAACCGCTGAGGGATATGTAGAAGAATGATAATGGAGGATGAGTCTGTATGACATTGAAGAAGTTGCTGCATAATTTCAATGGGCATCTGCACACGGTTAATTCCCACAGAAGGCTGGTGAGAAAATACTGCTTTAAGCTTGGATTATACAGGCAGGGAATGATGCATGATTTGTCAAAATATTCGCCATCGGAGTTCATACCAGGGGTTAAGTACTATCAGGATGGACACAGAAGCCCTAATAATGCCCAGCGTGAAGATGAAGGTGTTTCAAAGGCATGGCTGCATCATAAGGGCAGGAATAAACATCATTTTGAATACTGGATAGATTACGATGTCGATGGTAACAGCACTATTCTTGCAGGAATGAAAATGCCTGTGAAATATGTTGCTGAGATGTTTTGCGACAGAGTTGCAGCGAGCAGGATATATAATAAAGACAAGTACAAAGATTCAGATCCATTGGATTACTATATTAAGGGGCTTGGGCATTATATTATGCATCCGGAAACAGATGAGCTTCTTCACAATCTTTTGAAGATGCTTGCTGATAAAGGGGAAGAGTATACATTTGCATATATAAAAGCAAATGTGCTTAAGAAAAAGAAAACAGGCGGATTATAGCAATTTTTTGGTGAAACTTTAATATTTTGACAAGAAAAAGGCTTTTAAAATTGGCGTAATGGTGTATAATTTAAAGAACAATATGAACAAAAGAATGTTCTGGTGAATAATTTAATAAGAGGAAAGGGAGGTCTTATAATGGGGAAAATGCATACTAAGGCCGAAAGAACTGAAAAAGTTGAAGAGATTAAGGCTGAGAATAGGAAGAAGGTAAAAGAGATCAGGGCAAAGAAGAAAGAGCTTGATGCTGAGGTTAAGAAGAAAGCCAGACAGGTTGCCGCTGATAGAAAGAAGAGAAGAGCGGGTATTACATTCAGACTGTTTATGCTTGCTATTGTACCGGTAATTGTTATGGTACTGGGGCTTATTACAACTACAGTATTCAGTCTTAAGTCAGGACTGGAAGAAGAGGCCATGGATGGACTAGAACTGTTAAGTGGGGCAGTACAGAGTTCTTATGAGGATATTAAAGGCAACTATGAATATAAGAACGGTAGATTATTCAAGGGTGGCGAAGAATTGACTATTAAACCGGCTGCACTTGATATATATGTCAAGAACTCCAAGAATGATGTCCAGGTTACACTTACATATGGAACCAAGAGAGTTCTTACAACGCTTACTGATAATAAGGGAGCAAGATTAACGGGAACAGATATATCAAGTGAAGTGTGGGATGTAGTTAAGACGGGAAAGACATATAGAGATACTAATTATAAGGTAGATGGAAAGAGATACTGTGCAGTATATGTGCCACTAAAGGATAATAACCAGGTTGTAGGATGTGTATTTGCAGGACAGCCTACATCAGATATTACAAACTATATAATGCAGAAGGTTGGAACAATGCTTATAGTTTCTGCAGTAGTACTTATATTAGTAGGAATTGTGGCAACATTTATAGCACAGAGTATTTCAAAGTCGATTAAGAGAGCAAGTGTATCTGTAACGAAAGTTGCCGGAGGAGATCTTACAGTAGAGGTTGATAAGACTGTACTTAAGAGACAGGATGAAATCGGAGACATGGGCAGAGCCCTTGAAACTCTTATAATTAAGTTAAGAGAAATTGTTGGAAGTCTTGCGAAGTCTGCAACAGATCTTGGTGAGTCAGGTAATTCAATTGACTCTATGGCTTCACAGTCAAGTGTTGCTGCAGGAGAAATCAGTACAGCAGTAGAAGAGATATCTAAGGGTGCAGTATCACAGGCAGAAGATATTGAGACAGCAACTAATGAAATTATGACAATGGGTGAACAGATTACTCAGATAGTTAATAATATTGCTGACCTTACAAAGACATCTAAGAACATGGAAGAAGCCGAAAATGCTTCACAGGATACAATGATTGAATTAAGTGATGCAGTACAGAGAACTACTGATGCAGTTGCAAGAATTGCAAAACAGATAGAGACAACTAATGAATCGGTAGATAAGATTGGCAATGCTGCTTCACTTATTGCAGATATTGCAAGCCAGACAAGCCTGTTATCACTGAATGCTTCTATTGAATCTGCAAGAGCAGGAGAAGCAGGAAAAGGATTTGCAGTTGTTGCATCAGAGATTCAGAAGCTTTCATCACAATCTGACAGCACAGCAAGTAAGATTCAAGAGATTATCACAGATCTCCAGAATGATTCGAAGGAAACACTTGAGGTTATGAGAAGTACAGAAGTTCTTGTAAGAGAGCAGTATGAAAAGCTTGCAGCAACTAAGGAAAGATTTAAGGAAGTTGGTAATGGCATTAATGTTTCAAAGCGTGGAACAGATGTTATTAAGGGCAATGCCGAAGTATGCGACAGCTCAAGAGTTACCGTTGTTGATGTAATATCTAATCTTTCTGCCATATCAGAAGAGAATGCTGCTTCAACACAGCAGACAACATCTTCTATGCAGGAGCTTAATGCAACTATTAATATACTTGCAGAAACAGCAGCAAAGGTTAAGGAAGTATCAGACCAGCTTAATGAAGATATGAAGTATTTTAAGATGTAATCACAATAATAAAAACCGGTTAAGTTCATTTATATTATGAACTTAACCGGTTTTTTTATGCTTTTTCAAGTACATTTATTAATTCCTTTAGCTGTGCCCGGATTTTCTTACGATTAATATCTGAATAACCAATTTCGTTGGCAATCTGGTAAAGATATTCCTGAAAGTTCTGTACAATCTGTGGATGATTGAAGTCAAAAACCATGCTTGGCAGGGCTGTACGGATAAGCATTGCCTCAGATCCTTCGTTAACAATTATACATACGTTATCATCTGGATCATATTGTATCGGAACAAAGAAATAGTCAGGATGTGTATCCATAATTCTTATAATATTCTGCAGATGCTTTGCATATGAACGGGGCGTGTAATATACAGCTGTCTGTTGTCTTACAACAGGGAAAATAACCGGAACATGGCCAGCTATAACTTCTTCAGCAGTTGCCAGTGGACATATATCAACATTGCGTAAATCATCAAATACAGTGGATAACTGGTAAGAGGTACGCAGATTTACACCAAGGCTGTCAGGATTATTATTAAGAAACTCTGTTATCAGCTCTTCCGGCATGGCTGCTGGAGGAAGACTCAATCCCTTCTGGATATGGTTTACATGGGTGTTTAATATACGGTGGAAACACTCAGAAACATCCTCTGCTGATTCATATATATTCATGGTTGGCCTGCAGTAGGATAAAAATGTTTTGAATTCATTCTCTTTTATTGAAACAACTGCAGGTTCGGTTGTCATAACAGTAAATGAATTATCACTTACCGTTGAAAGACAGTCAGAGTAAACTGCAACATGCGGAGGATAAATTATGCTTATTTTTGAAAACAGATTATCACGCATGCGAGGATAGTAGTAAGATTTCACCCGTCCGGTAATATATGCCGGAACCCAGTAGAAAAACTCTTCAAAAAACTGAGTGGTATTAACAGGAGAAGGGGAAATCTGGCATATAGTATATCCATAATCTATCAATCTGAGCAGAAGCTTCTGTATAGAATTAAGAATTTCCTTATTATCAAATATACTGTAAACATCATCATCAATCCATACATATACTGTACCGTGGTCTTCAAGGGTAAGAAGATGATTGATAAAACTGATAACAGCCTGTTTTTTTCCTTCGGACTTATAAAGAATACTGGTAGCATTGGGAATTACGTCAATGGATTTTATTCCCATAATATTATTAGTGCCTGATGAAGAGATATTTTCATTAAGAATGCCGTCAACCAGTGTATTGGTCTGAGGAAGTTCATCCGCCAGCCACTGGTAAAGCATGTCTGAATATTCAGGCAATGGTCTGGAATGATTGAATCTGCTATAATCAGATGCAAGAGCCAAAGCCTTTCTTTGATAGCTGAGTTTAATTGAAGCGGCAAAATAGTCCGACATTCGTCTTAAAATTTCCTTATTACGAGGACATTTTCTCTTACCACTGCGATACAGGCTTACAGCAGAATTATCGATGCCAACAGCACCAGCCAGAGTTGTGTTATTAGTGTTTGTTATATCCATCAGAAACTTAAATTTGTCATTAAAAGTCATAAGCTCTCCTTATGCAAATGCGTGAATGCCAGAAATAATAAGCGTTGTAAGTGTGCGGGCCATTTCATCAAGAGTAATACCGTCAGGATCGGTTATCCATTCATAATACGCGGAAACCATTCCGCCAGCGACAAAGCTAGAAATCAGAGGATATTGTTCAGAAGGAACATTCATCTTAATATCCCTGTTTACCAGCTCTTTGAGAAGAGTTTCCTGCAATGCTTTCTGGAGCCTGTTAAAAAGCAGGCTTCCGTTGTCCGAAGCAAAAAGGTCTCTTGCAATATCTGCATCAGACATAATTGTATTAAGAAATGCAAATAAAGTCTGAGGTGAGAACATATTATAATCCTCAGACATAGCACACAAAAGATCTTTAAGAGATGTTATAAGTTCATTAATCCCTTCATCAAGAACATCATTGACAGTTGAATAATATGTGTAAAATGTTTTTCTGTTAATGTCAGCCTGTGCAGCAAGCTCAGTAACTGTTATTGAATTTAGCTTTTTCTTCTGCATAAGCTCAACAAGTGCTTCGTAAATCGCTTTTTTAGTTTTTAGAATTCTGCGGTCAGCTTTAATTTCATGTGCAGAAGTAAAACTGATTTCTTCAGATTTTGCCATAATAAACTCCTATTAATCAGATTATAAAATATATATAAAATTGTTATGAAAATACTATGAAAAATGTATTTTGCAGTTAACTATATTGTACAACATTTGCAAATGATAGTAAACAAAATACGACAAAATGTTACATAAGTGCCAAAAAGAAATTAATTGACCTTTGAAAATATTTGTTAAAAAACATACAATGCTGATTGGAAACATATTGTATGATATTGGAACATTTGTGTATTAACTTGTGATTAAATATTAATACGCGGATAAATGATTTGACAGCAAGAGGTATCAAATGAGAAAGAAAAATGCATTTATTAATGTAACAGCCAGTATGGGGAGAGGTCTTTTATACGCTTACCTGTATATTATGTTCAGACCTAAGATATGTTATCAGAGCAGAAAAGCTAAAGAGGAAATTGAAAAAGGCGGAGTCATATTTATTGGCAATCATGTGGGACATAATGACGGACAGATGTTTTATATGCTGTTTAAGAACAGTGTCCTTATAATAGCCAAAGACTGGGCTGATAAGAAGATTTTAAAGTGGCTTACAAGCGGTGGTAAGTTTATTTCTGTAGACCGCTTTGGAACAGATATTACATGGATAAGAGGAGCATCGGAGCATCTTCGTGCAGGAGATAATATGATAATTTTCCCAGAAGGACATACTTCTAAGACAGGAGTTATGGACGAATTCAAGCCGGGCTTTGCAATGCTGGCAGTTATGTCAGGTGCAAAAATTGTTCCGGTATATAATGACGGAGAATATCATAAGCTGTTTGGGAAGAGACTTAAGCTGTATGTTGGCGAGCCGATGGAACTTACTAAAGAGGGAAAGGGGCTTAATGCGGAGTATCTCGCAGGTGAGTGTGCGAGGTTCCGGGAGGCTGTGGAGCAGCTCGGAAGGTAGTGACAGGACGGACTGGGCTGCGTCCGGCTGAGAAGCGTGCGGACTGAGGGGGTATGGCGTTTTGAAACGCGCTCCCGCTCGGTCTCGGACGCAGCGGTACTAGGCTCATCTGTGTAGGGAGTGCGGGCTGTTGAAAGCAAGCTTTCACCGCCCTCCCTACACACGGATTCACCAAGTGCCGGCGTCCTCAAACGGTTTCAAAACGCCATACCCTCTCAGCCCTTCGTTCCCACCCGGCTCGCAGCCCCTGAGGTGAGGTCTGGCCGCCGGAGGCGGGCAGCAGTGGAGGGGGGAGTACCCACCGACCGGGCTGCCTCCTGCGGAGGGACGTCCTGTGGTGCGATCTGGATGCCGGAGGCAGACAGCAGTAGTGGGGTGAATGACAGACGAACGGGCAGCCAGCCTCCGGCTGGCGACCCCGCATTTAGTTAATAAAATCCGGGAAGGTGTCAGTCGTAGGTTCACGGTTTATGGGTTTGTGTGGAAAAAACCGTCTGAGGACGCCGGCACTTAGCAAATGCGAGGTGCGAGGACGAAGTCCTCGCACCGAAGCAGGAGCTTAGTGACCGCTGCGTCCGAAGCCGAGCGGGAGCGTGTTTTTGGAGCATAAACCCATAAACCGTAAACCGTCCGTCGTCTGCACACCCCACCCACCGGATTTCATAAAATAAATCAAAAGGAGATTTTATCATGGTATTTGAGAAATTAAAGGAAATTTTTGGAAGGGTTATGCCACAGTGCGACCCGGCAACTATTACAATGGACAGTGTTCTTGCAACAGATTTAGGAGTTGATTCTCTTAATATGATGTTACTTGCTATTACTGTTGAGGATGAGTTCAAGATCAGATTCAGTTCTGATGCCAAGCTTGAAACTGTTAAAGATATTGTTGATTATGTAGAAGCTAACGTTAAATAAGAGGCGCTTATGAGCAAAGTAAAGACAGGGCTTGTACTGGAAGGCGGGGCTATGAGAGGTATTTTCTCAGCCGGAGTTCTTGATTACATGCTTAAGAAGGACATTTATTATGACTATGTTATAGGTGTGTCTGCGGGGGCAGGTAATGCAGTAAACTATGTATCCAGACAGGAAGGAAGAACGAAAAAGATAATTACCCATGAAAATGCTGAAAGCTATTATGGAGTCGGACAGCTTTTCGAGAATAAGAAGATTCTTAATCTTGAAATGCTGGTAGCCGAATATGCACTTAAAGATATTCCTTATGATTTTGACACATTTTTCGCATCTAAGACAGAGTGTGAGAGTGTTGTTGTTAATTGCGAGACTGGAAAGGCTGAGTATAAAGGGAATTTTAAGACTAAAGATGAATTCCTGAAGTGTCAGATGGCAAGCTGCTCTGTACCATTTATATGCGAACCTGTTGAAATTGACGGCTATCATTATCTTGATGGAAGCATCATTGATTCGATACCGGTTGAGAGAGCAGTTGAGAAAGGGTGCGATAAGATTGTTGTTGTACTTACCAAGCCAGAGGGTTCTAAGCCTACGGATTATTCTAAGGTAAAGAAGCTTATCGAGTGGAGTTACAAGAAATACCCAGAGCTTTGTGAGGTTATGGCACACAGAAGGCAGGCTTATGACAGGCAGGATAAGTTCATGAAAAAGCTTGTGGAAGAGGGGAAAGTCTTTGTTATCCGTCCGGAGGAGCAGATGATAAGACACTTTGAGAATAATAATGAAAAACTTCTTCAATGCTATCAGTATGGATATGACACGATGAGAAAACAGTTTAGAACATTTGAGAAGTTTATGGAGGACAAATCCTCTCCTCGCTAGAGAGGCTCGGATTTTCCTGCGGAAAACAAGGAGGATTAATAATGAAGGTTTTAGTAGTAAACGGAAGCCCTAAAGGACCTAAGAGTAATACTATGCAGATGACGAATGCGGTTCTTAAGGGACTTAAGGAGACTAATCCAGAAGCAGAGATTGAGCTTCTTACAGTTAAAGATATGGATATTAAGCCATGTATGGGATGTATGAGCTGTTGGGGAAAGACAGCAGGTCAGTGTGTTATCAATGACGTTATGCAGGATGTTCATGTCAAGTTCATGAACGCTGACGTTATTATATACAGCTTCCCATTGTATTTCTTTGGCATGCCGGGTCCAATGAAAACATTTGTTGACCGAATCATGCCACTTATGGAGACTTACAAGGGTAAGGTAAGAGATATCGGTGATGATGCATTTCACGAGTTCCGTTATGATATGGGTGATAAGAAGTATTATGTTATATCATCATGCGGATATGGAAGAACATATGAGATATATGACGCACTTATCAAGGAATTTAATTTTATCTATGGCAAAGGCAGATATCAGGCTCTCCTTTGTCCACAGAGTGAAATGTTTGCAATTCCACCAATGGTAAACCAGATTAATGAATATCTTAAGAGATATACAGAAATTGGTAAGGTTATGGGAAAAGGTGAGGATATCCCTCAGGATATGATTGATTATGCTTCGCAGCCAATGATTCCACAGAGAGCATTAGAGAAGCTTATGAACAATTACTGGGATGCAGTTACACCAGAGAATCCTCTTCCGGCTCCTAATTTAAGATAAGAGGCGGGTTATGAAAACATACTACATGTTTGGTGACTCACTTATGCGAGGAGTTATGCCGGATGAAGCATGGAATTATCACAGCTCAGATGCAATTGGATTTGAGGCAATGCAGGCACAGTATAATATGAAGTTTTTAAATTTTGCGATGCCGACATTTACATCAGAGAGAGTAAAAATGTGGCTTACACAGATAATGTCAAGTCATCTGGTACCTGATGTGGCATTTCTTGAATGCGGCGGTAACGACTGCGACTATAACTGGAAGTCAATATGTGAGGGCAGATGTGATTATGAACATAGGCACAGAGTTGCCCCACAGGATTTTAAGAAGAATTATGAGGATATGATACATTTGTTACAGGAAAAGGGAGCAGCAGTAACAGCAGTAATTGCACCACCGATTGCTATTGAAGTGTATCTGTCGCATCTGCTTAAAAGTGGAGCAGACAAAGATATTATGTCAGAATATGTGAACTCAGTTCAGCAGATGCAGGATGAATATGCCGGATACGGTGACATAATGAGAGACACAGCTAAAGAAAACGGCTGTGAAATATTAAGTCTTCGTGAGAGCTTTCTTGCACTTGGCAACATGAAGGCATATTATAGTAAGGATGGGATGCATCCTAATGAGGCAGGATATGCACTTATTCGTGGTGATTTCGAAAAATATTTTGCATCTGCAGCAGGTATTATATAGAAAGATGAGGAATTATAATGTTTAATCTGCGTTTCAAATGTACTGTTATATCAAGCTGGCACATGGTGCTTCATGCTGTACCTAAGGCTAATAAAATGATTGCCAACAAGAACCGTTATTCAGAAACTGAACGGTTTGTGTATGCCAAGTGGATTATTAATTACATGAGAAAGCATGCCAGAACAAGAACCAGAGTGTATGGCAGAGAAAATATTCCAACGGACAGCAATTACATAATGTATCCTAATCATCAGGGCAAATATGATGCACTGGGAATTATTCTTGCACAGGAAAAGCCGTGTGGTGTCCTCTGGGGAAAGAAGCAGGCTGAAAGACTTATGAGCCGTCAGGTATGTGGTCTTATTGATGCAGTTGTTATTGATCTTGATAATAACCGTGACAAGGTAAGGGCTATTATGGATGTTACCAGACAGGTCAAGTCAGGAAGGAATTTCCTTATATTTCCTGAGGGAGGTTACACTGACAATAAGAATGAACTTCAGGAATTTCAGGCTGGCTGCTTTTCGTGCAGCTTACAGACTAAGACACCTATCGTTCCTATAGCACTTTTTGATTCGTATAAATCCATGAACAGCAATACATTTGAAAGAGTAGATACACAGGTACATTTCTTAAAGCCAATTCTTTATTCAGAGTATGGCGAGCTTAAGAAAAAAGAGGTCGCTGAGCTGGTTAAGAGCAGGATTGAGGAAAGAATGGCTCAGATTAAGGCTGGGAAAATTAATGAAAGCTATGAATTAATTGGATAATAAAAACACAGGCTCAGGGAAATAATATGTTCCCTGAGTTTTTTGACCAAATTCTAAAATATTCGTATCAATGGTTGACATGTTCTAAGTACATTGATAAAATATTTAAGGTTTACTTAATAATAAGATAGTATAAGGAATAGTATGTTGTTTGGTAATAATAAGAAAAATGCAGAGTATATCGTTGATGTACATTGTCATATAATGCCAGGGATAGATGATGGTTCAAGAGATATAACAGAAACTCTTGAGATGCTTAAGATAGCACAATCAGAGGGAATTACACACATGATTGCTACTCCACATTTTAAAAGTGGGCATCGTAATGCTTCACCGCAGAATGTTAAGAAACTTATTCAATCTGTTGGAAAGGAAGCAGCCGCACAGGGAACAGATATTAAGCTTTACCAGGGCAATGAGATTCTGTTTCATGATGAGATGTGTGAGGAACTTGATAATGGAAGGATAAGCAGAATAAACGGAACTGATTATGTTCTTGTTGAATTCATGCCATCTGATCCATATCAGTATATAAGAAATTCTCTTGATGAGATTATGAGTGAGGGATATCAGCCTGTTATAGCACATGTTGAAAGATATGGATGTATGGTTGATGACATTGAGAATGTCAGGCGACTCAGCCGCATGGGGGTAGAGATTCAGGTTAATGCATCAAGCATTACCGGAGATACAGGTAAAGAAATTAAGAAGTTTGTACATAAGCTATTAAAAGAACAGCTTGTTGATTATGTAGGAACAGATGCCCATCGTTGTGAGGGCAGCAGAACACCTATGATGAAAGAGTGCAGCAGGATGCTTTATAAAAAATATGATGAGGGGTATGTTGACAGTATATTATATGGCAATGCATTTGACAGGCTGTTAGCAGATACGAATAATTAAAGGAGAATTAATGATGGAAACTAATAAGAGTACAGATGAGATTGAAATCAATCTTGGAGAAATATTTGCGTTATTGCTTCATAAGGTGTGGATTATAATACTGGCAGCTGTTGTATGCGGTGCAGTAGGATTTCTTTACAGCTATTTTCTTATAACACCTCAGTATCAGTCTACAACTAAGGTTTACATCCTTAATAAGCAGAACAGTACATCAGTTACTTATAGTGATGTACAGCTTTCAACAACTCTTTCTAAGGATTATGAACAGCTTGTTACAAGCCGTTATGTTATAGAAGGTGTTATTAAACAGCTTAATCTGGATGAAACTTATGAAAGCCTTGTTGGAAAGGTATCTGCAACTAATACAGATGATACACGAATAATTGCTATTACAGTAATAAATCCGGATCCTCAGCAGGCCCAGAAGGTTGCTAATGCGGTAAGAGATCTTGCAGCACAGCATATTACACAGGTTATGGATATTGAGGCTGTTAATGTGGTTGATTCAGCTAATCTTCCAACAAGCCCTGTTTCACCATCAGTTCCTAAGTGGACACTGATTGGAGCTGCTATTGGTATTATAATTGCGGTTGCCGTTGTTGTTATACAGCATTTGCTTGATGATTCTATTAAGAGTTCTGAGGATATCGAAAAATATTTAGGTATCAGTACACTTGCACTTATTCCTATGAATCAGGCTGAGGAAGAAACTGCCAGCAGAAGGAGGTCTCCCCGGAAAGGTAAAGAGAAAGTAGTACTTGGCACTGATGATGAGAAGGCAAGAAGTTTTAAATCATCTGATATTAATAAGAACACTAATAACAAGAACAGTAAAAGAAATGCTGATGGCATAGAGTTTATGGAGGACTAGAGATGCAGGAGTTTTCAGTAAAACAGAGCAACCTTGATTTCAGGACCAGAGAAGCTTATAAGATGTTAAGAACTAACATAGAATTCTCTGGTGATAATAATAAGGTAATATTTATAACAAGCAGTACACCAAGTGAGGGAAAGAGTACAGTATCTTTTGAGCTTGCTATGTCTTTTGCACAGAATGGTATGAAGACACTGCTTATTGATGCAGATACAAGAAAGTCAGTTATGAAGAACAGAGGTAAGAAGGGTAAGATTAAATATGGGCTTACTCATTATCTTTCAGGAAAGAATGAACTTAAGGATGTTATATGCGTAAGTGATGTTCCTAATTTCTGCATGATATTTGCAGGACCTGTACCACCTAACCCAAGTGAGCTTGTAGGTAACGACAGATTTGCCAAGATGGTAGAAGAAGCAAGAGCTACATTTGACATGATTATTATTGATACACCACCAATAGGAAGTGTTATCGATGCTGCTGTTATTTCTAAAGTATGTGATGGCGGAATTCTTGTAATCGGAGCAGGTGATATAAGCTATAAGTTTGCAAGAAAGTCTAAGGAACAGCTTGAGATGACAGGGTGCAAGCTTCTTGGCTGTGTACTTAATAAAGTTGATATGGCAGGAAATTCTTATTATGGTAAGTACTATGGCAAATATTATGGCAAGTACTATGGACATGGGGATAATAATTAGTTATTGAGATGATGGCGGCACATAAGTCAAATGTGTCGTCTTTTTTAGATTTAAGAAAGAATGTATGTATGAAGAAGATATTAAAATATACTGGACTGTCAATAAGTATTATTATGCTTACAGTATCTGTGGTGTTTATAGATCTTTTAATAAATGTCAGGGTTGTTCCAGTTAAATATTGCATCATTGCTGCAGTAGTGCTTGTTATACTAACGGCAGTAACAGCATTTACACAAAAGTGGTTTGTTCCAGGAATTATTACGAAGATAATTGCCATTATTATGATTGTTGTGCTTATTATGGGAAGCATTTACCTTAATCAGACAAGACATATGATAAACAAGATTACAACAACTCAGGAAGAAAAAATTGTTATGGGCGTGTATGTCCTTAACGACAGCGGATATGACAGCGTAGATATGCTTAATAATAAATCCATTGGTATAGGAACAGCTGTGGATCGTGAAAGTACTGATGAGCTTATTAAAAAGATGGGTGCAGGTGGATTTATGGCGGAGTATCCAGAGTATTCTAATATAATGGAGCTGGCAGATGCTTTGCTGCAGGGACAGATTGATGCTGCCATTATGAAAACAAGCAGTATTGAAATGATTGATGAGATGGGAGATTTCATCGGGTTTGCGTCAGATGTGAAGCTTATATATAGTGGTGAATTTACAATTAAAGTGGCAACGACAGAAGAGAATGTTATAGATAATTATCTTTCAAGTGATGATGTTATAAATGTATATATATCAGGAATTGATTCAAGAGGCGGTATTAATGAGGTGAGCCGTAGTGATGTCAATATTATTATGTCTATTAATAAGAAGACACACAATATTCTTATGATTAATACGCCAAGAGATTATTATGTTCCACTTTCTATATCCAATGGTGTCAGGGATAAGCTTACACATGCAGGTGTTTATGGAATTGAGTGTTCCAGAAATACTCTGGAGATGCTTTATGGTATCCAGATTGATTATTATGTAAAAGTTAATTTCAGTGGATTTGAGAAAATAATTGATTCACTCGGAGGTGTTGATGTGACACTTGATTATTCAGCAACTCTTAGTCAGGCTGGAAATCTCACAGTACATAATGGTGTTAATCATTTTAATGGTGAGCAGGCACTTGCATTTGCAAGAGAAAGATACGCATATTTAGATGGGGACAGACAGAGAGGCCGTAACCAGATGATGATAATGGAGGCAGCAATTAAAAAAGCTTGTTCTCCGGCAATTATATCAAATTATACATCTGTATTATCAGAAGTATCTAAAAATGTAATTACAGATATGAGTTACGACTTTATTGCAGATCTTGCACAGACACAGCTTAATGATATGGCAGCATGGAATATTACACAGATAAGTGTTACGGGAGTTGGAAGTTATTCATCAACAACATATTCAATGCCAGAGTGGTCGTTATACATAATGGTACCTGATGAGGAAAGTGTGGAGAATGCAAGGGAGCAGATAAGAGATAATTATAATTAATATTTTAACGAAAAACATAGAAACTTATATGAAGGTATGATATTATTTTATTATGAAACATACGTGTTAATTGAATAGAGAAAGGAATTGACTATATGAGAATTAAAAGGTTATCAGCGTTATTATTAAGTGCACTTCTTATTACAAGTCCTATTGGATATATGACTGTAAATGGAGACGCAATTGATGCAAAAGATTATTCGCAGCAGGTACAGTCTGTGGATTCTGCGTATATAGGAAGTTACATACCAAGTAGTCTTGATAGTGATGCTCCGGTATATGTATCGGATATTGCAACATATGCACAGAGAAATGTACCATCGGCATACCCAGAGGATGTTTCTTCATATAAGAAGGAACACCCATCAAGAAATCAGAATCCTTATGGAACATGTTGGGCATTCTCGTCTATAGGACTTGAAGAATTTGACCTTATAGCTAAGGGTCAGAGAGATTCTAGTGTTGACCTGAGTGAATTGCAGCTTATACATTTTACATTTAACTCAGTTATTGATCCGCTCGGTGGAACCAAAGGGGATTATTCTAAGTATTATAATAATAATACCAGCATGTCATATCTGGAAAAGGGTGGTAACTACGAGTATGCAGTAAAGAGACTCAGCCAGTGGGTAGGAGCTGTCAATGAATCAGATGTTCCATATGCTGATGCCCAGACAGTATATAATAATGGTCTTGATAACAAATATGCTTATGATTATGATGTGGCACATTTACAGAATGCATACAGGATTAATGTTAAGGAGCAGCCAGATGTTGTTAAGCAGCAGATTATGGAGCATGGTGCTGTTGGTGCAAGCTATACTCATTATTATGCAGGAGAGAACCACCTTAATAATTCATATTATGATATGCAGGGAATTGTAAGCTCAGGTGGTGGACATGCAGTTATGATTGTGGGTTGGGACGATAATTATTCCAGGGATAATTTTGCGACAACTACAAAGCCTTCAAATAATGGTGCATGGCTTATAAGAAACAGCTGGGGAGATTATTTTGATTATTTCTGGATGTCATATGAAACTTATTCGCTTGCAGATACTGTTTGGGTATTTGATATGTCAGCAGAGGATGGGCTGGATAATAATTATCAGCTTGATGGCGGGTTGCATACAGCAACAGTAGGATATTATACAGGTGCAGCTAATGTATTTTATGTATCAGAAAAAGAAGGTGTTGCATCTGAAACTCTTAAGTCAGTATCTTTATCTTTTACACAGACAGCAGATGTTGGATATACAATTGATATATATACTGACCTTAAGGATGCCACCAACCCGCTAAGCGGGACTAAGCATGCTGAGGCGAGTACAAGTGGAAGAACAACTTTTGCAGGAATACACACTATTCCTCTGGAGGAAGAAGTGATTCTCAATCCTGGAACTTATTATGCAGTTGTTGTAAATATTGATAAGAAGGCATTTGAAGTTGAATATTCGTATTCAGAGAGCACTAATCCGGGGAAAACTGATGATAAGATGGTCTGGGAAAATGTAGTAAGCTATGATTCTGACTGTGAAGGAAGCTATTATTATAATGGTTATGGCAGATATGGAAAATATTATTATAACTTCTGTATAAAAGCATTTACATCAAATAATGTTGATTTGGGTGATGTATTAGAAGGATATACATTAAGTATGGACGGAAAGATTGATATGAATTTCTATATGAACCTTCCGGATAAGCTGGTTAATGACAGCAGCACATACATGGAATTTACTATGCCTGATGGAAATGTGTCAAAGGTTATGTTAGCTGACGCAAGAAAGACATCCGACGGTTTGTATGTGTTCTCTTGCGGAATAGCTGCAAAGCAGATGGCTGATAAGGTAAGTGCCAGAATCGTAAGTAATGGGGTTAAGGGTGAAGTTCATACATACTCAGTAACAGATTATGCTGAATCTGTAATTAATGCTGCAAGTGGAGTTTATTCTGATAAAGCTGTAAATGCAGTTAAAGCAATGCTTAATTATGGAACAGCTGCACAGCAGTATTTTGGATATAACACAGATAATCCTGCCAATTCTATAATGACGGATGATGATAAGAATATGGATATGGTTGGATTCAATACATATACAGGAAAGCTGGTTAATGCAGACAGTGTTTCAGGAATAAGCTATTATGGAAGTTCTCTTGTTCTTGAATCAGATACAATATTAAGGAATTATTTTGAGTTATCAGACGGATATAATATTGATAATTATACATTTTATGTGAAGGATAAAGATGGAAACAAGAATATCATTGTTCCACAAAAGACAGATGCTTCATTATATTATATAGATATCAGTAATGTGAAAGCGTATGAGCTTGCTGATAATGTTAATATATACGTTCAGAAGAATGGAGATAGTGAAGATAAAATAATGATGCTTGAGTATGGTGCATATGTTTACGCCAGATATGTCGATAAATATTTAGATAATATAGCACTAAAGAATCTTATGACGGCAATGTATCATTATTGCAATGCTGCTACAGAATATGCAAATATATATTGATATTTTTAATATGTGACTATATAATAATTAGCAAGGCTCATTTTGAAATATGAGCTGATTAGCGTATTTCAGTTGGGGAAAGTATATTTTAATATGAAGTATTAATACACGACTTGTTATGAAAAGTTAAAAAATAGCGGGGAGGGTAAGACCAATTAACGTATGGTTAATGTAAACAAAACCAAAGAGAGTATTCAGAATGTTTTAATATTTATTACAGATGCAATAGCGCTTATAATGTCTTATTACATGTCTGGTTTTATATGGCTGATGGAAATAAGAAATAATACATTTTCATATGTAATGAAAGTGCTTAATGGCAATATAGTCACAATTATTATAGCTGTATTAATAGCTGCTTTATTCTGTAACATTAAAGGCGATGTACTTAATCGTGGCAAATTTGAAGAACTTGCTTCTGTTATGAAGAAAAGTCTTATTTCATCAGCTGTTATAGCTGTTTATGAACTTTTGAGTAAAACTGCACAGGGTGTTCCAAGAAGTGTGTATGTAATTACATTTTTTATGGGAACAGTGCTTATGTTTTTATTAAGGATGCTTGTCAAGGTATATATGAAGCATCGTAATGGAGGAAAGCGTGCTAACAGTATACTTGTTGTCACTATTAAAGACAGGGCAAAAGATACACTTACTAAAGCTGTGGCAAGGAATGACTGGATGCGTCGTATAGATGGTATTGTAATTACTGATGAAGATATGACAGGTCAGTCAATAGAAGGATTTCCTGTAGTTGCCAATGTCCACTCAATGATGCGTTATATTAAGAATGAGATTGTTGATGAAGTGTTTATTGATGTGGATTACAAGACACGCGAAAGTATCAAGCCTATGGTTATGGAACTTGAGGATATGGGTGTAACAGTTAATCTTAAGCTTGAGATTCTTGACAGCTATAAGGATTTTGACAGTAAGCTGGGTTACATAGGAGCAGTTCCTGTTATTACATTTGCTAACAGAATATATGACTGGAAGGGAATGCTTGTTAAGAGATGCATAGATATTCTCGGAGCAATTGTAGGACTTATAGTTATGTTTATTGCAATGATTTTTGTAGGTCCTGCTATTATGATAGAATCGCCAGGTCCAATCTTTTTCAAACAGAAACGTGTTGGAAAGAATGGCCGTTATTTTGAGATATATAAGTTCCGTTCTATGTATATGGATGCTGAAGAACGAAAGAAAGATCTTATGGCACAGAATGAGATGAGTGGTCTTATGTTTAAGATGAAAGATGACCCTCGTATAACTAAGGTTGGCAAGTTCATAAGAAAGACAAGTATTGATGAGCTTCCACAGTTCATTAATGTTCTTAAGGGAGATATGAGTCTTGTTGGTACAAGACCACCAACGGTAGCAGAGTTTAAGCAATATCAAGGACATCATAAGAGAAGGCTTTCTATGAAACCAGGCATCACAGGAATGTGGCAGGCTTATGGAAGAAAGACGGTTAGCGATTTTGAAGAAATTGTTAAGATGGATCTGGATTATATTGATAACTGGAGTATTATGCTTGATATTAAGATTCTGTTTAAGACAGTTCAGTCAGTATTAACTACTGGTGGACAGTAGAATAATTACCCCCTGTAGTATCATCAGATACTGCAGGGGATAATTGTTTTATCTAGACATTATGTACATTAATACTGGATAATTATAGCAGAATTGCACAAAATTCGTTGGCAATATAGAAAATATACATAAAAATTAACCATAATGCTTATTGACGCAAATCGGCGGTTGGGTTAAAATGATAGTAACTTTTGGTATAGGGGACATGCTGTAGTGCAACATGTCGAAAAGAACATGTTATATGCTGTTAATAACAGGAACTTAACTATGCCTACAATATAATAAGGAGGATTTTATGAAAAAGGGTAAAAGAATTTTAGCCGCTTTTTTAGCAGTGCTGATGGTTGTTGCTATTATGCCATTTACTTCGTTTAGTGGTATATTCACAAGCAAGGCAAAGGCTGCAGAGAGTGGCAAGAAGTACACTTTTGAGGGTACTGAACTTGAAGCAGCAGCGGCAGGAAAGTATACAGATGGTCAGGCTGTTACTGCAGGAACTGATGGATATTTTACTTTTTATATGAGTGCAAAAACTAAAATCGACTCAAGTGATAAAACATGGGAAGATGGTTACGCTTGTAAACAGAGAGTAAACTTTGGTGGTAAAGCAGATGTTGCTAATATGAAGAATCTTGTTTCTTTCAAGACATCTAATGCAGCAAAGGTAAAGGTTTATTGGGTAGAAGGTGGAGATGACAATCGTCAGATTGCAATCTTTGGTTCTACAGGAGATGTAGTAACTAAGACAGAAGTAACAGCAGCAAAGAATGCAGCAGTAGTTTCTACATTAGAATTAGCAGATGCAGGAACATATTACCTTGGTGGTCTTGAGAATAACAATTATATTTTCAAGATTGAAGTTGAGGAGACAGCAGCAGTTGAAGAGCCAGTTGTTAAGGAATACGAACTTGATGGTGCTAAGCTTGAGGCGGCAGCAGCAGGAAAGTTTACAGATGGACAGACTGTTAATGCAGGAACAGATAATGCATTTACATTATATATGAGTGCAAAGACTAAGATTGACTCAAGCAACAAGACTTGGGATGACGGATTTGCTGGAACACAGAGAATTAACTTTGGTGGTAAGGCTGATATTGCTAATATGAAGAACTTTGTTTCTTTCAAGACAGAAGGAACAGCTAAGGTTAAGATTTACTGGGTAGAAGGTGGAGATGATAACCGTCAGATGGCAATCTTCAATACTTCAGGTGCAGTAGTAACTAAGACAGAAGTAACAGCAGCAAAGAACGAGACAGTAGTTTCTACATTAGAATTAGCAGATGCAGGAACATATTATCTTGGAGGACTTGAAAATAACAATTATATCTTCAAGGTAGTTGTTACAGATACAGTTGGAGGTGGAAATACTCCAGTTGTTCCTAGAAAAGACTGGTCAGAAGTTGCAGCTCCAGTAATTGGAGAGGTAGCTCAGGATGGAGCAGATGTTACAGTTCCATTTACAATGGCTCTTGGTAATGACGGTGCTGATAAGGTAAGCGTTGTTATGACAGATGCTTCAGGTAATACAGAAACAAAGGGATATGCTCTTGAGGGTGAAGGTGGACAGGTTAAATTTACTCCAGCTTCTTCAGGAGAATATACATTTACAATTACAGCTTCTAGAGAGGGCGAGAATGACAAGGCTGGTAACACAGTTAAGTTTAATTTTGAGTACCCACTCTCAGCACCATCTATCAGCAGTGCAACAAGCATGGGTAATGGTACAGTAAGTCTTGTATGGCAGTCAGTTAAGGAAGCTACATCATACAATGTTTATGTTGGTGGAACAAAGGTTGGTTCAACATCTGCAACATCTTATGATGTTACAGGATTAACTGTTGGTACAAAGTATGATTTTGCAGTTGAAGCAGTTAGAGAGACACCAGCTGCTGTATCTGAGAAGTCAACAATATCTGCAACAGCAACATCTGATGCTAAGCAGGTATGGGGCTATATCGTATATGGTAATGGTGCAAGCGAATCTAATTCAGCATATGAAGGAAACATTAATGAAACAGGTTCCGTTACATTAAGATCTGGAGCAGTAGATGCTAATGGAGTTCTTAAGGGAAGCGGTAATAACGGAAAATTAGTTCCAGCATCATTCGATGGTCTTAATTTCTATTATACAGCAGTACCTACATCACTTAACTTTACATTAAGAGCTAAAGTAACTGTAGATCAGTGGAATTTATCAAACGGTCAGGAAGGCTTCGGTCTTATGGCAGCAGACAGACTTGGTGGTTCTGGATGGAACAATTCTTATATGGCTGTAGTTTCTAAGACAGAATATTACTGGAATGAAGAAGCTGGTAAAGTTACTAATGATACAACAGCACTTAAGGTATCTCAGAAGATCGGTATTGCTTCACAGGAGAAGAAGGGCCTTACTAAGGATAACATTGCAGCAATAGAAGCTAATGATACTGAAACAGTAAAACAGTTCCAGAGTGCTATGTATCCTCTTGAGCAGAGATATGCAGAGAATGTCAATGTTATTGGTAATGCTGTTAAGCCAGTTGATGCAACAATAGAGAATCCTGTTACTGAGATGTATCTTACAATTCAGAAGAATAACACAGGATATTTTGTATCATACGAATCAGTAGATGGAACATATTCAACAACTAAGAAGTATTATGACACTGAAACATTATCACAGCTTGATTCTGATAATGTATATGTAGGTTTCTTCACAAGTAGATATGCACAGGCAACATTCTCAGATGTAACATTTACAACAATTAATCCATCTGATGATGCTCCAGCAGAAGAGAAGCCAATTGAAGAATTAGTAACTAATGCAGCATTTAATTCTAAGACTGCAACAGGTACAAGTGATTATGAATTCAGATTCACAGCTAACTGTGATGGTGTTCTTTCTATCTGGGATAGTGAAGATAACGCAATTGCTACAGATGTAGCTGTTGCAGCTAATACAGTTGTTAAGCCTGCAACAACAACACTTAATGTAGGTAAGAATTCATTTAGATATGTATTTACACCAGATGCTGGCTATATTCCAGAAAAGGATATGGTTATGTCATCATATGAGCCAATTGAAGGCACATTTACTGTAACATACAGAACATATGGCGTTGAAGGACAGTCAATTTATGTAGCACCAGGTAAGTATGGTGTTGGTACTAAGGAAGATCCAATGAGCATCTATGATGCTGTTAAGTATGTACAGCCAGGACAGACTATTGTTGTTATGGAAGGTACATATTACCTTGATAAGACAGTTAAGGTTGAGAGAGGTGTTAATGGTACAGCAGATAAGCCTATTCAGATGGTAGCTGATACAGATGCTTCTTCAAGACCAGTATTTGATTTCCAGGGATTATGTGCAGGTATGGTACTTGCAGGTGATTACTGGTACTTCCAGGGATTTGATGTAACTAATTCAGCTAATGCACAGAAGGGTATCCAGCTTTCTGGTAAGTACAATACAATGGATAACATTATGACTTACCACAATGGTAATACAGGTCTTCAGGTTAGCAGATATCTTACAACAGATGAATTTGATATGTGGCCAGCATATAACTTAATTCTTAACTGTACATCATATGGTAACGCTGATGCAGGTTATGAAGATGCTGATGGATTTGCAGCTAAGTTAACAGTTGGTGATGGTAATGTATTCGATGGTTGTATCTCATACAACAACGCTGATGATGGATGGGATCTTTTTGCTAAGGTTCAGTCAGGTTCAATTGGCGCTGTAACAATTAAGAACTCAGTTGCTTATGGCAATGGTTACCTTGAAGATGGTACAGATGCTGGTAACGGTAATGGATTTAAGCTTGGCGGTGACAGCATGTCAGGTAAGCACGTTCTTGAGAACTGTGTAGCATTTGATAACAAGGCTAAGGGTATTGATTCTAACTCTTGTCCAGATATTAATGTTATTAATTGTACAACATTCAACAATGAGTCTTACAATATAGCTCTTTACACAAATTCAGCTAAGAATACAGATTTCTCAGCAACAGGTGTACTTTCATACAGAACATATATGAAAGATAATGTAGAGCAGTTCAAGTTACTTGGAACACAGGATAAGACAAAGGTTGATAACGATACTAACTACTTCTGGAATTATGAAGGAACAGCTAAGAATTCAGCTAAGACTGTAACAGATGACTGGTTTGAATCAGTTGATACAACAATGGATTATGTTACACATGTATATGCATCACATAAGGTAACAAGAAATGCTGATAACACAATCAACATGAATGGTCTTCTTGTACTTACAGACAAGGCAGCAGCTAATACAGGTGCAAGAATGACAGGTACTCCATCAGCTAAGATTGAAATTCCTGAGGGAATTAAGGGACATAAGACAATATCTATAACAGGTAAAGATGTTGTTAAGGGTAATACAACAGATGTTGCAGTTATTCAGGGAACATCTACAGATATTGTGTGGACAATCGATGCAGATGCATCTACATTTGATTATATTATGGTTGATGATGTAGTTCTTGATGCTTCTAAGTACACAGTAGTAGCTAATGGTAACACAACAGTTGTTACATTCAAGGCTTCTTACATTAAGAGCTTAAAAGCAGCAGAGCATACATTCAGAGCATGCTTTACAGATGGTTATATTGCAGAGACTAAGCTTGAGGTTCTTCCTAAGACAGGTGATTTCTCTAGAAATATGATAGCTGTATATGCAGGAATTATGCTTATGGCATTACTTGCAGCAGCTGTAGTTCTTTTCGAAAAGAAGAGAAAGAGAGTTTAGTGTAAGCAAATAGTATAATAAAACATATGAATGAGGTCTGGTTATCCAGACCTCATTTTTGTATATAGATATATGATAATTATTGTACAATTATTACAAAGTAATATCTAGTTTTAACGACTTTCAGAAAAACATTTACTAAAAGTGTTATTGACTATTTGTTCTATTAGATGGTACTCTTATTACAGATTTATGAAAAGGAAAAGGAGGCTTTTTTCATGAGAAAAAGAACTAAAAGAATGTTGTCTGTTCTTATGGCAGCTTTAATGGTTGTTAGTATTATGCCGGTTAACGGCTCTAATAACATTGTTGCTAAAGCATCGACAGCAAGTGAAGAGTCTTCTGTTGTGACATGGTCAGCAGCAGATATTCTTGCAGCACAAGAAGGAGACTCAGGATTAGTGTTATGTGGCTCAGGATGGGCTAATAATAATGCTACAGATGACAAGACATTTGAAGACGGTTTTAGTGCATTAGGAGACAATGCCAAGGCAGGATCTACAAAGGCACAGACAGATGGAAAGACAGCAGCAGGAACAGTACCAGATAATGGATGCTATGTAAAATATACAGCACCTGTTAATGGTGAATTAGCTATTAATACTAAGATAGGAAAGGGAAAGACTTTCTATATAGTAGCGGAAGATGGAACCAAGGTGGCCGAAGTAAAAAACTCTACAAGTGCAAGTACTTATAATACAGTTAAGGCTACGGTAGAATCAGGTAAGACATATTACGCATACCTTGGAGGAGCAACAGCTCAGATCTGGCAGGTATACTTTACACCTGCAGAAGCACAGTGGTTAGCTGCAGACATATTAGCTTCAACAACATATAATAATGGTTTAACATTATGTGGAACAGGCTGGGCTAATAATAATGCCACAGATGACAAGACATTTGATGATGGGTTCAGTGCATTAGGAGATAATGCTAAGGCAGGTTCAGTAAAAGCACAGACTAATGGAAAGACAGCAGCAGGAACAGTACCAGATAATGGATGTTATGTGAAATATACAGCAGCAGCTAATGGAGAGTTAGCAATTGATACTAAGATAGGAAAGGGAAAGACTTTCTATGTAGTAGCGGAAGATGGAACCAAGGCAGCAGAGGTGAAAAATTCCACAGATGCAAGTACATATAATACTGTTAAAGCTAAGGTAGAAGCCGGCAAGACATATTATGCATACCTTGGAGGAGCAACAGCTCAGATCTGGAAAGTATATTATTCACAGTTAAATAAGAAGACTGTAGTTGACTGGGAATCAGTAGCAAAGCCAGTTATCAGTAAAGTAGAAGCAGGCGCAGATGGTTTTACTGTTACTGTTGAAGGAATTGTGGATGAGTATAATGGGGCTGAAGATATTGTGGTAACAATGCTTCATAATGATGGACAGGCTGGAGAAGCTGTTATAAAGAGATCAGAAGGAACAGCAACAGTTAATTTTACAGCTCATGAAAGTGGTGATTATACATTTGTAGCAACAGCACAGAGATTAGGTTGTGCAGATAAAGCTTCAGATGTTTATGAAGTAAAAGATTTCATACTCGGTGTTAAGATGCCAACTATTACATGGGCTGAAAACAAGGGTAATGGAGAAGTATATCTTGACTGGGTTAATATAAGTGATGCAAAGGATTATACTTTAACATATAAGGTTAAAGGTTCTGATGAAAGCACAGCAGTTAAGATTGATGGAATCACAGAAGGTGATTATACAGTTAAGAATTTAACAGTTGGAAGTACATATGTATTCAGTGTTGTTGCAAATAGAGCAGATGGATATTGTTCAGCTGCTTCAGAAAAAGAGTTATCAGTAACTGCAGATACACAGAAGAACTGGTATGTATCAACTGTTGGTTCAGCTCAGGAGACTAAGGCAACTATCACAGAGGCTGATGGTAATGCACAGGTTATAAATATTGCTAATGGTGATACAGCATCTAAGAAAGTTGCTACAGTTGAAGCAAAAGATATTACTAATACAACAGGAAGTATGGAAATTCAGGCTAAGGCTTCAGGAAAGATTTCTGATGATGAAGATGGATTCTCATATTACTACACTAAGGTTAATCCAGAGAAAGAGAACTTTGAATTAACTGCAACATTTACAGTAACAGATGCATCTCTTACACCTGATAATCAGACTGGTTTTGGTGTTGTAGTTGCAGATACATTAGGTGTTAATAACTGGGGTACACCAAGTTATGTACACAAATATTTTAACTACTTCTCATCAATGATGTACAGCTCTAAGAGTAATGCTCCAACAATGCGTTATATCACAGGTTATACATCAGCAGATACTTCTAACAAAGATGGTGTAGACAGAGTTAATAATAACGTTAAGTTTAACCAGTTAACAGGAACAGATATGTTCAAGGTTGGAGCTGAGTATACATTTACAGTAAGAAAGACTAATGATGGATACGAAGCAGTTGCAACAACAGAGAATGGAACACAGACACAGAAGCTTACAGCTAATGATTTTACATCAGTACAGGAAGATGGAACAGTAGTTGTAGGTGTTATGGTAGCAAGAAAGATTGGTGTTAAGATTACTGATATCAAGTTTACTACATCACAAAGTAAGGGACTTGCAACATCTGAGGTCGTAGAAGACAAGGTAACACCATCAATCAGAGTATATTCTTCTAACACATGTGGAGCAGGTGAGTATGAATACACGGTAGTTCCTAATTGTGCAGGAACTTTAAAGGTAACAGGAAGTGCTGACGGTAAGGCTATTTCTAAGGAAGTAACAGCTGATGAGGCTGTAAGAATTCCAGTTGCAGTTAATGTTGGAAGCAATACTATTAAGGCAGAATTTGAACCAGCAGCGGCAGCTAATATTACATCAACTACAACAGTAACAAGTGAAACAAATGTTACTCGTAAGGTATATGGTGAGGCTGGACAGACAATTATTGTAACTCCAGATGGTAAGACAACTGGTGACGGAACTGAAGAAAGTCCATTAGATATTAATACAGCAGTTTCATATGCACAGCCAGGACAGACTATTCTTATGAAGAATGGTGTATATGATAAATGGATTACAATTAACAGAAGCGTATGCGGAACAGCAGATAAGCCAATTAATCTTGTTGCAGAATCAATCTCAACAGATGGAACTGATGGTGTTGTATTGTCAGGCGCAGGTCTTACAGTAATCGGAAGTTATTGGCATGTATATGGTTTATATGTAAAGGATTCATCAGGGGTAGGTATTCAGGTAAGCGGTAACTATAATACAATAGATATGTGTACAGTAAATCATGCGGCAAACAGTGGTATTCAGATAAGCAGAAACGGTGGAGCTGATAACTATGCAGGAATTCAGGGTAAGTTATGGCCAACAGGAAATCTTATCAAGAACTGTGAGTCATTTGATAACTGTGATGCAGGAAGAAATGATGCAGATGGATTTGCAGCAAAATTAACATGTGGTGAAGGCAACAGATTCTATGGTTGTATATCACATAACAATATTGATGATGGCTGGGATCTCTATGCTAAGTCAGTATCTGGTACAATTGGTTCAGTTACAATTGAAAACTGTGTAGCATACAACAATGGATGGCTTACAACAGATGATGTAACTGCAGCAGGTTATAACTATGGTGAAGGTAATGGATTTAAGTTAGGTGGTGGATATCTTAAGGGTGGACATAAGCTTATTAACTGTGTTTCATTTGGAAATCATGCAAAGGGAATAACAAGTAACAGCTGTCCTGATATCTCTATTACAAGATGTACAGCTTATAACAATGGTAATGCAGATTCATATAGCATAGGTCTTAATACAATGGATTCTATGCTTAAGGAGTGGAAGGTTAGCGGCCTTATATCTATGTCTAAGGCAGATTTAACTGCTAAGGCAGACCTTATTCCATTCTCACAGCACGGAGATGATAACTACATTTATAATGGCTCAGAATCATACAATAATCTTGGTCAGAAGGCTACAGATGAGTGGTTCGAAAGTGTAGATACAACAATCAGACCATCAAGAAATGCAGACGGAACAATTGATATGCATAATCTCTTAGTTATTAAGAGCGGTGTATTAAGCGATAATGTTGGTGCAAGACTTGATACAACAAGTGAAGAAGCAATAAGCGTTAAGCCACAGGCTGGCGAAGTTGTATCTCATGTATTTGAGTGGACAACAACTAAGGAAGCAACATGTACAGAAAAGGGTGAAAAGCATGGAATATGTACAGTATGTGGACATGAAGAAACAAGAGAAATCGAAGCCCTTGGACATGAATTTGCCAACGAGTTCACAGTAGATAAGGAAGCTACTACTACAGAAGAAGGCTCTAAGTCACAGCACTGCTTACATGCAGGTTGTACAGAGAAGACTAATGTAACAGTCATTCCTAAGCTTACAGCAGGCAGGGAAGATGTTAACCCAACACCTTCAACACCTGATAATAAGGATGATGCAAATGTTCCATCAACAGGAACAGATTCATCAGAGAAAGCACCTGCAGCACAGACAGGAGATACAATGCATGCAGTACCATTTGCATTAGCAATGATTATCTCTGCAGGAGTAGTTGTTATTGAGATTTCTAGAAAGAAGAAAGCAGTAAGATAATAACAGTTAAACAGATAATAATAATGGCTGGTGATATGATTTACTCATATCACCAGCCAGTTTTTATATAAGCATTTTACCTGTAATTCTGCAAAGTAGGTGTTGAATTAACTCCAAGAGGAGTTGTGACACCAGCAGCGGTTGTTACTTTGTAAGTAATAGTAATACCTGCACCAGGAGCAATTGAGTTGCCAAACATATATGCAACATCAAGGTCATGGTAAGTACCTGTATACATTCTTCCACCATTGCTTGCTTTTATATCTGAGATTGTTCCTCCGGCAGGAGCAAATATATGGATATAACCAGTGATTGTTCCGCCGTAGCTTCCAAGTATATAATTTCCAGCATTAACTTTGTCTGAATTGCTTAATACATTGCTATAAGTTGCAGTTACATCATAAGTTCTTGTGCCATCATCATTAACAACAGGTTCGCTGATTTCTGTGTTGATATCGAGGAACCAGCCCAATTTGCATGGATCAGAAATGCTGAAATATACTCCTGTTTCAGGATTCTCAGGATCTTCGTTAAGTCCACCGGAACAGCCTGCATTTTTAACAAGTTCCTGCTCTTCCTCATCTTCCATCCACATCATAACTGTACGGTTCTTAGCACCGTCTGAGAATACCTTATAATAATCACCAGCCTTCTTGACATCAAAATCAGATACAAGCTTTGACATAGTAGCTTTAGCTGTTTCTGCAAATAAATCATCAACATAGTCATATGAGGTAGCAGAAGCATTTGCATTAAGATACTTGTAATAAAGGTCATACTGCAGAACCTTTGTAGCATTTTCACTTGTTAATTCTGTACCATCTGAAAGTGTTACATTACCTATATATTCAAGCATTCCCTGAATAATAGCAGGTGTGAGAGAAACAACACCATTAACGTGTTCGGAATTCTTCTGTTCATATGCGAGCGCCCATATATACGCAACTCTTTCAAAATCTGGGTCAAAACATGCATCTCTTGGACCGTTCATCCATGAGCCGAAAAGCTCTTTTTCTTCGGATGTGATATTGGCAGCGGAAGGCGTATATGAAGCGAGAACCTTGTATACACTGCTGAAATCACCAATTGTAAGTACCCCATCACGGATGCGGATTGTACCTATAGAACCAGGGAAACCGCCAGAAGCACGGATTTCTGATGAATTCTGTGCAGCAAGCAGATATGTTCTGTCAGAGCCGTCTCCTATAAATGTTTTGAATAGAGGAAGGAACTCTTTGAGATTATCATATGAACCTGTCATTGAAGCAATCTGTACAGAATAGTCTGCAATCATGCTGTTAAGTCCCATTGGGAGATCAACCTGATTCATTGCTGTAACTATATGGTCTATCTTAGGCTCTATATCTTCAAGAAGTGAAAGATATGCGTTGATAGTGGTTATGCTGAAGCCATCATCAACTTTAAGTCCTGAAAGCGGATAGTCATTAAGTACAGCAACTGTTGGACGTGCAATATCTGAGGAAGCTTCCTGAACGAGATCAAGAAGTTCTTTGACAGAATCAATATATCCTTTGAATTTAGGGATTTTGTAAGCTGTCTTCCATATTTTTTTGTCAAATGTTTTATTAATATCTTCAATTGCTACATCAAGCTGGTCACATGCAGTTTCTGTGGCAACAGGGTCCTGTGCTTTAAGTCCAGCCATAACATTTTTAAGGTCAGCCTTAAGAGTGTAAGCCTGTTGTTTAACATCAGCAACCTCGCGTTTAGCAATCTTGTAGCCATAAGCACCGCCAACACCAATGGCAATCAGCAGACATGCGACAATGCTCAAAGTAATTATAAGTATGCGTTTTCTGCGCTTGCGCTGCTTAGAGTGTCTATGTGAACCATGATGATGTAAACTGTGGCGTGATTCATCAGAGTGGTGATGCGAACTGTGATGTTCTCCATCAGAATGGTGATGTGAATGATGTGAACCAGATTCTTTAGAATCAGAATATAAAATTTCAAAATCTTCTGACATGGAAACCTCCTTTTGTTTGGATTATTTTGTAAATATGTGTATACAAACACAACTCCACATTTTAACAGATGTTTAAGGTATTTACAATAATAGCCATAATATCTTATAATATTTTAATAAATTTATTAAAGAAAAGGATATCAGATATGAGTTTACTTACAGTAACCGGACTTACACACGGATTTGGTGACAGAGCGATATTTAACAATGTGTCTTTCCAGCTTAACAGGCTTGATAAGATTGGATTAGTGGGAGCCAACGGCGAAGGTAAATCCACATTTATGAATATAATAACAGGCAAGCTTATGCCTGACGAGGGAAAGGTTGAGTGGGCAAAGAATGTCAGAGTTGGATATCTTGACCAGCATGCTGTGCTTGAGAAGGGCATGACAATCCAGTCAGTGCTTGCATCAGCATTTGACTTTCTGTATGACATGGAGAATCAGATGAATGAGATATACGCCGGGCTTGGCGACGCATCACCAGAAGAGATGGACAAGCTGATGGCGGAAGCGGGAACTATTCAGGACCTTCTTACAATGCATGATTTCTATATGATAGATGCGAAGGTTGAGGAAGTTGCAAGAGCATTGGGACTATCTGAACTTGGACTTGATAAAGATGTAACTGAGCTTTCAGGCGGACAGAGAACTAAGGTACTGCTTGGAAAGCTGCTTCTTGAAAAGCCGGACATCCTTCTTCTTGATGAGCCGACTAACTATCTTGATAAGGAGCATATTGAGTGGCTTAAGAGATATCTGCAGGACTATGAGAACGCATTTATACTGATATCGCATGATATTCCATTCCTTAACAGTGTTATAAATGTTATTTATCATATGGATAATCAGGAGCTGAATCGTTATACAGGCGATTATGATAATTTCCAGAAGGTGTATGCCGTGAAGAAGGCACAGCTTGAGGCGGCTTACAATAAGCAGCAGCAGGAGATTGCGGAGCTTAAGGATTTCGTTGCAAGGAATAAGGCGAGAGTTGCCACAAGAAATATGGCGATGTCAAGACAGAAGAAGCTTGATAATATGGATATTATTGAGTTGGCAGCAGAGAAGCCAAAGCCAGAGTTTAATTTCAAGACAGCGAGAACACCGGGAAGATATATTTTCCAGACACACGACCTTGTAATTGGTTATGATGAGCCGCTTTCAAGTCCGCTTAACTTAGAGATGGAGCGAGGCCAGAAGATTGTGCTTACAGGTGCTAACGGTATCGGTAAATCTACATTGCTAAAGAGCATATTAGGACTTATTAAGCCTCTGTCAGGTGATGTTGAGCAGGGAGATTATCTTGAGATAGGATATTTCGAGCAGGAGACTCCGGCTGGAATTGAAACTACATGTCTTGAGGAGATATGGCAGGAATTTCCAGGATATACACAGTATGAGGTTCGTTCAGCCCTTGCCAAATGTGGTCTTACAACCAAGCATATCGAGAGCAAGGTTAAGGTTCTTTCTGGTGGAGAGCAGGCAAAGGTGCGTCTGTGCAAGCTGATTAACCGTGAGAGTAACATCCTTGTACTTGATGAGCCTACTAACCACCTTGATGTGGACGCTAAGGATGAATTAAAAAGAGCCCTTATGGCATATAAGGGCAGTATACTTATGGTCTGCCACGAACCAGAGTTCTACGATGGTCTTGCGACTGATGTGTGGGACTGCGGAAAGTGGACAACACGTATTTAATCATTAAAGTACTCAGGGAACATTTTCCTGATTGCATCAATATTTTCAGAATATCTGCTCATATGTCTCTGTGATATATGGGCAGCTTTTTCTTTATCTTTCTTCTCGATGGCGGCTACAAGTTCTCCATGGTCTTTCAGGATTCTACCTGTTTCTTTGCATCTGAAACTTAATATTGTAGTTCTGTCAAAATGTGGTGCCATGCTTTCTACAAGGTTGTACCATACAGTTTTGTCACACATTTTATACAGACTTCCGTGAAATTCTTTATCAAGTGTGAAAATCTTTTCTTCATCACCGCGTTTGATATACATTTCCCATAAAGCTACATTTTCATATAATGAATCAAGCTGGTTCTTTGTCAGTATATCGCATGCTTCAACTGCAAGCTGTGCCTCAAGTACACAGCGTAAGTCGCGGAGCTGTTCTACAATATCTGAATTAACATATGATACAAATGCTCCAATCTTAGGCTTTATCTCTATCAGTTTTGACTGTGCAAGTTCTAATTCTGCTTCGCGTAAAGGATTATTGCTGACATTCATAAGTGAGCAGAGTTCAGGTGCTTCAAGCTTCTGACCTGGCAGCAGGTTAGTGTGGACAATGTTGTAAATAAGCTGTCTTAGTACATAATCTTTAGCTGCTTCACCTTCTGATTTTTCTGTAATATTTAACATAAATACCCCCAAAAATGTTAATGATATATATTTTATAGCATATTTTTAAAGAATTGTCTATTTTTTAACACTTGACATTTTACAACATGATATATATTATACAGCATGAAATATATAACATACAATGTGATATAAAAGATACGGAGGTTAAAGATGAGTGGCACAGAAACAAATAATAAAAAGATAACTCTCATTCATAAGCTGGCATACGGAAGTGGTAATATGCTGGGAAGTGGCGCTTTGGCAATAAGCGGAGCATGGCTTTTATATTTTTACACGACATTTTGTAATATGTCGGTTGTTAAGGCTACACTTATATTTTCAATTGCAACATATCTTGATGTAATTCTTAATCCTTTGATGGGATTTATTACAGACAGTTTTTACAGAACTAAGCTTGGAAGGAAGTTTGGACGAAGAAGATTCTTTATACTTACAGGTATTCCGCTTATGCTTCTTTATCCAATGCTCTGGGTAAAGAATATGAATTTCTTCTATTATCTTACAACTTATATTCTTTTTGAATTTGTGTATACAAGCATTATGATTCCTTATGATACGCTTGCTGTTGAGATGACATCTGATTTTAACCAGAGAACTTATCTTACAGGATTCAAGGCAATGTTTGGAAAGCTGGCAAACTTCTTAGGCGCAGCTATACCGGGATTCTTTATTGGAATGTTTGGCAAGGATTCACCACTGCCATTCTTCTATACAGGTGTTACTTACTGCGTAATTATGATTATTTCGCTTACATTCCTTTACTTTAATTCATGGGAGAGACCTTATGAAGATGTAGCAGAGGAGAATATTCCTAATTTCGTTGAGGGAATTAAGAAGCTTTTCGTTGATATTGCATCAACATTAAGAATCAAGACTTTCAGACAGCACCTTGGAATGTATCTGTTTGGATTCGGTGCGGAATGGCTTTTTACAGCGTGCTTTACTTATTATATAGTATTCTGTCTGAACCAGCCATCGACACTTGTATCAGAGCTTAACAGCTTGAGCAGTATCCTGCAGCTTATATCAACAGCTATATTCATTGGAATTGTAGCAAAGAAAGGATTTGCAAAGCCATTTATCGCAGCACTTTCTGTTGTAATCGGCGCAATCCTGTGCTTTTTTGGAATATTTGTATTCCATATAGCTCATATTACAGTTCTTGTATTTGGGGTAATGGTTATATTTGGACTTGGAACAGGCGGTGTTTACTACATTCCTTGGACAGCATATACATTTATGGCAGATGTTGATGAGGTAGTAACTAACAGAAGAAGAGAAGGTGTATATGCCGGAGCTATGACAATGGCTGGCAAGCTTATGAGAGCAAGCGTTGTCTTTATCTTAGGTCAGGTTCTTGCTGCATTTGGATTTGTTTCAGGTGCATCAACACAGCCACAGAGTGCGGTCAATGCGATAGCAGGTGTCCTTCTTGTCGGTGTTGGCGGACTTGCAATAATCGGAATTGTCTTCTCATGTAGAATGAAGCTTAACCACAAGACTCATAAGATCGTAATTGACGAGCTTGACAGAGTCCACGCTGGTGGCAGAAAAGAAGATGTTTCTGAGGAAACAAGAAGTGTAATTGAGAAATTAACAGGTATTTCATATGACAAATGTTTTGGTAACAATAATATTGGTTATAAGGAATGAGAAATTGAATAATAATTGATAGGAAAGCCCATAGAAGCAGATTCTATGGGCTTTTGTGTTAAAAAATCATATCAGCATCATAATCAGATATAATCCGACACATACGGAATTCTATGGAAAAGTATGTCATCCAGATGTTCAATAGCTTCATCTGATGCCTGTATCTTGTCCATGACGTGAAGCTTTTCAGCAGTCTTGTAACCAAGCATTAATGTAGTTAATGTGCCGATTGACATGGATACTTCGTAATCAGGCTGCTGTTCGGTTTCAATACATTTTCCGCTATCAAAGAGGTATGTAAAATAACCATTGTTCCATGCGAGAAGGTCATCTTCTATGTAGAAGCGTATGCATACAGATGGTTCGTCCGGGTCGCAGGCATATTTGGCAAAGAACTGTCTGATATCAATAATTCGCCCCATTGTGTATGGGCGGATTGTCTCTTTAATATCGCTGTCATCAAGTTCAAATGCGATTGGCTCACTGTAGTAATTGTTTCCACGGACCTCGTCAATCATTGAATCGTGGGCATGTATGAATTCCCACAAGCCAAGCTGTGCCTCGCGGTTAAGATAAATCATTTCTTTCACATGCATGACATCAGAACTTATCATGTATACCATATATCCGTAAGGTACATCGTCCTTAGAATAATAGATGGCAACAGAGGTGTCGTCCTCGTCCCAGCGCCAGTATTCTTCCCATGCAAGGTTGTTTCTATATAGACAGCCATGTGTCTTTTCAGCAAATTTGGTATGAAGCTCTTTAAATTCTTTGTCGTCCCATGAAACTCGTCTGACATAACCAGGCTCATTAAGCTTTCTTGGAATCTGCGTATCCTTGATTGTATAAGTCATCTTGTTAGAGATAATTTCCCAGCCAAGACCACGGTATAATGGAATTGAATATGGATACAGCAAAGCAAATGATTTGTGAGCATCTCTCATTCGTATAAGGCTCTGAATCATCAGTCTTTTCATAATTCCATGTCCTGTGTATTCAGGATAAGTACATACGCTTGTAACGAAACCTACACTGTATTTAACACCGTAAATGTTCATATCAAGTGGATACACTGCAAACTGTGCAATCAGATCATCACCATTGAAGCAGCCAAGTACATCAGCTCTTTGAAGAACTGGGAATTTGGACTGGGTAATCTCATCATCCTTCCAGCCTGTCTCAGCAAGCTCCTGTTCTGTTACCTGAAAGGCATATCTTAAGAGTGCATTGTATTCTTCAGCGTCATCTATAGTAAGAGGACGCAGTGTATAATTGTTTTCATCATTTCTGCTCATTGCGTTTGTTCCTTTTCTGTATGCGCGTTTTTTGTACATAATATAGCACTGGGGGCGGTTGTGGTCAAATACGGATGGACATTATACTTAATAAAATATTTATATATGATATTTTGAATATGATATAAAATAATGATAATATACATATACAATTACATGAGATGATTTTGGAATAGATTGACACCGTATATGACACCATATATAATATAGATAGGGGGTATTTGTAATGTCCAAATGGGATAAATTATTAATGAGAATATCTAATTTATCAAAGGATATCCGCTTGTTGAAAGTGAGGCAATGAATAATGAAAACGCTTAACGATTATATGGCAATGAATTATCGTATGGAAATTATAGAGGATAGAGAAGAGGGCGGATATGTAGTTTCGTATCCAGAACTTCCGGGATGTCTTACATGTGGTGAAACTATTGAGTCAGCAGTAGCAAATGCTATTGATGCCAAAAAGGCATGGTTAGAGGCAGCTTTGGAAGAAGGAATAGAGATACATGAACCGGATAGCTTAGACGAATATTCAGGGCAGTTTAAACTTAGAATACCTCGAAGTCTGCATCGTTCTCTTGTAGAACATTCTAAGAAAGAAGGAATAAGTATGAATCAATATTGTGTATATCTTCTTTCTAGAAATGATGCATTATATTCTAAGTAAAAAGGAGGCACGCATGGCAATAAAATCAGAAGCAAAGCTCACCACATTTGAGGCGATTAGCATGATTGTAGGAAACAGCATTGGAACGGGAATAATAGCAGTTCCGTATCTTGCAACGAAGAACAGTATGATTGATGTTATCTGGATGGTAGGAGCAGCTTACATCATTAATGTAATTCTACATCTTATAATTGCGGAACTTTCGTATAACAACGGTGGAGTACAGCTTGTAAAAAGCTTTGAGGGCGAACTGTTCCACGGAGTTATGAAGAAGGTGTTCAGCTGGATTGTTTTTGTGGTGTATGGGCTTGCGATTATGATAGGAGTGAGCGGCAATATTAACGGTGGGGCACAGATATTTGTGAACTGGTTCGGACTTCCACTATGGGTAGCGCAGATAATATATTATGTGATTGCCGGAATTGTTGTATTTATGGGAATGAAGGCGGTAGGAATTGCACAGAAATACGCTGTAATACTTCTTATGGGAATAGTTGCAGTTATGACAGTAGGAACATTTACACATCCAGTTAATGGATTCTATACAGCACCTTTTCATTGGAATAATCTGCTTGCACTGTATAGTATGGTTGTATTTGCGACATCTGCTAATCAGGCGGTTATTCAGGTCGTTAAAGGGCTTGACGGCAATCCGGGTAAGATAAGGAAATCAATATTCATAGGGTTTGGATTATCGTCTGCATTTGTACTGGTTGTGACACTGACTGTTCTTCTTGGAACTAAGGGAACAATAGATAAGGAACTTGCTTATATGCAGCTTGGAGAAAGCATCGGAAAATGGGCAGTTATTCTTGCAGGTATCTTTTCGCTTTTTGCTCTGCTTACAACATTCTGGAGCAACACACTTGCTTTAAGAGATGTCGTGCATGAGCAGGTTGGAATTGGCAACCGTGTAAGCTGGCTTATAGCGACAGTTCCATGTATATTATTTGCAATATTCGGAGTGAGCAGCTTTATAATACTTACAAGAATCATGAGCGGTGTAGTTGTACTGGTGAGCATAATGCTTGTTCTGACATATGGTAAATCAAGAAAGAAAGCAGGAGCAAGTCCTATATGCGGAGTGATAGGAACGCTGCCATTTCAGATTCTTATGGTAGTATCGACAATAGTTTCGGCTATCGGAGCGTTAATACCACTCAGCTAAAGAGGTGATAACATGTTTAATTCAGTGAATTTAAAGCAGACAGACAATGAAACATTTACATTTACAATAGATAAAGATAAAGATTTTAAGATATTACAGCTTACAGACCTTCATCTGGGATTTGGTTTTATATCAAGAAAGAAGGATAAGCTGGCGCTAAATGCAGTAACAAAGATTATTCATAAGGCAAAGCCTGATATGATAGTGCTTACAGGAGATTCTATATTTCCATTTCTGCCAAAGGCAGGTACACTTAATAACAGAAAGCAGGCGTACAAGCTGATGAAATTCATGGACAGTTTTGCAATTCCGTATACACTTGTATTTGGTAATCACGATTGCGAGATGGGTTCGACTTGCAATAAAGAAGAGCTTGCACAGATTTATAAGAAAGGGAAATACTGCATATTTACAGAAGGTAGGAAAGAACTTACAGGTGTAGGAAACTTCTTTATTAATCTTACCGGCTCAGATGGCAATGCTTTATTGCCACTTGTTATGCTTGATTCTAATATGTATGGTGAAGGAGGCTGGTTTTACAGCGGATTTGACCGGATACATGATGATCAGGTGGAGTGGTGCATGAACAGGCTTAATGACTTGAAAAAATGTAATCCGGATATTAAGGCGATGGCATTTTTCCACATGCCGCCTGCGGAATTTAAGGAAGCATACCGTAAGATGAAGCTTGGTGATAAAAGCGTAATATATCAGCATGGCAGTATTGCTGAGAAGAATGAGCATTTTGGAATTTCAAAGTTTGAAGGAACATTTTTTAACAAAGCAGTGCAGAATGGTGCTATCAAATGGATGTTTTGCGGACATGACCATCTGAATACACTTTCACTTATATATAAGGGAATCCAGATGACATATGGAATGTCGATAGATTATCTTGGATATAAGGGGATCAATAAGAGTTATATACAACGCGGAGGAACGCTGATTACAAGAAAAGCTGACGGAGATGTGCATGTAGACATGGTTCCGCTTGGCGCGATTGTATCAACAAGAATAAGTGGTGTTAAATCTCAAAAAGGTGAATAAAGCAATAAAAAAGGCCTACCCAAGGAAGAGGGTAAGCCCTGCAATGATTTGAGCAAAAATCATTTACATGTCTAATATAACACACAAATTATAACAAAACAAGCAATACTTTGATTGTATTAGAATTTTACAATTCTACTAAAAAGGTTTTAAACCCAGTGTTTAACTGCTATTGCGTTTATTAAGCAGAGGTGCTATTATACTTGTGCTTTTTTGAGTACAATTTTATTTTTGAAGGAAATGAAAGATAATGCTTAATAAGAAGATAACCATGGATATGACGCATGGCTCACTATGGAACAAGATACTTATGTTTGCGCTTCCACTTGCGGCAAGCAGTATATTACAGCAGCTGTTCAATTCAGTAGATACAGCGGTTGTAGGAAGATTTGCGAGCAGTCAGGCTCTGGCAGCAGTTGGAAGTAACAGTTCGCTTATATCGCTGATGATTAATCTGTTTATTGGAATATCATTAGGCTCCAATGTGGTTATAGCACATTATATCGGACAGAAATCAGAGAAAAACATACATGCAGCAGTACATACAGCTATAGTTGTTGCCATACTCAGCGGAGTATTTGTCATGATACTTGGGCAGTTTATAGCAAAGCCGGTGCTTCTTCTGATGGGAACACCAGAGGATGTTATCGACCTTGCAGTTCTTTACCTCAGAATATATCTGATTGGCATGCCATTTATCATGCTGTATGACTTTGGTTCATCAATTCTTAGAAGTACAGGTGACAGCAAACGACCACTTTACAGCCTTATTGTTGCCGGAATAGTTAATACAGTGCTTAATCTGATACTTGTAATAGTATTTAAGCTTGGGGTTTCGGGAGTTGCGATTGCAACAGTTATTTCAAATGTAGTTAGTTCCTCTATTGTAATGGTTATCCTTATGCATGAATCAGAGCCTATAAGACTTGATGTAAGAAAGCTTACAATTGTGCCAAGAGAATTAAAGAAGATACTTACGATTGGAGTGCCTGCCGGATTACAGGGAATGGTATTCTCAATTGCAAATGTATGTATACAGAGTACTATTAACAGCTTTGGTTCAGCAACAATCGCAGGTTCAGCGGCTGCGCTTAACTATGAGTTTTTCTCATATTTTATGGTAAGTGCATTTGCACAGGCTACGGTAACATTTACGAGCCAGAACTTTGGTGCAGGAGAATATGACAGGTGCAGAAAAATATATCATATATCAATGGCATTTGCACTGCTGTCATGCGGACTGTTATCGGCAGTATTTGTGCTTGGAAAAGGTATGTTCTTAGGGTTTTATTCGACAGACCCGGATGTATTGTATTATGCAGAACAGAGGCTGATAATTGCGACTACATTAGAACTTCTTACTGCAGTGTATGAAATAAGCGCAGGCGCGATGAGAGGTCTTGGACATTCGTTGCTGCCGGCAATTATAACTGTTGTTGGTTCATGTGTATTAAGACTTATATGGATATCAACAGTGTGTAAAGTGTTCCATGAATTCTGGGTGCTTATCATAATATATCCAATCTCATGGATAGTGACAGGAATAATAATGGTTATAGCATACAATATAATAAAGCGGAAAGTTGTGCGTGAAGCAAGATAATAGAATAATTGATTTTTAGAGGAGAAGAGAATGCTCAGGTATTTTCTTCTCTTTTTTTATGTATATTAGTTATGCAAATGTGTATTTGAATATTGACAAAAATATTCTTGGGGGGGGGTATACTAAAATTGATGTTTAAAATATGAAAGAAAGATGGCATGAAAAATGAAAATTGCAGGCAGATTATACTATGTAATTACAGCTTTGGCAGTATTTCTGGCGGGTATCATGATGATTATATGGAGTATGACTGATACTGGAAAGGCAGATTACAAAGATACAGTTATTGATTCAGATAATACTGTCAGTTCAATAATAACGTGTTCATCAGGCAATAAAGTTGATTTTGTGGCTTTGACAAAGGAAGACAGCAGAATATATGCATATATAGATATTGTTGGAACCGGAATAGAGACACCGGTAATAAGAAGTGATGATTTAACATCTGGGTATGCATTTACAAAGAGTAATAATACAAAGAAATTCTCAGAAAGAAACACCGTAATATTTCTTGACAGTGGCACATTTGCGGACATTACACAATATCTGGATAACGATTATGTGGACAGTCATAGAATTATTAATGTTTATACTTCAGATAAGGATATGTCATACAGAATATTTGCAGTAAGCAGTTATAGTGACACAGATATAAGCGGGAATTACGATTTTACATCTTTCAATGGATTTAGTTCATATATTACGGACATATCGGCAGCAGATAATAATTATTATCTGGATGCAGATACAGAATTTGACAGGAATTCAGTTGTAATAACCATATCAGTCCATATAGGAAATGAGAGGGTACTGATACTGGCGGTCAGGGAGTCAGAACAATGAAACACAGAACGATTATTAATATATTTACAGGTCTGGCTCTTGCAGCAGCGGTAGCAGTAATTGCACTGATAAGCATAATTTTAACAGGAAAGTCGCATTTGTATAATGCAGCAGACCGTATTGTTCAGGGAAATAACTGTGACGGTGATAAAACTAATGAAGCTGTTATATTTAACAGAGAGCCATATGTATATAAAAAAGGTCTTATAAATATTCTTATATTAGGAATAGATGGAGAAGGTAATCTTTATGATAATCATTCGCCAGGAGATATGGGACAGAGTGATGCGGTTTATGTTGTAAGTATAGATACACAGAGCAAGGCAACTCATGTTGTCGGGATTCCAAGAGATACCATGACAACAATTGAGATGTCAGACAAGGATGGAAATACAGTTGCAGTCAATACAGGTCAGGTGACATTGCAGTATGGATATGGACAGGATATACAGCAATGTACAAGCCTTATGGCAAAATCGGTGTCCGGAATTCTTTATAACATACATATAGACAGAGTTGTTGTACTAAGCGTGAACTCAATAGCCATAATTAATGATGCGGTTGGTGGTGTAACAGTAACAATTGAGAATGATTTTACGGATGAGAGCGGAGAGGTATTAGATGAAGCATTTGTCAAAGGCAATACCATTCATTTAACAGGTGAGCAGGCAAGGCTGTTTGTACAGGAGAGAGACTGTAATGTAGCGGAGAGCGCAATGGACAGGCTGTTAAGGCAGGAACAGTATATGCAGGCATTAGAACCGCTGTTATATAAGAAAGTTCGCAAGAATCCATTTTTAATTATGAAAATCATTAAGGAGCTAAAAAGCAATGACATGCTGTACACAGATATGACAAATGCAGAGATTGTATATGTTTTTTTTCAGATAGCCGAAAGTGATTTTAATATGGACAGTATAATTACAATTCCGGGTAAAGTAAAAAAGGGTATCAGATATGAAGAATATTATACGGATAATGAATCATTAAAGAAACTCATTATGCAGATATTTTATCTGCCTGTGGACTAAGCGGTATTAAATCTGGAACAAGCAGATCTAATATATATATTTCTAAATATACATTAAGGAGAATAAGATGATTAAGAAACAATTAGTAAAAAGAATAACAACAGCAGTTGTTGCAGGATTGTTGTCTGTTATGATGGTTATGCCAGTAATGGCAAAAGGTAAGCAGGATGATGGTTTAATACATCCTTGGGGTTCAGAGAGTGGAACATGCGAAGAGGCTCTTAATTATGCAAGCACTGTAACTATGGATGCAGCTAAGTACGGGAAATCATATGATTTAAGTGTTACGTTTGATTACAATGGGAAATATCCAGGTTCATATCCGAAGCTATTAGGTCTTGACTCTACAGAGAATGTAATAAAGGCACTTGGCAATTCATATAAGCAGGGAGCTAAGGTTGAGATAATGGGTATGGTGACTATCCAGAAAACTGACGGTGAGGCTAAGAATCAGGAATTAGAGTTCAATGTATCAGGAGTAAAGGCAGGAGATAATATTAAAGTTATCGACAGAAATTGGGCTGCTGGATATGGTGTCAGCGATGAAGATGTAATTAATGTATATGATACAGAGATTACAGATGGCAAGGTTGTTGTTACACTTGATGTAGTTGGTAATCAGAAAGATGTTACTGCTGGTGGCAAAGTATATAAAACAATACTTTCTAACAGCATTACATTTGTAAAGATGACATCAGAAAGTCAGGATAACAATGCAGATGTTTCTGAGAAATCACCAGAGTTTTCAGAGGATGCTAAGATAGTAGATGCTGATGGCAAAGAAGTAGAAAGCAAAAATGTAGTTGCTTCAACAGAGAACTTAAGCGAAGCTCAGGTTACAGAAGTTAAGGAAAAGCTTGCAGCTAATAATGTTGTAATTAACGACAACAGTATTGTAGATTATGTTGATATCAGCCTTGTTGATAATTCTGGAAATGTTGTAAAGCTTGAAAATGGTTCAGTTGTAATTACTATTCCTGCAAAGGAAAATGTATCAGCAGATAAGTACACAGTAAAGGTTTACCACATAAAAGCTGATGGTTCTATGGAAGAAGTTCCGGCAGAACTTACATCAGAAGGTGTAAAGATTACAGCAACATCATTCTCTCCATATGTCGTTGTATATTCAGAAAAGAGTGCAGACATTGCACAGGAGTCAGAAAAGACTGATGCAGAAATCAAAACGGGTGATGCTCACAATGCACTTGTGTACGCAATTGTAGCTGTTGTGGCAGTTTTAGCAGGTGGAGCATGCGTTTTAGTTAAAACTAAGAGAGCATAGAAAAATAATATTTAGAAATATATAAAAAAATGCTATAAAGACATGACCAGCAATCAGTCTTTATAGCATTTTTATTATAAGGAGCGAAGCCCTTAGATATTAGTATTAAGTGCAAAGGAATCACTATTCATATCAATAACGATATCCTTGCCGCTGTTAATCATGAACAGCTTAACATAGTTGGTAACAAATGCATATCCAACGGAAGTGATGAAACTATAGTCATTATCGAATCCCTGCTCGTTAGCAGCATACTGTTTGTGGTTAGTTACGAGATAATCTAACATTCTGTCAGCAGACACACCGCGACCATTATTAGATATCAGAGGTTTGTTAATATCGTTCTTGTTTTCTCTTATATAATTCATGAACTTAATTTCATATAACACATGCTCAGACATCGGTTCTGGATACCATGAGTTATGTGGAAATGTAAAGTAATCTTCTATGTAATGTAAGGCATAGCCTAAAGACAAAAAAGAAAAACAGTTCATTCTGCCATGTCTTTCAAGACGCTGCAGCCTTCTTGAAATTTTATTGTAGGAAGAATCCCATGTATGTCCCTTAATATATGTATGCAGAAGAATATCCGGCATAATACTTCCAAGTCTTAAAGCAAAATCATGTCTTTTCTTAAGCTTAGGGGTAAGTCTTTTGGTTACGGTTACATGTCCGTACTTGTTCATTAATTTTCCTTTCATAAATGCTTTATATCCGAATAATAAATCCGAATATAAATAGTCCTTTAGTCCTATAAGAAAGTAACACCTTTTAATACATTTGTCTAGCACATTATGGAAAAGAATGCATGAAATTTATGTAAATTTATTTTGGTAGTCAGGTAAATAAAAAATCTTACGAACATATTGCAATCAGCAGCACTTGTTTATGTATATAGATTCTGGCACAGTTTAGTTCTGATTTTTACAATTTATAATATAAATGAGGTCGTACAATTCAAAGCATACAATTGTTAAGGCAAAGGCGCCCAGTACAGCGGAATCCGTTGGCTGGGCGCTTTTCCTGTATATCGTACAGATTGCAGGCAGCCAGAAAGAGATGTAGAAAGGATGGTAGTTATGGGAGCAAGAATTGAAGAACATCCAATATTGGGAAAACAAGAAAAAGGAAGGCTTGTAACATTTTATTTTGATGGAAAAGAACTGACAGGCTATGAGGGAGAACCAATTGCAGCGGCTCTTAAAGCACAGGGAGTTATGATACACAGATATACAAAGAAAGAGCATAAGCCAAGAGGAATATTCTGTGCGATAGGAAGATGTACAGACTGTGTAATGGTTGTTAATGGAAAACCAAATATCAGGACTTGTGTTACTCCTTTAGAGGAGGGTATGAAGGTCCAGACACAGTATGGAGTGAGTGATAAACCATTTGAAGAGCAGTAGATGAAAGGAAGTGTGGATATGAAGCGATTTGATCTTATTATAGTTGGTGCAGGTCCGTCGGGGTTATCAGCAGCAATAGAGGCAGCTAAGAGAGGACTTGAAGTAGTTGTATTTGATGAAAATGAAAAACCGGGAGGACAGCTTTTTAAGCAGATACATAAATTTTTTGGTTCTAAGGAGCATAAGGCTAAGATAAGAGGCTTTAAGATAGGTGAGGATTTATTAAATGAAGCAGATGAAGCAGGAGTTAAGGTTGTTCTTAATGCAACAGTCTGTGGAATGTATCAGGACAAAGAGATTACAGTAAGAATTGGCGATGAGATACATCATTTTAAGGGAGATTCAATAATAATTGCCACGGGTGCAGCAGAAAATATGGTTACATTTCCGGGCTGGACATTGCCGGGGGTTATTGGTGCAGGAGCAGCACAGACAATGATGAATCTTCATGGAGTTAAACCGGGAAGCAGAATTCTTATGCTTGGCTCAGGAAATGTAGGACTTGTTGTAAGTTATCAGCTTATACAGTGTGGCTGTGAGGTTGTGGCACTTGTTGATGCTGCACCAAGAATTGGCGGATATGGAGTGCATGCAGCAAAGGTAGCACGTACAGGAGTTCCATTTTATCTGTCACATACGATAGTAAAAGCAGAAGGAGATGACCATGTTACTGGAGTAACAATAGCAGAGGTTGATTCATCTTTCAAATTCATACCAGGTACAGAAAAACATTTTGATGTAGACACAATATGTCTGGCCGTTGGACTTTCACCTATGTCACAGCTTCTTAAAATGTCAGGCTGTAAGATGGAGGATAATCCAAAGCGTGGAGGACAGGTTCCTATATGTGATGAATATGGAAGAACTTCTATTCCGGGGGTATTCGTTGCGGGAGATGTTTCAGGAATTGAAGAGGCAAGTTCAGCTATGATTGAGGGACGTATGGCAGGAATCGCAGCAGCTGAGTATCTGGGATACATAGATAAAACAGAATTAGATGAGAATTTAAAGAGTCTTGATGCAGCACTTGAAGGTTTAAGACAGGGAATGTTTGCACCAAAGAACAGAGGTAAGCTTATAGAAAAAACAGAGGAAGGAATCGACATTTCTACAACACTTCTTACTAAAGGATATGTTGCAGATGATGAGATTGAGAGATTTCCAGGTGTGACAAGAAAGCCGGGAGTTCATCCGGTAATGGAATGTACCCAGAATATACCTTGTAATCCATGTCAGGATGCATGTCCTAAGAAATGTATCAAGATAGGAGAAAAGATTACTTCACTTCCGGCTGTTGATGAAAGTGCAACATGCGTTGGTTGTGGAATGTGCGTGGCTTCATGTTCAGGTCAGGCAATTTTCCTTGTTGACGAAACATATGAAGAAGGCTTTGCAAGCGTTACGATGCCGTATGAGTTCTTACCTTTGCCAAAGACGGGTGACAGAGGAATAGCTCTTGGACGTAATGGACAGAAGGTATGTGCGGCAGAGGTTATCAGTGTGAAGTCTTCACCGGCATATGATAAAACCAATCTGCTTACTATAAAAGTTCCTTCAGAATATGTTATGAAGGCAAGATTTTTCAAGAAAGAGGCGTAATCCTCCCCTCACCAGGGGCTGGATTTTGCTACGCAAAATAAGGAGGATTGAATATGCATGAAGTAAATGACCGTTCAAGGGATATAGGAGAATTCGTTCCGGCACCAGATGACGATATGCTCATCTGCCGCTGTGAAGAGATTACAAAGGGTGAGATAAGAAAAGCTGTTCATGAGGGGATGTGGACAATGACAGAAATAAGAAGATATTTAAGAACAGGAATGGGACTATGTCAGGGACAGACCTGTGCAAAGCTTGTTAAGGGAATTGTTGCAAGGGAATTAGGAGTATCACCTGCAACACTTGAACCGGCAACAAGCAGAGCACCAATGAGACCTACAGAAATGAGAATTCTTGGTAATGAAGCAGAGGACAACAAGGAGGTGTAATTATGGCAAATACAGCAGATGTAATTATTATAGGTGGCGGAATTATAGGTAATGCTATAGCCTATTATCTGGCAAAGAAAGGCACTGATGTAATCGTTCTTGAAGGCAGCGACCATATTGGAAATGGCGGCTCGTCAAGAAATGGTGGAGGTGTCCGCCAGTCAGGACGAGACCCAAGAGAGCTTCCTCTTGTTATGTACGGAATAAAGAATCTGTGGCCATCATTATCAGAGGAACTTGAAGTTGACTGTGAATATCATCAGGATGGAAATTTAAGACTTGGAAAGAATGACAAACATAAACAGATCCTTGAAGGGCTTACCGAAAGGGCTGTCAAGGTGGGACTTGATGTAAGAATGATAGATGGAGATGAAGTACGCCGTATTAATCCTTATCTGTCAGATGAGGTAACATGTGCAAGCTGGTGCCCAACAGATGGTCATGCCAATCCGCTTACAACAACATTAGGCTTCTATAAGACAGCAAGAAAGCATGGAGTAAGATTTATTACGGGCGAAAAGGTAATAGAATTAAAGAAGATAAAAGGCAGATTAAGACAGGTTATCACCCCTAATAATATATATGAAGCAGATACAGTCGTTGTAGCAGCCGGATATGAAAGTAAAGAAATTCTTGGTACAGTAGGAATAGATGTGCCTATGAGCAGAGTACTTATTGAAGCACTTGTAACAGAAGCTGAACCACATATGTTTGACCAGATGTTAGGAACAGCAGAAGCTGATTTTTATGGACATCAGACAAAGCATGGTTCATTCGTATTTGGTGGCTCATCAGGTTATGAGGCAGTCAATAAGGATAATGGAACCCCGATATGCAGCAGCATTACTGCTCCTTGTATATGCAGAGGTATTATGAAATATTTCCCAGATCTTGCGGATGCCAAGATAGTAAGGACGTGGGCAGGCTGGGCTGACCAGATGAAAGATGGTGTTCCTGTATTAGGAAATGTATCAGAGGTTCCGGGGCTTGTTCTTGCAACAGGATTTTGTGGCCACGGTTTTGGAATAGCACCCGCAATAGGTCATGAACTGGCAGATTTAATAGTAGATGGAAAAACATCTATAGATATAAATGCATTGCGATATGATAGATTTAAGGCTAAAATATAAATAATATGGCTTGGACTTTTGGTGGAGTTATATATCTGCTAAAAGTCCAAACTTGTCGTTGGCTTAAATGTAGGGGGAAAAGAGGAGGCAATATGGAGTATAAAACAGACAAATTAAGACCAACCCAGCCTTTTCTTGTATTGGAGACGCAGGATTTTAAGCAGGAAATATATCTTAATCAGGGGATATCACATTTCTACACATTCAGACTTGAAAAAACAAAGGAAATAACTACAGTTCCTGATAGTTGTGTAGATATGCTTTTCGAATATGGAGAAAATGGAATGACTGCTTATGCAATTGGTAGTCCTATTAAAGCATTAGATGTAGAGTGGCAGGGGAAGAAAGAGTATTTTGGAGTAAGGTTCATGCCTGGAAGCATGCCGGTTGGACTTAATGTGACATTGCGGGATCTTGTTGACTGCAGATTCTATCTGGAAGATATACTTCTTGATAATAATGGAACATTTGTAAGTGGGATGAAAAAAAAGAAGACATTCAAAGACAGGATTAATTATTTTCTTGAAGAATATACTAAACTGGAGATGAGACAGGAAAAGCCGTTTGGTAAGATGGAGATACTTATGGCAGTTAAAGAGCTGGCATATAATTCAGGAGGCTTGATGAGAATTTCAGAAATGGCTGACACAGTTGGATATACAGAAAGATATATTAATAAGATTTTTATTGAGCAGATGGGATTTTCCCCTAAGGTATTCTGCAAGATAATACAGTTTCAGAGAAGTCTGGAATTCCTTAATTATGGCAATGTGGATAATATGACGGAAGCAGCTGTTAATCTTGGGTATTATGACCAGCCGCAGTTTATAAGAGATTTTAAGACATATTGCGGAATGACACCTAAAAGATATCTTATGCTTACTAAGAGAATTAGATACAACAGCCTTGTTGAAAATGTGTCATAAAATATTCATTAATTAAAATGTTTATAATAAGTAATATAATTAAGTAAAAAGTGACTTTCAACGTTAAATATGCTACAATATGCAGGCAAATATAAGTGAACGGGGAGATTTACATGTCGCAGTTGACAAGAAAAGCAATAATGAAGTGTACACTTGAACTTGCTGAAAAAAAATCACTGAAGAAAATCACAGTTAAAGATATAGCCGATGAATGTGGTATTACGAGGAGCACATTTTACTATCATTTTTCTGATATATATGATGTATTGGATGGTGTTGTCCAGACAAAGATTGATGAATTCAATGAAGAGTACAATGGTGAGATGGACAAGGTTCTTATGAGATTTATTGAATATAGTATAATCCATAGGAAAGTATGGGCTAATCTTTTTGATGCAAGAGGAAGAGAGTGGCTGGAAAAATATGTTAAGACACGAATTCATTATCTGGCACTTTTGCAGATTAGAAAAATGTCTGAAGGATACATACTTTCTATTAAGGATGTTGAGATTATATGTAGTTTCTATGAAGAAGCTATATTTGGATTGCTTATGAGATGGATTATTAAAGAAGAAAAAACCAAGACTGTTGATGAAATCAAGGATACCGTTGAAAGAATCGAGAAATTATTTGAGGGACAGCTTGAGCTTATTATATCTAATATGAAGAAGTAATTGTCGGGAGTACATCAATGGGGAATATTTTAACAAAACAGTTTTATAGGCAGAGAAAAGATTTTGAAGATTCATGTGCAGGAAGAGATGCAGGATTAACATTTCCGGAAGGAGTAAGATGCAGTACTGACATTGCATATGCTGATGATGGAATTAAAGCACATCTGCTTGACATATACAGACCGGAAGATTCACAGGAAAAGGTTCTTCCTGTAATTATTAATGTTCATGGTGGAGGTCTTATTATTGGTAATAAGGAGTTTAACAGATATTTCTGTGCTCTGCTTTGCAAGAAGGGATTTCTTGTATACAGCATAGAGTACAGGCTGATTCCAGACTGCCTTATATATGACCAGCTTGCAGATGTTTTCATGGCAATGGATTATATAAAGGAGAGACTGGCAGCAGATGGCGGCGATTCGTCACATGTGTATATGGCAGGTGACAGCGGCGGCGCATGCCTTATCACATATGCCAATGCTATCCAGAACAGCACTAATATAGCGAGGGCAGCTAATGTCACACCATCAGGACTTCGCATTAATGCGCTTGGGCTTATAAGCGGAATGTTCTATACATCAAGATTTGATAAGATTGGACTTTTTCTTCCAAAGTATCTGTATGGCAGGGATTACAAGAAAACTCCATTCGCAAAGTATGTTAATCCTGAAAACAGGGAACTGCTGAACTCACTTGCACCAGTCTGGCTCGTGACAAGCCATAATGATTTCTTACGAAGATATACAACAGATTTTGAGAAGGCACTGACAAGAGCAGAAAGAGAGCATGAACTTGTAGTTTTTCCTAAGAATAAAATGCTTACACATGCGTTCAGTGTGTTTGAGCCGTTTCTGCCAGAGAGCAGTGCGGTTATTGATATGATGGTGGAGTATCTTAGGAAGTTCTGATAATGTTGTGGAATTGAGAGGCAGAACTGTGTAGATAATTCAACGCTTTGACGATAATATTCGGACACTTTGATGAAAATGTCCGAAATTAGTACAATTATAGAACCCGTGTAGCGTTTTCGAACACTACACGGGTTTTGTTATGCCAAATTTTTACAAAAAAATATATAATGTGTGGGTGCTTTTCTTAGTGGACGCACAATATAATTAAAGAAAAAGGATGGAATATTATAATGAGCACTAACGAAATAATGCCAAAGTTAAAAGACTTTTTATGTGAGAATTTAGGAATTGATGCAGATGTTTTAGAGTTTGATACACAGCTTTTCGGAGATGGTGAAATCGGACTTGATTCAATCGATTCGCTTGAAATCATTGCTTACGTTGATGATGAATTCGGTGTTCAGATGACAGGTGTTGGCAAAGAACACTTCTACAGCATTGAGACAATCGCTAAGTATATCGAAGAAAATGCATAATATATTCTGATTTCACAGTGTATAACCTGGAGCCATTTATGACTTATAATCGCAGGATTCCTGCACCTAGTGGAAGTAAATGCCACCATATACAAAGTTTATTACGGTGTGGGAAATCAAACGCGCTACGCTTGAACGAGATTTCCCACACCGCACTTTAGTATATGGTGGCATTAACATCCACACGGTTCGGAATAATTTGATTATAAGTCATAAATGACTCCAGGTTATTAACAAACAAAATAGAATAATAATAGTAATAAGGAGTAATTATGACAGAGAATAATAACCGCGCAGTCATTACAGGTCTTGGAATGATATGTGCTATCGGTAATTCAGTAGATGAAGCATGGAATAATGCCATTAATTCGGTTTCAGGAATACATAAAACAACAACACTTGATACAACAGACTGTTACGCAGACCTTGCAGCAGAAGTTAAGTGCGACACACTTGGAGATTTTGAGGGAAGCGACGATGCAGACCGTTCAGCACAGCTTTGTATCAAGGCAGCTGGCGAGGCAATGAAGGACGCAGGACTTGATGATTTTGCAGGAGACCCTAAGGCTTCAGTTATCATCGGAAGCTGTGTTGGTGGAGCAGTAAGCATTTCTGATTATTATGAGCATGGCAAGAAAGCAAGTGATGTAACTAAGATGCCAATCTCATCAATAGCACCTCAGGTTGCAGGTCAGTGCCATGCAGGCGGCGTTGTTACTAATATTGCAAATGCATGTGCGGCCGGAACAATCAGTATTGCATACGCATGCGAGCTTATCAGAGCAGGTAAGGCAGATGTAGTACTTGCAGGTGGTTCAGACACATTTGCAGCAGTACCATATGCCGGATTCTTATCACTTCATGCACTTGACGCAGATGGCTGCTCACCATTCAACAGATGTATAGGAATTACACTTGGTGAAGGTTCAGGTGTCGTAGTAGTAGAAAGCTACGAGCATGCTAAGGCAAGAAATGCAAAAATGTATTGTGAAGTATTAGGTGCTGGTGTCAGCAGTGACGCACATCATATCACAGCTCCAAGACCGGATGGAGAAGGTCAGATGGAAGCTATCAACAGAGCAATTAAGAATTCAGGATTGAAGAAATCGGATATCGGATATGTTAATGCACATGGAACAGGAACAGCTAAGAACGATGATGCAGAATTCTTATCATTACATACAATATTTGACGGCGAGAACGATAACCTTTCAGTAAGCTCAACAAAGGCTATGACAGGACACTGCCTCGGTGCAGCAGGAGCAATTGAAGCAGTATTTTCAATCAAGGCACTTACAACTAATACAGTAGTTCCAACACTCGGATTTAAGGACGAGGATATGGATAAGCTTGCCGAAAAGGCCGGAAAGATAGATTTCTGCCCTAATAAGGCACATGAAAAAGAGCTTACAAGCGTAATGAACAACTCATTTGCATTCGGCGGTAATAACGCAAGTATTATCTTTAGCAAAGAGGCTGGCAATGTGACAGTTAAGGAAGAGAAGAAGCCCCTTGTTATCACAGGTATTGGTGTGGTTACACCAAGCGGCAACGGTGTAGATACATATGTTGCAAATGCAGTAAAAAACGAAGCTCCTACAGAAGCTAATTTAAGAAGTTCAGTCGGCAAGGAAGATTATGATGCACTTGGACTTAAGATGTCATTTTACAGAAAGCTTGATAATTTCAGCCAGCTTCAGGCAGTATCAGGCATGGAAGCACTTAAGGATGCTGATTATGCAGTAACAGACGATAATGCAACAGATATTGGAATAATTGTGGGAACGTCAGAGGGTGCACTTGGAACATGCTGTGATTTCCAGAGTATGATTACAGAGAAGGGCAATGCTTCAGGAAGCGCATTCAAATTCCCTAACACTGTATACAATGCAGCAGGAGGATATCTTTCAATCTGCTCAGGAATCAAGGGCTACAATGTAACAGTTACTAACGGCGCACAATCTGGTCTTGCAAGTGTGGCATATGCAATGAGCGTACTCCGTTCAGGTCAGGAAAATGCTATGTTAGCTACAGGTTCTGATGAGAACAGCGATATAATGACAGAGCTTTTCGGTAAATTAGGTGTCACATCAGAAAAAGTTGTAGCTCCATTTGCAGGAAATGATGGATTCGTATTAAGCGATGGCAGTGCTTCAGTTCTTATTGAGGATGAGAAGAGTGCAAAAGAGCGTGGTGCAAGAATCTACTGTCATGTAACAGGATACGGAATGGCTCATTCAAATGTTAAGTTCGGAACACTTACAGGCTCAGAGGCAGGTTTAACTAATGCAGTTAATAACGCATTAGCAGATGCTGGAATGACAATTGATGATATAGACGCAGTATTTGGTTTCGCAAACGGAATGAAGGCCGTTGATGATGTAGAAATCAAGGGCTTAACAGCAGTATTTGGTGACAAACTGGCAGAAAAACCGGTTGTGGAATTAAAGGAAGTTCTTGGTGAATCAAGAGCAGCAGCAGCTACAACAGCAGCAGCACACGCAGCACTTATGTTTGCAGGAAAGATACCTTCACAGGAAGCATACAGCATTGCAACAGACGGAAGCGTTTCTAAGACTAATGTAGAAGCTTCTAAGTTAAACAATGTACTTGTGGCTGCATATGGTGCAGGGGGTTCATACACAGCAATCGTACTCAGCAAGTAATGAAGCAGGGGCAGATGCCCATGACAAAGAACTGACATTTTCTTAAAGAAAGGACACACAGATATGAAAGTAGCATTAGTTACAGGAGCTTCCCGTGGTATTGGAAAGGCTTGTGCTATACGTCTGGCAAAAGACGGATATGCCGTAGTCATCAATTACAGCCATTCAGAGGAACAGGCACAGAAGGTTCTTGATGAAATCGTGGCAGCAGGCGGAACAGCCATAACATATAAAGCAGATGTTTCAGACCTTAATCAGGTTAAGCAGATGGTTAAAGATGTAAGCAAGGAGCTTGGCGGAATAGATGTACTCGTAAACAACGCAGGAATTGTAAGAGATGAGTATCTTCTCATGCTCAACAAGGATACACTTGATACATGCATGGACTTGAATGTTAAGGGTTACTTCTACTGCGCACAGCAGGCAGTACTTAAAATGTTCAGAAAGAAGAGCGGTGTCATCATCAACATGTCATCAGTCAGCTCGAAATTCGCACTTCCGGGACAGTCTGTATACAGTGCAACAAAGGGTGCTGTTAATTCAATGACACAGACAATGGCTAAGGAGCTTGCGGGTTACGGAATCCGTGTAAATGCAGTAGCACCGGGATTTATAGAGACAGAGATGCTGGATGCAATTCCAGAAGAGAAGAAGAAAGAGTATTTAGACGCAATCCCAATGCATAAGTTAGGAAAGGCAGAAGATGTTGCAAATGTTGTATCATCACTTTGCTCAGACGCATTTTCATATGTAACAGGTCAGGTTATCGTGCTTGATGGAGGATTATCATTATGATGAACATATTTGAGATTAATAAAAGAATAGGACAGCGCCCACCTTTCCAGATGATTGAGAAGGTGTTAGAGCTTGAGCCTAATGTAAGTGCCAGAGGTATTAAAAATGTATCAATTAATGAACCATATTTTATGGGACATTTTCCTGACGCTCCTATAATGCCGGGCGTACTTATAATTGAAAGCTGCGCCCAGCTCTGTTCACTTGTAATCGATGATGGTGGAAAGAGCAGGGAAGAGGGCAAGTTATATGTGCTTCTTAAAGTAGACGGATTCAAGTTTGTAAAGCCTGTAATTCCAGGAGATACACTTGATATTACAGTTACAGCTACAAGAATCAATAAGGTTCTCGCATCATTTGATGCAATAGTTAAGGTAGATGGCAATGTGTACGCAAAGGGAAGCATGACATTTACAACAGTAGACCGTAAGGATATATATGGAACGGAGGAATAAAGTAATGGGAAAAATAGCAGTATTATTTTCAGGTCAGGGTGCACAGTATGTAGGAATGGGCAAAGACCTATACGATTCAGATTCTGATGCAAAGAAATTATATGATTTGGGGGAGTCGCTCCGCCCGGGAACAGTTAAGGTGTGCTTTGAAGGAGAAGGCGAGGAGCTTACCAAGACAGAGAATACACAGCCGGCACTTTTCCTTACAGACCTTGCATTTGCCAATGCGCTTAAGGATGCCGGAATTAAGGCTGACGCTGTAGCAGGATTTTCACTTGGAGAGATTCCGGCGCTTGCTTATGCAGGAGTTTTATCAATAGAGGACGCATTTAAACTGGTAGTTATCAGAGGAACCAAGATGGGTGAGCTTTCTACAAAGTATGCAGGCGGAATGGCAGCAGCACTTAAGCTTGCTCCAGAAGTTGTTGAAGAGACATGTAAGGAATTCAAGGAAATCTGGCCAGTTAATTATAATTGCCCGGGACAGATTTCATGTGCAGGAAGTGCTGACGAGATAGACGCATTCTGTGAAGCAATCAAGGAAAAAGGCGGCAGGGCAGTTAAGCTTGCAGTAAGCGGTGCATTCCATACTCCTTATATGAAGGATGCAAGTGAAGAACTTGAGAAGGCACTCAAGGTAATGACAATTAATGCTCCACAGACAGAGATATATGCCAACAGAACAGGAAAGCCTTATCCACAGGATACAGCACAGATTATAGAAACAATAGCACTTCAGGCTTCTTCAAGTGTAAGGTTTGAGGATACATTAAAGAATATGTGGGCTGACGGAATAGACACATTTATCGAGGTAGGAGCAGGAAAGACACTTACAGGATTTGTTAAGAAGACACTTCCAGAAGCAAAGATGTACACAGTTACAACAGTTGATGCGTTGAATGAAGCAATTGAGAACATCAAGGCAGGAGAATAATAATGACAGTCAAATGTAACAAATGTAAAGAAGAAATCAATAAAGAGGATTTGGAGAAGAATTACTACATATGCCCGTTATGCGGGAAGCTAAACCGCATGCCGGCAAAGAACAGACTTCAGATGCTTACAGAAAAGTTTGATGTAATGTTTAATGATCAGGAATTTACAGATCCTATTGATTTTCCATCATACAAGGAAAAGTATGAGTCTGCCAGAGAAAAGAGCGGTGAGACAGAGGGCGTTGTATGCGGCAGAGGAACTATCGGTGGGAATGATACATGTATATTCATTATGGAGCCTAACTTCATGATGGGTTCTATGGGAACAGTTGTTGGGGACAGAATTACAGCACTTTTTGAATATGCTACAAAGAACAGACTTCCGGTTATCGGATATACAGTTTCAGGTGGTGCAAGAATGCAGGAGGGTGCACTGTCACTTATGCAGATGGCAAAGGTTTCAGCAGCAGCCAAGAGACATAGTGACGCAGGACTCTTATATGTTGTATGTACAACAGACCCTACAATGGGCGGTGCTACAGCAAGCTTTGCAATGCTTGGAGATATAATCATATCTGAACCGGGTGCAATGATTGGATTTGCAGGAAAGCGAGTAGTAGAGCAGGTTACAGGTGAAGTGCTTCCGGATAATTTCCAGAGCGCAGAGTTCCAGTTAAAGAACGGATTTATAGATGATATCGTGCCAAGACAGGAACAGAGGGCATATCTTGCTAACATTCTTGCAATACATGCAGAAACAGTAAGTGCATAACAGTATTGCATTGCAATATAAGGAGAAAGATTAATCATGACAAACGAGAATTTAAGTGTTTATGACAGAATCTGCCGTACAAGAAAGAGCGGCAGAGCAACTGCATCGGATTATATAAATGCTACAATAACTGATTTTGTAGAACTTCACGGTGACAGATGCTTTGCAGACGACCATGCCATTGTTGGAGGTATCGGACGACTTAACGGAAAGCCTGTAACTGTAATCGGAATTGAAAAAGGAAGAGATTTAAACGAAAGACTTTTAAGGAATTTTGGCTGCGTTCTTCCAGAAGGATACAGAAAAGCATTAAGACTTATAAAGCAGGCTGAAAAGTTCCACAGACCTGTTATTTGTTTTGTTGATACACAGGGTGCTAACTGCGGTAAGGGCGCAGAAGAAAGAGGACAGGGACAGGCAATTGCCAACAACCTGTATGAGCTTACAGATGTTAAGACACCTATTATATCAGTAATGATTGGTGAAGGCGGGAGCGGCGGTGCACTTGCACTTGCTGTTGCGGATGAAGTATGGATGCTTGAAAATGCATATTATTCAGTAATCACACCTGAGTCATGTGCAAGTATTCTATTTAAAGATCCTAAGAGAGCGCCAGAGGCAGCAGAACATCTCAAGCTTACAGCATCAGACCTCAATAAAATGGGTATCGTAGAAAAGGTTGTTGAAGAACCGGAAGATTTTTCAGAAGAGAAAGAAACATCACATTTTATGAAAAAGCTTGCTGACGACCTTTCAAAAGAAATAAAGCAGTTAGAGAAGAAGCCGGTTGATAAGCTTCTTGATGACAGATATGAGAAATACAGAAAAATAGGCCGTTACAGCGAATATAGTGAGGCAGTAGGAGAGGTTCCTGGAGCAGCACAGTTACTTGGTGTATCACAGGCTCCTGCAAGAAAGAGAAGAGGATTATTTGGACGTGGCTAAGATATTAGTTTTAAATGGAAGTCCACATAAGAGTGCCAGCACTACAATGGCGGTAACCAACGCATTTGTAAAGGGAATGTGCGAAGGTGGTGAATACGAGTCGGAGATAATTAATATCTCCGACTTAAATGTTACTCCATGCATGGGCTGTCTTTCATGCTGGGCAAGGACTGAGGGCGAGTGTGTTATCAAAAATGATGACATGCCGGCAGTTAAGAAAAGAATAGAAGAAGCAGACATTATAATTGAAAGTTATCCGTTGTATTTCTTCGGCATGCCAGGACAGATGAAGCTTTTCACAGACAGACTTTTAAGCATGATGTGTACTTACAGGGGACAGAAGCCACCTGAAAATGGCGAGTCATTTCACGGCATAAGAAATCCAAAGACGGGACAGAAATTGGTTCTTATATCGGGATGTGCTTATTCGGAGTCAGAGTCAGTCTATGATTCGCTTCTTAAGGAATATGAGTGCATATGTGGTAAAAATGGATTTACAGCAATTCTATGTCCACAGTTAAAGACATTAATTGAACTGGGTGCAAGTTCAAGACTTGACAGATATTTGTCAAAGTATGAGGCGGCTGGAAAAGAGTTTGCTGCGACAAAGCATTTGTCAGAGGAGACAAAGCAGAAGCTGTCAAAAGCTCCATTTTCAGAGGCAGTGTATAAGAATCTGCTTGATAATTTCTGGAGGGAGCAGAAGGAGGGCTAAATCCTCTCCTCGTCAATGGACTCGGATTTTACTTCGTAAAACAAGGAGGATGAGATTTGATAAAGATAGTTGTAGATTTGCTTGGTGCTGACAAGCCGCAGACAGAGCTTGTTTTGGGTGCAATCAGGGCAATCAGTGAGAATAAAGATTTGTATGTATATCTGATGGGAAGGAAGGCCGAGCTGGAGGATTTCCTTGCCAATGTAACTTATGATGAATCGCAGCTTGAGATAGTGGACTGCACACAGGAGATAACTAATTATGATGACCCGGTTGACGCTTACCACGATAAGACTGATTCGTCCTTAATCAAGGGACTTAAAATGTGCCGCATGAATGAGGATATCGGTGGATTCGTGACATGTGGTGCAACAGGAGTTGTGCTTATAAGTTCTATCCTTATACTTGGCAAGTTAAATGCGACAAGACCGGCACTTTCAGTAGTTCTTAATGGCCGTAATGACAAGCCATTCTGTATAGTTGACTGCGGTGCCAATATTGACTGCAAGGCAGACCGTTTTGTCGATTTTGCAAGACTCGGTGTAGCTTACATGAAGACACTCGGAATTGAGAATCCGACAGTTGCAACACTTTCTAATGGCATCGAAGCTGGAAAGGGAAGTGATGTTATTAAGGAAGCTCATGAGCTTTTAGAAAAATGTGGTTTTAATTTCACAGGTAATATTGAAGGCAAAGAAGTGTTAGACGGCAACGCAGATGTTGTTGTATGTGATGGATTTGCAGGAAATGTGCTTCTTAAATCAATCGAGGGAACAGCAAAGGTTGTGTTTGATGATATAAGAAGGGCAGCAGCAGGTGCATCTGATACCCAAAAGGCACAGCTAGAGGCATTTATTGGCAGACTTGAGCCAAAGTTTGATTACAACAATGAAGGCGGAGCAATTCTTCTAGGCGTTAAGAAGCCGGTTGTTAAGGGACATGGAGCAGCAACGGACAAAACAGTGTATAATACAGTTAAGATTGCTTATGGACTTGCAAAGAATAATCTTGTGGAGAAGATAAGCGAGGAATTTGAGAAAAAGTAACATACATTGAGGTGATTGTATAATGCAAAGAGAGAAAAACAACAATTTTATTCTTGATTTCACAGGTGTATATGATGATGAATTTGCTAAGGAAAAAACATCACTTACATGGATAGACTGCACTGATATTACAGGATGTGATATGTATGTATCAGACGAAGCTGAAAAACAGATAGGTGAAAGAGTTGATTCTGTTGGAATTCATGGAATACATTTTCTTGATTCGGGTAACTACCATTATGTTACTAAGATAATGACTGACAGAATTAAGGAACCGTTTTCTTTAGTTGTATTTGATCACCATACCGATATGCAAAAACCTATGATTGAAGGATTAATAAGCTGCGGAGACTGGGCAGGAAAGGTGATTAAAGACAATCCGTATATTTGCCAGCTTATTCTAGTGGGACCAGAGAAGAAAGATATTAATGCGATTGGGTTAAGAAGTAATAAACTTATAACATATTCAGCACAGGAGATAAGAGCCGAAGCAATGGAATCTAAAACAAACCAGATTGATTTATCAGTTCCTGTATACATATCTATTGATAAGGATGTTCTTGATGAAAGCATAAGTGAAACCAATTGGAGTCAGGGACATATGAAGCTTGGGACATTAGAGCATATGCTTGGGATAATTATAAGAAACCAGAAGGTTTTAGGTATTGATATATGTGGAGAATGTGATACAAATATGCCGCTTCCTGAATATATGGAAGATGAGGAAAAGAACGGAGAACTTAATAAAGAATTATATAATTTTCTTTTGAAACGACTGAAAAAATATAGTTTATAAATATTTTATAATTCCGCAATCCCATGTAAATACTGGGGTTGCGGGATTTTATAATTTGAAAATAAAAAAATTAGCACTCACCCCTTGACAGTGCTAATAAAAAGGTATATAACATAGCCAAGAACAAAGGAAGGGAACCAAAAGAGGTACGAAAGTAAAGGAAAGTACCTCAAGAGGTTACTGAAACATCCCGGTTCCAAAGAAACAAGGTAACAAGATAATGGTATATGTTAAAGGAGGAATGACTTATGTTGATGCCTAGTATTTTTGGAGAGAATTTATTTAATGATGATTGGATGGACTTCGGATTTCCTGAAGTTGACAAGGCTTTATATGGTAAGCATGCAAATAATGTAATGAAGACTGATGTTAAGGAAACTGATACAGGTTATGAAGTTGATATTGATCTTCCAGGATTTAAGAAGGATGAAATTAATGCACAGCTTGATAACGGTTACCTTACAATAAGTGCTGCTAAGGGACTTGATAAGGATGAAAAGGATAAGAAAGGTAAATACATCCGTAAGGAAAGATATGCTGGTGCTATGAGCCGTAGCTTCTATGTAGGTGAAGGTGTCACACAGGAAGATATCAAGGCTAAGTATGAAGATGGTATCTTAAGACTTTCAGTTCCTAAGAAAGAAGCTAAAGCAGTTGAGAATAAGAAGTACATTGCTATTGAAGGCTAATGACTAATCATTTATTATTGAATTAGAAAGGGAGCGATTGTTATGGATAAGAATCCAAAGCATCCATTAAAGAAAAAGAAAGTACATCAGAAGATGAATGTTGCAGACCACAGTGTCGAGGAACAGGCAGCTTTTGGTAAGCATAAGAAACACACATATGAATAAATGATTTTAATCCCGTGGCGGTTGTATGACTGTCGCGGGATTTTTATTTAATCAGCAATTGCTAAATATGAAATTTTAAGAATATATGCCATTGGAAGCCGCTTGTGTGGTATTATAGGAATTGTTTAAAATATGTGGAAAGAAGGCAGGATGAAAATGTTTAACAGAGAAGATAACACATATAACGAAATCAGGGAAAAGTCATTATTCCAGTGGCTTGATGAGATGGAAAAGCATGAAGACATAGCGGTTCGTGGAGGCGTTAAACTGACACGGGAATATATACAGCATTTAAAGGATGAAAATAAGAGGCTTGAAGAGCAGAATAAGCTGAAAAATGAATATCTTAAGAAGGTTGTGGGAAGATAAAGCATTTACAAGGTAGAATCATGAACATACAGGTAATAAAATCCAGAAGAAGAACAATAGGAATAGAGGTTCATGCAGATGGGAAAGTGATAGTAAGAACTCCATTGCGAATGTCATCAGCAGAGATTAACCGATTTATAGAAGAACATGATGAATGGATCAGGCAGAAACTGGATTTTGTCAGACAGAAATCAGATAACAGACGCGGTACAGGTGCACCGGGTATTGAATGTCTGTCGAAGCAGGAACTTGATAATATAAAGGATACATTTGAAAAGAGAGTACAGTTTTACTGTGATATAATGAATGTGAGCGTTGGAAGAATAACTATCCGTAACCAGAAAACGAGGTGGGGAAGCTGTAGTTCTAAAGGCAATGTGAATTTCAACTACCAGTTGTATTATATGCCGCAGGAGCTGATGGATTATGTAATCGTGCATGAACTTTCGCACAGAAGATATATGAATCATTCGGCAGAATTCTGGGCGGAGGTTGAAAAATACTGTCCGGAGTATAGAACATACAGAAAGCAGTTAAAGGAATATGAACTTACTTAGAGGAGGCATTTTATGATAAGCAGATAATGATGTGTAGATTGAGCGGAAACATTAGTAACTATAATCAGAGAAAAGAGGTATACATATGGAATTACAGGCAGTAATGGAGAAAAGAAGAAGCATAAGACATTATAATCCAGAGCGTAAGGTTACTAAGGAGCAGCTTGAGGAACTTATTAAGGCTGCGTCATATGCACCTTCATGGAAGAATCTGCAGACATCAAGATATTACTGTGTCTTATCTGAAAATGCGGTGAAAGAACTTAGAGAAAAATGTCTTCCTGAATTCAATCAAGCTAATTCGGATGGAGCAGGTGCGTATATAGTCACAACATTTGTAAAGGGAATGGTTGGTTTCGATAAGAATACAGGCAGCCCGGTTAATGAGGCTGGTGACGGCTGGGGCTATTATGACCTTGGTCTGCAGAATGAGAATCTGCTTCTTAAAGCGGCTGAACAGGGGCTTGATACTCTGGTAATGGGCATTAGAGATGGTGAGGCGTTAAGAGAATTGCTCAATATTCCAGACAGTGAAAATGTTGTGTCTGTTATTGCTGTCGGCTACAGGGGACAGGAGCCACCTGAAAGACCTAAGAGAAAAGAGCTTGATGCTGTCGCAAAATTTATATAATGATTATAAATCTAGAACTGGAGCAAGAAAGCTAATAGATAAAATGATGAAAGCAGCACAATACAAGCAGGCAGGCTTTGGAGTTGTAAATGATGAGCATATTTAAAAAGAAACACACACAATCCTATGATAAAATGAATAAGAAACCCGTACTGAAAACAAGCATATGCACAGGGGAGCAGGTTGCGGGATTTCAGGATATCCATACCGGTAAGATAGAGGAGATAATGCTGATTAAGCAGGCCGCGGATATAGATACATTTAAACAAATGTATGGAATTGATGGAGAGATACCAAAGGTATACTAAATATTAACAGGTAAAGAGGACTATGAACATACCAGAAAGAGCAACGAAGGAACAGACAGAGGCAATAACACAGACAGAAGGCAACATAAGGGTTGCGTCAGTTCCAGGTTCGGGAAAAACATTTGTACTTACATATAGAATAGCATATCTCATAACAGAACTGTTTGTTGAGCCATCATCTATTGTGGCGCTTACATTTACGAACAAGGCAGCTTCGCAGATGAAGCACAGATTAAGGAATATTGTTGGTGATAACGCCAACTGTTTTACGGGAACATTTCACGGATATTGTAACATGTTTCTTAAAGAGGAGATTCACAGGCTGACATTTCCCAAGACATTCACGATTCTTGATAAGAAGGCAGAGCTGGAGATGATTAAGGACGTGGCAGATGATATGGGAATATCGCTCAAGGACAATACTGCGAAGAAGATAATGAGTGATATAGACATAACCAAGCAGGATATGTCCTATGTTGAGCTTATGGCAGGCGTTGATAAGACAGAGCTTAAAAGAAGGGCTTCCAGCGAGAAAAATGTGGATAAAAAGGTTTTCTATAATTATCTTAAGAGACAGTGTGACAATTATGCTCTGGATTTTGAAGACCTTATTAATTTCACTTTATATATTTTAAACAGGAATGAAGATGTGCGGATTCGCTGGCAGGAAAAGTGCCAGTATGTACTGTGCGACGAGTATCAGGATGTCAATATGAAACAGGACATGCTGCTTCACATTCTAAGTGGATTGTATCAGAATCTGTTTGTGGTAGGTGATGACGACCAGAATATATATACATGGCGCGGTTCTGACCCTGAATACATGATTAATTTTGACAAAACACATGAAAATGTGCAGGATTATTCACTTACTGAGAATTTCAGGAGTACTCCTCAGATTGTAAATGTGGCTAAGTCACTTATATCTGCTAATCAGAACAGGCTTGAAAAGCAGATGATTTCTAACAGACCAGATGGCAATAAGCCGGTATTCAATGCGCTTGACACGGAGGAGAAAGAGTCTTTGTGGATAGCTGATACTATTCTTGATAATGTCGCTAAGAATATGAAGTACAGTGACCATACTATATTGGTGCGTGCTGCTTCACAGACAAGGTCGATAGAAGAAGCATTTATAAAAAGAAAAGTTCCTTACAAGATACTAAGCGGTGCGAAATTCTATGAAAGCGAAGAGATAAGAACGGTGCTTTCATACATGAGAATGGTGTACAGTCTTACGGACATGGATTTGATGTATACTATATCCAGACCGAGAAGGGGCTTTGGTAAGAAGTCTGTTGAGAAGCTTAAAAATGCAGCAGCACAGAACAACTGCAGTCTTTTCAAGGCACTTGGAAAGCAGATTGAAGATGGAGATATAACACAGAAACATGTGATAGAATATTACAATGCAATCAGTGAATTGCATGATACATATGTTGCTTATACCTGTACTGATATAGTAAACAAATGTCTTGATATGGGATATCGTCAGGCATTGGAGCAGGATATCGACCAGACCAGACTTGATAATGTGTCAGAGCTTATCAGGACTATTACGGCATTGGAGGAAGATAATCAGGAAAAGGTTGAGCTGGCTGATCTGTTAAGCCATTTTGCATTATTTTCAGCGCAAGATGAGGACGGAGAGTATAATGTTGTAAAAGTAATGACAATTCATACAGCAAAAGGACTTGAGTTTGATACAGTATTTGTTCCAGGACTCGTTGAAGGACAGTTTCCAAGCAGCAGGCTTCGTAATGAAGACGAATATGAAGAGGAAAGAAGATTGTTGTATGTTGCAATGACGAGGGCTAAGAATATGCTTTACCTCAGCACTTATAGAAAGAAAGACGGCCGTTTCGCTGCAGGACCATCAGCATTTTTAAGTGACATTGATACTAATCTTCTTGACTGTATCAACAACAGCAGAGTATTAATCAGAGGTGTGACTGAGCAGATGTTGCCAAAGGCCGTATTTGAGGTTGGAGATAAAGTCAGACATAAAGTATTTGGAATTGGCGAGATTGTTAAGGTAGATAAGGTTACACAGACATATGAAATCCAGTTTGAGAATATCAGGGGAACAAGAAGACTGATGTTTCGGGCAGAGCTGGGGAATGTTGAAAATTAAAGCAGGTTAGAGAATGGAAAAATAGGGGAATCCCCCTATTTTTTCATTCTTGACTGCAGAAAAGTAGGAATGACAAGTTCATTTTCTTTCTTTTCTGACTTAGCTAAAAGATTATTTATGTCAGAGGCTTTAACGGTATTATAAGTATTTTTCATAGGCAGGTTGGTAGAACTAGTTTTATTAGTGTCACTGGAATCATTAAGCCCAGTTGCAATAATGGTTATAAGGGAATTTTTATTATCCTCAAGTTGTTCTTTAGAAGAAACGGTACCCCACATGATTTTAGCTTCCGTTCCGACAATTTCCTGAATATACTGGATAGCATTATTAAGTTCGATAAGATTAACATCTCCAGATGAATTTATCATAACATACTTTGCACCTGAAAGATTAGTGCTAAGTAAAGGTGAATTAACAGCCTGTTTGATAGCATCAGTAATAGAGGTATTCTCATCAGCATATCCTATTCCTAAGTGTCCATACCCTTTGTCTCCGAGAACAGTTTTTAAATCATTAAAGTCAAGATTTACAGTACCGCAGTTAAACACAATATTGGTAATAGTGTCAATTGAGTTCTTTAATACAGAATCTGCAAGAGTAAATGCAGATGACATAGTTACAATTTTCTCATTAGATGTAAGCAGTTTATCATTTGATATTACGAGCAAGGTATCAACACACTTTTCAAGATTCTGTATTCCTGCACGGGCCACATCAGAGCGGTTAGGATTCTCAAAGCTGAAAGGTGTAGTAACGACTGCTACCGTAAGAATTCCTAGGTCCTTGCACATTTTAGCAATGTATGGCAGTGCTCCAGTACCTGTACCTCCTCCCATACCGGCAGTAAGAATTACCATATTTGCATCGTTTATAATTTCTTTAATTTCGTCAGCATTTTCTTCAGCAGCTGCATAGGCAATTTCTGGATTCCCACCAGTACCAAATCCGCCAGTCAGCTTTTTTCCAATAGTAATGCATGTGTCAGCCTCTGATTTATCAAGTACCATCTGATCTGTATTAATAGCAACGAATTGAATAGGATAAGGAGTCTGGTGTGCAAGTCTGTTAATTGCATTATTACCGCAGCCTCCGACGCCAATTACTTTTATGTTTGGCATATTTGATGATTGATAATCTGTATCCATTATTTCAAGCATTTTTACCCTCCTTATATTTGCATAAATGCGAATTACAGAAGAAATATAATGCATTAATGCTAGTATGTCAATATAAAATTGCAAATATGCAAAAAATCACTTGCATAAATGCAAAAAAAGAGTAGAATAAAATTAACATATAAATAGAGTATTCAGGAGATTGATTAGATATGGAATTAGGGCAGAGATTAAAAGCAAAAAGGAAAGAACAGAAAATATCTGCAGAATATATTGCAAAGGAATTGGGTGTGTCAGTATCCACAGTTTACAGATACGAGGATTCAAGCATCGTTAAAATTCCCGTTTCAACATTTGAAAAAATGTGTAATGTTCTTGGAACCACACCAGCAGAGATGATGGGTAATGTACCAGAAATGTCTCACGACAAAAGTGATGATACGAACAAGCTTCCAGGAACATTTGAAGATCCGAAGGAAGCAATGGAATTCCTGCTTAAGCTTCCGACAGTTGCTGCATATGGAGGATATGATCCATCCAAGATGGACGATGAAACAATGGTTGCATTCGCAAATGAAATCTTACAACAGTTACAGCTTGTGAGCTATAAGTACAGGTAGGTGACAACATGAAGGCTAAAGATATAAAGAAGCTGGCAGAAGATTTAAGGGAGAATTATAATACAAGGAATCCTTTTGAATTAGCAGAAAAGTACGGAATAAGAGTAGTTGTAAGTAAAATGCTTCCGATAGACAGGAAAGCATATACGATAAGGTCGGATAATTATCCAACAATTATAATTATTAATGGAAGATATGAGCATAAAAGCCAGCTGGTTTTGTGTGCACATGAATTAGGACATGCACTTCTTCATTCAGATGATATTAATAATTTCGCGGTAACAAGTAAAAATGCATTTAAAAATGTTGAATATGAGGCTAATCTATTTGCTGTATCGCTGCTGTTTAATGAAAGTGATTTTAATATGAAAGTCTTAAATATGAGCAATTATCTGCTTAAGCAGGTACTTGATTATAATATTGCGGTTGAAGAGTAGGGGAAGATATATGTATGAGGTAATGTCAAAAAAACTGCTGGTTATTAATATACTTGATATTCTTAACAAATATTCAGATGCTGAACACAGACTGAAACAAAAAGATTTTATTGATATTCTTAGAAAAGAATATGGTATGGAAGTAGACAGGAAAGCCGTAAGAAGAAATCTGTCATATCTGTTGGAATGTGGATATGATATTGAATATACAGAACAGATAAGAACCAAAAAGAATGGGGAGCAGGAAACTATATATACAGACTGGTACATAGAAAGAACATTTAGTAATTCAGAGTTGAGGCTTCTTATAGATAGTTTGCTTTTTTCAAAGTCAATTCCCTATAAACAGTGTACTGAACTTATTGAGAAGTTGGAAAGCCTGTCAAACTGTTATTTTAAGTCAAGCGTAAAGCATATATGTAATCTGCAGGAAAATCCGCTTGTTAACAAACAGCTATTTTACAATATAGAGATATTGGATGAAGCAATAAGCAAAGGAAAACAGGTAAAATTTCGTTATAACTATTATGACATGGATTATAAGCTTCATAACAGATGTAATAGTGAAGGTGCACCAAGGGAATATATAATTAATCCATATCAGATGGTTGCGACAAACGGAAGATATTATCTTATATGTAATTATGACAAATATGATAACTATGCTAATTACAGGATTGACTGGATAACAGATATTGTACTTCTTGATACTAAGAGAAAGCCAATGAAGAAAGTTAAAGGTTTGGAGAATGGTCTGAATCTGTCAAAGCATATGGCGGATCATATATATATGTTTTCAGGTGATAGCGGGATTGTTCGTTTCCGTGCATATCGTTACATTATATCAGAGCTTCTTGACTGGTTTGGTAAAGACATCAAATTTGCTGATTATTCAGAAGATGAGGTAATGGTAACGGTTCATGCTAATCTTATGGCTATGAGATGTTTTGCAACACAATACGCAAGACATATTACGATTATAAGCCCTGAGAATCTGGTCGAACAGGTTGTTGATGACTTGAGACTGGCATTAAAGCGATATGAATAAAATATAGGTGATAAAATGAAATATAACAACCTTGACGATATATTCTATCTTGAGGATTTATTTATTGTATGGCAGGCAGAGCAGGCTAAAGAAAAAGAATACAAAAACGATAAGGTAGATATAAGATCTTTTTCAAGAGATGGTTTTGTTGATGAAAAAATGTGGGTCTACTCATTTTTAAATGAGAAAAGAGTGTTATATATAGCAAGAGAAGCTAATGCGACAGGACAAAGACTTGTTGATGATGGAAGCTTTTATTTAAAGGATGAAGAAAGTTCTCGAAAAAAGAGAATTTTTCAAAGAATTATTGCAATACAGAATATTATAAAAGCAAGGTTAGACGGAAACATAAAAAATGAATATACATATTCTGATTTCAATGAAATAAAAAAACAGATAGCATTTATGAATATTAACAAAAGAGGTGGTTCATCTTCTACTGATTTCAAACAACTTAATAAGTATGCTGAAAAATACAAAGAATTTATAAAAAGAGAAATAGAAATAATTAATCCTGATTATATTATATGTTGCGGCTCATATTGGCAAATTATTGATCATGTATATGATTATTTTAAAAGCAAGAAAGAATGGGAAAATAGGAAAAAATCGGAGCCAGATATAGATATGTATTATAAACTTAATATAAAAGGGAAAATAGTTCCAGCTTTTAATGTATTTCACCCTTCTGCAATAAAACGAAATCAGGAATATGTAGACTTAATAAATAATATATTTGACAAATTATGATTGCACAAAACAAATACTAAGCAATAGCATTCATGTACCAATATAGTCCCACACCTTTTATATAATTAATAATAGATACGAAAGTTATTAACTATGGGAAAGGTGTGGAATTATGTTATTTTATGAGGCATCTGCCAAGATTCAAAGTTGTAGAATTGTAGAAAAATATTTGAAAAATAGTAATGGTGAACGAAGTATCCATGATCAGGATGAGAGAATCTGGTGTGATCTTGAGGATTGTGCAATAGAGTATTCGGGTGAGCATGAGTATAAGATTGTTGTATTTGTGTGTTATATAGATACGAATATATCTAATGGAAGAGTAGAATTCAGGGTTATTTCTAATAATTATACGGAAAATGCGATGGAGCACATATATAGCTATATCGAAAAATGCGGTATGAAAATATATGATTTTAATATTCGAGAGACTACATATGACCGGGTTAATAAGATGGAAGACCGACTTTTTCATCTAGATTATGAAGTTGTAGACAGATTTTTCAGTTGCGATTTTATGAAGAGCGGTGAAAGAAGAAAGAAATGTCGTGAAATATATGTAGATACAAACATTTTAAAGAAGCAGCTATATGACAAGGCAGTAAAACTTAATTGTTCAGAAACACTACTTCCAGAACTGGAAAGAATATTTGTTAACAGGAATACTACTAATTATCTGGGGAATCCGGTGCAATATATAATAACCTGCAGCAGGAACAGTGTCGGATATGAAATCGCGAAAGTCATAATAGCAGCATTGTATAAGCAAAACAGGTTAAGAAGCAGCCGAATATGGATATCGGGATTGCTGTCAGACCAGAATGAATCGTATGGATATTCGTATTGTGAGGCATCAAGTGTAGGAATTGTTATTCCTGATATGAAAGATGTTGATGATGAATACGATAAGAACAGATTGCGCAAGGCAGCAGATAGAATTGGGTTGATGATAGAAGAGTATTCGTCAAATGTGCTGACATTTGTATTTGTCAGACGAGGCAATAAACGAATTAAGGAATTAATAAAAGATAGTGCCCACAACACCAATTTTTGTGAAATAAGACAGAACACATATATGGGAGCCCAAGCCAGAGAATATATAAAAAGGGACTTAATAGATAAGGGTATAGATGAATCTGTCGCAGATAAAATAGATATAGCAGACGACATAGAATATTATCCGGATGAATTAGATGCAAAAATACATAAATGTCTTGGAAATATTCTGTGTACAGATATATATTCACAGTATGCAGATTATGAGATAAAGCATGTGGAACGGATTAAGGAAAGAGAAGGAAATGCATATCTTGAACTTAAATCCATGATAGGTCTTAACAACCCTAAAAACATTATAGATAAGATTATAAGTTATTATAATACAAGAAAAATATATCGCGCGAATGGAATTGAACCACCGTTGAGTGCTGTACATATGGTATTTACAGGTAATCCGGGTACCGCAAAGACAACAGTTGCGAGGTTATTTGCAGACATTTTAAGAGACAATAAAATACTCCCGGAGGGAGCTTTAATAGAGGCTGGTAGAAGTGATCTTGTCGGGGAATATGTAGGACAGACAGCTCCCAAGGTAAAAAGTCTTTTCAGAAGGGCTAAGGGAAATGTGTTGTTTATAGATGAAGCTTATTCTCTTGTAGATGGCAGAAGAGGCTTATATGGAGATGAGGCAATTAACACGCTGGTTCAGGAGATGGAGAATAACAGGGAGGATACTATTGTTATTCTTGCCGGATATCCGGATAAAATGCAGCAATTTCTTGATACCAATCCAGGGCTTACCAGCAGGATAGCATTTCATATTAATTTTGATGATTACACCGAAGAAGAATTATATGAAATATTGATATCTATGGCATCAAAATCAGGGGTCAGATTATCTGATGAAGTGCATGAAAAAGTTATTGAAATATTCGGACATGCATGTAAGCATAAGGATTTTGGAAATGGCCGCTTTGTAAGAAATATATATGAACAGGCATTAATGAATCAGACATTAAGAATAGCAAGAAGTACAGGTCAGCCTTCGGAAAAAGAACTGAGAACATTAGAAGCCGAGGATTTTAATAATCTGGAAGTTAAAGAAACATCAGAGAAAGAAGGCAGAGTAATTGGATTTTAATGTAATGGATAATGTTATGAAAGCATATAACTGGCAATTAGCACAAATGTGGTTAGGTAAAATCAAAGATATTATCGAACCGGGAAAGATATATGTAACAGATAATATTAAGGGATATGGACGATATGATACATTTGGAATGCTGGCGGATTATTTGATAATGAAATGGCATAAGGCTGTGCTATATATGTGTTCCAATAATAAAGCTAAGGCTGTGCAGAACAATATATTACAAGGAATAGAAACACATATGTATGAACAGGCTTTTTCACCTGATAAAGAAAATGATGAAAGAAGTTTTGATGAAATATGTGATGAGGCTCTAAAATTATTTAAGTCACAATGTGATAATATTCATTTTAAAGCTATAGATGATAGAGATGTTGAACTTTTATCAGATGACAATGGGCATAATAAATATAATGTTATTCTAATAGAACATTTCAGGCTTTTGCAGAGCAGACACACCACATACAAAAGCATGAGTCAGGAGTTGTATAAATATTGTGTACAGTATCTTCATGATATGGCAAAAAAATATGGATATGTGATTATTGTTGGCATGCACATTAATAACACAGAAGAATGGCTGAACAACTGGATGAAAAAGATTTAAGGATCCAATTCAGAGATTTTTGAAGTTTCAACAGTAATTGCATATCGTTTATCTGAGGCAATTTTAAAACAGAATTATTTGAATCCGGAAAATTATCTGTACATAGAAGATGATACAATGATACTTCGATGCGTGGTAGACGATGAAGATGTAAGATACAGATATAATTTTAATGATGGTGACTTTTCAGAATATAAACAAATGATAGATGATGATTACTTAATATAATTACAGTGCTGGGATTTTATTGTATAAGTGATATAATTAGCGTAGATAAAATTCACTGAAAGGAAGGTTATTTATGGAATTTTCAGATGTAATTAAAAACAGATATTCATGTAAAAAATTTAGCAGCGAACAAATAGGAAAAGATAAATTAGATGCTATCTTGGAAGCCGGAAGAGTAGCGCCTACAGCAAAGAATCTTCAGGAACAGCATATATATGTTGTACAATCTGAAAGTGGATTAGAGACTATTGATAAATTAACGCCTTGCCGATATAACGCACCTACAGTCCTAATTGTTGCTTTTAATAAAAATAATGTGTTCACTTACCCGGGAGATAAAAGAAACTCTGGAATAGAAGATGCAACTATCGTTGCAACCCATCTTATGTTGGCTGCATACAATGAAGGTGTTGACAGCTGCTGGATTAACTTCTTTAATCCTGATGAACTGGCAAAAGCTTTTAATTTACCAGAAGATGAGGAAATATTAATGATTCTTGATCTTGGTGTTGCTGACAAAACAACTACTCCTCTCCCTAATCATAACAGCAGAAAAGCATTAACAGAGACAGTATCGTTTATTTAAAATTACATAATATATACATTTATGAATATAATAAGCCCTATTTCATGCTTTCTCCCCAAAATTTGAATTTGAAAACCACAATTTTATAAGTGGTTATTACCCCCCACAGGGTTTTAATAAAATCCTCCAAAAGCCTTGAAAATAAAGGATTTATCGCAAAATGCTC